>Ga0302315_10001629_pt1 | contig 22365 bp, 18 predicted proteins | sample III_Palsa_N3_1_FD_200532 | JGI IMG/M metagenome (GOLD analysis project Ga0302315, IMG submission 200532) | Peat permafrost microbial communities from Stordalen Mire near Abisko, Sweden - III_Palsa_N3_1 | ecosystem: Environmental > Terrestrial > Soil > Palsa > Peat permafrost | place: Sweden...
CGCTTTTCAATGCCGATAAAAAGTTTTCGAGGCCGTTTATGGGCGCTAAAAACGGTGCATAAATTTTACGGTAATACTGCTCTTTTTCGTTAAGCAACTGTTTTAACTCAGCGTCGTCAGCTTCCGGGAAAAGTCTTTTTAAAGTATCGATGATCGGGACACCGCTTATTTGGGTATAATAAGTAGCTGAGCTTATTTCGCCCATATTATGATTTTTATAAAATGCCTGCCACGACTGAAAGTGATATGGCGTATTATCGATCATGGTACCATCCATATCGAAGATTACGGTAAAGTTTTTCAAAAGGTTGTGTTTTGTTGTATATCATGTCGTTCCGAGGAGGTACCACGAAGCAATCCCGTAGCCATACCTATTCGTTATGCATAGCTATGAGATTGCCGCGTTATCGCTCGCAATGACAAATGGTTAAATTTTAGAAGCCGAAACCCATTTTCTCTTTCATGCCACCGTTCTTAGCCAAAAACTTGCCGTACTCCAGCAGGTTATCTATCGGCGAACGCTGGAACAGATCGAATGTCACGTTAACGCCTTTTTCAATGGCTTCATCGCTTTTTTCAAAGCCGGTTGAGTTATCATGTATCCAAAAGTTAAGCACAAATACAAACTGTACCCATAGTGCATCTTTATAACGTTTGGAGAAGAACTTACGGTCAGATAGTTCCGCGCTGTCAATACCTTCTTTGATGATTTCTTCGGCAAAATTATCGAAAATCTCTTTTAGCTTTTCAAACACACGTGGAGTAGTAAGGCCTTTAGGTTGTTTTTTTAAGCTGTAATCCGCAAAACTACGGCTGCTTTTTAACAATTAAAAAAAAGCGTAGAACCACGATAACGCCTTTTCGCGCGAGCTGTATTGCGCCCAAACTTCCTGCCCCCGTATCTCGATCAGCGTATTGAGCGCAAATCCGGCCCATATACTTTGCTCAACCGCATCAAACGAGCCGAAATGTTCGTAAAATTCAGCCTCGGTCATTTTATTTTTTTTGGCGAAGATGTAAACTGATTTCGGCTGTTGCCCCTCAGTAAGCACATAATCTATATACGCTTTTCTAATGCTTTCGATAGTTGCCATAATTATTAAATTATAATCTAAAATTAAGAAATTAATAGGCAATTATGTGTCATGCCTGTCTATAATTAACGACTGGGCCGCAAAGATGTTATGAATTCCTGCTAACCTTAACTAAAACAAATTATCACCTGAATGTTTTTCAGCTGTTTTATAACGAAAGCCTGAAACCCAAACCATAATATTTGCTATTATCGGTTATATCCCCCTTTTTGTTTTGAAGCAGGTTACGCCCGTTGGCAAAAACTTCCAGGTTTTTAAGTCCTGCCGCCTTTATGCGGTAGCCGGCATACAGGTTTTGCAGCGAAAAGGCATTTGTTTTATTAACGATATAAGGCTCATAAAGAAGTGGCCCGGGAACGTATGTTTTTTCGCCGATAAAGTAAAGCACGTCAATACCGGCAAAAAAGCTTCGGTAGCTTAAGCGGTTCACCCACCCGCCCGTCCATTCGCTGCCGCCGGTACTTGGTGGGGTGCCATAGCCTAACAGGTATTTTTGCTCCTGCATAGTAGCGTTAATCCCCATGTGCCAGTTAAATGATGAACTATTTACAAGCGTATAATCCAGGCCCAGCCTGTGCAAAATTGAGTTGGTATTAATGTAGGTGAATCCTATACTAATTGAATTTGCATACTCGGGCACATAAATATAGGCAGTACTTAAATAATTACGTTTTTCGAAAAAGTAACTGAACACCAAACCGCTTTTTAAAGGCGCAATACTTATTCCTGCAGAAAGTGTTTTAAAAACTTCATTATAAACCTGTGGATCGAAGACCTCTAAATTGTAGGCATAGTTTCCAGTACCCGTCAAATTAAAATATCCATATCCGTTGTAAGGAGTAACCGGATAGTTCGGGTCGTTAAAAACCGGTTCCTGGATCGTCTTACCTGTAAAATCTTCCAGGGAATTCGCGTTATCTGCCAATAAATAAGATTGGGAATAAGAGCCGTAAAATTTAACTGATAATGAGGCTTCGGGATCTACCAGCTTCATTACATCGGCCGAGGCTGATACAAAAGGGAATAGTTTTTCAGGCTTTTCTTTATAACCGCCTATGTTAACGGTATTATATATAAAGCCCTCCTCCAAATTAAAATAGCTTTTGTAATACAAATTTAAAGCTGGTGTAAATTCAAGCACATGCTTATGGAACCAAAAAGATAAAGTGGAACCGCTTTGGCCATTGTTTTGTTCAACACTAACAGTATTGCTACCAGTAGAATCTTTTAAGGTCCTGAAGCTGATATTAGCCGAAGGCTCTAAACCCCAGTTGCCGAATTTTGCAGTATAACTTAAATTATCATAGGCCACAAGGGTACGATCGTAGTGACTATAATTACTATTGGTAACCTCGCCATAAGTAGGGCCGCCCGATACAATCATATCATGTTCATCGGCACGATCATTATTGTAATCGCCATGCAATACGTTGGTAAGGCCAGGGACTATACGGGTAGTCAGCTTAACTGAACTATTGAACAGGCTACCGGTCTGGCCGAAATTATTATTGGTAAAATCATTATCGCTATAGGTTAAGCTATTTTCAAGCGCCTGTTTCTGCGGTGCATACCCGGCGGTAACATCCAGCAACGATCTGCCTATTTTCGCGTCAAAATAACCATTAAACCTAAGCCTGTCCAAATTTTCAGGCGTATTATATGCTGTGCCTGATTGTTCTATTACCGGAAGCGCATTTTTCAAATAGTCGGCCGAAACGCCAAACTGTAAATTGTCGGTACTTTTATATGCCGATACATTATATTGCTGATAAATAGTTGATGTACTCTTCAATCCGGTTTCATAAGTGCCGCTTTGTGCATTGTACACGTTATTAGTGTATAAACTGTTAACATAGGCCTGCCCGTTTGCCGTTACGCCATATCCCTTTCTTTTAGGCCTTTTTGTTTTTATTACAACTATTTGCTGGTTTTGGCTTGTGCCGTTTAACTGCGATAACGCGTTTTGAACCAGCGTAACTTCATCAATATCATAAACACTGTAAGCATTTACATCACTAACCAAATTACCATCAATTATATACACTACAGATGCACTGTTAGTATAGCTACCATAAAACCAAACATTTATGGCTTCGGCCAGGTTATCAAAAGGCATCTTTTCCAGTTCCTCGCCTTTTACGGTAACATTTTGGGTGAAATCTTTTTTTAATTGCATACGGCCCAAATCAAAATAAGTAGTATCAATCTGGGCATTTGCTTTTGAGGGAAATAAAAGTGTGGCTAAAACGCTAATAGTTAGTATAAGTTTAGTCATATATGATAAGGTTTATAAAGCAGTGAATATAAGACTTATTAACCATTATAGTGGTCGTATTACACCTAAAATGTTTAGCCCATGTCAAATATTTAGCATAAATGCTGAAAACAAATAAATAATTGCAATTTTTGTGTACCACTATTAATTGCTGAGGCTGTCTTGAAAATGGGTGAAAAAACTATCCTGGTTTGGTTTAGAAATGATTTACGTATTCATGATAACGAAATACTGTTAGAAGCTATCCGTAAAGCTGATAATATACTGCCCGTTTACTGTTTCGATCCTTATTATTTCACCAAAAGCGCATCAGGCGCACCAAAAACAGGCAATTTCAGGGGGCGGTTCTTACTGGAGTCGGTTGCCGACCTGCGCAAAAATTTGCGCGAACACGGTGCTGAGCTCATCATCCGCACCGGTAATCCCGCCGAAATACTGCCACAGCTTGCCGAACAATATCATGTTAGCGAGGTGTATCATCACCGGGAGGTAGCCTACGAGGAGACTGAAATATCGGAACATGTGGAAGCCGCTTTATGGAAAATAAGGCTGAACCTGAAACATTTTATAGGCCATACCTTGTATCATAAAGAAGACCTGCCCTTCCCGATAAAAGATATACCCGATAGCTTTGCCACCTTTAAAAAAAAGATAGAGCGCGACAGCGATGTGCGCCATTGCGCCGATACACCTAAAAATATAAGCACACCGCAAATAACTGATGCGGGAGAACTGCCAACCCTGCAACAATTAGGTTTAGATGAACCGCTTAACGATCCGCGCTCAGCCTATAAGTTTACAGGTGGCGAAACAGCAGCCCTGCTACAATTAGAGCAGTATTTTTATAATACAGACCATCTTCAAACACAAAAGGCCTCAAGGCATGGGGCAAATGCAACTGTATCGTCAAACTTATCGCCATGGATATCGTTAGGCTGTATTTCTTTACGCAGGGTTTATTGGGAAGTGCTTAAACACGGGGGCCATGTCCATAACAGTAGTCCGTTAGTGCTGGAACTTTTGTGGCGCGATTATTTTCGCTTCATGTTTAAAAAACATGGCCAAAAATTCATTATCGCAAAAAACAACAGCAACGCCGCAACATTAGCAGCCAATGGCGATGAGCTTTTTGAAAACTGGAAAATCGGGCACACCGGTGTGGCTATGGTTGATGCCATTATGCACGAATTAAGTGCCACAGGTTACATTCATAATTATAGCAGGCAAATTGTAGCCATGTATTTAGTAAATGACCTTAAAGTGGACTGGACAAAAGGCGCCGTTTATTTTGAGGAGAAATTAATTGACTACTCGCCAGCAAGCAACTGGGGTAACTGGGCATTTATTGCCGGCATCAGCAACGATACGCGCGATAACCGTTATTTTAATACCGCCAAAGCGCCTGAACCAGAGATAAAAAACGATTTTATTGATACATGGCTTCCCGATTTAAAAAACGTTAATGTAAAGCACCTGCAAGTCAGTAGCTTGTAAATAAATTCCTAAATGTAACTTTTAGCAGTTTTTTACGTCTATATTTATATATTGTAAACAAATCATCATGAACTCATTCGAGGAATTTACGGTAATTATCGGCCTGCTGGCTGTGTTTTTGGAGGGGATGGCTTATGCCCGCGATTTTTTACATAAGCTGATGCATTAATTTTTACGCCAAAATATAATTGATACCCCTTAAACCATAAGCCTATTTTCAAATCATACTCAACAATATTATTGGTTTGCACAAATTGCGGACACCCATTTACGGGTAAAATTTAAATGTTTTTGCTACGTTTACAAACCGATATGTTTACCTTTGTACGTTTTAAAGATGGTTTTACATGGATCGCCTAAATTATATAAATAGCGGAAACGCAGCTTTTATTGATTCCCTATACGAAGCTTACAAACAAGACCCTGCCTCAGTTGATTTTGGATGGCAAAAGTTTTTTGAGGGTTTTGATTTTGGCCGCGGCGCCGAAGCCCCTTCGGTAAGTGCGGAAACACCCGAACATTTTTTGAAAGAAATAAATGTGCTCAACATGATTATGGGCTACCGCACACGCGGGCATTTATTTGCTACTACTAACCCTGTGCGCGAACGCCGCCATTATTTCCCGGGCAAAGAACTGGAAACATTTGGCTTGAGCGATGCCGATCTGGACACCGTTTTTAATGCCGGTGTTGAAATTGGCATAGGCCCTGCAAAACTACGCGACATACGCCAGGCATTGGAAGACACCTATTGCCGCACCATTGGCGCTGAATACCGCTACATCCGCAACCCGATAAAAATAAAATGGTTTGAGGACCGGATGGAAAGCCACCGCAATACACCATCGTTCACTACCGACCAAAAAAAGGCGATGTTTAACAAACTGAGCCAGGCGGTTATTTTCGAGAACTTTTTAGGCACCAAATTTTTGGGTCAAAAACGCTTTTCGCTCGAAGGCGCTGAAGCCATCATTCCGGCGCTTGATTCGGTTATACAAAAAGGATCATCGTTAGGCATTGAAGAGTTTATCATCGGTATGGCGCACCGTGGCCGTTTAAACGTGCTGGCCAACATCATGGAAAAAACCTATAAGGAAATCTTCTTTGAGTTTGAAGGTAAAAACTATGACGAGGATTCGCCGTTCAGTGGTGATGTGAAATACCATTTGGGCTATTCAACCGACGTGGAAACATCAAACGGCAAAAAAGTACACCTTAGCCTTTGCCCTAACCCATCGCATTTGGAAGCTGTCGACCCGGTTGTTGAAGGCCTTACCCGCTCCAAAATCGACTTTAAGTACAATAACGATCAAACCAAAATAGCCCCGATATTAATTCATGGCGATGCATCAGTTGCGGGCCAGGGCATAGTATACGAGGTTTTGCAGATGGAAAAGCTTGATGGTTACAGCACAGGCGGTACCATTCACCTGGTCATCAACAACCAGATAGGCTTTACCACTAATTATAAGGATGCACGTTCAAGCACTTATTGCACCGATGTGGCAAAAACGGTATTATCGCCTGTTTTCCACGTTAATGGTGATGATATTGAAGCTGTGACCTATGTGATCAACCTGGCTATGGAATACCGCCAGGCTTTCCATAGCGATGTGTTTATAGATATTTTATGCTATCGCCGTTACGGCCATAACGAGGCCGATGAACCTAAATTTACCCAGCCGGTTCTATATAAGTTTATTGAGGCCCATCAAAACCCACGCGAAGTATACCTGAAAAAATTACTGGCCGAAGGCAATATTGATGATGCAACGGCAAAAGCCACTGAAAAAGAATTTCGTGACCTTTTGCAGGAACAACTGAACGAGTCGAAGGCCGAAGAACGCTTTACAGATACCATCCCAATGTTTGCCGGTGCATGGGAGGGCTTGCATATAGCTACCGCGAAAGAAACGATAGCCAAAACCGATACCTCGGTTCCGGAACCTGAGCTACTGGAAATTGGCAAAGCCATCACCGGACTGCCAAAGGACAAGGCTTTCTTCAAAAAAATCGAGAAGTTATTCCAGGACAGGAACGCTATGGTTAGCAAAACGCATGTGTTTGACTGGGCAATGGGCGAACTGATGGCCTACGGCAGCTTGTTGAAAGATGGGCACCCGGTTAGGCTTAGCGGCGAGGATGTTAAGCGTGGTACCTTTTCGCACCGCCATGCAGTATTAACCTTGCCCGATTCGGAAGAAGAGTATATACCTTTGGATACTTTGGGCACCGAGGCTAAATTCAGCATTTATAATTCATTATTATCTGAATATGGCGTTTTAGGTTTTGAATATGGCTACGCCTTAGCCAACCCCAATGCTTTAACTATATGGGAAGCACAATTTGGCGACTTTTTTAACGGTGCGCAAATCATAGTAGACCAATATATTGCCAGCGCTGAAACTAAATGGCAGCGTGGCAATGGTTTGGTAATGTTATTGCCGCATGGTTATGAAGGCCAGGGCCCTGAACATTCATCGGCACGTATTGAGCGCTTTATGGAGCTTTGCGCTGATAATAATATACAGGTAGCCAATTGCACAACACCTGCCAACTTCTTCCACATATTACGCCGCCAGATTTATCGCGATTTCCGCAAGCCGGTTATTATATTTACGCCTAAGAGCCTGCTACGCAGCCCTAAATGTGTATCGCCATTGAAAGACTTTACTGAGGGTAAGTTCCAGGAGGTGATTGATGACAGCTACGCTGAAGCTAAAAAGGTTAAACGTGTATTATTCTGCTCCGGCAAAATATTTTACGACCTGCAGGATAAACAACAGGTCGATCAGCGTAAAGATGTAGCTATTATCCGCGTGGAGCAGCTATATCCTACCCCGGTACAACAATTGCTCAAAATAAAAGCCAAATACAGCAAGGCCAGCGAATTTATATGGGTGCAGGAAGAGCCTGAAAACATGGGCGCATGGCCTTATATGTGCCGTAAGTTCCGTAAAGAAGATGAGCTTAAACTGGATGTAATATCGCGCCTGGAAGGCAGTAGTACCGCAACAGGTTTTGCCAAACAACATGCTGCACAACAAACACATATCATTTCAAAAGCATTTGAATCGCCGGTAGGGCCTGAATTAAAGGAAAAAATTAAAAAAACAACACAAAAAATGGCTACGGCCAGTGCTGATTGAGTTGGTGAGTGGTGAGCAGTGAGCGGTGATTGGTTTTGACTCATGGCTTACTACTCTCCATTCACTTCTCACCATTCACCACTCACAAAAATAATAACAAAATGAGTTTAGAGATCAAAGTTCCGCCGGTAGGCGAATCAATTACCGAAGTTACCCTGTCATCATGGATAAAAAAAGATGGTGATGTTGTAAAAATGGATGAAGTAATTGCTGAATTAGAATCGGACAAAGCCACATTTGAGCTTACCGCTACCGAAGCCGGGACTTTAAAAACCGTTGCCAAAGAAGGCGATGTTTTACCCATAGGCGCAGTTGTTTGTACCATTGAAGCTGGCGTTGCAGCAACTGCCCCGGCAAAAACCGCTGAACCTACAAAAGAAGAAGTTAAAGAAGAAGAAAAATTAGCCGTTGCTACGTCGGCCGAAGCCAAACAGAGCAGCAGCTATGCATCAGGCACGCCATCACCTGCGGCAGCAAAAATATTGGCCGAAAAAGGCATCGACCCGGCATCACTAAATGGTAACGGCATTGATGGCCGCATAACCAAAGAGGATGCATTAAGTGCACAAAAAGCGGTAGCAAGCGCTGAAAGCAAGCCTGCCGCAGCTCCGGCCCCATCACCCGCACCTGCCCCGGTAAAGGCGGGTGAGCGCAGCGAGAAGCGCGAAAAAATGTCGTCTTTACGTAAAACTGTTGCCAAACGTTTGGTAACCGTTAAAAACGAAACCGCCATGCTGACCACTTTTAATGAAGTGGATATGGCCCCAATTATGGAGCTGCGCGGTAAATACAAAGATAAATTCAAAGAAAAACATGGTGTAGGCCTGGGCTTTATGTCATTCTTTACCAAAGCAGTAACCGAGGCTTTGAAGGATTGGCCAGCCGTTGGTGCCCGTATTGACGGTGATGAAGTGGTATACAGCAATTTTGCTGATATATCCATAGCCGTATCGGCACCGAAGGGCCTGGTTGTTCCGGTTATCCGCAACGCCGATACCCTAAGCCTTGCCGAAATTGAAAAAGCAATAGTAGTACTGGCAGGCAAAGCCCGCGAAAATAAATTGAGCCTGGAAGAGATGACAGGCGGCACATTCACCATTACCAATGGTGGTGTGTTTGGGTCGATGTTATCAACCCCGATCATCAACTCGCCACAATCTGCCATATTGGGGATGCACAATATTATTGAACGCCCGGTTGCTGTAAACGGACAGGTAGTTATCCGCCCGATGATGTATTTGGCGCTATCCTACGATCACCGCATTATTGATGGCCGCGAATCCGTTAGCTTTTTGGTAAGGGTTAAGCAGTTGCTGGAAGATCCCGCGAGGTTGTTGCTGGGGGTGTAGGCCCTTAACCTCCTGAAGGGGGAACTTTTTGATTAGCGTATTTTGAACCCGGCTTTGCCGGGTTTTTTGTTGGTATTGGGTAACGGGTAGTAGTACTATTTCTTTAGGATAAATTTATTTAACTTTTGGTTGTGTTTCAGGTGTACTCATGCATTTTGTGGAATACGTTAAATAACTGATTATCAATAGCAAAGTGTTCCACTTTGGAACAGTGGGGGTGTTTGATTGTATAACTTCGCGATTGCTTCGTTCCAGATTAAAAAACTTAGTTTTAAAAACTTCGTAAGTTTTGCGCATGTGGGTGAACTGTATTTATTTAAATTTTTCTAAAGGAATAGCATCTTCAGCGAAGAAATTTTTGAACTTATCTGATATATCCTGTTTGGTAAACTTTACAATCGTATAACTACTATCCAAGCAAATAATTTCAATCTCTGCATCGTGATATTGTAGGTTTCCATTCTTCCATACCAGCCTGTTAAATTCAGCATGTGGTAGATTATCATTATCTAATTTTATCTCCTTTGCGATTGGAACAGCCAATATAATTCCCCACCAAAATTGTATACGGCTATTTACTAATAATTTAAAATCTTGTGGTGAAAATATAATATAATCATTTTTCATATCTATTAGCACACCGACTTCAGAAGTTGAATTGTATTCAACGTCACAGATTATCCAATTATACTCATCAATGCGATCTTTGAAAGATTTAACTATTACATCCAAATAGGTATGATGAGGCATTTTTGTGCTATGTTGGATTATCCAATTCATCTTTTTATCATCGCTTTATAACACAAATTACACCAGCCTTTTCAACGCCAGCACATACCCCATATGGAAGCCATCGTGAAAAGGCAAAAAGCTAACAGCATCTTCAATACTGGTTAATTCAACACCATAACGGGTCATCACTGTCGTATAATTGGCAAAAAGCTCCTTATTTTCCAGGTCGGCTTCAAATTGATTAATCGTTGCAATCAGTTGCGCTTTAATTACGGCTATGCCATCGGCATCAACAAAACCTACCGGCTTGGTGCCGGGTTTGTAACTATCAAAAAATGCCTCTGTTACCACTATAGGCACCCCTGTGCGTTTGTAGCAAATACCTTGCTGCGCGGCAATCATGTGCGCCAGGTTCCAAATAATATTGTTGTTAAAGCTTTCGGGGATTTTATTTAGCTGCTCGGTAGTTAGTTCGCTAATCAGGTCAAGCAGATACATCCGCGGATTTTTAATTGTGTCTATCGATTTGCTCATATGAATGTAATTTGGGGCTAATGTGGGTAAAATAATTTAATTCCCAAGCGCAAATGCCATCTTTCGGCTTAAGGGTTTTATTATACCTTTACAAACGGAAACAATCTATAAATTAATGCCGGATCCAGCTGTAAACAAGCCTTTTCAGTCAAGTAAATTAATCTGGTATTTTCTATTGGCATGGACTATTTTAAACGTTATCCAGTCCTATACCCTCGAACTTCACGCCGATGAGGCTTACTACTGGCTCTACTCCCGCTTTTTAGACTGGGGATATTTCGATCACCCCCCAATGGTGGCGCTATTTATCCGATTTGGCGATAGTATTATGCATAACGAGCTGGGGTTACGTTTGTTAACCATCACGGTTAGCACATTATCTATTTATTTTTTGTGGCTCATTTTAAAAAAATATGGTGCCGATGCCAAATTATTCATCGTAGTAATTGCCTGCTTGTTCATGTTCCACATGTATGGGTTTACTACCACTCCCGATGCGCCGCTGTTTTTTTTCTCCGTACTGTTCTACTTTTTTTACCGGCGGTATATTGACGAAGATAAACTTTGGCTGGCCCTGGTTTTAGGGCTGATAGTTGCCTGTTTGCTATACAGCAAGTACCACGCGGTGCTACTGATTGGTTTTACCGTATTATCAAACATTAAACTGTTAAAACGATGGTCGTTCTGGCTCATTGTCATTTTGGCCGGGGCCTTGTTTATCCCGCATATATTATGGCAGGTGCAACATGGCTGGCCATCATTAAACTATCATTTATCAGAACGCTCTGCCGACAGGTATCACCCGGAATTCACCTATTTATATCCTTTAGGGCAGATATTAATGGCGGGGCCGCTTATCGGTTGGTTTTTGTTTTACAAGGCATTTACGGTACGCATAAAAGATACATTTATCCGCTGTTTGCTGGTAAACTGCATTGGCACACTTACTTTTTTCCTGATCAGCTCTTTCCGCGGTGAGGTACAGCCACAATGGACATTCATCGCATTTGCGCCATTGATCATGCTGATATTGATCAGCTTTACCCAAAAACCTGTTATACCCAAATGGTTTTATATAGTAGCATACCTTAATATTGCGGTTATTTTAATTGTCCGCTTTACGCTGATAGCCGGTATCCCCATAGGTCGTTTACAAAGCCAATTCAATTTTAAGCAATGGGCATACGCAGTTAAACAAAAGGCAGGCAATAATTATGTAATGTTTGATGAGGGCTTTCAAAACCCATCAAAATACGATTATTATAACAATACTTTAAAAGGTTTCGCCTATGATTCCCGGTATTACCGCGGTACACAGTTTGACATTTGGCCAATTGAGGACAGCCTGCAGCATAAGCGCGTTTTTTACGTATTAACCTATAAAGCGCCCGGAATTACAACAGATTCGATAAAAGTAGCTGCAGGAAAGTGGTACACCGGTTGGGTTGATAATGTGCGCACCTATCAAAAAATCACTATTGATAACAGTATCTATAAAATGGGCGTAGCTGCCGGGCAGAAAAAGGATTTTGATTTAGTGATAACAAATCCATATCCTTACGCTATCAATTTTAGTAATAAGGGGCAATTGCACGCAGTTGTGCTTGAAGCTTGTTTTTTTAATGAAAAAGGCGACATGCAGGTACAGCAGGCCGATACTACTTTTAACAAAATTGCGTTAAAACCGCAACAAAGCGCTCATTACAACTTTACATTAACGGCCCCAATACAAAAAGGCAAGTACGACTTGATTTTTTCTATACGTACACAGCCTTTTAACGGAAGCAAAAACAGCAGGATAGTTAAATTTACAGCCGAATAAATACCCATATATGTTTAAAAAACTTTACTTACTTGTCATCCTTTTTGTTTTAACAACCGCTGCCGCTTTTGCGCAGGATAGCCTTGATGTACATTTTAATGGCCTGGGTTGGTTGGATAACCGCGAGTATAAGGCGTTTATCCCCCGCTCACGCACCTACTCCGGCACCCGTACCGAGCTCGACCTCGGCCTGCACATAGATAGCAGTAACACTTTTATTGTTGGTACCAATGCCATACACGAGTTTGGCGCCATTCCTTATTTTTTAAATGCCGTACCAATAGCTTACTATCACTTTCAAAGCAAAACATGGCTGTTTAATGCGGGCGAGTTTCCGCGGACCGGGTTAATTGATGATTATCCCCGTGCCATGTTAAACGATACCTTAATGTATTATCGCCCTAATGTAGAGGGTTTGCTGGCACGATACACGGGCGACCATTTATGGCAAACAGGCTGGATTGATTGGGTAAGCCGCCAAACTGAAACAGAGCGAGAGGAATTTTTATTTGGTGCCGAAGGTGCATATAAACCCAGCACCACCGGAATATTTTACATACGGGATTATTTTTTAATGGAACATGATGCGGGAGCTGCCGTTTTACAGCCAACCGACCATATATTTGACAATGCCGCCCTCGAGGTGCGCCTGGGGTTAAACTTTACGGGCAAAACCTTTTTGGATTCCCTATCGTTTGAGGCCGGTAACCTAACCTCTTTTTTACGGGAACGTGGCAGCACCGGTTGGCAAATGCGTAATGGTGCTGTATTCAGCGCCTTTGCGGGTTATCATCGTTTTGGGGTGATGGAAGAGTTTTATGCCGGGCAGGGGAGCATAATTTACTATGGCGATTCATTCTATACCAAACCTTTTTATAACCGTATCGATGTAATATTTACGCCCTTTAAAGGCAAACGCATTAAAGGCCAGTTCATAGCCAGCTTCCACTTCTCGCCCGACCATTTTAATGATAACCAGGAAGTTTTCAGGATAACGTACGATTTGGGCAGAGTAACGCTTGCAAGGTTTAAGGGTGGAAATTAGAGTATAATATACATTTAAATCACGCGACCATTATCTGAAATTTTCTTTCAATTTTTTCGTGAAGTATTGATACCTGTAACGTAATACGTTACATTTGTATGAATGATCGAAAGCATCAAGCATAAAGGTTTAACGTTGTTATGGGAGAAGGATAATACCTCTAAATTGCCTTCCGTTCAAATCAATAAAATACGCATGATCTTAACCTTGCTTGATAATGCCATAAATATTCAGGATATGAATTTTCCTGGCTCCGATTTACATCCTTTAAAAGGCGATCTGGTAGGATTTTGGTCAATAAAAGTAAATGGCAATTATCGATTGATATTTCGGTTTGAAAATGAGAATGCTTACGATCTTGATTATATTGATTACCATTAAAATTTAATTTATGATAAAAAGAGAAATGGCTCCGCTACATCCGGGAACAATATTGAAAGGGCTTTATTTGGAACCTATGGAAATTACCATTACACAGGCAGCAGATAATCTCGGCGTGGCACGCAAAACATTATCACAATTAGTTAACGGTCATATGGGCATAAGTGCAGAAATGGCTATTCGTTTGTCAAAAGCGCTAAACACTACTCCGCAGTTATGGATGAATATGCAACAAGGCTATGATCTGTGGGTGGCTGAAAAGAAATCAGCAGATATTCACGTAACACCCTTTGCGATTGCTTCCTGATGTAATATGGTATTGTAGTAGTATAATTTTGCTTACAACTTAACTCTCGTTTAGCTTATACAACCCTCTATTTTGGGCACGCCACTGTACAGCTTCTTCTTTATTAATCTTTTCCATAAATTTAAGATATATTTTTCTGCCAACATGTCACCGTCATTTTCTTCCATTCTGACGAAACATTGCCATTCCTATCCCAGTCCGACTAATTTCCCTGCCAAAGCAACATTGGCACAAGCCTTGTTAAATACATCTGGAATTTAAGAACAATCAATCACGAAAAAACAATATATATGGCTAAAATAATTGGAATCGACTTAGGGACAACAAACTCCTGCGTGGCAGTAATGGAAGGTAACGAACCTGTAGTTATTGCTAACAGCGAGGGCAAGCGTACTACACCATCGGTAGTTGCTTTTGTTGACAACGGCGAACGTAAAGTGGGTGACCCGGCGAAGCGTCAGGCTATCACCAATCCTACAAAAACTATATTTTCTATCAAACGCTTTATGGGTAACAACTTTAACGAAGTTACCACCGAAGCATCGCGCGTACCATACAAAGTGGTTAAAGGTGATAATAACACCCCACGTGTTGAAATTGGCGACCGCAAATATACCCCGCAGGAAATCTCAGCAATGATATTGCAGAAAATGAAAAAAACTGCTGAGGACTTTTTAGGTACTGAAGTTACCGAAGCGGTTATTACCGTTCCGGCCTATTTTAACGATGCACAGCGCCAGGCTACTAAAGAAGCCGGTGAAATTGCAGGCTTAAAAGTTCGCCGTATTATTAACGAACCTACTGCTGCTGCCCTGGCTTATGGCCTTGACAAAGCACACAAGGATATGAAAATTGCCGTATTCGACTGCGGTGGCGGTACACATGACGTATCGGTACTGGAACTTGGCGACGGCGTTTTTGAAGTAAAATCAACCGATGGTGATACCCACTTAGGTGGCGACGACTTTGACCAGGTAATTATTGACTGGATGGCTGATGAATTTAAAAGCGATGAAGGCATCGACCTGCGCAGAGACCCAATGGCTTTGCAACGTTTAAAAGAATCTGCCGAAAAAGCAAAAATTGAGTTATCAAGCTCAGCCCAGACAGAAATTAACTTGCCTTACATTACGGCTGCCGATGGTATGCCAAAGCACCTGGTTAAAACTTTAACCCGTGCAAAATTTGAGCAACTGGCCGATAGCTTAATTAAACGTACTATTGAGCCTTGCCGTTCAGCATTGAAAAATGCAGGTTTAAAAACTTCTGATATCGATGAGATCATCTTAGTAGGTGGTTCAACCCGTATCCCTGCTATACAGGAAGCTGTTGAAAAATTCTTTGGCAAAGCACCTTCAAAAGGTGTTAACCCTGACGAAGTTGTGGCCATAGGCGCTGCTATACAAGGTGGCGTGTTAACCGGCGAAGTTAAGGATGTGTTATTGTTAGATGTTACCCCACTTTCATTAGGTATTGAAACTATGGGCGGTGTAATGACCAAACTGATCGAAGCAAACACAACCATCCCTACTAAAAAATCAGAAACTTTTTCAACCGCGTCTGATAGTCAGCCTTCGGTAGAGATCCACATATTACAGGGTGAGCGCCCAATGGCAGCAGGCAACCGCACCATAGGCCGTTTCCACCTGGATGGTATACCACCAGCACCTCGTGGCGTACCACAGGTTGAAGTAACTTTTGATATTGATGCCAACGGTATATTACACGTAGGTGCTAAGGATAAAGCTACCGGTAAAGAGCAGAAGATACGTATCGAAGCATCTTCAGGTTTATCAGATGCCGACATCAAGAAAATGAAGGATGAAGCCGAAGCAAATGCAGAATCTGACAAAAAGGCAAAAGAAGAAGTTGAAAAACTGAATGCTGCCGATGCCTTGATCTTCTCGACCGAAAAGCAACTGAAAGAGTATGGTGATAAAATTTCAGCCGACAAAAAAGGGCCTATCGAAGATACCCTTAAGAAACTGAAAGAAGCCTATGCTTCAAAAAACCTTGCTGATATTGAAACTGCACAGGAAGCATTGAACACTGCATGGACAGCCGCATCTGAAGAGATGTACAAAGCCGCAGCAGATGGAGGCCAGGCACAACCAAACGCAGGCCCTGAAGCCCATGCCGAAGGCAGTGCAGATAATGTTACTGATGTTGACTTTGAGGAAGTAAAATAAGCTCCCTAATCCCTATAAGGGTATATATAAATACGAATCCCGGCTGGAAGTTTCCAGCCGGGATTTTTTTGTAGTTAAATATAACCATTTCTCCATCATACGAAGCAATCGCTTGCTATACAAGTGGTAATGCAGAGTTCGCGATTGCTTCGTTCCTCGCAATTACATATTTGTTTAATACATCACAGTAACAACTTTATTCGCATTAGTAAACGTTAAATCGCTGGACTTTCCGTTCACTTTTACAATGGAGGTTTTCCTGTCAAACCCATGCAACACCAGTTCAACTTTAGTATATTTAGATGCATACGATCCTTCAATAGTTCCCAAAACTATCTCTTTTTTAACGGGATCAAAGCTGATCACGCGTTTATAATAAGTCCCGTCATGATAATCGTAGCTTGAGCCGTCATCTTCGTAATACACAAAACTGCTGGCTTCACTACCGTTCCAAACATTTATTTTTAATATACCATCCCCTTTTTCGTTAGTGCTTTGTACCAGGTTTTGCATTGGGATGATGGCGCCAGCTTTAACAAACACCGGCAGATCGGTTAACGGGGCGGGCACATTTACTGCTTTACCGCCTTCAAATTTCTCATCCGAACTTAAGCGGTACCATTCGCCCTGGGGCAGGTAAACATTTTCGGTAAGTTTGGTGCTTTCAACCGGGGCAACCAGAATATTATCGCCAAATAAAAACTGGTTCTGAAAATTCTCGGTATAAACCATCGTATCCTGCGTATAATTAATAGCCAGTGTACGGCTGATAGGCAAACCTGTTTGATGCGACTGGTAAAAACTGGAATAGATATAAGGCAGTAATTTGTAACGCTGCTCAATATCCTTGCGGATAATATCTTCATTAGCATTGCCCCACTGCCATGGTTCGCGGTATTTGGTATCATGCGCCGCATGGTTACGGAACATTGGGGTATAAACACCTAATGAGTTCCAGCGTACCATCAGTTCGGGCGTTGGATTGCCGCTAAACCCGCCGATATCAACCCCAACTAACGACATGCCCGTTATACCCAAGCTGTTTACCATACGCTGCCCTAACAGCATGTGCGCATCATAAGCTGAGTTATCACCTGTCCACACGGCGGAGTAGCGTTGTGTACCTGAATATGCTGCGCGGGTTAGTACAAATGGGCGTTTGTTGCCTAATATCTTTTTTGTACCCTCAAAAGTTGCCCTTGCCATTTGCATGCCGTAAACATTCCTTATTTCGGGCATATAGTATTTGCCGAATTTCACCATCCATGGCATGCTTTGGTTCCAAACGGCAGGTTCGTTCATGTCGTTCCAAAAGCCTTCAACACCGGGTTCAGTTAAGGCCGTGAACGATGCGCCCCACCATTTACGCACGGCATCATCGGTAAAATTGGGGAAATGGCAACGGCCCGGCCATACACTGCCTATATATTTTTCGCCATCGGGGTAGGTTGCGAAATAGTTTTTTGCCACGCCCTCGTCGAATTGTTTATAACCCGGTTCAACCTTAATACCGGGGTCGACAATTGTCACCAAATGAAAATCCATCGCTTTCAACTTATCGATCATCCCTTTCGGGTCAGGAAAAGTGGTTTTGTTCCAGGTGAATATCTTATAATGATCCATGTAATCAATATCGCAGTACACCACATCGGCAGGTATTTTGTCCTTACGCAAATGGGTGGCTATATCCAGCACTTCGTTGGCGCTCATATAACTCCAGCGGCATTGCTGATAGCCCAGGCTCCATATTGGCGGCATTTCCATGTGCCCGGTGAGCCAGGTATAATCCTCGATGATCTGTGCAACACTTTGCGCGCCGAAAAAGTAATAGTTCATATCACCACCATCAGCGCCAAACCAACTCATCTGCTCATCTGTTGATGCACCAAAGTCGAAATAGCTTTTATGCGTATTATCAAAAAACAGCCCATAGGTTAACCCATTGTGCATGCCAACAAAAAACGGAAAGGTTTCGTATAGCGGATCGGTTGTGGGCCCATGGTTAGGTGCATCGGTGTTCCAGTTTACATAGGCGCTGCCCCGGCGGTCAAGGTTGCCTGTTTTTTCGCCCAGGCCGATAAACCGTTCGTCTTTATATAATTTACGGTAGTTTACTACCCTTGTGGCCTGCCAGTTGGTGCCAAAACGCGGATCGTCTTCACTCAAAACCTTACCATCTGGTGTATAAAAGTTAAACCGCAACGGCGATTTGCTAATCACCAGTTTTAAGGCTGATGTAGTTATAGTAATACTATCGCTGGTTTCTTTGTATTGCAGATCGCCGGAGGGCTCCTGTACCACTGCGAATGAGCTATCGGCACTGTGCTCCTTACTAATACTTACGCGGATAACCGAAGGGCTATAAACCCAAACCCTTGCTTCGGCTTCCTTAGTTTTTATGATGAGTACATTACCTTGTTTGTTTACGCTTTCAGTATTTCCTAAAATTTCTGCCTGCATGTGCTGTTGTGCAAATAGGTTTGATGAATAAATGATTAACAGAATAACCAGTGAGTAGCAATAACGTTTCATTTTTTGATAATTGGTAAAAAATCAAATGTAATAATTATACGGGAACGTTACCGGGGAATTTATTCAAAAAAAAATCCCGCACAATGGCGGGATTAAAATAATATTAAGGCGAAAATTTATGCCCACAAATTTTCCGGATAAACACCGCTGTTAACCAGATCAGATATACATTTTTGTACAATAGGCTTATCTTCTTTATAAGTAACGCCAAACCATTTTGATGCGGTTGGGATAACTTTGAAAGATGCTGTTCCTGTTTTTATCAGTTCGTCAGCCACTAATGGGATAAAAAATTCAGCCTTTGGTTTTTCTTCATTGGCATCAACAAACCTTTTAAACATTTCCAGGCTTTGGTCGAATACCGCCGGGGTAAAACCCCAAAAGTTCATGGATACACGGGTATCTGTCGATAATTCCGTTTCAACACCACCCTCTTCGTAAACTACGCCGCCATCTTTAAAATAAACCTGTGTGCGCTCGTTTATTTCAATCATATCGCCTTTATCATCTACCTTACAAACACCGCGCGATACTGAACCATATTCAGACAAAGTTTTATCTATCTGGTAACCTACCAGTGAGTATTTATCGTCAGCTACTTCGGTAGTTAAAAATTTGGCCATTTTTTCAAAAGAATCATAACCGTAAAAATCGTCGGCGTTGATTACGCAAAACGGTTCTTTTACCTGGTTATGGGCAGCTAATACCGCATGTGCAGTACCCCATGGTTTGGCACGTTCAACGGTTTTATCAATACCGAAAGGCTTAAGGTCATAGCTTTGGAAAACATAATCCGTTTCTACACGGCCAGCCAGTTTGGGTTCAAAAATAGCCTTAAAATTATCTACAAATTCTTCGCGGATAATGAAGCTTATTTTACCGAAACCGGCTTTAATGGCATCATAAATAGAATAATCAATAATGGTTTCGCCATTAGGGCCAAAGCCATCAACTTGTTTCATGCTTCCGTAGCGACTGGCCATGCCTGCAGCCAGTATAAGTAGTGTTGGTTTCATATATTTTTTAGAGACGGTTTAATAAATGTAAATATGACATTTTTATTCTGATTGTTAAAATCTAATAAATATTAATACGCAAAATGCTGCTTAATGTTAGTGCTGTTATTTAATATATCTGAAATCCTGCCCCGCTTTAATATTCAGCAAGGCTTCATATATTAAACGGATCACGTTATCCACATCCTCTTTGTGTATCATCTCAACCGTGGTATGCATGTAGCGTAAAGGTAACGATATTAAAGCTGAGGGCACACCACCATTTGAATAAGCAAACGCATCGGTATCGGTACCTGTTGAGCGCGAAGACGCCTGGCGTTGAAAAGGGATATTAGCTTTTTGTGCTGATTCAATGAGCAGCTTGTTCAAATTATTTTGCACCGCAGGTGCGTAGGATACCACCGGCCCCTTGCCGCAAGCCAGATCGCCCTGGGTTATTTTGCTGATCATTGGGGTTTGTGTATCGTGTGTAACGTCGGTTACTATGGCCACATTGGGTTTAATATAATCGGCTATCATTTCGGCGCCGCGCAAACCTATTTCTTCCTGCACTGCATTTACTATATACAGGCCGAACGGCAATTCTACTTTATTCTCTTTAAGCAAGCGGGCAACTTCGGCAATCATAAAACCACCCGCGCGGTTATCCAGCGCACGGCCAACATAGTACCGATTGTTCAGCACCATAAATTCATCCTCATAAGTTATTACACAACCCACATGGATACCCAGCTTTTCAACTTCATCTTTCGAGGTACAGCCACAATCCAGAAAGATGTTTTTCATTGATGGTGCTTCTTCTTTTTCGCCTGCGCCGCGTGTATGTATGGCAGGCCAGCCAAAAACTGCCTTTATGGTACCATTATCGGTATGGATATTCACCCTTTTTGATGGCGCTATCTGGTGATCGGAACCACCGTTGCGAATAACGTAGATCAAACCATCGCTGGTAATATAATTTACAAACCATGATATTTCATCGGCATGCGCTTCAATAACCACCTTATAGGCCGCATCTTTATTGATGATGCCAACGGCAGTACCATAATTGTCAACATAATGATCATCGATATAAGGTTTTAGATAATCGAGCCACAATTGCTGGCCCTTCCATTCAAAACCGGTGGGTGATGGATTATTAATATACTTTTCAAAAAAAGCAAGGGAATCAGCGGTTACAACAGGAATATGCGCAATGGTATCAGTAGCAAGTGTTTTCTTTTTAGACATTTTAAATAAGCGGCTCCTTGTTTACGGCCACAGGCAAATATAATAAAGCTGCTGTAAATGTGCGTTAACTAATAACAAGCTATTACCTTATTAATATTTTAATACTGGCTTTATATCACCGCCGTTACTTTGCACCCAGTGTAAGCGTTTCTTTTTAATAGTTAGTTTGGTTGAAAGCCGGTTTAGTTGACTATACCGGCTTTTTTATGCCGTTCTTTTTCGTCGGCGCCGGGTAATATTTGAGGGGGTGACCTGGTATTTTCGGTTAAATGTATCCCTTTTCATCCCGGTTTCGTTATTAAATGATACTTTCATATTATGAAATTGCTAAAAACTACCGCTCTTATACTTTTATTGTTTTTAACCGCCTGCCATATCCCCCTGTATGTGGCCGTACCTATAAATTATACGCCCAAATCGTATTTGAACCCCGATTCAACCACTATTATAATTATTAACCATGTTGATATCAGCAAGGCACAAATAAGTAATAAAAAGAAACTCGATGTACTTAAGGCTGCAGCTTTTACCACTACCAGCTATGCGCAAACTGTGTTAGGGCAACTGCCGCATGTTAAAGTGATCAACATGGTTGACTCGGTTGATTTTAAACCAAATACCGATTCGATAAAAACGTTGGCGTTGCAGTATCATGCAAATTATGTACTGGTTTTAAAAAGTTTTACTGCCGATATCAGCCTGGCTGATTATGACAATACCGCTATGTATTATAATACCAACGCATCGGTTGATTTTCTTTTATATGAAGCGAACGGCATCTATTATAAAAAATTAAACGGTACCGCAAATGACCCCAACGCCGATCAACCCTACATAAATTTATTTGCAGCATTAATTATTCACCCAACGGTTAAGGGTAATAAAACAGCTATTAAAATTGCAGCGGAACATGCTACGCAGGATGCTTTGCAAGATTATTTGCCCTATTCCGTAACTCATCAAAGGCCGCTTTATACTGATGACTATTTGCAACCTGCCGTAAAGGAAATTTCAAACAGAAATTATAACGAAGCAGATAGTTTACTGCAACCATTAATAAAAAACAGTAATGCAGAAATAGCAGGTAAGGCTATGTACAACCTGGCAGTAATTTATGAAGCGGAGGGCGATATTGCGGGCGCTACCGATATGGCAAAACAATCGGCAGCTAAATTTAAGGACGATTATGCCGAATGGTTTATTGCTGCGCTAAAAG
>Ga0302315_10001630_pt1 | contig 22355 bp, 21 predicted proteins | sample III_Palsa_N3_1_FD_200532 | JGI IMG/M metagenome (GOLD analysis project Ga0302315, IMG submission 200532) | Peat permafrost microbial communities from Stordalen Mire near Abisko, Sweden - III_Palsa_N3_1 | ecosystem: Environmental > Terrestrial > Soil > Palsa > Peat permafrost | place: Sweden...
GACCCGTCCGCATTTCGTAAAATACAAAGCGGCAAAAAACTCTACAATTTCAATACAAAAGAGAAAGAAATATGGAAAACAGCACTTTAGAGGCGCCAGCGCCACTGGCAACAAAGCCAGGCATACAGCTTATCAAGTATGGCACCCCGGAGATGGTGGATCTCGAGAGTTCCTACATGTGCCCTGGCCTGAAAAGCAGCATCATCGATATCCCGATCACCGATGCGCAAAATGCACTGACGGTGGGACGCTTCGAGATGCGTCCATCTGTTGACTTCCCTTTCTATTATGAGTATCTCGAAGTCAAGACCATAGTGACCGGGAAGATCATCGTTAAGGACGAAGATGGAGTGGTGTACGAGGCGCTTCCAGGCGATGTGTTTGTCTTTACTCCGCCGCATATGGTCACCTTTCTTGCAGGATGCGATGGCACGGCGGTTTATGTCGGGCACCGCGGGCCGGAACCGTCCTTCCTGCCAGGATTTACCGGCACGGTTGTGACCCCGGGAGTAAACGGATGAAGAGCAAGCCGGTCTACAAACCGCTTGATCTCGATACATCGGCGAGACGGCACATTATCTTCTCTCAGGGTCCCTGTGAGGGCGTGCTGGCTGCCCAATCGCTGGGATCCGAAGTGCATGTTGTAGCGATCCAAGACGGACTGCCGGACACTTATACGGCAGTTCTGGTGGAAGATACGCTGGCAGATGCAGGGCTGGATACCGCCTTCTATGCCGCCGGCCCTGAAAGGTTTCTTTGGGAGATAGAGAAGACGCTTCGTGCGGCAGGCATCGAGCAGGATAGGATCCTACTGCATCTGTCCGGAAGCAAAGCTCGCAGAGTTTACTGTGTGCACTGTCAAACGATCAATGAATATGTCACTTCCACGGTTTACCGCTGCGAACAGTGCGCAGCCTATCTTACGGTAAGAGACCACTTCTCCAGGCGGATGGGCGCCTACATGGGAGTGGTCATAGACGCTGAAGAGCCGGGTGTGATCCCCGAACCTGAGATGATTTACGTGTAAGTGTGCGGTGTGGAAATATGAAACCAGGCAGTACAAGAATGGTAAGAGTCGCCGCGACGGAAATGTTAACGTCGCAGGTTAGAAAATTCACTCTGGTGGACGAAGGCGGCTCTTTGCTGCCTGCCTTCTCGCCAGGCAGCCATATCGTTCTGAATCTGGCCCACCAGGACAGGCGCTGGTCGAACTCCTATTCGTTGATTGGCGATCCCTCCGAGAGAGGATTCTATCAGATCGCCGTGCGCAGGGAAGAGATGGACCGATCTAAGGGCGGTTCCGCCTATCTGCACGATCAGGTAAACACGGATGCAGTGCTTGAGATCAAAACGCCGCGCAATTTTTTTCCGATTGCACGGAACGCCCGCAAGCATGTACTGGTTGCAGGCGGAATTGGGATCACTCCGTTTCTCTCTTATCTGCCGGTGCTGAGCAGGCAGTCCGTTCCTTTTGAACTGCACTACGCCTTCCGCGACCATTCTCTCGGAGCCTTTGCCGGCCAGCTCTGTGACGAGTTTTCGGATCATGTGAAGTTCTATATTTCCGGCGAAGGTCGGCGGTTGTCCCCATCGGCCCTGCTTGCGGATCAGCCGCTGGGCACGCATATCTATGTTTGCGGACCGCACTCCCTTATCTCCGCCGTTTCTGGAGCCGCCGCCGAACTTGGGCTTCCCGCAGCCTGTATCCATTTCGAGGAGTTTGCGCCTCCGGTGTTAAACGACGCAGAACCTTTTATGGTAAGCCTTCCGGAACTAGGGTTGAAGCTCAAGGTAGGGGCGACGGAAACCCTGCTTGAAGCCCTTGAGAAGGCGCAGGTGCCAATCGCGTCGTCGTGCCGCGTTGGGCAGTGCGGAACGTGTGAGCTTAATGTATTGAGCGGCAGCCCGGATCATCGCGACCGATGTCTTACCGAGGATGAGTGGGCCATGGGAAGACTTCTCGCCTGTGTCTCACGATGCCACGGCGAACAGCTTGAAGTGGCGCTGCCAGGATAGCCAGGAGAGTAATAATGACAGCAATTACCGAATCCCGGCCTCTTTTAGCCCTGAAAAACTCACAGAAGGCTATTAGTCGTTTCCCGTTTCCGTTTTCGGGCGAGAGTTATATGTACTCGGTGAACGTTGTCCCGGCTGGGCAGGGCGCTCCGGGGACATTTGATGAGCATCTCTTTGACATCGACGAGCACTATCTTACCGAAATGGCTGAGCGCGAGCGTATATTGGCCGAAGACTATGGCCGACGATATCTGACCCTGCCCAATATGATGGACGCGCAGTGGGACTTTCTGGAGATGGGCCTGACCCATCTAGCAAAGGACTACCCGGAGCACTTTACTCTGGAACGGTCCGGAAACAATTGGAGCTGGACGAATAAACTGCTCGGCATAGAGAAGGATTTCATTTTTGGCGATGCGGCGACACTGCCATCGGAGCCCTTAGAGTGGGTTGGCAGGCAGATGCAGGGTGATTTCTGCCTGCTGGATCAGCGTGAAGACGATCTGTATCTTGACGCAGGCCTTGTCACCTTTCCTGCAGACTGGTCGCTGCCCTTTGACCTGGGGATGTCTTTCGAGCATTGGCATGGTCCTGTGCCCATCGCGCACGATCTTGGTGTGTTCAAACGGGCGAAGAAGTTCCTGATGAACCTGGAGGTCGATCAGCCCTGGCAGCGATTCAACTGGACCATGACCGTTAACCCCAGGCTGGACACCGCTCCTGAGATCTACCATCTGTGGGGTCCTGATAAGACGCTGGTAAATATAGAAACGGTTGCCGAACTCGTTCATCTGCGTGTGGAAGTGCAGGTGCTGGCGCGCCTTCCACGCAGCCACGGTGTTCTGTTCAGCATTCGTACCTATATGATCCGTATGGACGAACTGGTTGAAAATCCGGAATGGGCAAAGCGCTTGCGGCGTGTCCTTGTATCTCTCGCGGACGAGATCGCAGACTACAAAGGCATTTCCAGGTATCGCTCCGCTCTCATCGAGTGGCTTACACCTTACGAGACAGATAAATAGATGTACTGTCCTTTTGGCTAGTAAAAATCAGGCCTGAAGGCTAAGGAGTGCGATGTTTGAATTGGGTATTGTGACTGCGTCAACTTCGACTAAGTTACTGCTGCAATAAATATGAAGCAGTGAACGCATCACTCAGTACCTCCGTTCTTTGCCACTGATGGCGTTCCAATATGTTTCCCCGACTCGCGATGCTGCGCTGACGGACGAATTTCTCGAGTATCGTCCGCGCCCTTGTAAGGCGCGCAGGAGAAACACATATGAGCACCGTTACAGGGGCCATTACGACCCCGGCGGCTTCAACACAGCCGAAATCACTGGAGCGTTCCGTTACCTGGAGATCCAGCTTTGTAGTTGGACTTGGTGGATCGCTGCTTATCGTCACCTCCCTTGGAGCCATTGCGGCCGACCTCGGCCCTGCTTCGGTCTTCGTTTGGACGCTTACGGTCATGATCGGGATCGCACAGTGCTTTATGATCGCCGAGCTTGCTTCGCTCTTTCCGAACAAGAGCGGCGGCACCGCGGTCTACGTGCACGAAGCGTTTAAAAATATCTCTCCCTTCGTCGGGGCTGTCGCCAACTGGGGCTACTGGGTAGCCTGGGTGCCGGTTATCCCGGTCAATTTGATTATCGCGGCGGGTTACCTGCAGTCGCTTATTCCGGGTCTGACGAGCGGCGCGCTGCTGACCATTGCGGTCATCATGGCCTTCCTGTTGTACGCGACGAACTACATCGGGCTTAAGCCAGGAATCTGGTCTTCGGCGGTCATGGCCATCTGCTCCATTTGCCCGCTGGTCGTCATTACAACATCGCCGGTCTTCCTGCCGCATATATTTCATTGGTCCAACATCCTGCCATTCACGCCGCTTGGCGGCTCCTGGCACTCCGGGGCCACCTGGATGAAGATGATCAAGTGGATGTTCGTCGCCATGTGGTCTGCCTATGCGACGGAATGCGCATCGACGACCATCGCTGAGCTGAAGGATCCAGCGAAGGACGCGCCCAAGGCTATGTCCGCGACCGGGATCGCGTTCTTCATCTCCTTTGCCGTACTTCCCTTCGTTATGTTGGGAATCGTTGGGGTGAGTGTTTTGTCCCAGGATGCATCGGTTGCCTTTCTTCCGGCCGCTCAAGCGATCTTCGGCCATGCCGGCGGGATTATCGTGTCGATCATGCTGATTACGGCGCTGCTTCTTGGAGTGCAGACCACAATCATAGGGTCGTCCCGCTCCATGTACCAGATGACACACGACGGACAGATGATTAAGCAGTTCGGCATAATCAACAAGTTCGGCGTTCCTGTCGGCTCGATGTTCGTGGACCTTGCCGTCACGTTGGCGATGCTTTTCCTGTTTAAGGCGAATGTCGTCAATCTGATAGCAGCGTCCAATGTCGGGTACGTCCTGGTCTTTATCCTGCTCGTGCCGGCCTACATTGTCCTGCGCACCAGGTCTCAAAACACCGACCATCCGATCAAGCTTCCGGCGTTCGTTGTGCCGCTTGGCGTGTTGATCACGATCTTCAATATCATGCTGCTGGTCGTAGGCGGTCCTCAGTGGGACGCCACTCCGGTCGCCAGTCCGGTTATCTTTGGCCACACAATGAACCTCACGGTTATGGGTGTGGGCTGGGGGCTAATGGCGATGGTTGTACCCTTCTATCTGTTCCGAACCCTGGTTCAGGACAAACGGAAAGGGGCTTACATTCCGGATCCGGGACTTCCCGAACTTCAGGAAGGTGACGACGATCTTGGCGGACGGCGTGAAGTCATCCACCACGAAGGCTAGATACTTAAACTCTAGGAGAGTGGTCCGGGACCATCCAGACCACTCCTCCTTTCTTTGAAATAGAGGAGATAGTGAAATGCCCGAAGCTTTGGTTGAACCTGTATCGGCCGCGGTCGTCTCTCTTTGGCGGTATCCTGTCAAATCCATGCAGGGGGAAGAGATTAATTCAACAGTAGTGACCGAGCGTGGTCTCCTTGGAGACCGCGCCTTCGCGTTGATGGATGCGGAAGACGGCAAAACGGTTACCGCGAAAAATCCTAAAAAATGGCCGACCATGTTCAAGTTTCGGGCGGCATTCGTCGATTCTCCCACGGTTCCATCGGTTATGCCGTCGGTTAAGATAACAACACCCGAAGGCGTAACCATTTCAAGCACGGAGTCGGATCTGAACGAAAAGCTGTCGCAGAACCTTGGGCGAGCGGTGGTCTTTGCCGGTCAGCCTCCTGAGAAGCCTCACCTGGACGAGTACTGGCCGGAAGATGTGCCCGGCCTGCCCTTTAGCGACCATGTCACCGACGAAAATACATTAGAAGGCACGTTTTTTGATCTGGCCATAATCCATATTTTGACGACGTCTACTATCGACGCCCTGCGCGCCGCCTATCCGCACGGTAGGTTCGAAGCACGAAGATTTCGCCCCAACATTATTATCGATACGGGCACCCAGGGGTTCGCGGAAAATGCCTGGATCGGCCACACGATCCAAATCGGAGACGAGGTTCGGTTAGAAGTGACAGGGCCGTGTCCCCGCTGTGTCATGACAACCTTGCCGCAGAGCGATCTGCCGCGGGACATCGGCATTCTCAAGACGGCAGTGCAGCAGAACGAGGCTCATGTGGGCGTCTATGCGAACGTCGTGCGCAATGGGACCATCAAACAGGGCGATAAAGTGACCATCGAAAGCTAGTTTTATGCCGGAACCCGTTCAGACAATCAAAACGACCTGTCCTAGAGACTGCTATGATGCGTGCGGCATCCATGTCGTGCGCGAGGGCAGTGTCGTGCTCAAAGTGATGGGAGACCCCAGTCATCCGGTCAACCGAGGCACGCTTTGCGGCAAGTGCACCCTTGCCTACAACGGCGCCTGGCGAGATCCGAACGCACGTCTTCAGACACCTCTGCGGCGTGTGGGGCCAAAGGGGCAGGGGAGTTTTGAACCTGTCGAATGGGATGACGCGCTGGGGGAAATTGCCGAACGTCTTAAGGGCGCCATAGCGAGCTCAGGCAGGGGAAGTGTTCTCCAAACGCACTATACGGGCACATTTTCCATGATCGGCTATGGCTTCCCGCTGCGCTTCTTTAATAAAATCGGCGCTACAGAAGTCGATCCGGACTCGGTCTGCAACAAAGCAGGCCATGTCGCCCTGCAGAGAACTTTCGGCAGTTCCATGGACGGGTTCGATCCACGTTCAGCGGCCGACGCGAACTGCATTCTTGTGTGGGGGGCCAATCCTTCGGCGTCTGCTCCCCATGCGCATCGATACTGGCTTAAGGAAGCCCCCGGTAAGCTTATCGTTGTGGATCCCATCAAGCATCCTACGGCCGCGGCCGCGGATTTGCATTTGCAGCTCTATCCCGGCTCGGATGCCGCGCTGGCGTTTGCCATGCTGCATGTCATCGATCGAGATGGTCTCGTCAACCACGATTTTGTTGACGCCCACGTTGAAGGATGGAGCGACATCGCAGCAATACTGCCGTCCTGTACTCCCGAATGGGGCGAGGGCGTAACAGGGGTTCCGGCAGGGCAGATCGTGGAGGCGGCGCATACCTACGCATCGGGGCCGTCCCTGCTCTGGCTTGGACAGGGAGTGCAGCGGCAGGCCACGGGAGGCAACATCTTTCGTGCCTGTTCGACCCTAATTGCGGCGACTGGAAATATAGGGAAGCCTGGAACCGGCTTTCTCTATCTGAACGGGACGGCCAGCCGCGGGCTGCTCGATGAATATATGCCGGCTCCGCATCTGAATACACAAGATCCGCTGTCCATCAGTCATATGGATTTGGCGGAGCGACTTGAGGATGCCGAAGCGAGTCGCATTCTCTTCTGCTGGAACAACAATATCGTCGCTTCCTGCCCGCAACAGGGGCGTCTTAAGAATGCTCTCGAGCGCGAGGATCTCTTTACTGTGGCTGTCGATCTGTTTCCCACCGACACAACGGACTATGCCGACATTGTACTTCCCGCGGCGAGCTTCCTGGAGTTCGACGACCTTGTCGCCTCCTACTTTAGCTATACGCTCTCTGCTCAAGTTAAGGTTATGGAACCGATTGGGAAATCGCTGCCGAACCACGAGATCTTCAGACGCCTCGCGGCGAAGATGGATTTTACCGAGCCGGAGCTTTTCGAGAGTGACAGTTCGCTGCTCGAATCCATGATGGAACAGTCTGGGACGGGTTTGAGCTTTTCCGATCTTTCAAAAATAGGGACCGTCTACATCAGCCCCGAGCCTGTGATCCCTTTTGCCGATTACGAGTTTGATACGCCAAGCGGAAAGATCGAGCTCGCTTCAAGCGCCTACGAGCAAGACTCTCTTCCCAGAGCTCCGCAGCCATGGGCCGATCCGCGTCCCCAGGACGGCAGGCTGCGTTTGCTTTCTCCCGCGTCGCGCTGGCGTATGAACAGCAGCTACGACAACGAAGCCAAGGTGCGCAAGCAGGATACGCTGGCCGAAGTACATCTGAACTCGAAAGAGGCGGAGAAACGTGGACTGGAGCAGGGAAGCTCGGTTATTGTGTGGAGCGCTGCTGGGGAATTGCCTCTTCACGTTTCCATCTCGGATGAGGTCCCGATTGGAGTTGCGCTCGTCCATAAAGGACGCTGGCCGAAACTGGATCCTTCGCGAGCAAACGTCAATGTCCTGAATACCGGTCAGAAGTCCGATATGGGAGAAAGCTCCTCGGTGCATTCTGTAGAAGTGGAGATCCGTCTTGCCGTCTGAACCTGTATTCTGGGAATGGCTTACCTGGGAAGAGATTGGGGCGCTGCGCTCCAGCGGAATGGATATGGCTATTCTGCCAGTGGGCAGTACGGAGCAGCACGGTCCGCATTTGTCGGTGAATGTCGACACGGTGAGCGCCATGCGCATCGCCCACGCTGTTTCCGCACAAACCGGTGTGCCGGTTCTGCCTGTCTTGCCTTATGGCGCAGCTTGGGGACACACCACCCAGTGGCCGGGAACACTGTCGCTTTCGCCAGGCACGTTGACGGCAACTGTTGTGGAAATTGGCGAATGGCTTTTAAAGGCCGCCGGCTTTTCTCGGCTGCTTATTTTGAACGGCCACTTTACCAACTTTGCGCCGCTGCGGGTTGCGCTGGAGACCCTGCGTTTTCAATATCCCCAGGTGCGTGTTGCGGTCAAATCACTCTGGGATATTTCGGACCGTGTCCACAATGCCTACTTTTCAGATGCCGCAGACTGGCATGCCAATTCCGCGGAGACATCGCTTATGATGGCTATCGCGCCAGAAGGCGTACGCCCTGACAAGATCGAAGACGATCCCGACCGCACCGGATCTCTGTTCTTTTCCTATCCTGTAAACCGGACAAGCCGCAATGGGGCGACTGGAACTCCGAGCAGCGCAACTGCTGACTTCGGAGCAGTTCTCTACAATTGGGCGGTCGAAGACCTATCGAGCCAGGTGAAACTGGCGCTCTCTGAAGAACCGCCCATCGACCCCAAGAAAGGTGCCTCATGGTAACTAAATACACAGACGAACAGATTTCGAAGCGCCTGCGCGAGTTTCAGGAGGCGGGAGTCCGCTACGCCATTCCTGCCTACGTAGACATTCATGGGGTTCCCAAGGCAAAGTGCGTACCCATCGGCCACTTTGCGGATATGTGCCGCGGGTCGGAACTCTATACGGGCTATGCCCTGGACGGCTTGGGGCAGCGTCCCAACGACGACGAGATCAGTTCGATTCCAGATATAGACCGGGGCATTATCCTGCCGTGGCAGAAGGATGTCGTGTGGCTGCCGTCGGACAATTACCTGTACGACGAACCCTATCCGCTCTCAACCCGGGTCGTGCTGCAGAACGCCATAGCTAAGGCTAAGTCTCTCGGGTTTACGTTCAACCTGGGCATCGAATGCGAGATGTATCTGCTGAAGATGGACGAGCAGGGACGATTGGTTAACCCGAATCCGAACGACAATCTGACCAAGCCCTGTTATGACGTCCAGCGCTTCTTCGAAGCCTTTCCTTTTGTGGATAAAATGACCACGACCATGAATGAACTAGGCTGGGATGTCTATTCGTTCGACCACGAGGACGGGCATTCGCAGTTTGAGTTCGACTTTAAATACGCTGACGTCCTTACGATGTGCGACCGGTACACCTTCTTCCGATTTATGGCAAAGAAGATCGCGGCCGACTTCGGGCTGCTCGCTGTGTTTATGCCAAAGCCTTTCGCTAATTTGACAGGGAATGGGGCTCACTTCAATATGAGCCTTGCCGATGCAGAGACCGGGAAGAATCTCTTTGTCTTGCCCGATGGAGCCGACGATCCCTACGGCTTGAAGATCTCCAGGATGGGTTACTCGTTTATCTCCGGCTTGCTTATGCACGGTGTCGAGATAGCCGCTGGATTCAGTCCGACGGTCAACTCTTACAAACGTCTCATTCGCAAGGGCCAGATGTCGTATTACTCCTGGGCTCCCGTCTTCAACTGCTACGGCAACAACAATCGTTCGAACAACCTGCGGGTTCCGATGTCGGGCGGACGCGTAGAGTGCCGCGGTGCGGACTCGTCGTGTAATCCCTATCTGGCGGCTGCATTGGCTCTCACTGCCGGGCTGGAAGGTGTGCAAGCCGGCATCGATCCGGGAGCGCCGCATCACGAAAATATGTACGAGTACAGCGATTCTGAGCTCGTTGAGCACGGAATACGGAAGCTGCCTCGAACTCTCGGAGAGGCTGTGGAGGCTTTTAGCGGCAGCAGTTTTGTCGAGAATACCCTGGGTACGGCGCTGCGCGATGAGTTCGTCACGTACAAAACAGCCGAGTGGGAAGAGTACCACCAAACAGTGTCGCAGTGGGAAGTGGACAGGTATGCGCGTTTGTTCTAAAGCGTAACGTTGTGCATGAATCCCCATAGTTGGGCTGAAAACCATGCCCCTTGGTTTCTTTAGTTCGTTAAGGAGTATCGATAGTGCCCATTGAAAATAACACACCATCGCAAATTTGGGATCAAGGAACTATCTCCGACATTCAGGAGAAGGCACGGCTTGGGCGATATCGAATTCGCGCCTTCTCAACCGGGCGCAAGCTTCCCAGCCTGGAAGATCTGACGTTTATCCCCGCCGGATTAACCCGCGTTCCTCTGGAAGGGTACCGAGAGACATGTTCCACGCGTGTGACATTGGGCACGCGCTATGCGTCAAAGCCACTTGTGCTGGAAACTCCGATCACCATCAGCGGTATGTCGTATGGCGCTCTTTCAAGAAACGCCAAGGAGGCGCTGGGGATAGCGGCAACCCGTGTCGGCACATCTACTTGTACGGGAGACGGGGGGATGCATCCGGCGGATCGAGAGTATTCCAAGACCCTGGTCTATCAGTGCCTTCCGAGTCGGTATGGGTTTAATCCGGCCGATGTAAAGCGGGCCGATGCGATTGAAATAGTCATCAGCCAGGGAGCCAAGCCTGGTACAGGCGGCCTGCTTCTTGGGCAGAAGGTAAGCCCTGAAATTGCCAGAATGCGTGATCTCCCAGATGGTGTCGATCAGCGCAGTCCCTGCCGCCACCCGGACTGGATGGGGCCTGAAGACCTTGCTATCAAGATCGAAGAGATCCGGGAAGCCACGGATTGGGAGAAACCCGTCTACGTAAAAGTTGGGGCTGCGCGAGTCTATGAAGATGTGAAACTCGCTGCAAAGGCCGGGGCGGACTGCGTTATGGTCGATGGCATGGAAGGCGGGACGGCGGCTTCGCCTGACGTTCTTCTTGACCATACGGGGATCCCGACTCTCGCCGCAATCTGCGAGGCAGTGCGTGCTCTGGAGGACCTTAACCTCACGGGTGAAGTGCAGTTGATCGTAGCCGGCGGCATCAAATCCGGTGTGGACGCCGCCAAGGCACTTGCTCTGGGAGCCGACGTTGTGGCAATTGGAACTGCGGCTCTCATCGCATTGAACTGCAACGCACCGATCTTTCCCGAGGATTATGAGGCGATGGGCACGAGGGCAGGAGCGTGCCATCACTGCCATACGGGACGATGTCCTGTTGGGGTCGCTACTCAGGATCCGACGCTTTCAGCACGGCTACCGGTGGAAGAAGCCGCGGATCGTGTTGAGAACTTCCTGCACGCGATGACCCTTGAGATGCAAATCATGGCCAGAGCCTGCGGAAAGTCGCACGTGCAAAATCTGGATCGGGATGACCTTCGTGCCCTCACTCTGGAAAGCGCCTTGATGACCGGCCTGATTATGGCGGGTATGCACGAGCCCATTCTCGATATTCTGACGGGAGCGAGGAGGTAGGTATGGCGGACTATCTCACTGACGTTCTGGTTATCGGAGCCGGATTGATGGGTTGCGCTACTGCCTATGAGTTGGCGAAGGCCGGCCACGGCGTATTAGTTGTCGAAAAGAACGCACAACCCGGCCTTGAGACCACAGCCCGCTCGGGCGCGATTATACGCGCCCACTATGGCGTTCCGGAACTGGTTGCCCTGGCGCTTGACGCGAACGGCAGGTTTGCCCGATTTAAGGACGAAGTCGGCCTCGATTGCGGTTTCGTCAACAGCGGCTATGGAGTGATTGTAGATGAAGACGATGCGGATACGCTGCGCAGTGCCGTGGCCATGCATCAATCGGTAGGAGTCAACGTCTCTTTCATTACGCCCGAAGAATACGCCGAGCTAGTACCAGGCTTAAAGACCGAAGATATCGCACTGGTCGCGTACGAACCCGACGGAGGCTTTGCCAATCCGGCCATGACCGTCGCGGCGTTTGCACAGCGCGCTTCAGACCTGGGAGCCAGATTTCTTTACGACCAGCCGGTGACGGGCGCGCAAAATTCAGCAACTGGGTGGCTTGTGACTTTGAAAGATGGATCCACCGTTTCCGCCGGTCAGGTCGTTATCTGCACGGGAAACTGGTCTAAACCCGTAGGGGCTTTCTTTGGGCTGGATCTCCCCGTGTCTCCGGTCCGTGCACAGATCGTCGTCGTCGATCGAGCAAATACCATGGACGGCGTCTTTCCAGTCGTTTCCGACCTCATCAATCTGGCTTACTTCCGGGCCGATGGGAAAACCGGGATGTGGGTGGGCTCCTCTGATATGGCCGACTTGATGGAGAAGCTGGACGTACCTGAGGGCTATCGAGTCGCCGTGGATCCCTCCGCGGTATCGGCTGCGCTGTCCAAATCCGAACTGCGCTTCCGCGGCATCGATTCCTCGGAAAAGGGGGCCATACAGCGGGCCTTCTGTGGGCTCTACGAGACCACGCCGGACTGGCAGCCTATTATCGATTCGCCGGAAACAAATCTCCACGTCGCTGTTGGATTCTCGGGCCATGGATTTAAGCTCTCTCCTGTGATTGGAGAGGCCATGGCGCGGCGAGTGTCCGGTCAGGGCGATCTGCACGACCTGTCACTCTTCAACCTTGGGCGGTTCGCCGCCGGAAAGACGATTTCTTCACGTTATCCCTATCGACGGGCTCGTTTTCTTCGTTAACACAAATTGGAGAATGATTATGGAAAAGATCAAGCAAGCTAAAGAGCTATTCAGCGAACACAATATTGAATTTTTCCTCATGTCTTTCGTCGATATTCACGGAACACCCAGAGCCAAGCTCGTTCCGGCGGAGTACTTCGAAGACGTAATGGGGGGCTCGGCCGGATTTGCCGGGTTCGCCGTGGAAGGGCTGGGGCAGGGGCCACACGATCCGGATCTTTCCTGTGTGCCCGTCGCCGATTCCACTATCTATCCACTGCCCTGGAAACCAGGCATGGCGTGGGTGGCCGGGAATTTGCAGCTCGACGGCTCCGATTGGGGGTATTGTCCGCGCACTATTCTGTCCAGAACCATGGCGAATGCTCAGGCTAAGGGCTTCAAGTTTATGCTCGGCATAGAGCCTGAGTTTTTCCTGGTTGAGCGAACATCGGACGGGGGGATAAAAGTGGCCGATCAGGGAGATACGCTGACCAAGCCCTGTTACAGCCAGCTCTCACTCCTGCGAAATGCCGACTTTTTAACTACGGTGATTAAGTATCTAAACCAGTTGGGTTACGGCGTCTACCAAAACGATCATGAAGACGCAAATGGTCAGTTCGAGATTAACTGGAAATACGCGGACGCGCTGAAAACGGCCGATCAAGTGTCGTTTTTTAAGTTCATGATCAAGGCGCTGGCGGAAGAGCGGGGGCTCTGCGCTACGTTCATGCCAAAACCATTTAAGGACCTTACGGGCAATGGATCGCACATGCATATGTCGCTGTGGGATCTGGAGGGAAAAGACAATCTCTTTCTGGACAAAAGCGACCCAAGAGGGCTCTCTTCCGTGGCGCTTGCCTTCCTGGGCGGTGTGATCCACCACGCGAAAGCTCTCTGCGCCATTACCGCTCCCTGTGTTAATTCGTACAAGAGACTGGGAGCGCCTTCTGTGCGATCGGGTGCGGCCTGGGCCCCAATCTTCATTGCTCACGGCCGCAATAACCGCACTATGATGGTTCGTGTTCCAGGCGCAGGGCGTCTGGAATACAGAACCGCCGATGGCGCGGCGAATCCATATCTGGCAGCTACCTGTCTTCTTGCCGCCGGCATGGATGGAATCGCCAAAGGGTTGAATCCTGGTGACGAAAAAGATGGCAATCTGTTCTTGATGTCTCCTAAAGATGCCGGCGATGCGGGGATTGGGATGCTGCCCAACAACCTTGGCGAGGCCGTGGATGCGTTGGAACAGGATGAGGTCCTCTGCGAAGCTCTGGGGACAGCGTATGCAAAGGACTACATCGACGCCAAGCGTTCGGAGTGGTTTGAGTACTATGATATGGTGACCAAGAACGTGACGGCATGGGAGTTGCAGAGGTATTTGTCGTTGTAGAACTTCGCCAGGACGAGGCAACCCAGTTCCGGATGAGATTGCCGACTACCTTCAGGCGATCTCTATCCGGCTTGATGATTTCGATCATGTGGTGGCGGGCGTTGGAAAAGGCTTGTCTGTGCCCTACAGGCAGGTGCGTACGATAACATCAGCTTAGTGCGTTTCTTCTGGTGTTCGGTAAGGTCTGTTGGCATATTACCCCGACATTTGTGTGCTTTCTGTGAATTTCAATTAACACAAAACAACCAAAAAATAAATGTGAATTACTTTGTGGCAGGCCTTGATATATCCTGCCGCTGGTGGTAAACTATGTCAAACGGCTAGTTTTAATTAGTCCGTAAGGCCAGTTATAGCCATTGTAGGCCCCCTATCTGTTTTCCCGCCGCGCACTGTAGCGTTGCCGGACGAGTTTTAGCTTATCGTCCGCGCCTGAACAGCGCAAAGGAGAAACACACATGGCCACAGTCTCCGGGGCAGTTCCTGTCCCGATGGCTTCCGCAAAGCCACAAACTCTACAGCGTACGGTTACCTGGAAATCGTCGTTTGTCGTCTCTCTAGGCGCTGCACTCCTCATCGTGACCTCCCTGGGAGCGATTGCCGGCGACCTTGGTCCGGCATCGATCTTTGTTTGGACCGCAGTCGTTGGTGTTGGCATTCTGCAGTGCTTCATGATCGCCGAAATGGCGTCCATGTTCCCCAATAAGAGTGGCGGCACGGCCGTTTACTCCCACGAAGCCTTTAAGTCTACCCCCTTTATTGGCGCGATCGCCAACTGGGGGTATTGGTGTGGGTGGGTTCCTGTTATTCCCGTCAACTTGATCGTTGCTGCGGGATACTTGAAATCCTTCATGCCGCACCTCACCGACACGCAGGTTCTCATTGCCGCCATTATTATGGCGCTTGTCCTGTACGCCTCGAACTATGTTGGACTCAAACCGGGAGTCTGGTCCTCGACCGTTATGGCCGTCTGTTCCATAGCGCCTATGATGGTCATTATCCTCTCCCCGGTGTTCCTGCCGCATCTCTTCCATGCGGCAAATGTATTCCCGTTTGTGCCGTTGAGCGGTTCATGGACATCGGGAAAGTCATGGTCGCTTATTATAAAGTGGCTATTCGTTGCACTCTGGTCGGCTTATGGCATTGAGTCGGCCTCAACAACGATCGCGGAGCTAAAAGATCCGCACAAGGACGGCCCTAAAGCAATGACGGCTGCTTCCATTGGGGGCTTTATTGCTTACTCGGTTGTGCCGTTCGTTATGCTTGGAATAGTCGGTGTGAGCGTTCTTACGCAGGACGCCTCTGTTGCATTTCTGCCGGCGGCTCAAGCAATCTTCGGACATGGCGGCGGCATCGTCGTTTCGATCATGCTGATTACCGCTCTGCTTCTTGGTGTGCAGACAACGATTATCGGCTCTTCGCGCTGTATGTATCAGATGACACATGACGGTCAGATGATCAAGCAGTTCGGAATTATCAACAAGCACGGTGTTCCCGTTGGATCGATGTTCGTCGATATGGCGGTCACTATCGCCATGTTGATTGTCTTCAAATCGAATGTCATCAACCTCATCGCAGCCTCAAATGTAGGGTACCTGATCGTATTTCTCGTGCTGATCCCGGCTTACATTGTGCTGCGGGTGAAACAGCCGGATACCCCGAGGCCGTTCAAGCTTCCCGGGTTCTTTGTTGGGATAGCGGTTTTGGTCACCATCTTTAACGTCTTCGAGTTCTTTATTGGAGGACCGATGTGGGACGCCACTCCGGTTTCCACCGTGCAGATGTTTGGTCATACTGTGAACTTGACGGTTATGGGAGTGGGATGGGGGATTATGTTCATGTTCATCCCGCTCTATCTGTACCGGCGGTACGTACAGGATAAGCGCCCTGGTTCCGGCATCCCGGACGCCGGACTGCCTGAGCTCATGGAAGGTGATGACGATCTTGGGGGACGTCGAGAAGTTATCCATCACGAAGGATAATAGGCTTCGTATAGAGACCCATGGCAACGGGACAGGGAACGAGATCGTAAGAAATCTCAGCTTCCCTGTCCCGTCTTTTTCGACCGGTAAGTTACTTTGCGTAAATGCTGTTTAGTAAGTTCGCAAGCCGCAATCCTGCAAGTACTATTCTCTGCCTGGCGATCGCAGACGCTTTAGTCACATAATCCGGTGTAAGCGGCTGGTCCTGTACTGCCGTGAACGCGAAGCTGGTTGCTATATCGTTGCTTTCCATACCCCAATCGGCAGGATCGAGATCCTTTGCCGGCTGTGTTTCCTGGGTTTCGTATTCCTTTTCGAACTCTTTGGCAACGTCATTGGCCGATCCGCTGCCATCCGTCATTGTTCTAGGCAAATCCAGATCGGAAATGGTGACCGCGATTTTGCCGTCGGTGACGCTGTATCGGTAGGCGTTGTCCCAGAACGAATGAAGATTGGTGATATGCCAATCCGGGTCGGCCGCGGCCATCTCGCCAATTGGGAAGCGATTGCCACCCAGGAGGGTGTCGATGGCGTGAAGCGGCTGATGGATATCGCCTTCGAGATGGAAGAGGAAACCAAGCATCTTCGCTTTGTCGGCATCGCTTGCGGTTGAGCTTTCGAGTGTTGGAATGCAGTGGTTTTGGATGCCGTCGTATACATTTGGCGTGTTCACTGTAGCGAAGGTCTTCAAGGCCGCCGCTGTCTGATGAGTTCCCGCGGGCGCCCCAGGCAGATCGATGTAGTGCCAGGCGTTGTACTGCTTGGAAGCGGACCGGATATCGTCCATCCATGCGGCCACGGTGACATCGTTGTATGGCTTATACTTGTCGGCCAGATCGGAAACATCCGGATCTGCCGGGAGAAGGGCGATAAGCTTTACGACCTGGGCCTTTGCCGCAGGCTTAAGATGATCGCAGGCAATTTGTGCGACCACCATGTGGGCGAACTTATCCCAGGCTAAGGCAGGGTGGGACATCGCGGCAAAAACCGCACACGTCAAAATTCCGGATTTTAGTGACTTCATAAATTTCTCATTTGATCAAGGTTCAAGCTATGGACACACTACGCCACCACCCTGGCAGTGGGAGAGGTAGAACTCATCGACGTATGGGTTGGTGGTGTCAAAGTTCTGCCCTGTAGAATTCCACTTGACCGGTGGGTGTGCGTGTACATGTCCGTCACAATACAGGAAGTTGTCAAAACCGGTGTGCATTGGGTTTAGGCCTGAGGTCTGGCAGGCGTCGAGTCCCGAGCTCTTGGCCCAGTATTGTCCGCCAGCGGTTGTTCCGGCGGACGCACCTTTTGCGCATTGGGTTGCGGTAGGCCAGTAGCCCGCTTCGCCAGTAAAGTCTCCTGAAGCAGCCACAGAGCCTTCATCATAAGTGTACTTAACATCGGCTGGCTGGGGTTCGTGCTCGGGTATGCCTTCAAAAAGAAGAACTGTTGAAGAGGGGGAGCCAATCTCAGACTGTGTGGCGCCGTTCGGATCGTAAACGTCCACTGTATATCCGCCGGTGGGGCAAGTTCCTTTGGAAGCAGCTCCGCTGGCAGTACAGGCCGCTTTGGAATAGGTCGCGACATTAAACAGGTCTGGGTCGGTCACCCTGATTGTGAAAGTAGCGCCGGTCGACACCGGATCTTTAACAGTCCCTTCACCAATAAGGTTGCTGTTCATCGAGTATGTTTGCGGATAGGCTTCATACTGATTTGCAGTTACGCCATCGCCTGCCGCTATCTGCGCAGAGGTCAGCAATCCGTTCGCCTGCATGGCGTCCTCATTCAGGTCGGGACAACTGAATACCGAGGAGGGATTCGTCGTATAGCCAGGAATGTATGGACCAATCACTGAGTTGACCAAGGGAACAGATTCTTGCGCTGCACTGCATCCAGCCTTGGTGCTACCCTGATAACAGCCGGTGGCTCCGCCATTTGATGCAGCCTCGGTGTCCCATCCTGTGCCGGAGCTGGAATTGGGCGATGGGAAGATGCTGTCGTAATCGTTTGAGTATTGAAGAAACGCAAGACCAAGCTGCCTCATGTTGCTTAAGCACATCGTCTGCCGCGCTTTTTCGCGAACCTTGGCGAAAACGGGGAATAGTATAGCTGCGAGAATCGCTATAATGGCTATAACGACGAGTAGCTCTATAAGAGTAAACGCCTTCTTATTTTTTGTAGATTCTGACTTGAACATTTGAAAATCCTTTCAGGATGCTGAATCGAGGGGCCGATTTGCGATTTCAAATTGCGCCGGGTCAGGTGCGTCCTGAGTGTTTGCGGGGGCCTCTCAGGGGTCGGTTTATCTAGCAATTTGCTTTCACAAGACACTAAGATCCTACCATTTATGAATGACCTCTAATGTTAAGAGAATGTGAAATTTATGTTAAATTTACGTTAAGGAATTCAGTGTAGGTTTAGATACAAAATAAGGCCGGAACGCATACTCATTTTCTTGCACTGAAATAGAGTACAGTAAAGGCAACGAAGAATTAGGGATGGTTATTTTTGATACGAGTCTATATATGGGATCCCGCAGGGCTGGTCACGGCCCTGGAAGTGGGGATCGCTCCAGATTTTGGGCATGCGGCCATGGAGGTAATTTCAGAAGGGGATAAAACAACCTACGTCAGCTACTGGCCGGAAATGGATACACCCGTAGGTCAGGTAATGCAGCTCATTAAGACGCGCTCCAAACGTCATCCAGACAGTTTTTCCGAGGAGATCGACACTGCAGCGGGGTTTATGGAACGTGAGCCGAGCTTTATTGGAGAGCTTCAGGGTATCTACGAGGACAAGATCCGCATACTGTGGGAAGACATCAAAGTAAGCGAGTACGACTTCTTCACCTGGAATTGCAGCAATGTCTGCAAGTTTCTTATCCTGAGCGCCATGGACGAGAATTACCACGACGAAATGCTTGGAGCAGCAGTCTGCACGCCAGAGGATCTCCTCACGGTGGCGTCGGCCGATGACCTTGTGGTTCGGCTGCGCATCCTCGCCACGTCGTCGTTTATTGACTGCCGGCCTGATGATCTGCATCGTATGGTGGAGGCGTATAAAGCGGCGTTTGCGGATTCTCCGAACGAGAAACCAGATAGCTCTACGACTGATAAGTCCATTATGATTCCTGCTGAGTCTACTGCAGAATGTACAAGGTAGATAACGCATTCTAGCTGTGCCATAATGAGAATGGCAGCCCGTTTTGTGCTTCCTGCCAGATTAATCGAAGATACGAGGCGGTACAAAGTCACGAAAAATAAAATAGGTAAAGGTAGGACCTTTGACTACAAGGGCGACACTCAATATTCGAGCGGCGATTTTGAAAATGGAAACATATATATTCAGGTTAAGGCAACCGATAAATTAAAGGCGCTGAAGAAAGATCCTAAATCAATCTCGTTCGACGTGTCAATGCGGCATGTCAGACACTGGTATAAAGAGCCTATGCCTGTAGTCTTAGTTGTCTATTCGGTTGCCGATAATGAGGCGTACTGGTTGCATGTGCAGCCCTATCTTAACTCTAGTCTATTCAAGTGGCCAACTGATCCAGACCAGATTGAGGTTACGGTTCATTTGTCGCGGAATGATGTTGTGGACAGGCGGTCCATTGAAACTTTTCGGCAGTTAAAAGCAGATGTGATGTCAAGAATTGGAAACACGTATGCTCAGTAAGTATAGAATATCTAGCTTTACATACGCTCAACTACACAAGGTGCTTGTGTCGCTTGGTTTCGAACGTCAAAAGGCAGAGGCATTTACTGCGTATAGAGATACCACGCACGGGGCCATAATTGTGCTCCCAGTGATGTCATCAGATACCATCGTTAGTGATCCCCACCTTATCTCTGTCACAAATACTATTGTTGGTAGAGGCGTGACCACGACAGACGAGTTTAATACGTTATTGATGAAGTCACTTCCGGCAAAGGTAAGCAATTACGGTCGCCGATCTTTTGTAGCAGAGCCAAGTGGATATGCTCACTACACTGTTGTATCGAGTGGAAAACAAGATCTCATAACGAAAAGAGCGCCAGCAAGCAAGGCATTAGCGGGACAACCACTCAAGCGCAAAAAGAAATCAGCAATTGTCGTAAACATCCAAGCTCGTCAACAGACCTAGATCAATGTGAAACTGTCCGGCAGTAGATCGCTGATTTTTTCTGTAACGACTAGTCCGGAGGCGCAGGTGGAGACGATGATGATGGGGTTGTCGGCTTGGGAGAACTCGGCGATGACCTGGCGGCAGGCGCCGCAGGGTTTTAGGAGATTTTGGCTGGATGTAACCAGCGCGACGGCGGCGATATCTATTCGGCCTTCGCTTACGGCATTGAACACGGCGACTCGTTCGGCGCAGACGGTGAGACCGAATGAGGCGTTTTCCACGTTGGCGCCGCGGTAGATGGTGCCGTCACTGAGAAGAACGGCTGCCCCGACTGCAAAGTTGGAATAGGGGGCGTAGGCGAAGCTTTGCGCCGCACGCGCTTCGGCCATCAGCTCCTCCGAGAGCGCAGTTGCAAGCTTGTAGTGATCGACGTCGCTGATCGGCACCGCGGCTGTTAGCAGCTCTTCATTTTGCATGACGGTTCCTCCCGTTTAAGGTGAATTAGGAATTCCACATTTCCGTCCCCTCCGTGCAATGGGCTTTCCATCGATCCACAAACATTGTAACCTAGCGACTTTGCTGATTCCCGCACTGTGGTCAATGCCTCATTGCGAAGGGCCGTACTTCGTACAATTCCACCTCGTCCCAGGGCCTGACGCCCTACCTCAAATTGTGGTTTCACCAAACAGATGAGATCTCCCTCCTCGGACAGGAACTGCGAGAGGGCGGGGAGCACTAAACGGAGGGATATGAAGCTTAAATCGACGACAATGATGTCGAATTTTGCGGGAAGATCGTTTTGAGCTAGATTCCGTACGTTGACGCCTTCTCGGGAATCCACCTTTGGGTTTGCGGCAATCGAGGGGTCAAGCTGCCCGTGGCCCACGTCTATTGCCGTTACGTGAGCGGCCTGGTGCTGCAAAAGGCAGTCTGTGAATCCTCCGGTGGACGCGCCTACGTCCAGGCATCTTTTGCCATTGACCGAAATATTGAAGCCGATGAGAGCTGCCTCCAGCTTTTCGCCTCCGCGTGAAACGAAGCGCCTTTGCTGGCCGGATATTTCCAGTTTTGAAGTGTTTGCAAACGATTGGCCAGGCTTTAAGACTTGTCTGCCGTCCACAAGGACCAGTCCGGCAACTATCAGTTCCTGAGCCTCCGTTCGGCTGCGAACCATCTTAGATTGTGTCAGGAGAATATCGAGCCGGAAACGATCATGTTTGAGACTTGGAGTAGGGCCCGGCTCCTGGATTGGGTCTGACATGGCGGGCCTTGTGAGAAGTTAGGAGAGGTGCGACACATCGTTAATATACCGTACTACGGCAGGCTTGCCTGGATCCGCCCAGATTAAGCGGGACACGCCGCAATTGTCCGACCAGGGTGGTCCTTCGAAGTTTGGACCTACATACTGGAACGCTTCAATAAGACGCCCCACTGTTTCGGCGTGAGACACGATCAGAATATGGCTTTCCTGAGCAAAGTGTGCGGCCACGTAATCCCGAAAGCCTTCGCATCGAGCATAAATCGCCAGTGCTCCTTCAATTTCTTGACCCCACCATGGATCACTGAGGGTATGCGTCTCCGGGAGCGAACAAAAGGGAAACTTTGAGCGGATACTTTCGAGAGTCATTCCAGGAAATTTATGATAGAGATCCGTGGAAAAGTATTCGTGGAGTTGTGGCTCAATATTGACTGGGAATTGCCCCAGCCTGGCAATCGGCGACATTGTCTGAAGGGTGCGAAGCAGCGGAGATACGAATCCACGAGTTATCGATTCGTCCTTCAGCTTCTGTGCGGTTCGTTCGGCCTGCTCTTGTCCGAGCGGGGTAAGAGGGCTGTCTAAAAAATCGGTCAGGCCGGCGTTGTGTTCGGATTGACCGTGTCGTACAAGAGTAATTTCCATCTGATTGGAGTATACCACACGAAAACTGTCTATCGGAAGTGCTAAACATGTTAGCCTTCCAGCAGCTGTGTGCTGCCTTTGAGGAGCGATTCTAGTTCGTTTCGGTCTTTAATGGTTATCTTACGGCCTGAGGACTCGATGATGCCGCGTCGTTTAAATTCATTGAGTATGACCGTTGTGGTTTCCCTGGTGCTACCCACAATATTAGCCAGCTCCTGGTGTGTGAAACGCGACTTAATCGGCATATTAGAGTTGCTCCCTCCGTCCTGGGCATCGTGCAGTTTAAGCAGCAGTTTGGCGATGCGCTTTGGCACTTCCAGAAATACGAGGTCTGCCACCGTGTTCTCCGCGATGGAGCGGCGCAGGCCAATAAGCTTAATGAGTTCGGTGGTTGCTTGCGGACTTTCCCGAACGGCGTCCATGAGGTCGTCACGCCTAATGACTGCAATCACAGAATCATCGACAGTCTCCGCCATGAGCTCGTAAGGCTGGTTTGGCTCGAGCATTCCTGA
>Ga0302315_10001632_pt1 | contig 22329 bp, 13 predicted proteins | sample III_Palsa_N3_1_FD_200532 | JGI IMG/M metagenome (GOLD analysis project Ga0302315, IMG submission 200532) | Peat permafrost microbial communities from Stordalen Mire near Abisko, Sweden - III_Palsa_N3_1 | ecosystem: Environmental > Terrestrial > Soil > Palsa > Peat permafrost | place: Sweden...
ATTCGCAGGAACCCGCATATGCAGATGGGTGTCAACCAGCCCCGGCATAACCGTCGTACCCTGCAGGTCGTAAACTTTTGCGTTCCGGGGAACGCTTATGCGCCCGGCGCGCCCAATGGCGGAAAACCGGCCGTTTCGGATGACGATCATGCCATGCCCGATCACCTGCCTGCCTTTCATGGTAATAATTCTAACGTTTTTAAGGACAATGGTACCTTTTGCATATTGGGCGGGAACGGTAAGATCCAGATCGGCTACAGGCACGCGCGCAACTTTTGAAGGCTTTGATATCACGCTGCCCGCTACTATCCTGTCCGGATCCGCGCGGAAAAAGTGGTTGCCATAGCTCCAGGCCAAAGTTTTACCACCCTTCTCCCAATAGGGATCAATACCTTCAGAAAATTTAATGGCCGATGACTGCCCGGTGGGATCGGGTATAACTGCAGGCTGGATCGACCTATTTAAAAGGACAAGGTATAGGTCTTCATCGGCAGAAAAAACAATAAAGCGCCCGTCCGGTGACATCATTTTCTGCGAAAAAAATGTCGCGTCGCGTCCTACGGCTAATATTTGTTCATATTTTCCATCCAGGTCCCTTGACACAATTTCTGGCAGCAGCGTTTCTTTCCGGGCGGCCGGATAAGCCGGGGTAAACAGGATTCTTTGGCCGTCCGGCGAAAAGGCGGGTTGGTTCCAAAGCGGGATCGAGTCGGCAATGGTCTTTCCCGGCATTCCGTTTAAGCTAATGAGTTCCAGGCCGCCGATGCCCGGATCATCACGGTCGCCCAGCTGTGGGGCACCCCGGATGACAGCAATTGATTGTCCGTCAGGCGACCAGACCGGCCTTTGATATTGTCCAGGTATTTTACTTAGCTGTTCGGGCTTCCCTCCCCTGGTCCGAACTCTCCAAAGCTGGCCCCCTGCCGTATCGCACCAGGATACATAGGCGATCCATTTGCTGTCAGGCGAAAAGACAGGCTGGAACTGGCTGCAGGGTTGGGCTGCAAGCAGGCGTGGCAATCCATTCGGCAAGTCCATCATATATATGCGGTTTAACGACTGGAATACCAGGTGTTTGCCGTCAGGGCTGGCGTTGGCCGACCTGGTATATTTAGCTTTAAAGGGATTATTTGCAACCCGGAAGGTATTATAGTTGAGCGGCCCTAAATCAGACCTTACGCGGGCACGAAAGGCAATTACTGAATTAAGGCCATTTATGACGTTTATGCGGTGAATTTTTCCTCCGTAGCTGATCAACAGTTTTTTGGAATCACCTGAAAAGCAAAAGCTTCCCGTCCAGTTTCCGGAATTTTCTTTGAGCAATGAAGTGTCCAGCACACGGCTGTTATTGTTGAGCAGATCCTGTAAGATTAGCTGCATTTTTGGACCGGAACTGGTCACAAAGGCCCAAAAATGTCTATCGGGCGAAATGGCGCCGGCGAAGTGTGGTTTTAATAGTTGAGACATTGCAACACTGCGCCCGGTGCTTACATCGCAGCGAAATATTTTTCCGGAATCAATGCCATAGGCAAATTTTCCGTCCCGCGAAAAAAGGATAGGGTTTGGAATGATTGGCGTTATTATTTTTCCTCCTGCGAGGCTATACCTGGAATTACCGGCAATCACCTGTTTCCCGTCAGGCGCCCAAACGAGGTTGTCATTATAGTCAACCTCCATGCCCTGCTTATCGAGAACAGCATGTTTTTTACCCGACCTACTGATAATATTGATATGAAACACGCCTGAATAGTCACTTATATAGGCTATACTTTGTCCATCGGGCGACCATACCGGATGAGTATTGCGAGCAAGACCCCGGGTTAGCTGTTTGGCACTCCCACCGGTTACTGGAACTGTATAGAGGTCGCCGATCAGGTCAAAGACAATGGTTTTTCCATCCGGCGACAGGTTTACATCCATGTTACTACCTTCCTTTGTAGTGAAGGAAATGGTTCTTGTTGGTTTTATGGGAAGAGTTTGGCCAAAGCACTGCTGATATTTTACGTGGCACAAGAAAAAATATAGTGATAAAAATAAAAGACGTTTCATCGCATTTTTCAAATTTCGTGTCATTCCATTTTATCCGGCCATGTGGCTGTCCCGGCTTGCATTTTGTGATAGTTTGAAATGATGTCCGTATTCAAGGGCAGCATCGCAGCGGCCTGTGACTCCAGTTTTAATGCCGCCCCTTTTTTTCCTAACTTATATAACAAATTGGCTTTTGTATCCAAATAACCGGCAGATGGCGGATCCGTTTCGCTGATGACCTGCCCGCTCCAGCGCAGTGCCATACGCAAGTCCTTTTTTATGCTATCATATTGAAAAACAGCCCAGGCTTGGTTGTTTAATGCCCAAATACCCATCCAGCCCGGCTGGATTTGATGCAACGTGAGCTGCCGGTCGATTTGGATCGCCAGGTAATGCGCATAAAGTTGGGCTTCCCTCCTGGACTTATACCAATCAATCCTTGCCTGTAAAAGCTTGTCATGGTCAAATGCTGCGCCATATTTCCTATGGACATTCTTTTCAATTGACTTCCAATGCGGTTCTTGCCCCGTTGCCTGTCCGGTTTGAATCGCTGGTTTGATTTCTTCCCGGTAAATCACATTATTGCAGACCACCTTGGCGTAGTTGCCATTACCGATAAGCGAATCGATCATTGCCGGTGCTGTCAGGCACCATTTGAATAAGCGGTCTTTTGAACTGATCTGCCCCAAATGCCTGCCTATAAAATCAAGATCGGCCTTTGTCAGCAATTGCGCACGACTCAAGCTGTCGAGGTGGCGAAATTGCAGCAAAACCGTGTCCTCTTGAAACTTTTGACCTGGCAGCGCAGCTTGCCCCCGAGTGGTCGCCGAACCCAGGTAAAACAGCACGAAAAGTATCGCCATCCTGAAGGGTCGCATTAAATTAATAGCCTGCATTTTGGGTCAGTTCCGGGTTAAGTTTCAGTTCTTGTAATGGTACCGGGTAATATTGCCAATCGGGGTTCCAGGTACCACCTTTCTCCGGGGTCACCACACCCATGACCGCATTGACGGTGCCTGTACGCTTGAGATCGAACCACCGATGACCCCATTCGCTGAAAAGCTCGACACGGCGCTCCTGCCAAATGGCAGCCAGCAAGGATGCCTGGTCGGTAGCACCACCATAGGCGGGTAATCCCGCCCGGGACCGTATCGCGTCCAGATCGGCCAGCGAACCGGGGGTTTCGGTTTGTTCGGCCCTTGCTTCGGCCCTTATCAAGTATTGCTCGCCGAGCCTGAACACCATATAGTACTCGTTCACCACCGTAGTATCGTCGTTAATTTTGTATTTATAAGGATAGTAATAGGTGGTGCCGCCGACCGTCACATTCCCGGTCCAGTTCGTTTTCCGCAGGTCCCCGCTTTCAAAGCTGCTGACCAAACCGGGGTTCAGGTATATAGGGTAATTCACATTGTCAGGCCCGGACGAGGGCAGTATAAAAACCTGAGCATCGGTCGTATTTTGCATACTATTCACCGGCTGCCATTGCCATATCGCTTCATTGTTGCCCAGGCCTGCACGTAAAAAGGCCGTATTGACCGGGCTGAGGCTAAATAAGGACGTATTACTAATGAGTTCTGTCGACTCCTTTTCTGCATCCGGGTAATCCTGGGTGTATAAATAGGCGCGTGCAAGTAATGCCGCCGCGGCCCATTTGCTGGGCCTTACTCTTTCCGGGCTGCTGGCCAGCAGGGTCACGTCAAGAAAGTTGCTGCTCAATTGCGCCTCCGCCACTTTAAGATCTGCGATTACCTGCTGCCAAACCAGTGCTTTACTTGCCCGTGGTAATAATGCATTGGTTGTATACGTAGTGGTCAATACCAGCGGTACGGCCCCGTATTCGTTCACCAGGTAGAAATAGAAAAACGCGCGCATAAAATACGCCTCGCCCAACAATTGCTGTTTAACCGCGCTCGTCAAGGTCGTAGAAGCGTTAAGGCCTGCAATGGCGGCGTTGACCGTGTAGATCAACGGATAAGTGGCACCCCACTGGCCGTCACTGCCTGGCGTATTGCTGATCAGGCTGTTGGTGTAATACTGGTATTCCTGCAAAAAGTTTACCGAGGCTCCGCCGTAAAATGAAAATTCGTCTGCTGATAAGCCCGCGAAAACAGAGGTTGCATCCGCCCCCAGGCTCGAAATGCCGCCGGAGTTGCTTAACTGGGCATAAATACCGGTAAGGACGGCGGTGGCTGTCTGGTCCGCGGTATACACATTGCCGCCATTAATGCTGGTGACCGGGCTGGGCACGGTAACAAACTTCCGGCAGCCAAAAAAAACCGGCAACAGGAAAAAAAAGATTTTGTACCTTGATAAATATATCGATTTCATAATTTTTTATTTTTTATTTTAAATCTTCATCAAAAGCCTGCATTAATTCCCACCATCAGCACTTTCAGCGTAGGCAATCCATTGACATTCAACGTTTCCGGGTCGAGGCCTGAGTAGCGGGTTATGGTCAGCAGGTTTTGACCGTTAATAAAGAGCCGCCCGTTGCGTAAACCGCATTTCCGGACCCACACGTCCGGCAGGGACCAGTAAAGGGAACAGTTTTTTAACCGGATATAGGACGCATCCTGGAACCCTCCGTCACTGCTGAGCAGGTCATAGTATTGACTGACATTGTTGTACTCCGAACTAAACCGTTGTACCGGCTTGACATCACCCGGCTTTTCCCAGCTTTCTAAGACGCTCACCGGCTGATTGTAATCTATCCCACCAGGTAAATCGCCGAACTGATAGGAAGGGCCGAGCCGTTTAGTAAACGCAAACAGCAGATCAAGCTCAAACTTCTTGTAGGTAAATGAACTGCTCAATCCGCCATAGAACTTTGGCGCCCGGTTTACTTCATAGGTTTGGTCCGTGGAAGGGTTTGGGTTAGAAGTCGCTCCGCCGCCGGCGCTTGCAAATTGGTAAAGGCCGGTCTGAGGGTTGACGCCCAGGTAATGAAATACTTTGTATATGGTGATCGGCTGCCCGATCACGAGCGCCTGGGCGTAAGCAGACGAAGCCAGGTCAGGAAATGCCAACAGCTTATTTTCCGGTATGGTCAGGTTGAAACTAGTGGTCCATTTAAAATCCCGGGTTTTAATATTCGTGCTCGTCAGCGAAAATTCCCACCCTGAGTTTTGCACTGTTGCCGGGAAATTTTCTAAAATATTGGGAAAGCCGGTTTGTATCGGCAGATTGTAACCCAGTAATTGGTTCGAAGAACGGTTCCGGAAATAAGTGGCATTGATGAGCACTCTATCCTTTAGGAACCCGAGATCAAGTCCAAAATCCAACTTGTTTGTTTGTTCCCACTGGATATACGGATTGGCCAGGCTGCTGGGCTGAATAGCTGTCCCACCCTGGTAAGGAACCTGCTGCACGATAGGGTTGTATAGTGAGATATACTGGTAATCTCCTATTTGGTCGCTGCCGGTGGTGCCATAACTTGATCTTAATTTGCCATAACTAAGAAAAGGAAGGCCGTCCTTAATTGCCTTTTCATTGGAAAATATCCATCCTGCCCCAATGGCCCAAAAATCATGAAATTGGTTATCTGCCCCAAACCGGCTGCTGCCATCGCGTCTCGCAGTCATGTCAATAAGGTACTTATCTTCCCAGTTATAATTGAGTCTTCCAAACACGGCAATATACTTGTAGGTAGCGATCTGGGATCCTGCCGAGGTCAGCGTTGCAGCAGAGGCGATATCCCCCAGCACATTGTCACTATTAAATCCAGTGGCGGCAATTTGCTGGACGGTGCTGTTGCTTTGCTCGGCGGAAAGACCTGCCAAGAGATCCAGCGTTCCTTTGTAAATATGTTTTTGATAATTCAACTGGGGTTCGACCGTCCATGAATTGATATCATTATTTCCAAATACTGAATTTCTTTGCAAAAAAGATCGTTGTTCAGGTGCGAAAGAAATAAGGGGGGTGGTCACCAATTCGGCAGATCGCAGATCATTATACCCGAAATTGCCATTCAGTTTCAGTCCGGTCAGGATTTCGTAACTTAATACCATATCGGCTATCAGGTTTTCGGTTTTGTTAGTGTAACCTGTCGTTAGAATTGCTAACGGGTTCGCCCAGGTCGAACTCCCGGAACTGTTAGGCATCCAATTGAGCGTACCATTCTTGTTGTAAATTGGCGGTGCATCGGGCGGCAAGCTTATCGCAGCATTGGTGAGGTCATACAGCGGCAGGCGGTTATCATCGGTCTGGTAGTTGCCGGTTAGCTGGATGTGAAATTTTTCATTGGGCGAACTGCTATTCAAATTAAAATGTACAGCGCCAGACTGATCTGCGGATTGACCCGGGAAAACCGTGGTCTGATCACGATACGTGGCGCTGACCAAATACGAGGTGTTATTCCCGCCGCCGCTGACTGAACCATTAAAATTGCTGTAATAGGCTGTATTTCCGATAAGTAATTTTTGCCAGTTGGTATAACGGGTGGTGTCCCAGGTGCCGTTGATATCATAATCGGTTGAGGCCGGTCCGGTGAGGCCGTCGTTCGCCAACGCCTGGCGCCGCATTTGTAAATACTGCGGGGTGTTCAGCAAGTCAAGCATCCGAGTGACCTGGCCCCATCCCTGCTGTAAAGAGACGTTAGCCTGCACCTGTCCCGCCTTACCCTTTTTTGTGATAATTAATATAGCGCCATTAGCTGCCCTGGATCCGTAGATCGCGGTTGCGTCAGCATCTCTTAAGACTGAAATGCTTTCAATATCCGAAGGGTTGAGAAAATTTAGCGGATTGCCGTTTTGGCTTATGACACCGACACCGGCTCCTGAAGTGCCCAGTATTACCCCGAGATTTGGCAACAGTTCTGATGAATAAGGCACCCCATCAACCACGTAGAAAGGGTCGCTACTATTGTAAATACTGTTTTGTCCTTGTAAAGTGAGTTGAACGCCGCTCCCGGGCAGACCAGACTGTTGATTGATAAATAGTCCGGGTACTTGCCCTTCGAGGGCAAGCAAAGGATTTTGCACCGGCTGGTCGCCTATGGATTTGGCTGTTATGGTTGTTACGTCGCCGGTGTTCAAACGCTCGGAAGTCTGGCCGTACGCAATGACCTGCACTTCATCCAATTTATTATCCGTGACTTTTAACTTAATGGTGCCAAGATCTGCTTTTGCACTAATTATTGTCTTTTCATAGCCGATGTAGGATACGATAAGCGTGGCATTCGGATCGATGCTTTTTAACGTAAAAAGCCCCTTTGCATCCGTGATCGTGGAGTTGTTAGCGCCCTTTAGGGTAACCGTGGCACCAGATAAAGGCTGATTATCATCGCCTACGATTTTTCCGGTTACGTCTATCTTGTCGAGGCCAATTGCCGACTTGAATTTATCCAGGAAGTTAGATTCCTTTTGCTTTATGGTAACCACTTTGCCTTCGAGAATATAAGTTAGTGGTTGGGCTTGTAAGACTGTGGTCAACACCTGGTCGAGACTAACATCGCTAAGTTTTAAGGTAATGGTTTTTGCATTTTGGATCAGTTGTTCATCATAGACAAAGTCGTAGCCTGTTTGCTTTTCGAGCTGGGTGAAAAGCGTTTCGAGACTGGCGTTTTTTAAGTTGATGGTGACCTGCTGCGCCTTGGTGGCGGCGCTGACTGTCATCATACATGCTAAAAGTAAGAAGGTGGTGAGTTTCATAACTAATAGCCATTTTCTGGGCAGGGGTTTAAAATGCCTGCAACAACAATAAGTATTTAAATTCATTACTTTTGTAAAGTTTTGGGTTAATACCGGAATGAGATGTACAAATTGATTTTTGCGGGTTGGCTCAAAATATTAGCGTAGGGGTGTTGACGCACCTTTACGCTTCTTTTTTGTCCCGCGCTTTTCCTGCCTTTACTGTCGTAGTTATCTGATCATATGTTTTAATTTATTGGGTGACGGTTAATATTCTGCCATTGAGTTTAAATTTGATCTCGCCCGTTTGTTCCATGGCGGCTAACACAACGGATAAGGGCCGTTCGCGCGATACCTTACCACCAATGCGCAGGTTTTGCGGCGCGTTGTCATAAACTACTTGAACATTATACCAGCGCGCTAGCTGGCGCATGGTCGTTTCAAGGTCCTGGTGCCGGAAAATAAAATTACCATCCTTCCAGGCCACAATGGCTGCGGTATCGGCCTCTTCTACTTTAATATTATTGGTGGTGCCTATAGCCTGCTGCCCCGGTTTGATTAATGTATTGTTCACTTTTACACTTCCCGAAACCAAGGTGGTTTTGACAGTAGTTTCATCATCATAGGCATTGACATTAAACTCGGTGCCGATGTCACGTATAGTTTGACCCTTTACGCTCACGAGGAAGGGTTGCCGCGCATTATGTTTGACAATAAAATAAGCCTGGCCGGTCATGCTGACCTTTCTTTCTTTGCCGGTGAAGGTAACCGGGAAGGTGATGGAGGATTGCGCGTCCAGCATTACCTCGGTGCCATCTGATAAGGTAATTTCGTGCTGGCCGCTTACGGGGGTGCTTACCGTATTGTAAGCCACCTCCGCAGCAGCGCTACTATTAACCAAATAAACTAACCTTCCGTTTGACGTTTTTGTGATGCTGGCGTTTGCCTGTTTAGCGATATTGCCGTTTTTGGCATCGGTCAGCGATATTTTTTGCCCGTTGGACAACGTCAGGATGGCTTTGTTGCTGCCGGGCGGGATGTCGTGAATTTGATTTTGCGCGGTTTGTTGCTGAACCGGTTCTTTATGGTGCAGGAATAAATAACCGCCTGCTGAAATCGCAATAAGAATGGAAGCCGCAGCAACTATACGTGGCCAGAGCCGTTTGACCCTGGTTTCGCCGAGCGGCAAACCGGCGGAAAGCGAACGGATGGTATCTTCTATCTCATCCCTGGTGAGCTGATGCTGGCTGTCCGCGGCCTGGCGGTTGTACCATGCATCCAATAATCTTTTTTCTTCGGGGCTCAGCCTGCCTTCGCGGTAACGCGTTAACAGGTCGCGGACTTCGTCTTTTTTGGTCATTTGAATGTAATGACGGGTAATGACGGCCTCCGTAATAAAAAATCGTCAAGAAAATGTTAAGAAATTATTAAGACATTGATATTCAACCAATTAAAATAACAGCACACTGACAAAGTGCGACAGTTTCAGCCGGAGCGACTTGACGGCATTGTATACCTGCTGTTTGGCGGCGGCTTCGCTGATTCCCAGTTCAGCAGCAATTTGAGGATAACCCAGTTCCTGTTTTTTACGCAGGAGAAAAGCTTGTTTTGTTTTTTTCGGCAGCAATTCAATTTCGCGTTCAACGAGTAGGGCCAGTTCTTTTTCGATGACGAGATCGTCAGCCGGGGCCACACCTTTTTCGACGAAATGCAGGATGGAATCGCTGTAACGGTCGATGACCTGCTGGCGGCTGATCTGGTCGAATACCCGGTTCCTGATGGCTGTATATAAGTAAGATGATAAAGCGGTATGCAATTGTAAAGTTTCCCGTTTTTGCCATAGCGCTAATAAAACATCCTGCGCTACATCATGAGCTGCATCACGGTCACCAAGCAAGCGGTACGCATGGGCCACCAATAACCGGCTGTAACGATTAAATATTTCGGTATAAGCATAGCTGTCCCCCTGCTGTAACAAAGCGGCTAATTCATGATCGCTTAAGAGCCTGTAGTCTGCCATGGGGAAAGGAAAGCAAATCCGAAGTTACTTAAAATTAATGTGAAATGAAAAAAATGTGGATTGCAAGGTTTTTCATTATGGCAAAAAACTATTTGCTTTCGCGTTGTAAATTACGAAAATCACAATACGATAGCGGGCGGCAAAAATAGGAGTGTTTTATTCTTAATTTTATACCTATGTCCAAATCAAGCATAAATAGCATATTGAAAAACCTGGAAGCGCAGGAAAATGACATCCGCACGGTGGTGATGCAAATGATGAAGCCCGGCGAGGTACAGACCTATCCAATTGACCTACTGGCGATGGCCGTTATGAATCGCGCTGTTAGCAACATTTATGCTTTCACCACACTTATCCGGCAGAAGAACTTCGGCATTGCTGCGGCTGTGTTGCGGTTACATTTAGACAGCCTGCTGCGCTTATCTGCCTGCTGGCTTCAAGAAAAGCCCCATGAACTGGCGATGCTGATCCTTCGGGGAGAACGGCTGGACAAACAAAAAGATCAATATAACAGGCTCATGAGCGATAAATACTTAGCGGAACAGCTTAGCGAAAAACATCCCTGGGTGCTTAAAGTATACCAGGAAACTTCCGGTTATGTGCACCTGAGCCGGAAACATATGTTATTAGCGAATGAAGTTGAAGGTAAGAATAAACTCATATCCAAAATCAGCCGCTTTGACGACGTGAGCAAGGCGCAAAAAGAAGAAGCCATCAACTGCATGATGGAAATTACCCGTCTACAGATTGGCTACTTACAATCCTGGAACTATCAAAAACGAAATCCAGAGGCCGTTGCGAAAGTCCAACGTCTTGACCTGGTCAAGCGGATGAGTTTAAAGACGGACTTTGAAAATTCTGAACATATTATCGCATTCTTCGAGGAAAAACTGCCTGAGTTTAAAAATCGGTTTGAAGCCATTAAACAACTCGTTGGCCAAACGGCCAATGATGAAAATTTCAATAACGCCTATCAACATTTCGTTAAAATATTTGATGCCGTCCCATTAATGGCGACCAAGCTTAATCCTGATCTTGCCATTACCCGGATGCGACCCAATTATAACGGCGAGATTTTTTCTTCGCAGTCAGAAATATCCTATCATTCGGACCCGAAAAAAGCGACGGCGGGGCGCTTTAACACGCCCGGAGAAGCGATATTTTATGGTGCATTACCTATACGGGATAACAAGCTTGATTTTAGCTTGCAAGGATGTCTGGAAAGTTGCAAGGCTTTGATCGATAAAACCAACCCGGTCATGCTGCAAGATGTAACGGTCGGATTATGGCGTTTACGCGAAACTTTGCCAGTGGTGAATTTGTGCTTTGACGAAAAACATTTATTAACCAATATCGACCTGAAAATTGCCACCGCTCATTATCTTAAAATGCTGAAAAAGAATTATAGCAAGGCTGGTTATCAATTCATACATGAATTTCTCAGTTTCTTTTCGGCGCTAAGCCGTTCAGAAAATGCGGACGAATCCATTTATTTCGTAACCACAGCCTTATTTGCGGCTATACGCTATTATTACACTGAAGAACTGGGCGTTCCTTTTGCCGGTATCATTTATCCCAGTAGCGCGACCGAAGGCATTGGGCTCAATACCGCGCTCGTTCCCATCGCGGTTGACCAAGTGATGTTTTTGGACAAAGTAGGGATGTATCGCTTTGAATTGAATAAGACGAGTGATAGTTACAAAGCCTATCCGTGTGCTGATTTGGTGGATGTTAAAAATGGACAATTCATCATCTCAGGATACTTCAAACCTTAAGCCTATATAAATCCTGTACTTTTTAAACTTAAAATTGGGTTAAGCACTAAACCGCTTACCGTTCAACCAAGCCTTTAGTCCCTGGTAAAAATCGTGCAACAAAATGTGATAGCTGTTCAGTAGCGGATCATCACTTTCAATATCAAAAGCTTCCCATTGTTCGATGAATTTGTCAAGGGTAGTATATAGTAAGGGGTCAATCCCGAACAAGGTATCCAGTGCTTCTTCATAATCGAACGCTGGGTTAAAATCAGCCATCATAGCGATGTATTTGCCAATAAAGAGATCCACCGCCTGTTTATTATAAATACCGTTCTGCTTGTAGTAACGCTTAATATCTTTTAATTCAGCGGGTGAGCATTTATGCGTATTGAAATCATAAAGAAACTTATCCGGTGAAAATCCCATCTGTTCGTACAGCGGGTACATTTTAATATGATCCAGGCAATTGCCAAAGTGTTCCTGTAGTTTATCGCTTAATATGGTGTTGAGAAAATTACTTCCGGAAATCGTCATACGGAATCCGGTACCGATAAAAATCTGCTTATGTCGCAAATAAATGTGGAGTAATTCGTGGGTAAAAGAATCGGCGCAAATGTCGTGAGGCGGTACATAAATAGTGCAATCACTGTTCTCAGAATAGACGTGGTATTCATCATTAGTCGATGGCTCGATCGTTATCGTAAAAGTAGCATTCAGCATGTCCCATAACGGTTGGTTGCGTTGATCTATAAATCCGTCGGTATTGACTTGCATGATGCGAAAATACAAAGTGTTTTTCAGTCAGGAAAATAGCGCTTTCAGCTCTTCTGTTTCGGATAAATTTGGACATTCCATGCGCAGGTTATTGACGATCTCGCCGAAATATTTGATCACGATGGGGTCCTCACGCGTCATATCGGGATTTGCGGATAAAAAAGCCTGGTAGACCACCGGCATAGATGCTGAATCGAACGAATAATTTACACCTGGAAAATAGTGCTGTTTTTTGCGGTAGCCGTTTATCTTAAACATACAGAACCGTCCAACTCCTTTTATTTTCTCATCCACAAAGTCAAAAGATATAATTTCCAGTGTATTGATATCACGTACCATAGCCAGGCCCCAGAAAACCTGGCCGATATAATCAAAGTCGATCTTGACTATACCATTCTCAAAAATCTCCATAGGGATATCGTAAGCGATCGAATAAATGCTTGGCTGGTATCGCCCACCAAAAAACAACTTATATTTTCCTGCGAAATCTTTAACGGCATCATCGGTCACACACAATGCCTTAAAATTGAGAATTAGCTTGATATAGGTGCTGTCATCCGCCGAATCGACTTTAATGACTTTACAAACTGCTTCTAACTTATCCTTCTGAACATTATGATTGGTTTTTCGCCCGGCATATAGCTCAATCAGCCAGGTTGGATTGACTTTAAGCGGCTTGAACTTATCCTCTATCTCATCAATCAGCGGAAAGAAGGTGTCTCCCTTACCAAACTGAAGTTTTTTCTTCCCAAGCTTTTTTAATAAAAGGTATTGTTCTATACCATATTTTATCTTTTGATACAGCGCCGCATCCAGCCAGCGCGTGTTTTCTTCATAATAGATAGTCCGGGGCATAATGGAAAAAATAATTGAAGATTTAGGATTATAAAATAATATCTGAAAAAATACTTGGCAAATATAGTCGCAAATTTGGAATGTGTAATAGTCTAATCTTTTAACTATCAAATTTTTAAAAGCTATGAAAAGTTTAAAACTTATATTTTTAACCGGGTTGATCCTGACAACGGTCGGCCTGGGCAGCTGTAAAAAGGAGGCCAGCGCGCCGCCTAAAAACAACCAGCCCAATCCACCGCCAGGCAGTGTGGTTTTAGCGCCCGGCGTGATAAAGGTAGACTCGACCACCTTAAGCCAGGCGCTGGTCAGTACCGACTCAGTGACGGTAACTTTTAAGGATGTTGCCGCTAGCGAAAAGCTGCAGACCGGCAATATTCTTTCCAGCGGTATCAGTACCGTTGCGCCTTTAGGCTTTCTGCGAAAAATCACTTCCATCACCAGTTCGGGCGGGATGATTGTCTGCCACACCAGCATGGCGCGGCTAAGCGATGCTGTGGTAAGTACAGCCGTAACAAAAACATTTAATTCCGATGACCTTTTCCGAAACCTGCCAAACGCCAATTTCCCGACGTCAACTGCCAATCCTTTAACCAAAAATTTGGCTAGTTTATCGTCAACTATTGCAAAAAAAATACCCTTTTCGCATGACTTTGGAAATATTACGGTTAGCGGCGAAATTGATTTGAGCGGAACGCTGGAAATCGACTTGACGATGTCAGGCGCAAAAGTCACCAATTTCAAGGCTGATTTTGTTACAGTCAAAACGATAACGATCAGCGCCTCGAACGGCCATTCTTTTTCTGGCAACTTATCTTATAGTTTGCCGCCGCTCGAATTGCCGCCACTGGAATTGGATGCTGGCGTGCCGGTGACCTTCGAAGCACAGTTATTGCTCACTATCGGGGTAACTTGTGATCTGTCCGAAAATGTAACGACTAGTGTCACGAACACAGCGACCGACGAAATTGGGGAATCCTATGCCGATGGCGCCTGGTCGCCTATCAACACGCAAACGCATTCGTTTACCAGCCAGTTTCCGACATTCAACGCGTCGGCAGAATTAGATCCGTATGCGAAACTAACACTACATCTGGTGCCATTTGGCTTGACCGACCTGGCTTTATCAGGCGATATCGATCTGGATGCGAAGGCCTCCGTTCCGCTGACTGTCGCGTTGACGAACAACACCATCAATGCCAGTGCTGATTTTGACCTTGATTTTGGAATCGATGCAGATCTGCGCGCTTTTGACCTGTTTAACTTACTATACCAGTATGAAGTGCCTGTCATTGACCTGCCGTTGTATTCGAGGTCATATACAGTTGGCGGTAGCACGGGAGGTTCAGGCAGCACGGGTGGAACCGGGACTACAACCACCGGGCAATTGGTGATCAAAGGCGGTACCTCAACCAGCTTTGGCAATGTCGCGCAAAACACCAGCGCTTCAATAACGCTGCCGATGGTTAACGAAGGCAACGCGCCAATCGCCATTTCCGGCATAGCTGTAAACGCGCCATTCTCCATTAATCCAACTACTGCGACGGTACCCGCAAATGGTACGACTAATCTTACGCTCACGTTTACGCCCACTGGCACGGGATATTTTAGTTCACCGATCACGATCAGTTCAAACGCGTCCAATCCAACCGCCTCGTATATAACCGATGGGACGGGCACAACCGGTAGTAGTTCCGGCAGCGGCGGATCCACTTCCGGTGCAGCGACGTCGGTTCCGGCGATTGGGAGCTATACAGACTGTTTAGCGGTTACCACAAATGCCAATTGTAACGCCTTCACGGATGGCGTTGTCCACGCCAAAGTGGTCAAGGTTGATGAAAATGCGAAGACCATTACATTCGAAGTGGCTAACTGCAATGGGTCAGCATTTAGCGCACCCAGCACGCTGTATGTATATAAGGGTCTATGTGGGGGTACAGAAGTGGGCGGGGTAAACTTTCCGGCGACCGTTTATAGTTACCAAATCACAGTCAATGAACCGGATATGACGGGAACAAAATCCTACAATGTATTTGTACAGCAAACCCCGGGAAACGGCCAGTTTGTGTCGTATGATGCGCAGGTGATCGAAATAACCTTTTGATCTGGCTAGGCCAACAGAAAACAAAAGCCGGGACATTTTCCCGGCCCTTGTTTTTCTATAGCCTTTTGCGAGGCTATTTATATTAATGGCAACTGTTCTGGTTACCTATAGGATAAGCTTATATTTGCCCGAAGTCGACATTTAACATTAGCCTGATTAGCATTTCTTTCTATGGAAAGCCGGACTCAAATCCACCTTTGCTGAATTATTGCGCGGATGGCTGGAGGGCTATATTGAGCGTTGCTAAAAAATATTGTTGAGCCTTCATGCCGCTGAAATAGTCGGCGCCCTCGACAAAAGATAAGCCAAAAGAGACCTGGGCAGGTTTCGTCATAAAGTAATAATTGACACCGGTATTCAGCAAATGTGTGAAATTTTCACCATCAGCCGTGGTATTTACGATAGTTTTCCGCAGATCATAATCAATAAAAATCTTAATGATGGGATCGTTTGGATTGTAGGCCTGGCTTTTATCCACATGCCTGTTCCAGGCATAGGATGCCAGCGCTTTTACCACCGGTCGAAGTTTAAACCCTTTTGGCATGGTTGTATCGGAAGGAAATACCTGTTGCACTTGCATACCTGCATAACCTGACAGGAAGAACGTCACCGCTTTATTTTTCCAATGGGTGGGACGGCCAAGATTCAAGTGGTCGCCTAAAATACTTTTAGTAGTCAGCAGCAGTTCCGTTTCCGCATTATTGGTTTTTGCTACGCCGTCCCAACTGTACAGTGGATCGACGATTAAAAAATAAGTATTATTTCCATTAGCTGAATGTGCGAAGCGCCAGCTATAGCTAAACCCTAGTTGTAAATTATTTTGTACACTGTCCACCATGGAATTGCGGTGATACTCGGCTGTTGCTGACAGTACTGAACCGTCGCTAAAAGACGCAAAATCATATTTCGCCCCCAGATTTATCAGGAAGGCCGCGCCCTGATTTTTGGGGAAAGTCACGTTGAACTGGGCAGGGAGTGCCTGCTGGTCGGTCGTCGCCATGGATTGCGCAATAGTCAAGTGGCTCAACCAGTCACTGGAAGTCTGGGCCCGTAAACTGACGTTTGTAAAAAGAACAATACAGACAGACAGCAAAATTAGCTTATAACATTTTTTCATACTTGTTCATTTAACTGCGGCATTCACACCATCAATGCAATCCTGCACGGTTGTATAGGCCTGAACGGTAAGCGTATTCAATGTTTTTGCGCCCGGTTTTACCGCAACAATAATGTGATTGAAATAGTCGGTGATATTACCATAGTCGCCAGCGTCAAAATTGTAAACGGACATTTGCGTGGTCGTGTCTGCAAGTGTCGTTGGGTCGGGATCGGAGTCGCCATTCTCGAAAAGTATGGCGATCTTGACCCGATCGCTTATGGATTTGGTGTTGTCCTCCATCGAGGCGTAAATGCTGATCATTTTTTTAAAATAATGGTATTTTTGGATAAGTGTTTTATTTTTAGAATTGCGGAAAGCGAAATGAACACGGTCTGCAAATGACGCTGGCGGAGCCTGCTGACAATTACCACCGCCGGGCCCGCCAAAATAGAAAAATTCGCCCCAACCGGCATTGTTTTGAATACTGATCTGGAAGCAGCCAGGTGCTTCTTCGTCAGGTTCGAGCGTGGCGTCTGGGTTGCTTCCATCGGCTGTAAAGCAATAGATGTTCCGTTGGTAGGCGGCGTGCTGATAACCGGCGGCAGGCAGGGCACCGCTGCCCATTGGCGGCATCTCTTGCAAGGCACAAACTTCGCCGCCATAATCGATAATTTCCGCTCCGGTCGCCATCGGCCCGCCATTATAGACAGTCGCCGGGTAATAGCCGACCTGATTAACGGCATCGATCCCATTGATATAAAGGCACCAATTACCGTCCTGTAAAAACCAGCATACATCTATTTCGGCTTGTGTGCCGCCGTCTGCGCTAACCGGTAAGGGCTGGCCGGGAGCCCATAGGTTGCTTTGCTGCTTGAATTTTCCGTCTGTTCCATTATAGGCGCCGGTACTGCCATAATTGTCCGCTGTCCAAAATGTAAAAAGGCAGGGTTCTGCCGCGCCGTAATTGGCTGCCCAGACCTGCCAGCCAGCTTCGACAGTTTGCAATTGGCCGCCCTGCCCGGCTACATACCAATGCTGTGACAGCGAAAACACCTCGTCTTGCCCGTTTACAACCGGATCCCAAATATTAATTGTGCTTCTGCCACCCAGGTTATTGATCCATTGGTAGCCGTGTGCGTGTAAATGCGTGAACTTATCGGGCGCTGCCGCCTGGTCCGCAACCGGGGTACTAATTTTCCTGTCCGGCGTTTTCTTAAAAAAATCCTGTAGCGTCTGGTATTGGGTTAATTCAGTGAGGCTAAGCCTTCGCAAAGGAATACAGCCTTGCGGGCAGGAGCGCTCGTTGCCTTCATCGTCTTTATCGCCCCGGGCAAATATCGACTGATGGAGGCGATTAGACGAGCTTTTGGGATGCCTCCCGGGAATGACCCGTGGCTTAGCGATCGGCAGGCCATCCCTGGCAGCCGGTTGTTTGTCGACGGGTATGCAATCCCAAACTTGCCCGGTATGATCCATAAAGCTATGTACCACCTCGACCCGTTGGTAATATTCGAGCAGATGGTGCCGCATCTCTTCAAAATGCTCCGGGCTTCGCACAGCAAAATAAGCGTTTTCCTGCAATTCTTTGTGGCGTGCGGTGTGTAGCTGCTCGTAAAAATCTTTGAACGGGATAATTTTTGAGGGGCGCATTGATAAGTATTTAAGTGACTTAAATTTAAATGGTTAGTTTGATATTTCAAAGTTTATTTTACCGTCCGTTCAGGTCAATCTTGTAGCCAAGCCTGGCATAAAGATCATTGAGATCAATGGAATGATATTGAATTAAAGTTAAAGGGGTTTTTGATGAAAAAACAGGGTGAAAACACGGTATTTCGTTTAAGATGACTACCATGCGGTGCAAATCAGTGATTTTGAATTAATCAAGTTAGGCCGATACTTCCCTTGCACTGATTTAACCAGTTCTCCATGTATTAAGCATAGACCTCCTCGTCTATTGGCAACGCTATGGTTTGGTGAAGCGCCGGCAAGGTGATACCCGAAAGAATAGTCCGAAATTCGTTTGGCGGGCAAAAGTCCGGTTTTGGTTTCAATAAGGAGAGAACCGCAAGTTGTACCTCATCTATGATCCGCCAATCCCGCGCGATATAGATATTGGTGGTTTTGAATCCTTCCTCGATATGATTAAGGGCAAGTGCGACTTCCTTTGTAGGTTTGCGGCAGGTATTACTGGCATGATTGCCAAAGCTGTGCCTGAAAGCGTAGAATTCCAATGCGTCAATTCCGGTCAGTTTGGCTAACATGCCCATGCCCCGAGACAATGCTTTATTCAGGTTGCCGATACTAGCATAGCGCTCCCGGACGGTGGCGGCATAGTCTAATAATGGTTTTGCTTCCTCCGGGATGTGGATGCTGATAAAAGCTTTGTCTTTTCTTCGTCCTGACGTTTTCGAACGTCGGTACTCCATCCGACCGTTGCGAATAGTGTATTGCTTTTTATAAAAGTCTACCGCGTTCATGCCGCACAGGTAAAAGGAGAGCATGCCCATATTGCGTGCTAATTCGGCCCGGCTGTCTTTTGGGGTTTGGCAATCACGAATGTTGCTGAGTTGTTGGATTTCCAGGCTGCGTTTTGCGGTCTCGGGCGCGTCAACGATCTTGTATTCATCAAAGGGGTTGTATTTGATGGGTATCAAATGGATGGACGGTCTGTTGAATTTTTTCATGGCGGCTGAAAACAGTCCCTGAAAATCGCGGAGATAAACGTGTATACTCGCATCAGGCAGGGGTTTGCCTTTTGTTTTGCGCATTTTGCCAAACTGGTCTTTCCGGATCATTATTCTTTCTTTGCGGAGAAATTTTTCAAACTGGCTGATAAATTCCACCGAAATAAATTGAATAGGTAGTGAACCGCTGTGATTGGTAAAGTCAAGCAGGTGATTGCGCACAGTTTGAAAGTTAGCGCCGCTTTTGGCGGTGGCTTCCTTGCTTTTTAATTCGGTGATGTAATCATCGCTAAATTTCAAAAAGTCGACTTTAAGTTCGTTCCCGATCAGGTGTTGCTTAAGGCTATCTGCTGATAGCGCATTGATTTTTTCACCCAATTCACTGATGGCCTTTCGGTATTTTGACAGGGTAACTCCTAATTGCGCTAAGACAAACTGGTCTTTTATTTTAAAAGACTTGGTGAGTTGTTTGTCTACTACATAATGCTCGGTATCCAGGTAGACGCTGGTGCCGTGATAAAGGACGATCTTTACGTTGTAAGTGCCGTCAGACTTTTTGTAATGGTGTTTGAAAACTTTGGCATTTAAAGTGGCCATAATCAATGATTTACCACGAAAAATTCTGTAAGAGATTTGTAAGAGTTTTTTCGTGAAGTTCAACAAAAATTGTTGCGAAACTCGAAATATTGAAATGATAGCCTACGCGTTTTTCAGCGCACGAAGAAATCGTAGTTTTGAGAAAAACTGCGTTTCCTGCTCAAAAATAGACTTTTTTGTTGAAAAAAGAGCCTCGCGGACTTGCGAGGCTCTTGCTCCTGAGGCTGGGCTCGAACCAGCGACCCTCTGATTAACAGTCAGTGGCAAACATATATCGTTGTTTTGTGATTTTTATATTTACTTATAAATCAGATATTTATGTAATTTAATCTAATGTCTATTTATCGATTTTATGCTATTTTTTGTTCATTTGTGTGAGAAATGTGTGAGAGAAAAACTTGCATTTTATGCGAAATTTGGTTAATTTAGCATATTATTAAAAATATGTGTGAGATAAAATTGAAAATTACTCAAATTTAAACGAAATGACCGTAAAAGTGAATTTATATTTGGATGAACGGAAGATCGAAACCGGTGAGAAAGCGCCCGTAAAGCTAAGGTTATATATATCCCGAACAGATGTTAGGCACTATCATACGGGCATGTATTTAACGCTTGAGCAATTTGAGCAAACTTACTTAGCCAGTAAGCCCAAAAAGGCTTTTAAAGAGCTTAAAATATCACTGGACGCCATCGTAGTGAAAGCCAATAACATTATAACCAAAATGGACGGCATTTTTATCCTCGCTAAATTCGAAAAGGAAATGTTTGGCGTGCATTCAAACTCTACTGACATTGTTTCCCATTACCAAACCTACATTGAGGAGCTTACTAAAAGCGGACGTGTGGGAACTGCTTCCAGTTATCGGTTAAGTTTAAAATCCTTACTGTTGTTTGCAGGAAAGAATAAAAAGCCAGCTATTGGCCTGGCTTTTGACAATATCACAGTGGATTTTCTGAACAGGTACGAAAAATGGATGGCTGCAGAAGAAAAATCTAAAACAACTGTAGGTATTTACTTACGTCCGTTAAGAGCCATTTTTAACAAAGCTATAGAAGAAGGAGATATTATAGCCGATATATATCCTTTTAAAAAATATCAGATACCTACAGGACAAAATATCAAAAAGGCATTAGATAAGTCGGAATTAAAAAAACTTTTTACAGCACAGGTAGAACCAGGTAGCCCTAAAGAAAAAGCCCGGGACTTTTGGTTTTTCAGTTACCAATGCAATGGGATGAACTTCCGTGATATTGCCGAATTGAAATATAAGGACATAAACAAGAAATCCTTTTCCTTTTTACGGCATAAAACGTTGTATACAACTAAGGATAAGCCAAAGCCTATTATTGTACCATTAACGGAATCGATCAGGGCAATTATTGAGCGTTATGGTAATAAGCCGATTTTGCCTGGAAATTATGTATTTCCCATTTTAGAAAAATCAATGAACGAAACAGAAAAATTGCGGGTTAACCAAAACTTTATCAGGTTCGTTAACCAACATATTCAAAAATTAGCAAAAGACTTGGAATTAGATACAGATATTTCTACTTACTATGCGCGCCATACCTTTACTACCTCTGCAATTCGCAATGGGGCAAAGATGGAACTGATACAAGAAAGTTTAGGTCATCGTAGCTTGAATACCACACAAAACTATTGGGCCGGTTTTGAAGATGATGTCAAGCAAGAAATTGCTGATAAATTAATGGATTTCAGTTAAATAAAATTATTGGTATTCTTGATTTATGTAATAATCCCTGCTGGTATGATAAATTTAGGTAGATGTAAAAATGATCGTTTTGCTTTGTCAAATCTTTAGCTGCCTTACTGTTCGCAGGGTTTAGCAAAAAGGAAAGGGTTGGCCAGATGCTGTTGCCCGTGTTGCTCAAAACGGGCTGGTTGTCCGCCTTTCTTGCACAGCTCCCACAAACAAGGAGATGAACACACCATTCCATTTTTACCACTTAAGCAACCAACAGCGCGAGCCGGGTAAAATGTCAAGGCCCTTTAGGTTTGCTTTGTGATTATTATCGAAAGTATCTTGTTGACAAAGAATAAGGTGAACCAAGTCAAGGCCCAGGTTAAAGACCTATGCTTCGTATTAGTCCTATTCCAAGTCCTTTAGATTTTCTTTGTGATTACTATTAAAACTATCTTGCTGACAAAGAATAGGGTGAACCAAGTCAAGGCCCAGGCTAAAGACCTATGGCCCGTATTAGTCCCTATTCCGAGTCACAAGTCGATGTCAATGACAAGTTAGAATTTTAGACACCAGGTCTTATAAAGGTTTTAGTCTGAGTACATCACATTAATTTATTTAGTATGAAATACAAAGTATTTATCGGCATCGATGTATCAAAGCTTACTATTGATGTCCACCTGCACGGAATCGGTGCTTCCAAAACATTCAGTAACGAGGAAAAAGGATTTGCTTTATTTTTAAGTTGGGTAAAAAAGCATAGTAAACAATCGGAACCGGCGGAGATGATCATATGCTTCGAGCATACCGGTATGTATTCAATTAAACTTGCCACCTATCTAAATGATATTGGAATCCCATTCGCTATGCTTCCTGCGCTTCAGATCAAACAATCTATAGGGATCAGAAGAGGAAAGAATGACCAGATCGATGCACAAAGAATCGCTGAATATGCTTGGCTACACCGCGAAACCATTCAGGCAACTCTATTACCAGCCAAAAGTATTCTCAAACTTCAGTCGCTGCTTACATTACGAAATCGCTTGGTATGTGATCGTGGAGGGTATAAAGCCACATG
>Ga0302315_10001633_pt1 | contig 22322 bp, 15 predicted proteins | sample III_Palsa_N3_1_FD_200532 | JGI IMG/M metagenome (GOLD analysis project Ga0302315, IMG submission 200532) | Peat permafrost microbial communities from Stordalen Mire near Abisko, Sweden - III_Palsa_N3_1 | ecosystem: Environmental > Terrestrial > Soil > Palsa > Peat permafrost | place: Sweden...
TATTTGCGGCATTTTCCATCGTTTTTTTAACTTCTGCAATGTTAAAATATAAACCTCCTGTGCGTCTGATGAAGTAGTCAGATAAAGTTGCTGCCATTTCATGTTCAATAGCATATTGCAAACGGGCCTGCAGTAATTTATCGTATGGAGCTTCTTTATAATAGTTAAAAAGAATAGTTGTGTTGGAACCATATGTTTTAGCAAGAAAAGCAGCATCTTCTATAGGCAATCCTACTGCAACTCCTTCCTGAGTTTTTTCTTTTGCAAAAGCTTCAAAATCTTCTCCTGTATCCCCACCCGATAGCTTTATTTTTTTTGTAGAGCATGAGGAGTAATCTTTTCCTCCTTTTTCTAAACGCAAGGCGGCAACGTTTGTAGCGCGCTGCGCCATTTTGCGGTAGCCTGTTAGTTTTCCACCGGCAATAGTAATAAGGCCCGTTTTGCTTACAAATAATTCATCTTTTCTGGAAATTGCTGAAGGCGATTCTCCCTTCCCTTTCACCAATGGCCTTAGCCCAGCCCAGCCAGACTCTACATCTGAAGGAGAAAGAGGAGCGCCTGGAAACATAGAATTACAAGCTTTCAATAAATAGTCCCTGTCTTTAGCCGTGATTTCTGGCTCTTCCAATTTACCATAATAGTCGGTATCAGTAGTTCCAATGTATGTTTTACCTTCTCTTGGAATAGCAAAAATCATCCGTCCATCCGGTACATCAAAGTAAACAGAATGCCTTAAGGGAAGTTTAATATAATCTACTACCAGATGCACCCCTTTGGTTAGGTGAAGTTTTTTGCCTTCGGCAAAATTATCCAACATACTTACTTCATCTACCCAGGGGCCACCGGCATTTATTATCTGAGAACCCTTTACTTCATAATCAGTTCCGGTAGTCAGGTCTTTTACTTTTACACCTTTTATATGCTCCCTCCTGTATATAAAACCCGTAACTTTAGTATAGTTAATAGCAAGCGCTCCCAGTTCAAAAGCTTTTTTAAGAATTTCAATAGTAAGGCGGGCATCGTCGGTTCGATATTCGTAGTAGGACACTCCTCCTGTTAGTATATCTTTTCTTAATAGAGGTTCTATTAAAATAGCCTCCTCTTTCGAGAGCATTTTGCGCCTCTCTCCTTTCTTTACTCTGGCAAGATAATCGTACAATGTTAATCCCAGAAAGGCTTCTATTTTGCTGAGACTGCCGCCTTTTATCAATGGGAGTAGCATAACCTCCGGATGAGTTACATGATGGGCGTTTTTGTAAACAATTGCACGCTCTTTGCCCACTTCTGCAACTAGTTTTATTTCCAGTTGTTTCAGGTAGCGCAATCCGCCGTGAATAAGCTTAGTAGATCGGCTAGATGTGCCAGCTGCAAAATCCTGCATTTCAATTAAGGCTGTTTTCATGCCTCGGGATGCAGCGTCTAAAGCTATCCCCGCCCCGGTAACCCCTCCCCCTATAATAATGAGATCAAAATATTGGTTTTGAAGCTGTCCTGTTAGTGAACCTCTTTGCAATGCAGAAAATTTTTTTTCCATAGCTTTTCTGGAATTGTCAGTCAAGTTAAATATATTACTACTGTAAACTTATATTTATTTTAGATAATACTCAATGGCCCTTCTTAATACTATAAAACAGAACCGTATATTAAAAGACCTTGGTTTTGGCAATAAAGACGCACAACGGGGAGGCAGGTTCATTAACAAGGACGGATCTTTTAATGTTAAAAGAAAAGGAGCCACTTTTTCCACCTGGTTCAGCATCTACCATTACCTCATTACTATTTCATGGTTAAATTTTCTTTTCTATGTTGTTTGCGTGTATGTAGCGTTAAACTTGGGGTTCGCAGTGTTATATAGCTGGACAGGGGTAGAAAAGCTTGGCGGCGTTGTTGGAGAAACAGATGTTGAAAAATTTCTGGATGCTTTCTTTTTCAGTTGCCAGACTTTTACTACCGTGGGTTACGGTCGCATTAATCCGGTAGGCATAACGGCAAACTTTATTTCCGCTTTCGAATCGTTGGCGGGTTTGCTTTCTTTTGCCCTTGCTACCGGCCTGCTTTATGGAAGGTTTTCCCGCCCCAATGTAAGCATTGTTTACAGCAAAAATGCTATTATAGCCCCATACAACGGGATAACAGCCTTTGAATTTATGTTGGCCAATGGTCGCTCTAACCAGTTGATTAATGTGGAGATACAAGTAGCGCTTTCGCGGCTAGAGGGGCAGCCTGGCCAGGAAACCAGAAAGTATTATGAATTGGAACTGGAGAGGAGCAATATTGATTTTTTCCCTCTTAGTTGGATAATAGTTCACCCCATTGATGAATCCAGCCCTTTGTATGGCTACACAAAAGAAGAAATGGATAAATCGGACGCGGAATTTCTAATCTTATTTAAGGCTTTTGACGATACTTTCTCTCAAACTGTAAATGCCAGAACCTCTTATAAATACAATGAGCTGGCATGGAATGTAAACTTTGCAAGTGTTTTTTATAGACGCGCTGATGGAGTAACTGTAGTGGAGTTAGATAAAATAGGAAGTTTTAAAAAATAAAATTAGAATTTTAGAAATATTTTTTATAACTTTTACAATCTCTATTTTAGGCTAATGGCAAAGTTGAATTGTATATTGTTGGTAGACGATGACGGAACAAGGAACTTCCTGAATTATAGAGTTATAAAACAACTTAGTGTTGCGGATGTTGTTGAGACTGCTGTAAATAAGGATAAGGCGATTCAATTTGTAACCTGGTTTGCCTTTCATCACCAAAATAATGCGCCTGAAGTTATTTTATTAAATTTAAATATGCCCGGTCCGGAGGGAGTTGAATTATTTGCTGCATTAGAGAAAATGAACCTGGCTAATAAATCCCAAATAAAAATTATAATACTTGCCAGTTCTTCTTATGCAGAAGATATAACTAAGTTAAAAGAGGAATATCTGGGATATATTAATAAACCCTTAACTGCAGAAAAATTGTTAGTCGCTCTAAATAATCCAAAGGATTAGCTTTAACTTATACTGAGAAGCTCTCGCCACAACCGCAGGTACGAGAGGCGTTAGGATTTATAAACTGAAAACCTTTTCCGTTTAGTCCGTCAGAAAAATCGAGCGTTGTGCCTATCAGATAAAGAAGGCTCTTTTTATCTACCAGGATTTTAACCCCTTTGTCCTCATAAAGCTGATCTGTTGGCTTTTGTTGGTTGTCAAAATCCAGATTATACATTAAGCCAGAGCAACCCCCGCCGCTAACAGATACTCTTATGTTAAAATCTTCTGTTTTACCTTCTTTCTTGCGAAGGTCTATAAAGTATTCTTTTGCTTTGTCAGTAACGTGTATCATTGGTACCTTAAAATTTTAATTAAAACACTTCCAACCCGTTTTTGGTTCGGTAATCGTTTACAGCAGCCTTTATCGCTCCTTTGGTTAATATGGAGCAATGAAGTTTTACGGGAGGTATCTGAAGATCTTTGTTCAATTGTTTCTCATCAAATAGTAGCGCCTCATCAAGGCTTTTGCCTTTAAGCCACTCGGTTGCAGCAGATGATGAAGCAACTGCGGAGCCACAGCAAAACGTTTTAAATTTTGCATCCTTTATAATTGATTGCTCATCCACTTCAATCTGAAGTTTTACAACATCTCCGCATTCGCGGGCTTCCACTACCCCGGTTCCGACATTTCTTTTATTGTCGTCAAGGTTTCCTATATTTAAAGGATTTGAGTAATGGTCCATTGCATTTAGATTAATTCATAAATATAACTAAAATTAAAAAAAAATGCTAAAAGTAGAACATATAGGAATAGCTGTAAATGATATAAATCAGTCTAATGCATTATTTTCAAAATTATTTAATTTAATGCCTTATAAAGAAGAAGTTGTAGAAACAGAACAGGTAAAGACTTCTTTTTTTAAAGTAGGAGATACTAAAATAGAATTACTTGAAGCTATGGAAGAAAACTCACCCATCAATACATTTATTCAAAAAAAGGGCGAAGGCATACACCACATCGCTTACGAGGTACAGGATATAGAAAAGGAAATGAATAGGTTAAGAAGTGAGGGCTTTCAATTGCTTTCAGAAAAACCTAAGAAAGGAGCTGATAATAAGATAATATGCTTCCTGCACCCAAAATCTACTAATGGTGTATTGATAGAACTTTGCCAGGAAATAAAATGATTAATACTTCCAGCTTGCGGTCCCCTTCTTTTTTGCAGCCTTATGTTCTCTTTTACATTTAGCGTCTTTCCTTACGCATTGGAGGCAAAGGCTTCCAATGAGCAGAAAAAATATAACTTTTCTAACCATTGTAGTTAAACCTTAAAGTTAGGGTTGTTCTTTCTCATGTTCTTAATCTTCTTTGCGTTCTTCTTGCAATGTTTGTTAGATCTTGTACAGTCAGTAAAAGAAAACGCTAAAGAAAGCATTAAAACAAATATTATCGCCTTTTTCATTTTTCTATGATTTTATTCTCTTAAAGATAGATATTTTATATCAAAAACGGAAAACTTGAAAAAAATTGTTGGAATACAAATATATTTATTTTTTAAAGGACTAAAAAAGAGATTTGTACTTAACAACGATGGCTGAAAAAAGAACTGAAATAAGGGAATTAGGAGAGTTTGGGCTAATAGAAAAGATCAAATCCAGAGTTAAACTTCATCATCCCCGTTCAATTTATGGAATAGGAGATGATGCCGCGGTAATTGATGATGGGGAGGAAGTTATATTGCTTACTTCGGATATGTTGAATGAGAGTGTTCATTTTGACCTTTCTTATACTCCACTTATCCATTTGGGATATAAAGCGGTAGCAGTAAATGTTTCAGACATTGTGGCCATGAACGGCATTCCCGGACAAATAACTGTAAGCCTGGGTTTAAGCAACCGTTTTTCCGTAGAGGCCATTGAAGAGCTTTACCAAGGCATACAACTTGCCTGTGCCAATTATAAAATTGACCTTATAGGAGGAGATACAACCTCTTCGCGGGCAGGGCTTATTATTTCCATATCCGCGCTGGGCTTTGCCAAAAAAACGGAGGTGTGTTACAGGCATACGGCCAAAGTAAACGACCTGCTTTGCGTAACCGGAGATTTGGGCGGCGCTTACCTGGGGCTGCAACTATTAGAACGAGAAAAACAGGTCTATTTGTCGAACCCAGCCATGCAACCGGAATTGGAGGGAAAAGACTATGTGGTGCAAAGACAGTTAAAGCCAGAAGCCAGAATGGACGTGATTTATGAACTGCGCGAGTTAGGAATAGTACCTACAGCTATGATAGATATTTCGGACGGACTGGCCTCAGAGGTACTGCACCTATGCAAAAGTTCAGGCTTAGGCGCGGTTATTATGGAAGACAAGTTACCCATAGATGAACAAACCTACGCTACGGCCCTGGAGTTTAACCTAGAACCGCTTACCTGCATACTAAACGGCGGGGAGGATTATGAGCTATTATTTACTATTAAACAAGAGGATTTAAACAAACTAAAGAACCACCCTGATATAACAGTAATAGGCCTGATGAAGGAGGCTTCGGCAGGAGTTAATGTAGTAACCAAAGCAGGTAACTCGTTCCCGCTAAAGGCGCAGGGCTGGGTTCATTTCTAATCTTCAGGGTAAGGGATAAATACAAAATTAGTAAAGTCGGCGTCTACTACAAAAAGGCAGCAAAACTCATCTGGGTCTTTGTAGGCGGCTTTAAACTCATCTACTTTATTAGGCTCTACCAGGTTACGCTGCAAAAACTCTTCCAGCAGCGATATGTTATAGTTCCATGCTCTTCCTGTAGTCTCTCTTTCCAAAAGCAGTTGCCCGATTGGGATAGTAGTTTTTGAAATTGGAAAAATAGGGTAGTCGGCTATTTTGCGTTGCCGCATCTGGTAAGAAGCCTCTTTTAATAGGTCTGATACCTGAACAAAATCTTGGCTTATGGTGCCCAGGTATTTGCCGTTTAGTTCCGGGTCGTTTTGCATATTGTTAAAATCTTATTGCCCCCACCGTTGGTTTCCATTCTGATTATTACCCGGCGCAGGTTGCGGATTATTGTCGTAAACTCCTTGCTGCTGCTGTGGCTGATCCTGAGGTTGGTTGTTATGCTTGGCAGCTTCAATAGTTAAGTAGTTATTGTATTGGTCAGGGGTAAGTATCTGTTGCAGACAATAGCCCTTATAATCCTTTATCATTTGTTCCTGGGCTTTAACAGAGTCCATTCGCTGAATAGTTTGCAAATTTACCTGCCATACTTTTTGCGCCTGGTCTTGCGTTAGCCCCAGTTCGTTTACCATTTTCTTGGTTTGTCCATCGGCCCGTTGTTGAGGAGTTTTTTGTTGCTGAGGTTGCTGATAATCATTTTGCTGTGCAACTACAAAACCCACAGATAGTAGTAATAAAAGAGATAATAAACAAGATTTCATCAGCTAAAGTATTTGGTCGTGTTCGTCAAAGATAATTAAATTACCAGATTATTTTAATTGTCGCTTAGTTCCTGTTGTCGTGCATATTATTTTAGTCTCCAAATAAACTATAAACCAATAAATAGCAAGAAAATATTTGCTAAGTTAAGCGTAGTTGCCTTTCTTTAAGAGTTAAGCCTTAAACTCTAAACTTTCGTAATTTTAATGTCGGATTTAATTAATCCGATTCCCAACATAATGAACAAGAGAATATTTTTAGAATTATTTTTGGTATTATTAATTACTGCCGGGGCGGCAGTTTTCTATTTTCATAGTCAGCAAGTAATAGATTACGATAGTTGTAAATTATGCGACGCCCATAATTATGCTAAAATTTATGATTATTTTAAGGGTTATTCTTCGTATTACAAAGTTAACTTCCCGTTTTCTGGTAGGCCTTTTGTTCCCATGCTGGCATCGGTATTTCCTTATGACATCGTTACGAATTTTGAATTAGTTAATTTTATCTTTTTCCCGCTTATAGTAACGGTTATTTACCTGTTATGGCGAAAATTAAATTTTCCAATTTATCTTATTGGCATTGGTTTATTCTGGTTGTTGTTTCATTGGGTGGGCCTAATAAGATTTAACCAGGCCGACCCTATTGCTGTTGATGTTCCGGTCTATTTTTTTCACACGCTTTTTATTTTTGTTTTTTTGAGTAAAAAGTATAAATGGCTCTGGGTTTTGGGCCCGGTAGCCGTTCTGCAAAAAGAGTTAATAATAGTTTATGTTTTATTCCTTTTTATTTATCTAATAGTTCTAAATCTGGCGCGTAAAGAAAAAAAATATGTAAATATAGATGTTCTTATTGCTTTGGTTCTTTGCATAGTAATAAAATCGGTTTACGGTTATTTTTTCCCTGCCATAAGGCCCGATCATGGATCTATAAGAACAGTACTTAGCCTGATAATAGAATGTTTGAAATATCCAATGCGGTTTCCGAGCTGGTTTGTGGCGGTATTTATGGCTTTTGGATTTTTGATTCTACTTTGTTTTAAGAAAATAAAGCAAAAGCATATTTATGATGAACTTGGCGGATTTCTTTTCCTGACAACTCTGGTAGCAATCCTACTAGGACTTATTGGCGGGGGAGACCATACCAGAATAATTTTTCTTGGGTTTCCTTTTATCATGACATTTATTCTTTGGGTTCTAAAGGATGTAGATCCGTTTTCTGTGGTCATAACCCTAATTGCCTCCATCCCATTTATGATGTTATTTACCAATAACCTTTCCTGGGAGGGGCCTGAGTATATTGATATAGGGAGAGTAGCAGGCTGGGGAATTTATATTATAGGAGGGGGCTTTGTGTTGGATAGAATTGAGTATTTTAAGAAGTTTATTTTTACGGGTAACCGGCCATCCGGGAATGCCGATTAACCGAAAAAATTTTACTATTTGGCCTGCCTCAATTTTAATAGTACTACATTCTCTACATGTTGCGTATGTGGGAACATGTCTACCGGCTGTATCGCCTTTACCTCATACTTAGCGTCCAGTATGGCCAGGTCTCTGGCTTGTGTGGCAGGGTTGCAGCTTACGTAAACTATCCGTTCGGCGGCTATGTTAAGCAGCATCTTAACCACATCCTCGTGCATACCGGCCCGCGGAGGGTCGGTTACTATTATATCTGGCTTTGGGTGTTTGGAAAGGAAGTCGGCATTTAAAATATCTTTCATATCCCCGGCATAAAAGCTTGTATTGGTTATACCGTTATTTTTAGAGTTTACTTTGGCGTCCTCAATAGCTGTGGGAACGTACTCAATGCCTATTACCTGTGCGCAAGATTTGGCTAGGAAATTAGCGATAGTACCCGTGCCTGTATAGAGGTCGTATACTACTTCGTTCCCAGTCAGTTCGGCAAAGTTCCTAACTATCTTATAAAGCTCATACGCTTGTTCAGAGTTGGTCTGGTAAAACGATTTTGGCCCGATATGGAAAACCAATCCCTCCATTTGCTCCTGTATATAAGGCAGTCCGTTATAACAAATTACCGCCTGGTCTTGTAAAGTATCATTAGCTTTGGAATTTACTACATAATTGAGAGACGTAATATCGGGAAATTTTTCCTTTAGGTGTTGCATTACCTCCTTAATGGCTTCTTCTTTTCGCTCAAAAAACTGTACTATTACCATAACCTGGCCTATGGAAGTGGTGCGTATTATTAGATTACGTAAAAAACCAGTCTGGGCTCTCAGGTCAAAAAAAGTATAGCCTTTTTCTTCGGCAAATCGTTTAAGTTCAAGGCGTATCTCATTAGAGGGACTTTCCTGCAAGTGGCAGGCCTTTATGTCCAGCACCTTGTCGAACCTGCCGGGAATATGAAAGCCAAGCGCATTAGAATCCAGATTTTCCTCAGATTTTATTTCTTCATTTGTAAGCCATCTTTTATTAGAAAATGTGTATTCCAGTTTGTTGCGGTAAAACCTGGTTTTAACAGATCCTAGTATGGGGGCAACAGAACTAAAGCTGATTTTGCCAATTCGCTTCAGGGCGTCATTCACTTCCCTGGTTTTAAATTCAAGTTGGCTGGCGTATTTTAAATGTTGCCATTTACATCCGCCACAAACGCTAAAGTGTTCGCAGAAGGGAACTTCCCTTAACAGAGAAAAGCTATGAAATTTAATAGGAACTGCGTAAGAGAACTTTTTTTTAGTTTTTATTATTTTGAGGTCAATAATGTCGCCCGGGGCTGCGTTATCAATAAAAATAACTTTGTCTTGGTATCTGGCAATACTTTTCCCTTCGGCGGCTACGTCTTTTACTTCAATATTTTCAATTATCTGATTAATTTCCTTTTTAATTTTAGGCATCTATGAAATGGGTAATAAACAATAAAACATTAAATAAATTACTTAATTTTGTATTTAGCTCAATTTTAATGAAAAAAATATTCTTTCTGCTGCTTCTTTATTGTTTTAGCCTTTCTGTTAAAGCTACTCACATTGTGGGAGGGGAGTTTCAGCTTTACTGGAAACAGGGATACGATTATGCGCTTGAAATGAATTTTTATTACGATGAGCTTAGCACAATCCGTTATCAATCGACTGAGCTATTGGATGAGGATTTGACTATTGAGGTGGCCATTTATGAAAAAAACACCAACCAGTTAAAGCAACTGGTTAATCTAAAAAGAATCAGCGATGGGTTTATTGGCTACAAGTATGTGGAGTGCACCGATTATAACTCCACGCTTGTAGAAACGAGGCTGCTTAAGTACGTGGTAGACAATAACAGCGAGACCGTACAATTGCTGCCTACACAATATAACAGCAGCAACGGTTACTATATTGTTTGGGAACGTTGCTGTAGAAATCTTGACATAATTAATATATTAGGAGATGATCAAGGCAATGTAGGGCAGGTTTTTTATATGGAATTTCCTGCCCTCTCTGCTCCAATAGACGGCGGATACGAATTCAATTCCGAACCCATATTCCCGATTATAACCGGGGATTTCCCCTGTATAGGTCGGCCCTTCACATTCAATTTTAGTGGAGTTGACCCCAACGGAGACTCGCTGGTGTATTCTATGGTTACTCCTCTGCAGGGCCATGCCACACCCAATGGAGCAGGGGCTGGGGCGGAACCCATACCTCCTTTCCCGGCGCCTTATTCACAGATTACCTGGGCCTATCTTAATGGTTCTAACGGTCCTAGATACAGCGCTACTGATGCCATTCCCGGCAACCCTCCCTTATCCATTAACGCTCATACAGGAATTTTAAGCCTTACAGCTGGCGTTCCTAATAGCTTTACTAATGTAAATGGAGCTCAGGAAGCGCTTTATGCCTTTGGGGTGCTGGTAGAGGAATTCAGGAAAGGTAAAAAAATAGGCGAGGTACGCAGGGATTTCCAGTTTTGGACGGTGGACTGCCCTGTTAATCCAGGCCCCGCCATAACTATGCTGGTTCCGGGCATTACTCCGGGAACTACCATGACCTACAACGAAATAGATACCATAAAGGTGCAAATGGAGCCAAAGGATACTTGTTTCCCTACATTAGTGTCCGACACTTCTACGGCTATCCTGTATCCACTGGCTCATACTCCAATGGCTCAATCTATACATATTACCAACATTACTCCCAATACCCCTGCAGGCCTGCTTCAGTTTCCGGCAATAGTAAACCTACCCACTACCGAAACTAAAGAGCCTGTTGCTAAAACAAGTAGTATTTGTTTTAATCCATGCTATACCCTTAATATAGATAAAGATACCGTTATTGATTTTACACTAGTGGCTGCAGATCAGTCGTGTCCTGAACCTAAAACGGACACCTTAAGAGTAAAAGTATTATTTATACCGCCAATAGTCCCAAAACCTAACATTACCGTTGGGCCTATAACTGTAAATAATGTAGTGGTAGCAAATGATTCTATACCAATTCTGAAGCCCGCCCAAACTATAGATTTCCCTGTAACGGGAACGGTTAACGGCTATACGCTAACGCTTACAGGCAATGGAAGAGGATTTAGTTTTTCCGAGTATGGGATGATTTTTAATACCGCTACAGGCTTCGATTTTGTAACTTCTCCTTACAGTTGGAAGGTTGCCTGCAATGCTGTTGGTAAAAGCCCTTTTGTATTGCAGTTTATCGCATCAGATAAAAACTGCGGGCTTAACAGGGCAGATACTAGTTTGATCACGCTTAAGGTAGAAGATATCTCTACTGATTTAGGGAAACTTGAACCATATAACGTTATTACTCCTAATGGGGATTTCTATAATGATTCTTTGGAACTTGCACACAAAAAAGGAGAGCCGCCGCCGCCCGACAATTGCACGTATTATTTTAAAAGCATTACCATATATAACCGGTGGGGAGCGGAGGTTTATTTAAATACCGACCGTAATTTTGCCTGGAGCCCCTCCAAGCCGGAGATTCCTGATGGGGTATATTATTTCCTAATAGACTTTAACGCGATAAAACAAAAAGGCTGGGTAGAGGTTATTCGCTAAAGGATTGTAGTTCCTTTTTTAGCTCTGCCAACGCTTGTTGGCAAACATTCTCGATGGTTAAAACCAGTTCGGGGGCTTTTTCCAGAGAAGCGCCTAGTTTTACGTTGGTTTCCAAAAAGGCTACGTGTTCTTTAAGGCTGTATATGCCCATCATGGTAAGTGTGGGTTTAAACTTGTGCATTGTTTTCCTAAATTCCGTCCAGTCTTTGTTTTCGGCAGTTTCTTTAAGATGGGTAATAAGTTCGGGCGTTTGATGAATAAAAACCTCTATCATGTTTTTAATAAATACCTTATTGCCTGCCGAAGCTTCAGTTAAATACGAAAGGTCTGTTACCTTGTCCGGTTGCATAATTTTATAAATTAGTAAGCCACAAGTTATTAATAAAATTTCATTTACAAAGGCCATAAACCTTGTATAATTTGGTAAAATTTCACTTCATAGTATTAAATAAAAAGGCCATAAGCGTTAGCTCATGGCCTTTTTAAATTTTATAAGTATAAGAAGATTAGTTATTCTATAATTACCTTTTGGCTAATAGCTTCTCCACTTACAGTTACCTGCACCACATATAAACCTGCAGGTTGATTGCTTAAATCTGCTTTAAAAGGTTTGTTGCCGCCAGTGGGTGCATTATTACTATATACCTGCTGGCCAACTGAATTGTATATTACAATGGTTAAATCAGTTGGTTGCGTGGTTGCGCTTATCTGTATATTTACCACTCCCGGGCTTGGATTAGGATATATTTTAACTGTGTTTGTGGTAGTAAAATTACTGCTGTCTATAGGGGTATAATGTACTGTTTCCTGACTATCAGACAAACGGTCTCCCGAATAACAGGCAGTACTTGTCCGCGTCGGGTTATAAGAAGTATAATTATTGGGGCTGGTTCCTAAATAGCCGTTGTTGGCGGTAGAGCTTTGATCGTAAATAGTTTGATCGCCTATTTCATTAAACCTCCAATACCCTACCAGGTTGGAAGTTCCCGCAGGAAATACCGTTGTCATATTATCGGCTATTTGTGCTGCCGTTCTGGTGGTGTTCCAAATTCTAAACTCGTTAATATTGCCATTTAAAACATTTGTATTAACTTCATCATAGCCTATGTATAAATTCCCTGTGCTGGATACAGAAGTTGAACAAGGTATTGTTCCTCCTAGCGCTGACCCATTCAGGTAAAATTGCAAAGCGCCAGCGCCGGTGCTTGCTACCGCAATGTGATTACACCCTGTGCCTTCTATGTTGGTAAAACCGTGGCTGTAATAGTTAGTTCCGCCCATTTGCAATAACAAGTCATTACCGCTAAGGGTGCTGAACAAGAACCCGTTTCCCGTTGAAGTTCGGGTGGAGGCTATACCCGGGGCAGTTCCGCTCTGGGATGAGGTATTTACCCATGCTTCCAGAGTAAATGTGCCAGAGCCAAAATTATAGTTAGAATTATTAGGAACAGTGGCCCTTGTGCCGCCATTAGCCCCATTAAAAACTAAGCCGCTCTCCAGGGTTGGAATAAAACATTTTCCCGTTACTCTGCTAGGGGCTGAAGTTTCAAAAGAGCCGTTATTCGCTGTGCTACTTTGGTCATACACTATATTTCCGCTGGGTTCATTAAAGTCCCAATAACCTACAAGGCCGCTACTGTTTCCCGGAACAATAACAGTCATATTAGCGGCTATGGTAGCGGCCGATTCTGCAATGTTCCATATTCGTATATCGTCTAAAGTGCCCAGGTAAGAATCAGAGCCTCCATCTACCGTATCAAAACCAATAAACAGGGGGTAAGTAGAGCTTAGGGAAGCAGTGGATGTTGCCGTGCCTACCGCCACCCCATCCAGGTAAAAGGTAATAGCGCCGCTGGCTCTGGTAACAGCCACATGATGGCAGGTATTGTCGTCAATATTATTAAAGAGGTCGCTGTAATAATTAGTTCCGTTTATCTGTAAAACAAAGGCATTTAAATCATTATCAGTGTTATTATAACTTGCAAAGGCAAATAGCAATCCGTTGGTTCCGGAAGACCTGTTGGAAACAATTGACGGGTTTGTATAAGTTTCGGAAGATGGTAAATTTACCCATGCTTCCAGGGTAAAGTTGCCGGTTCCGAAGTTATAAGCGGAATTGTTAGCAACTTTAACCCTATCGCCGCTGGAGAAAGAAAGCGCCATGCGGCAGCTTGCGCAAATAGTTATAGCGCTAGAAGCAGGCCCTGAAGTTGAAGGAGTAGAAGAGACTATTCGTATCTGGTAATTCGATCCGTCAGGAACGCTGGTAGGAATAGTAGCTGAGATGGTTCCAGAAGTGGTGGAAGTTACAGAACCAATAGTAGAAGGGCTGTTAAAACTCCCAGAGGCGTCGGACAATTGCGCAGTAAATATATTGCCTGCGGTATAGGAACCTACTGCTATGTAATTAATAGTTATTGAACCGCCTGCAGGATAGCTCGGTTCCAGCGCGCTGCTTATATATACCGAAGTTTGCACGGTTACCGCGGTTGCGGCAGAAGTAGAAGGCGTAGAGCTGCAACCATTCCCACTATTGTATGCCTCAACGGTATAGCTGCCAGAGCTAGTAGGCGTATAAGTTTGCTGGTTGTTAATCAAAACATTGGCTTCATAACCATTTGCTCCATCCGAATAGGCTATGTATGCATTTCCGTTAGCGTCCAGAGCAAGAGGTAATCCTGGCCAAACGCCATTATTTGCAAAGCCAGAGGCCCCTAGGTTAACCCAGCTTGTCCCGTTAAACCAGACTACATTAGTACCGGTTACTGCATCATAATACGATACGAAAGGAATGCCACTAGAGGGGTCAATCGCTATGGACGTGCCATAAACCTGGCCGGTTGAGAATGCCTGACTGCCTACGTATTGCCAGCCGGTAGTTCCTGTGCCGGTATACATCATTACGCTGAGTTTACCAGAACCTGAACCTCCAAACCCAGCCCCATCGGAAAAGGCCACATAAGGGGTGCCACAGGAACTTAAGGCGATAGAGGTATAAGCGGCCCCATAGGCGGAAAAGTTGGCGCTGCCAACCGGCGCCCAACTACCGGTATTTTTCATTACCGTTACTGAATTAGCGCCCCCTTCACCAAATCCACTTACATAAACTACATAAGGAACACTGCTAGAGTTGAGCGCTAGGTCAATAAAGGCAGGATTAGTATTAGTGGGAACAAGACCACTGCCTATAGAAGTCCAAGAGCCTGAGTTGTATTTAAGTACTAATCCACCTGGTGAACCATCAAGTTCTTCATTAGTCCAACAAAAGGCGAAATAGGGAACACCGCTGGAATTAATAGCTAAGGAATTATAACCGACATAAGAACCACTAGGCATAAATGTCCTAGTAAAGTCAGCGCCGCCTAAAGCTGTCCAGCCGCCACCAGAGGGTGTAAGTACGTTCGCTTGTTCTGATAAATCTACATAAGCTACATAGGGAGTGCCGCTTGAACTTACAGCTAAAGAAACGAATGTTGTCGCTGTCGTTGCAAGCGGGCTGCCTATGGCTGTCCAGGATGAGGTACTAGAAGTACATTGCTCTGCAGTGATGTATGAGGATGTTTCTCCATTGTACCCATAGGCTACCACCGGAACAGTGGTACCATTAACTGAATATAAGGCCAAGGACATATTACCTACATCCTCAACAGAAAAATCGGCATTGCCTACATTTGTCCAGGGTTGGCTTACCGGCGTACTGCCATTGTACCATTGGTAGCCGTATGCCGGGTTGGCGGGATTTACGGTTAATGCATTACCGCTAAAAGAGGCAGACCCTGTGGGGCTTATGGCAGGGGTGGGTACTGTAAGTGGCCCAACGACTTGTGGCTCAGTTGAAGTTGACGTGCAGCCAATACTGTTAGTAGCTGAAACCGTGTATGTTCCTCCTGCCCCGGGGACATTATAAGTGGAGCTGGTGGCCCCGCTTATTGCGGTACCACTGTTATACCATTGGTAAGAAACGGCGCCCATAAAATTAGCCTCAAGCGTTATGTTGCACGAGCAACTAGTTCCCGGTAAACCATATACGTATGGAGGCATACACATCCTCTTTACCGTCATTTTACCAGCCGTAGGAAAGGTTGAATTATCCGTATATCCTACATAGATATTACCATTGGCGTCTGAAGCCAGACAAACTTGAAAAGCATCTGAGGGTGAAATATCAGGCAATCCCAAGTCTACCCAGGCTGTTCCATCGTAAAGCATTGCAGAGGCTGCATCCGCCGAACCAATTAAACCACCAGAAAAGACAACTACAGGTAATTCTCCTGCATCATCGCCTACAATATTACCAGGTGCAGATATAATACCCCCGCTTTGAATCGCATTTTGTGCAATGTCAAGACCTTGCATAGCTGCCCATTGTCCCACAAAAAACTTTACAGCTGGTTTTTTTGGGGGCGTGCTTCCTCCGTCCTCATAAAATACAACGGGAACCGAATTAACAGATTCAAACAGGGAAAGTATTGTTATTGTCGGTGGGCCCGAATTTGCCGCAGAAATGCTGCCTGCAGCGCCTACCAAAGACCAACTTAATCCGTTATACTCTTGGACGGTTACGGCTTTATTATGGTTCAGATCCTGGTAAGCCACGTATAAATTTCCAATATTGTTATAAGGATTGGGATTAGGATCTATAGCTAAAGATACAGAACCTACAGGACCGGTAGAGAGACCGCTTACAGATACCCATGTTGTACCGTTGAAATATTTTACAGTAATAGCCGATCCATTTGCCAAATCCTGGTAAGCTACATAAGGAGTGCCGCTGGAATTTATTGCTAAGGAGATAGGGCCGATTGCGCCAGCTGAAAATGGTGGCGTACTTGGAGGTACAGTGGACCAACTGCTACCGCTGTATTTCATTACCGTAGCCCCTCCCGGCGTAGTTGCATTATTGACATCCGTAAAAGCCACATAAGGAACGTTGCTGGAGTTTACAGCAAGGGAAGAAAATGGAATAGAATTGCTAGTTGTAAAGCCAGCGCTACCGCCAACAGGCGACCAGGTTCCCCCACTGATGGATTTCATAAGGGTGAGTTTTCCCTCTGGAGTTGTGGACAGATCTTCGTATAATGCATAAACACTAGAGCCGCTTACCGCTAGTGATGGATTCTCGAAAAAACTACCCGAAAATCCGGCATTGCCTACTGTTGTCCAGGTTTGCGCAAAAAGTGAAAAATGAAATAATATAAAAGTTGCCAGAAGTATTATTTTTCTCATAACTAAGTTGTTTGGTTATCTTCAAAAGTAAAATAAAAATCTATTAACAAACAATATTTATAGTTAAAAAAATATTAAGTTAATGTAACATAAAATATAGCAAACAACCTAAATTGGGGCGTAAATAGAATAACGATTTAAAGAATGGCAAGAGGAAGTTTAATGTTGATATCCATAGTGATATTGTTTTTTATATTGATAGACCTGTATGTTTTTCAGGGTCTTAAAATGCTGGTAAGTTCATGGCCGCAGGCAAACAGAAGGCTTATTTATATTGTTTACTGGGCGCTTACCGCAGTTGCCATTGCTTTCTTTATTGCCTTTCAATTTACTAACCCGGATAAGTGGAGCAGGCCTGCCAGAACCTTTATGTTCTCATTTATCCTGGTCAATTATTTTACCAAAATTTTCTTTGTGCTCATTTTACTAATAGGCGACTTAGTTCGACTGGTAAGATGGCTTATACAGAAGTCATCCAATATTATACAAAATAAACCCCTTTCAGAAGGGGAGCCTATTACCCGGTCGGAGTTTATGGTTAAAGTGGCGCTAATAGTAGCTTCTGTGCCATTTTTCTCTATGCTATATGGTATACTACTGGGCGCCCATGATTATAGAGTAAGGCGGGTGAAGATCGCGTTCAAAAATCTTCCCGCTTCTTTTGACGGGCTTAAAATTTTGCAGATATCTGATATTCATTCGGGAAGCTTTTATAATAAAGCGGCCGTTAAAAAGGGGGTTGAACTGATTATGAATCAGAAAGCCGATATTATATTTTTTACGGGCGACCTGGTAAATAACGTAGCCGACGAGGTAGAAGATTATATTGAAGTATTTGGTAAATTGAAAGCTCCTATGGGAGTATACTCTGTATTAGGAAACCACGATTATGGCGATTATAAACAATGGGACTCTATAGAGGATAAAAAGAAGAATTTGCAGAATCTTATCAAAGCTCATAGCCGCATGGGTTGGGAGCTTCTGATGAATGAGCATAAGATATTTGACCGCAACGGCGAAAAAATTGCCTTACTTGGAGTGGAGAACTGGGGAGCAAAAAAACGCTGGCCAAAATATGGCAGGCTGGACAAAGCCTACGCAGGCTCAGAAAATATTCCATTTAAACTATTGCTGTCGCATGACCCCAGCCATTGGGATGCACAGGTAAGGCCGCAATGCAGCGATATAGACCTTACCCTTTCGGGCCATACACATGGGTTTCAGTTTGGGGTAGAAATCCCGGGGATAAAATGGAGCCCTGTTCAATATATGTATAAAGAATGGGCCGGCCTTTATAAACAAGGGGAGCAGTACTTGTATGTAAATAGAGGGTTTGGGTATATTGGCTTTCCTGGCCGTGTAGGTATGCCTCCGGAAATTACGGTGATTGAGTTGAAAAAATCTTAATAAACAGTTACCTTTTATTATAGTTATCGTCTTTAACTAAACTTTTTAAAATTAAACTTTTTAAACCCTATGAAAAAACTATCGTTACTAGTTCTTTTAATTGGCGCTTTTGCCGGAATAACAAAAGCCCAAAAAAGCTGTTGCCATATTGCATTGGCGTCCAACGGAATGGCTGTTTTTGCAGACAATGAAGATTTTCGCAAAGCACACCTGGAGCCTATACCTTATGTGCATAGCAATGCGCTTGGCAATAAAATTAGCTTTCCGGGAGCGGACGGCAAAACTGCCTGGGCTTATGAAATTAAGGCCAAAACAAAGTCTGACAAGTATTTAATCGTAATACAGGAATGGTGGGGCTTAAACGATTACATTATGAAAGAGGCAGACCAGTTATATACCGACCTGGGTTCTAATGTAAATGTAATAGCTGTTGACTTATATGATGGTAAAGTGGCTACCAGCCGCGATAGCGCAGGAAAGTACATGAAAGAGCTTACCCCGGAGAGAGGCGCAGCCATTATACAGGGAGCCATTAAATATGCAGGAAGCAAAGCTAAAATAGCCTCCATAGGCTGGTGCATGGGCGGCGGATGGTCGCTGCAAACCGCTTTGCTGGCAGGTAAGCAGGATGTAGGTTGCATAATGTATTATGGCTCTCCGGTACAGGATGTTGATAAGCTTAAAACGCTTAATACCGATGTGCTTGGAATTTTTGCCAAACAGGATAAATGGATTACTACCGCCCAGGTAGATGAGTTTGAGAAAAACATGAAGGCGGCAGGCAAAAAAGTGGAAGTGCATAGTTTTGACGCCGACCATGCTTTTGCTAACCCCAGCAACCCTGGTTATGATAAAACCGCTACGGCAGAGGCTTACAAACTTTCTTTGGCTTACCTTAAGAGTCATTTGAAATAAAAAGGTTAAATTAACTTACTACTCGAAGAAGCCTGTTACAGCAGGCTTCTTTGTTTTACAAGCGTATATTACTATTAGTTATAAATTACGAATGTTTGGCAACTGACATAGTATATGATTTTACTGTAGCTAAAATAGAAAGTAATAGCGTATTAAGCGCCAGTTTGTGCTAAGTATAAAAATGTAATAGTAACAGTAATCTTACATGCATAAAATTTGCTCCCTGTTATTTCTCTGTTAATTTTCCTGTTATTTCCTGTTAATTTCTCTGTTCTTTTTTAATGCATGTAATATTTTGTCCGTTTTGAAATTGTGCCAATTGGCATTTTGAGGGGGAGGCTACAAATAAATATAGAAAATTTAGTTTAAAAAGAGAAAAGTTTAGCCCTAAACTTTTTTGTAGCCGGATAATTAAAAGTAGCATAAAATGGCTATAGTGTCCTAGAAAATTATAGCAGCCCATAGAGGTCTAAAGGGATTTTGCCAAGACTGAAAATAATTGAGAATAAATATGTTAAAAATCCAAGCAAAGCTCTTCTCAGAAGAGTTTGCTTACATTATTTATCCTTTCATCGAAAAATACAAAAAAACCATTGTGTTTTTTTGTAACAGGATTTGTCTAATTTCCGATTAATCAGTATTATTGAAAAAGTTCCCTAAAAAACATTATTTTCTGTGCAAAAATATCTTAGAATACTTACATTATTGTTTTGCATTGCTAATTCTGGCGCTTATGCCAGCCACATCATGAGCGCTGCGCTCACGTATCAGTATATTGGGAACAATACTTACCAATTTACACTTACTGCATACCGCGACTGCCAAAGCTCAGTTGGAATAAGTAATGTTGTTGTTGATTATTCATCGGCAAGTTGTAACATACAAGGCTCTTTTCCATTACCCACACTGGTTGAAATTGTAGAAGTAAGCACCACCTGCCCCGGGGTTCCTACAGATTGTTCGGTTAGTGGCAGTCCCAATAAGGGCTATCAACGTTATGTATTTACGGGTACCATTCAAATTCCTAAAGAATGTACCGACTGGGTATTTTCGTGGCAGGAATGTAACCGCAATACAGCCATAAATACTATTAGTAATCCGGGCCTTACGTGTTTATATATACAATCTACCCTTAATAATACCTTAGGCCCCGTAAGCAGCCCTCAGTTCTCTGATCCTAATGTTTACATACCCTGGCAACAAAACACTACGTTAAATTACGGAGCCGCGGTAACCAATGCAGACAGCCTTAATTTTTCTTTTATTACTCCCAAATCAAGCGCTAATGTGAATGTGGCCTATCTAACTATACCAGGGTTCACTTTCAGCGCTTCAGATTTTCTTGAATCTTCCGCCCCCATCACTCTTAATAGTTCCACCGGCATAGTAAGCAATGTAGACCCAACTGTTAATAATCGGATAACGGTTACAGATATATTGGTGAAGCAGTATGTAAACGGCGTGGTAGTCGGCACTGTGGAAAGGGCCATAGAATTGGTTGTTTTTCCCAATAATAATGCGCTGCCCGTACTAGGCGGTATTAACAATGTTCCTAAAGATACTATTATTACCATTTGCGCCGGCCAGCAGTTGTGCTTTAAGTTAAAAGGGTACTCTCCTCCTCCCGATACAGCAGGGCAAAAGGTATTGGTGTCTATAACAGATAGCTCTCAGATTTCGGGCGCTACTTTTTCAGGGCCAGGCGTAGTTACCCCCGATTCAATTTTTGCAGATACGGCGCTTATAACGGTATGCTGGAGACCTGCCCTGACAGTAGCCGGAAATAAAGTCTTTACTTTAAAGATTCAGGATAACCACTGCCCGAATAATGGTTATCAGTCTTATTCTTATACTATACGTGTATTGCCAACCCCTGATGTAATTTTTGGCGCTACAGATACAGTAGTAGCTTGTAGTAGCCTTCCTATTACCTTGGATCCGCCTGTAATAGGAGGCGCGGCTCCTCTCAAATATTTATGGTCACCCACAAATGCCACTACTACCAGCATAAAGGCCTCGCTGGGCCTGTATACTTTAATAGTTACCGGCGCTAACGGTTGCGCAGACACGGTGAGTAAAACTTTTATAGGAGGGTTGACCGCTAATTTTGTACACGATAGCGTTTGTGTGGGAATAGGCCAGCAATTTTTTGATAGTTCTACTAGTAAGAGCGGGGCTGCAGACGTTAAATGGTTATGGAATTTTGGCGACGGTTCGTCAACCGCTACCAGTACGCTTCAAAATCCATTTCATACCTTTAATAAACCGGGCACGTATAATGTATCTCTTACTGTTACAGATAACCAGGGTTGTACTGCTACGGTAATTTTGGGCGTTACGGTAGCAGATATACCTAAGCCAAATTTTGTTACTAAGGATCCTCGTTGCCAGAACAATCCGCTTTCGCTTGTAGATAGTTCCACCTTTAGCCCCCTTTATCCTATTGTGGCAACCAATTTTACCGTTAATCCAGTTTATATAAAGCAGCCTGGTTTTAATTTACAAATTGTCCCTACAGATTCTGGAATAGTAGCTATAACATATATTATAACAAATGTAAACGGATGCACCGGCGATACGACAAAAAAAATTCATATTAACCCTCAGCCACTGGTGTCAATTATTAGCCCTGCCAATAATATATATGCCAGGTGTTATCCTGGCTGGGATACGCTGATACTTGCTAAAGCAAGTTGGTACACTGGCAACACACTCTACTACAATTGGTCGGATAATGAAGGGGTATTAGGTTCTGATAGTTTATTTTCGGATAGCGCCCAGGTTAAATATAAAACCAATAGAACAACATCAATTTTGGCTCCGGATTCTCTTTCAACGGTACAAATCCAAAAATTGGGTTCAGATACTTATACCATTAACGTTTACGATGATTCAGGATGTTATAATAACGCTAAACTTGCTATTTTTTTCCCTATTAGACCTGAATTCAGCATCGGCCCATATTGTAATAGGAGCGATACCATTACTTTTACAGATCTTTCTTTCTCAGAATTTCCTCTTTACGGGCGCGGATGGAGTTTTGGAGATACTACTCCCTTTATTTTAGATACTATATCCCCGCTTACAAATGCTGTAGTAAAGCATTTTTATCCTTATACAGGCAATGGAGATACTATTAACGTTAGCCTTATACTTGAAGATACAACAGGTTGCATTTCCGAATTGTCAGGTTCTGTTTATATACTACTTCCCGATAGGAATTTTGTTGTAAGCCCTGATACGGTATGCTATGGACAAACCATAAACTTACAGGGACCGCGGGGCTCGGATATTTATTCCTGGACATGGTACCTTACGCAGAATAATCCCGATTCAACGGACCTTGCCTCATTAGT
>Ga0302315_10001637_pt1 | contig 22301 bp, 6 predicted proteins | sample III_Palsa_N3_1_FD_200532 | JGI IMG/M metagenome (GOLD analysis project Ga0302315, IMG submission 200532) | Peat permafrost microbial communities from Stordalen Mire near Abisko, Sweden - III_Palsa_N3_1 | ecosystem: Environmental > Terrestrial > Soil > Palsa > Peat permafrost | place: Sweden...
CGGACTCAATACAACACTAAGCATCTTGCAGGGATTCACCTCGGACCCGGATGTGCTTCGCGCCGCGATGGCAAAGAAGGGAACGCTGCAAGCCTCTTCTCTACTGGACGATGCGCAGGGCGGTGGTGGTGGGGATGGAGCCGGCGCCAGTAGCGTCTCCGACGCGCTTTCTGGACTCACAGGCAGCCCGGACCTCGACCAGGCGATCGCCAACGTTCAGCAGTTCGAGGCGCAGCAGGAGTCCTTTCAATTTCAACTGCGGGCGCAATACACCCTGGACGCACTCAACGAGTTGGCTCGTTACCTGGTGAATGTGCCGGGGCGGAAGAACCTGATCTGGTTTTCGGGCTCCTTTCCGGTGGATATCCTCCCCAGCAGCAGCATCCTCAATGGATTCCAAAGCAGTGCCAGCGCAGAGGCGGAGTTTCGCGAAACCGTGAGTCTGCTGGCGCGCAGCCAAGTGGCGGTTTATCCGGTGGACGCCCGGGGACTCAGGACAATGCCGGGCTATAGCGCCTCGAACTCCGGCAAGAAGTACCAGAGCAACCCCCAGGCCGCGACCAAAGACGTGATGGACTTCGCGGCGCAAAACGCCCAGGAAAATGGAACCATGCAGCAGATGGCCGACGATACCGGAGGGCGAGCTTTCCTCAATACCAACGCCCTGAGCGACGCCGTGGCCAGCGCCATCGCGGACGGCTCCAGCTACTACACTCTGACTTACAGCCCTACCGACCATCATTGGAATGGGGCGTATCGTGCGATTTCTGTAGCACTGGCAGAGAAGGGGTTGCACCTCTCCTATCGGCATGGATACTTCGCCGATGGTCCCAATCAAGACTCCAAACCGGGCACCGGGCCGGCAACATCTCTGGCCGCAGCGAAGTCCGTTATCAGCCGGGCAATGCTCCGCGGCTCACCCGCGCCTACGCAGATATCGTTCACCATGCGGGTCTTGCCCGCCAGCGCCAAGGCGGAAGAAACGCTCGCCCCAGGAAATGTCCTTTCAGCCGATGGCGCGAGGATCAAGGGACCGTATCGCAGGCTCGCAGTGGACTTTGCCATCAACCCGCACGACTTTACTTTCACCCACTCCGGAGATATCTACCACGACGACATCTCTTTCGTGACCTTCGTCTATGACCAGGCTGGAACCCTGATCGACAGTCTGCAAAGCACCATGCACGCAGACTTCGATGCCAAGGTCTACGCGAACTTGATGCGCGGTCCGTTCTCCTACAACGAGGATGTTTCGGTGCCCGCTACAGGCAACTACTTTCTCCGGGTCGCGGTGCAGGACTTGAATACAGATCATGTGGGCGGGATCGAACTGCCGGTTTCCAGCGTCCTGGGGCTGCCTCCGCTGAGCCACTAGATAGGCTATCGCCGCTGGGATATATCTTCGTCCAGAGAATATGACCGGAATGCCTTCCGTTGCGATGCTGCCCTATAGACAGCTCTCTATCGTAGCGCGACCTGATTCCGTGGTCTGTAAACATTATTTGTACTATGCAAACAAAATCGAACCGGTGCCCAGATTACAAAACGCACGTGTTTCTTCAGAATCCACTTGACAGCCCTTATTGGCTCTGGTTATCTTTTGCGTCGCCTATTAAAACTTTGGCTGGAGACACAGAGAACGCTCACACAGCATGGTAAAGACTTTGTTAGACAATTAGTTTGAGAATACAACTAAATAAATACGTGCCAGGAATGACGGATGGCCACGATCCATGAAGGCCAGAACTTTCGCAAGCAGTACCGCTTTAACATTGGAGCTGGAAATGTACAGAGATTCTCGAGTTGCCACGGGTCGCGTGGACAAGGCACCTTGCATCACCCTTCTTGCTGTCCTCCTCTTCGCATTGCTCCCCTGCCTCTCTTCCGCCGGCGCGCAGACTGTGCCGATCGCAACCGTAACGTCAAGCCAAACGCTGCTCAATATCAACGGCAACTCAGGCCACGTGGCCGTGAACACCGTAGGCGACCTTTTCTATGTGAGCCAAACTGACAATATTGCCTACGAGCTGACGCCCGGATCGACAACACCAATAGCCATCGTGACCGGCCTCAGTGGTGGACGCAGCGTGTACGTGGATTCGTCGAACAACCTCTATGTGCTGAGCAACTACAGCGGCCGCGTCATCGAAGTGCCTTATGTGAATGGTGGATACGCGACCGGAATCGCCAACAGCAGTTCGATCGCGGTGTGTTCGGGTGCGCTGACGGCCCCGTGCCAGCCCTACGGCCAGGGTGGCTCGTCTACCGGTTATTACATGCAGCAGGACGATATGGGCATCGACGCCAATGGCGATGTGTTTATCGCGGTGGAGCGCGAAGGTGGTGGACAGTGCGATCAATCCACCACCAGCGCGGCGAACACCTGCAACACCATCATTGAATTCCCTGCCCCGGTAACTTCGACGACGAACGCCGTCATCATCGCTGGCGGCCCAAATGGGAACCTGCCTCAGACCAATAACGCACAGATCGCCGTCGATGCCGCCGGCGATGTGTTTTATGTGGACGATATCAACCTATATGAGGTGGCTGCAGGCTCGAAAGCGGGGGCGGTCGTCCTCTCGGCAGGCCTCAAAACGCCGGGCGGCGTGGGCATCGACGCCTTTGGAAACCTGTACGTCACCGACACGGGAAACAACCGCATCATCGAAATGCCTGAGCTCAAGGGAGTTCCCCAGCCGGCGAGTGCATTTGTTCTGAGCTACACCTACTCGGCGAACGGCGTCGGCATCGATCCGGAGGGCCGCCTGGTCTATACCGGTTACGCGAACGCCTCCACCAATCTGGGCATTCTTACGCCGTGGAGCGCAAATCTCGGTGCATACGCCATAGGTAAGACAAGTCCGGCACTAACACTCACCGTGACGTTCAGCGGCGCCAGCACACCGGCGAAGATCGGTTTGACCGGTGTCACAAACAGCGCCTTCGCCTACACGGGCGGGACCTGCGTTGCCGGAACAGCCTATACGCTGGACTCAAACTGCACGATAACAGTCACCTATTCCCCGAATGCCGTCGGTCAGCAGACTGGAGCGGTCGAGCTATCGACTGCGGCCAGCGCGAATATCCTGACGGCGTACCTCTCGGGCACGGGACTTGGCGCCGCTCAGACCGTCGATCCTGGTACCGTAACGTCCATCGCAGCCACCTGGAAGACGCCGGATGGCATCGCGCTCGACCCGGCAGGCAACTTCTATGTTGCGGATGCGGCCGCAAACTCGGTTTACCGCTATGCCGCGGGCACGACCACCGCGCCCACCACCATTGGAACCGGGCTCTCCGGGCCAACGGCAGTAGCCTCGGACGGCGCCGGCGACATCTTCATCGCAGACAGTGGTAATGGCCGCGTGGTGGAGGTCCCCGTGCAGAACGGCGCTCTCACCAACTCCGCGCAGACGATCGTCTATCCCGCGACGGGCGGCACTTCCACGAAAGGCGCGACCGGAATCTTCATCGATTACACCGGAAGCTTATACATCGCTGACAGCGGCAACGCGAAGGTACTGCGGTTGGTCAACATCGGAGGAACGCCGAGCACCAGCTATGTGACCACAATAGGGTCGGGCTTCACGGCCCCGCTGGCGGTCGTCGCCAATGCCTCGAACTCGGTCTTCGTCGCGGATGAGATGGGCAACGCCGTATACCAGTTGACGATCGGTTCCTCCGGCAAGCTGCCCATCGGTTCCTCGCTATCGCAACCGTCCGGGCTTGCGCTGGATCCTTCGGGCAGCCTGTACATTGCGGACTCCGGCAATCAGCGGCTCATCAAGATACCCTATGAAGGCTCGGCCTTCAACGCCAACGACCAGTTCTCCGTTGCGCAAAGCGTGGTGACGCCCTATGGCGTGGTGCTCGATCCCTCGGGCAACCTTTATGTCTCGGACAGTATGGACTCCAGCGTCGTGAAGGTGGTGCGGACGCAAGGGCTGCTGAATCTTGGCGAAGCCAATACGGGCACTGTCTCCTCGCAGGTACTCTCCCAGATGTCGAGCAGCGGCAACCAGACGCTGACCTTCCAGACACCCTTGTACGCCCAGACCGGAGCAGCCAGCTCGTTCACGATTACCTCACCCAGTTCGGAAGGCTGCACCCCGGCCGAGTCACTGCTGAGCGGCTATCTGTGCACGCTCGCCGTAACCTTCAATCCCACGACCACGGGCGCCCTGGTCAGCACGCTTACGTTTACAGACAACGCCGCCAACACGGCCACACCGCAGCTGCTGCTCAACGGCCTTGGCACCAACCTGCCGACCACCCAAACCGTGTTGGCGCTCGCCGCCGGATCTGCGAACCCGGTGATTGGCCAGCCGGTGACCGTGACCGCAACAATTACTTCCACCACAGCCGGCACACCGACTGGCACAGTTCAATTCTTCCTCGACGGCTCCCTCTCCGGGCATCCCGAGAAGCTTGTAAGCGGTGTGGCGACCATCACCTTCAATGGCTTGACGGGCGGCATCCACAGCGTTGGGGCTTCCTATAGCGGCGACAGCAACTTTGCTTCAAGCGCAGCCTCAGCATTGAGCTTCACCGTCGCCAAGGCGCCCAGTTCCACTTCATTGACAGTCGGCTCGGGGAGCAACACAAACCCGCAAAGCGCACTTCCCGGTTTTATGTCTAGCCTGGTCGCCACGGTGGTACAACAATCGGGCGTGCCGGTGCCAACAGGGACGGTGAGCTTCTATAACAACTCAACATCTGGCACGTTGCTGGGCAGCGGAGGCGTCGGTGCGCAGGGCACCTCCTACGGCACCACTGTAATGACAGCGCCGCTGGCGGCTGGGGTCTACAACATCATCGCGGTCTACAGCGGTGACAAGAACAACCTTCCTTCGACTTCTGCGCCTGTGCCGTTGGTCATCAGCATACCCAACTTCTTTCTCTCGCCGGCCACCCAGAGCTTTACCGTCCAGGGGACGCAAGGTGAGGTTAGTATCAACGCCTCCACTTATAGCGGCCTTGCAGGAAATGTAGCCATCACCTGTACGGGTATGCCTGCCTATAGCTCGTGCAGCATCAATCCGAACGACTTTGCCATGCCATGCATTGTCCTCAATCCGCCACTCAATCCGCCACCCTCACAGCCATGCTTAGGCGATACAGTGATCGTGGATCTATACGTCTACACCAACCAGGTTCCGGTGATTATGCCTCCGCCGGTCGGCCAGATTCACTTCCCCGGCATGCATCAGGGCGTTCCCATCACGCTGGCGTGCCTGCTGCTAACGCCGCTGGGCTTCTATGGAAGGCGCAAGCTGCGGCAGCTGCGCAAGAACGGCAGCCTGATGACCCTGGCGTTGCTTGTCTGCACCGGTATAGCCACGCTTACGCTCACGAGCTGTAACGGAATCTTCGCCGGCACAACGCCGCCGGGCACCTACACCATCACGGTCATGGGAACCCTCTCCACTGGAACTGTGTCTGGAACCAACTACTCGTCGACCGCGACCGTAACCATGACGGTGCAATAACCATGACAACCAATGAGCAAGCCAACCAGCGTGTGTCGTCCCGGCTATCCCGCCATCGTGAGAGCAGCCGGGAAAGTCGATCTCTCAGCAATTCGAACCAAGGAAATCCGATGACCCTCTCCTTCGCAGTCTGCAAACATCTTCCCCGCACTCTTGCGATCTTCGCTCTGGTCTTCGCAGCGCTGCTGCTGAAGCCGGCCCATGCGCAAACGACGAATGCTTCCCTGGGCGGTATCGTCAGCGATTCGACGGGCGCCAGGTTGCCGGGTGTCAGTGTCAAACTGATCAACGAGAGCTCCCGCGATACACGCCAGACCAAGACCAACCGCGAAGGCGTGTTTCAATTCAGCGCCGTGCCCACAGGCACCTATACAGTGAGGGCCCAGGAGACAGGGTTCACGACGCTGAACGAGGCTGGCATCGAGTTGCATCCCAATGATGTTCGTACGCTCCCCGAGATCAAGCTCCAGGTCGGCGAAGTAACCACCGATGTAGACGTGGATGCCGTCGGCGATGTGCCGACCTCCGGAGAGAAGAGCACACTGATCACGGCCCACGATATCCAGAGGCTGGCGACCGTGGGACGCGACGTAGGCGAGCTTCTAAAAACGCAGGCAGGCTTCTCCCAGGTGCAGAGCGGGCTGGATAACGGCGGCGGCACCGATCCATCGGTAGTGAGCGCGGGCGGCTCGGGGCTTGGTAACTATGTTGGCAATGGATCGACCGGCAACGGCGCCACCGTGACCTCTGACGGCGCCAACGTGACCGATCCCGTGAGCGGAAGCGCACAGACGCAGACAGTGAACATGGACATGGTCTCTGAAGTAAAGATCGAAACATCGAACTTCGGCGCCGATGTGGCAAAGGGCCCCACGGTCATCACGGCGGTGGGCAAGTCGGGTGGGTCGACCTACCACGGCTCGGCATACATCTATGGCCGCACAGCAGACCTCAACGCGGAAGACTGGTATCTGAAGTTTGAGAGACTGCCTCCAATTCCCGACCACTACATCTATCCGGGCTTCAACGTGGGCGGCCCGTTCGCCGTCCCGGGGACCAAAATCAATCGCAACAAGAGACTCACGTTCTGGGTGGGCGGCGAAGACTACATCCAGCGCGATGTCTATGCCTACGGCTCGCCTCTCAAGAGCTATATCCAGGCGCTCGTACCAACCGATCAGAGTACCAACCCAGGTCGTGAACCTGGTATGCGGCAGGGGAGCTTCAGCTTTGCCGAAATCGGAAACTTTCTTGGGTTGCCCGTAGATGGAGTCAATGGGATTCAAGCTCAATGTACAGCCCAGGGCACACTTGTGGCCTACTTGCATGTCTGCGGACAGCCTGGGGGTAATAACGCTCCAAGCAATGGCCAGATCATCAATATCGATCCGGGAGCGTACGCGCTGATCAACAGTGAGATGCCCTTGCCGACTGGGCCTACTGTGAATGGATTCAACTGGTCCGCCTTGAACCTGACCAATCAGGATCTCTATCAACTCCGCACAAAGTGGGACTACGCTCTGAACGATAACAACAAGTTCTACGTAGTCTTCAACACGCAGCAGGGCGATACCTCGCACATCCCCGAGCAGACCAACTACTCCCCTGCCTCCGGAGGACTCATTATGGGCGGCCTGGATACTCCAGGCAAGATTCACTCCACAACAAGCTCCAATACAGCGAGCGCGAACTACTCCCACACCTTCGGCGCGCGTGCGACCAATGAAGTCTTCGCAGCTATAGCGATGATCAACACGCAGTTCAACTCGAATAACCCTTCGCGGCTAACCAAGAACGCCATCGGGTATCCCTATCACGGCATCTACAGTCGCGGCAGTTGCCCCGGCTGCGGCTCGGACGACTTCCCGCAGCTTGGCACCTATAGCTCGACCAACCGCTATGGCCTGCCGCTTGCCATTACTCCGGACTACAGCAACGGACCCTACATTACCAAGAGCTTCGTGCCCTCGGCTGGCGACAACTTCTCATTGCTGATCAAGTCGCACACAATTAAGCTGGGCATCTACGCGGAGCGGGACAGCGCCAACAGCACCATCGCCGGCCCACTCACCAACGGCCAGATATCTCAGTACTATGTCGGCACGCAGAACTTCAACGATGGTGCCTGCCCAGGGACTACAACCTGCCACACTCCCGACCCCGGCGGCTCCTTCCCCCAAGCGGCCCAGAATTATCTAGCCGATTTTTTCATGGGCTATATCAACGCATTTACACAGCAGAACTTCAATCCCAAGGTAGACATGTACTACTGGAACGTCGGTTGGTTCGTAACCGACTCATGGAAGGCGACCAAAACCCTTACCTTCGATCTCGGGCTACGCTTCGACCACCTTGGAGGCTGGACGGACAATCATGGCGTGGGGCTGGCTACATTCAGCCCCACGCTCTATGCAACAGATCCCGCAGAGACCTCGGACAAGTGCGGCTTTCTACAACTGCCAGGTGTGCGCTGGCACGGCGGCAATCCAGCTTGCGGCAACTATAACGTCAGCTCAAGCACCCCTCTCTCGGGCACACCCACTCGCTTCGCCTTTATCTCACCGCGGTTTGGCGTAGCGTGGGATGTTTTTGGGACCGGCAAATCCGTCTTGCGCGGCGGCTTTGGTCTCTTCCGTGCCCACGACTCCTATAACGACTACCAATACACCGTGGGAACCGCCGAGGGAGTCATCACGCAGGTCGCCAGCGGCACAGGTAATGGGATTAGCCTCCCAGGCGTGGATGCTACGGCCCCAGAGTATGCCTGCAACGCCTACACCACGGCGGGATGCCCTTCTGTTTCCGCCTTGGATCCCACCGACAACGAGCAGCCTCTGACCTATACCTACAGCTTCACAGTAACGCAGCAGATGCCGAAGAACTTCTTGTTTGAGATCGGCTACGTGGGTAACCAGAGCCACGACCTGCTCATGGATGCCGGCGCTCCGAACACGATGGGCAACCTGCAGAACATTAATGCCATCCCGCTGGGTGGCCTCTTCCAGCCAGACCCAAATATCAACTCGCAGGCCGGCACTCCGACTACCCTCACAGGACCCGGACCTTCCGAATATGGCGTAGTCTTCGCCGCCGATGCTCAAAGCACAGCGGTGATGGACGACTACCGGAAGTACACGCACTACACCATCCTGGACGTGCCCCGGCATGCGGTATACGCCAACTACAACGCGCTGCAGACCAGCCTCAATAAGCAAAAGGGCGCGTTCAATATGAACGTCAACTACACCTGGAGCCGGGCGAACGGCGTTCGTGGTGGATACAATAACGGCGCCACACAGAATCCGACGGACTTGCGTGCCAACTACGGCCCGCTCGGCTTTGACCGCACCAACATATTTGCCGCGAGTTACTCCTACGACGAAGGCCAAAAAATCCATAGCAACAAGAAGTGGGTCAACGGCGTCGCCAACGGCTGGTTCATAAGCGGTATTTCTACTTATCAGAGCGGCCCGAACCTACAGGCTGTCTATAGCCCCAGTCTGGCCATGGGTGGCAATACAACGACGGAAGCCAATGGTGTCCCCTGCAACGGCAGCTGCAACCTGGACGACAGGACCGTGCTTGGCTCTCCGGATATCTACCTGAGTCCCACCCTTATCAGCACAGCAGGATGCCCGACGGCGAACCCAACAGCTGGGCTAAAGAAGCATCAGTACATCAACGCCTTCTGCTTTGGCATCCCAACTGCCGGAGAAAATGGTTCCAGCAACCTTGGCTACCTGCACGGACCGCCGTTCTATAGCAACGATCTATCCGTACAGCGCACGGTTAAATTGGCCGACAGGAAAAATCTTCAGTTCCGGGTCTCAGCCTTTAATTTCCTCAATCACCCGATTACCACCTTCAACTCGCACCAGACCAATGAAGCAAGCCTTCTGATGGGTGGCTCTTCCTTTGCAACGGCAAGAGCGATCAACACAACCAACACCAATGCAGTCGCTGGAGGCGATCCCAGCTGTAGCGCCGCTGGCTCCTCTTGCTTCGGCTACGCTGGCTACAAAACAGGACGCAGAGTCATGGAGATGTCCGCACGATACAACTTCTGATCGTTTCAAGGCGCGATCAGCGATCTTCGCAACCGGCAACAATCTATCTTGTCGCCCATGTTTAGTATGTTTCGCTAGTTCAACTCGATTACCAATAGGCTACCAATGACCTCTCGCTCACGTTGCTTCGCTGTTGTTATTACCACGTCGATGTATCTCCTTACAGGCTGCGGCGGCGGCTCGTCTTCCGGCGGAAGCACTGCAACTGCCACGGCATCCACGACAACGTCGCTGGTCCTTACGGCCAACCCCGCACCGGAAGGGGCGCCCGTAATCCTCTATGCCACGGTGTCTGCAAATACCAGCGCGCCCACCGGCACGGTCACCTTCCTCGATGGTGCCACCAGTCTCGGCGCCGTGACGCTTTCAGCAATCGGCACGGCTTCGCTTACCGTAACCACCTTCGTCGCCGGATCGAGCCATACGCTTTCAGTCACCTATCCGGGGGCACCAGGATTCGCTGCAAGCACGTCTCCCTCCATCGCGCTGTCCATCAACTCCGTTTCGGCGCCTACTACGATCAACGCCCACGCTGCATTCACCTTCACTACGCCCAATCAGACCATCAGCGGGTTTGGAGCGGCTGAAGCATTTGACTTGACCTACCTCGACCAGCATCCGAATCAGGCAGCCATCTACAAGGCGCTCTTTGATCCCACGTCCGGCCTGGGGCTCACCTATCTACGCATTCAGGACCTTTACAGCATTAGCAGCGCAGCAGGCTTCGATCCGGACACCCCCGCAATCGTAAAGGCCGCAACCGCCGCGCATGGTGCACCGCTCACCTTGCTGATGAGTTCCTGGTCTCCGCCATACAACCTAAAGAGTAACGGCAGCACGGTCGGCTGTATCACTTCCGGTACAACTTGCGTCGGTGGTGTCGGCACGCTCATCCAGGTGAACGGCGCCTATGACTATGCAGACTTTGCAACCTACTGGCTGAACTCACTCAATGCCTATGCCACGCTCGGCGTGGTGCCCACTTATATCTCCATTCAGAACGAGCCGGACTTCACCGCCACCTACACCGGCTGTCGCTTCAATCCAACCGAAGCCACCTACAACGGTACAAACTATGCGAGCTACACCTCGGCCTTCGCCGCGGTCTATCAAAAGCTGGCAACGATGAGTTCCCCGCCCAAGATGGTCGGCCCCGAGACCCTGAGCGCGGCACAGACCTTCCTCGACACAGCCGCCCAGATTCCCGCGACCCAGATCAGCGTCTATGCGCATCACCTTTACAACGTCGGCTCTACTTCCACCAATCCCGACGCCAATGTCACGCCGCTCACCACGCTCAATACCACCTATCCCACGCAAACCAAGTTCATGACGGAGTACTATGCGTCACCAGGCTTCAACACGGCCTGGAACATCCATAACGCGCTTTCCTTCGCCAACGACAATGCCTACATCTTCTGGCAAGCCACATGGCCCAGTCCGTTCAGCACCACCACCGGCCAGGCCACGGATCAGCAGGGACTGATCTACGTGGACAACCCCAGCACACCTTCCACCTGGAGCGTTCCTGCCACCGGTTGGACCTACAACGACGCCTATTACGCGTTGAAGCATTACAGCTATTTTGTGCGGCCGGGATATGTGCGTTACAACGCTACGATCGATAACACTGACGAGCGGGTAAGCGTTTATCAGGGTACAAACCCGAACACAGGCAAGCAAGCTACCGTTATCGTGGTGCTGAACGTGTCCACCACTACGACCGACGGACTGTCGCTCAACCTCTCCAACATTACCTATGCGAACTCAACCGTCTACCGCAGCAGCTTTGCAACGGCCATCGCCACGGGTGAGCGCTTCACCAACCTCGGCAGCTATAACCCGGCGGGAATCAACCTGCCGCCGCAATCGGTCGTAACAATCGTTCTCTCTAACTAAGTCTTCGTTTCAGGAAGCAAAAGCAATCAAAGCCGGTAACACAAGGTCAGGCAGTGGAGTTCAGGTTCTCGGTGCAATGCGGTCTATATCTTGACGGACGCGCTGCACCATGCGTATTGTTGTCCAGCCAAATTAAAGGATTGCCCAGATGAGCCTTCTATTCAATATCGACCGTAACGCGATACTTGCCCGCCTGCGGAATTTCTCGTCCCAATGGAGTTACACCATGAGCATCGAAGCCTTGCAGCGCAATACCACCCGGAACACTCCTCGCAAGATCCACCCGAAGCGCTTTGCTGCTATGGCGCTTACTGCGCTGGGCTGCCTTTCCGCTCCCGCTCTGCTGGCGCAGAGCTATGTCCCACCGGTTGTCTCCACGGTAGCAACTACGCTCTTCAGCAACGGGACGACGTCGATGGGTCCGGGCCAGGTGGCAATCGATAAAGCGGGGAATGTCTTCTATATCAATCACGTCAGCCCGTACACCTTGTACGAAATTCCACACTCGACTCCAACCGTGACGACGACCACACCCGTAGCTCTCATCACCGCCCTCGGGCAATATAACTCGAATGGCTTGTTCGTGGATCCGAAGGGAGATCTCTGGATTGCCAACGGCAACGGCACGAATGGTCTCTACATGATTCCTGCTACATCTTCCGGCATTCCGAACACCACCTCAACGAACAACGTCGCCACGACCGCCATCACGACGGCCTGCACCACGACTGTTACCGTGGCCTGCTTTTACGCAGACAATACGTTCGCTACCAACATCACCAACTCATATGCACAGCCCAGCAGCCTCTATGTAGACGGATCGGGCAATGTCTACTTCGTGGATTACTATGACGGTGTTTCGAGCGGCCACTACAACCGTGTCGTCATGTTCAATACAGCCACCCCGGCAACCGGTACCCTGCTCGTCGACAATCTCACCAGCAACTCCGATGCGACGATCGCACTCGACGGCGCCGGCAAGCTTTACTATGCGGACAGCATCACCGGCAACTCCGCCGGTGGGAAGGTTTCTCTAGTCAGCGGAAGCGCGCTGATAACTGTGGGGACTACGGCTACTCTCACCAGCGCTCAGATCGCCAGCGCTACCGGCGTTGCGTCGGACTCCTATGGCAACCTGTACATCTCAAGCACAACACAGGTCTCTGAAGTGCCCTATGAGGCAACCGCGCTGAACTTCGCGGACGAGTTCGGTCTTATCAGCGGCCTGAGCAATACAGTTACCTATGGCGGCAATCTCGACGCCTATGGCAACTTCTACTACGCCAGCTATACCAACGTCATGCAGCTACAGGTCAACGGGTATAACTTCGGCAGCGTCTCGGTAGGAAATCTGGTGTCGTCAAGTTCGACACCCGCGGCGCCCAGCATCACTATTTATTTCAACGCCGCGGAAGCCTCGGTCTCCAGCTATTTCCCTACCGGCTCGCCTACATCGAACACCTACTTGCAATACCTACAGAGCTTCCCCTACTCCGGCACCAAGTCGTTCGGCGGTGGAACGTCATTCGCCATAGCCGGGACGGGCACGATCACCATAAACTTCCAGCCCATTCATCCAGGTCTGTTGAAGGGTTCCTTCACGCCTCGCAGTGGTGGCGCGGATGACGCAGTCATCAATCTGCAGGGCATTGGCACAGGCCCGGAGCCTCTGTTCTTTCCCGGCACACCATCTCAGCTATTCAACGCTTCTAGTACGAAGGCCCTGAGTGCACCTGAGGGTCTCGCAGTCGACACCTACGGCGATATCTTCGTCGCGGATTCGGGCAATGGCAAAGTTGTAGCCGATTGCCTGGCTACGAGCAGCGTTACTGTAGCAGGCAGCGGTTCTGGCGGCGCCACCAACAGCTTCTGCGGAGGGGCGGCATACCTCGGCCTCATCGTTCAACTTGGAACCGGCTTCACCACACCTTCAGCCATCGCGCTGGACGGCGCCAACAATCTATACGTCGCGGATAGCGCGGCCAACGGCGTGACGATCATCAATGGCGTCGGCCTGACTTCGACCACGCCTGTAACTTCAACCACCAGCTTCGGCGGCACGAAGCTGAACGGGCCGAAGGGCATTGCCATAGACGGGTATACCAATATCTATATCGCCGATACCGGGAACAACCGCATCGTACAGGCCCACCAATATGGAGCCACCAATACAGACAATGTTGTGTATATCCCCAGCACAACTACGTTTGGCACGCTAAAGCTGAGCGGGCCGACTGGACTAGCAGTCGACGGTGCCGGCGACCTCTTCATCGCAGATACCGGCAACAATCGCATCGTCGAATACACACCGTTGGGTGTGGCCAGCGTCGTCAGCACTGGAACGCTCACGTTGAACACGCCGACAAGCGTAGCGGTATATCCCTCGGGGGCGTTGGTTGTCACCGACAAAACCTATGGCGTCTCGCTCATCAACGGTTCATCCAGCGCGTCTCTCTCGTTCGGATCGACCTATACTACGGCCAGCGCGCAGGGCGTCGCGTTGGATCTTGCCGGCAACATCTACCTCTCCAACACTTCCGGCAACCAGGTGCTGGAGTTGAATGTGACTTCGCCTCAGACACTCCCCGCCTTCCCCAATACCAACGATGGCTCGGTCAGCACCGCAACCACGACGCAGGTTGCCGACCTGGGCAACGCCTCGTTGGTGCTTTCGGGTCTGGCGGTCAGCACTACCAACTACACAGACACGGCAGCCAGCACCTGCACCGCGACCTCAACTGTTACGGCCGGCAGTTCCTGCAATATCCTTACGGAGTTTACGCCGGGAGCTACGGCGACACCGGGCACGCTGACGGGTTCAGTGACCTTGACTGACAACCAACTCGGCTACACATTGAACACAACTACTTCGGATGAGACTGCCACATTCGGCACCACAGGCACGCAGGCGTTGAATCTTACAGGAACTGCGGTGGCCGCAGGCGGTACGGGAACCACACCGCAAACCATCACCTTCCCCGCCATTGCGCCAGTTACCTACAGCACCTCGCTGGCGACCACGGGCATCCCGCTATCGGCAACGGCGGCCCCCTCTGGTCTTCCCATCTTCTTCGGGGTGACCTCGAGTACGCCTGCCGGTATCGCATCCGTCAACAGCAACGGCACTGCATTGTTGGTTACAGGCGCAGGCACAGTCACAGTGCAAGCGACCCAACCTGGCAACGCAACCTATGCAGCGGCAACACCAGTGTCCCAGACCGTCGCAATAAACCCCGCGCCCCAAGCCCTCACCTTCACTCTTTCCTCGCCGGTCACCTACTCAACTGGCCTAACGGTCCCTCTATCGGCCACGTCAAGCGTTGGTACCGCCGGTGGTGCTATCACCTTCTCAGTGCCTCCCACTAGCACTGTTGCATCTGTCAGCGGCAATACGCTGACAGTTCTGAGTGCGGGCACTGTGGTGGTAACCGCGAACCAGGCGGCCACGGCCAACTACTCGGCAGCAACACCGGTAACGCAAACCCTCGTAGTCAATCAGGCTTCCCAGACGATCACCTTCACCGCGCCTCCATCACCGGTCGTTCTCGGCACCGGAACGGTCACTCTGACGGCGACTGCGAGCTCTGGTCTCGCTGTCACCTTCTCCATCACCTTCGGTGGTACGATTGCCAGCCTGAGCGGCAGTACGCTGACGTTTACAGGCACAGGTACTGTCGTCGTGGCCGCAAACCAAGCAGGGAACACGAACTTCGCCGCAGCGCCCACTGTGTCGCAGAGCATCGTTGTCAATCCTCCGCCGGACTTCTCTCTGGCCATCTCGCCCGGGACGCTGACCGTTTCACCCGGAGAGGCTGGAACAGTCGCGGTCACAGTCACAGGAATCAACTCCTATACCGGCACCACATCGTTCAGTTGCTCCGGGCTGCTACCTGCTGCCTACTGCGGTTTCGCGCCCTCGACCATAACCGGAACCAACGCAACTACCCTGACCATCTACGTGCCGCTTGGAGCGAGTGTTCGCAATTCCTTCGGCCCAATGGTGCCGGGAGTGACGTTCGCCCTCGCGCTGTGCATCTTTACCTTTAGAAGACGTCGTCGCTTGCAGATACTGCTTCTGGCCGTCATCAGCGTTGTCGGTCTTTCCATGCTTGGCGGTTGCGGTTCGTCGACTCCGGCGGCTGCGCCTGTTACCTCGACGATCATTGTGACCGGCACCTCGGGAACGCTGGTCCACACTGCCAGCTTCACCCTGACCGTACCGTAGAACTCAACTCCCCTCCCCAAGTTCAATGGGCAATGGGCCTCTCCACCTGTGGAGAGGCCCATTGCGCCAGATATGATTTTTGAAGTAACGATAAAGGGAAGCCTGCATGACATTCTTCAAACAGATCGGTCAGCCTGTCTCGCTGCGACTGCCTGCCGCCAAACATGTGCTTCCGCTCTGCGCTGCACTCTTCGCGGGGACCCTCACTGCCCAGATTCCTGCCCACATTGCCAGCCCGGACACCGAACGCCGTGTTGCGGACCTCGTTGGCAAAATGACGCTTGAAGAAAAGGTCTCTCAGATGCAGAACCATGCCGCCGCAATCATGCGCCTGGATGTGCCTGAGTACGACTGGTGGAACGAGGGGCTGCACGGAGTAGCCCGCTCCGGCTATGCCACCGTCTTTCCGCAGGCCATTGGCCTGGCCGCAACATGGGACGTCCTGCTGATGCATGAGGTGGCCGCAACGATCGGCACGGAGGCCCGCGCCAAGAACAACGAGGCCCTGCGCAAAGGGATCCACAGCATCTACTACGGGCTCGACATCTGGTCACCCAACATCAATATCTTTCGCGATCCACGCTGGGGACGCGGCCAGGAAACCTATGGCGAAGACCCATTTCTTACCAGCCGGCTCGGCGTCACGTTTGTCGAAGGCCTGCAAGGCGACGATCCGTCTTATTACAAAGTCATCTCCACTCCAAAGCACTTCGCCGTTCATTCCGGCCCGGAAAATACCCGGCATACCGCCAACGTTAACGCTTCCCCCCACGACCTCGAAGACACCTACCTTCCGGCCTTCCGCGCAACGGTGACCGAAGCCAAGGCCGGCAGCGTGATGTGCGCGTACAATTCCATCGATGGCGCACCCGCCTGCGCGAATACGATGCTGCTGCAAGACACACTGCGTAAAGACTGGGGCTTCAACGGCTACATTACCTCCGATTGCGCTGCCATTACAGATATCTCCGGCGGCCACAAGTTTTCCGCCGATCTCGAACACGCTGCAGTGGCCGCCGTCCGCGCCGGCACGGACACGAGCTGCGGCAAAGAGTATGCTGTTCTCGTCAAGGCTGTGAAGGACGGCCTGATCACCGAGAAAGAACTCGATGTCTCTGTGAAGCGCCTGTTTACCGCGCGCTTCCAACTCGGCCTCTTCGACGATCTAGCGAAGGTGAAGTACACGCAGATTCCCTTCTCTGCCAACGACTCTCCCGAACATCGCAAGCTGGCGTTGGACGTTGCCGGAAAGTCGATGGTGCTGCTCAAAAACGACGGTATACTTCCGCTCAAGAAGACGGTGACTGTCGCTGTGGTCGGACCGAACGCTGCGAGTCTCGCCGCGATCGAAGGCAACTACAACGCAGTCCCTTCCCTGCCGGTGCTACCTTTGAACGGCATGGAAGCTATGTTTGGTGCGGCGAAAATAAAGTATGTCCAAGGCTCGCCTTATGTCAGCGAGTTGCCGCTGCCCGTTCCCAGAACGGCGCTCCATCCGGCGGCAGCCAATGCTCATGTGGGGCTCAAGGGTGAGTACTTCGACAACGTAAATTTTGCCGGCGCACCTTCGATGACCCGCATAGATGAACAAGTGGAGTTCGATTGGAACTCTGCCTCGCCTGACAACAGCGTCGACGCCTCCCACTTCGGCGTTCGCTGGACGGGAACGCTCGAAGTTCCTGTCGCGGGAGATTACGAGTTCAGCTTTACGCTGGCGCACTGCTATCCCTGCGGTGATGCCGAAGCAGTGAAGCTCTTCTTCGACGACAAGCCTGTTACCGACCAACCCGTCGTCGAAAGCGAGTATCGTCCCAGCGGCCTCAAACCCTTCACGCTACACTTCGCGGATACGAAGCCCCATGCCATTCGCATCGAGTACACGCACAAGGCCCGCCTCTTCGGTGCAGGCGTCACCTTCAATTGGAAGCCCTCAATCGACGCCGAACTTGAGGCTGCCGTAGCCGCGGCAAACCAGGCTGATGTAGTCGTAGCATTCGTGGGCCTCTCTCCTGAGCTCGAAGGCGAGGAAATGCCAGTGCATGTTGAAGGCTTCGATGGTGGCGACCGCAGCAGCATCGAGTTGCCCGCCGTACAGCAGAAGATGCTGGAAGCCCTGTCCGCCACGGGCAAGCCGCTGGTGGTTGTGCTGATGAACGGCAGCGCGCTGGCAGCCGATTGGGCCAAGCAGCACGCCAATGCCATCGTCGAAGCCTGGTACCCCGGAGAAGAAGGTGGGACGGCCATCGCCAAGGTATTGACCGGTGAGATCAACCCCGGTGGCCGTCTGCCGGTGACCTTCTACGCCGGCACGAAAGACCTGCCTGCCTTTGACGATTACTCCATGAGCAACCGCACCTACCGCTACTTCCATGGCACACCGCTCTGGGGTTTCGGCTATGGATTGAGCTACTCAAAGTTCAAGTGGACCAATCTTGAGCTTTCGGCGAAGACGCTCGATGCGGGCTTGCCGCTCACCGTCGATGCGGATGTAGAAAACATCTCCGCAGTCGCCGGCGATGTAGTGAGTGAGCTGTATCTAACGCCCCCTGCTACACCAACCTCGCCGCAACGGGCGCTTGTGGGTTTTGAGCGCACCACCCTTGCGCCCCATGCGAAACAACACATCCGTTTTATCCTGGACGCGCGCGCGTTGAGCACAGTGGATGCCGGCGGCACGCGTGCGGTACGTGCGGGCAACTACACCGTAACCCTCGGTGGATCGCAGCCGGCGGAAAGCAGCGGCGCCTCCATTGCCAAACCCTTCACCATTCGCAACGACAAAGAGTTTCCGCGGTGAGTTCCGCTGGTAGACGCGCGCCAAAGATCGCGGCCTTGCAGCCCGCGATATTGCGACTCATGATGTTGCTGCTGCCTCTGTGCGCGGCCGGCTTGCTTACGGCGCAGGATGTTCTCGGCGCTGGCGAACCGGCCTGGCTCACCTACCGGCCCGTGAACGCGGCCATCGTCTTTCCAGACGGCATAATACCGGACACGATTGCCGTCCTGGGACACAGTGCGCTGGAAACCACCGCTTCGCAAGAGCTCGAACGTGGCTGGCGTGGCATGTTGCACCATGAGCCGCTCGTCATCTCCGGCGCAAACGCGACCTTGACACATGCCGTCGTGGTTGGAACCCAGGCAGAGATTGAGTCCTGGCATCCTTCGCAAAATGGCGAAAAGCCTCTCGCCCCTGAGTCGTACAAACTGCGATACCTCGGCGGCGCGCTCATCATCGAAGGCGCCGACGGTCATGGCGTTTTGTACGGAACATTTGCGTTGCTCCGTCTCATCGCGGAAGAGCACTCCCTGCCTTCCCTCGACGTGAAGTCCGCTCCCTGGGCTTCGATTCGATGGACCAACGAATGGAACAACCCAGATGGCTCGATCGAGCGCGGTTATGCTGGGCCTTCGATCTTCTTCCAGGGCGGCAAGGTCCGCACTGACCTGTCTCGCGCAGCAGCCTATGCGCGTCTGTTGAGTTCCGTTGGCATCAACGGTTGCGCCGTCAATAACGTCAACGCTGATTTAGGGCTTTTGAAGCCGGAGAATCTAAAAGACCTCGCACGAATTGCCGATCTCTTCCGGCCCTATGGCGTAAAGCTCTCGCTCTCCATCGATATGAGCAGCCCGCTGGTCATCGGCGGGCTAAAGACCTTCGATCCCCTTGACCCGCAGGTAGCCGAGTGGTGGAAAGCAAAGATAGAAGAAATCTATCGTACGATTCCAGACTTCGGCGGTGTCGTCATTAAAGCAGATGCCGAAGGACGCCCCGGCCCTTCGCAGTATGGCCGAACGCCTGCAGATGCTGCCAACGTTGTCGCGCGCGCGCTAAAGCCGCATAACGGTGTTGTGCTCTATCGTGGCTTCGTCTACAACCATCATCTCAATTGGGAGGACATGAAGGCCGACCGCGCTCGCGCCGGCTACGATAACTTTCATGCTCTCGATGGCAAGTTTGAAGACAACGTGATCGTCCAGATTAAGCACGGTCCTATCGACTTCCAGGTGCGTGAACCTGTAAGTCCGCTCTTCGCGGCCCTCCCGCACACCAACGAAGCCATCGAACTGGAGATTTCGCAGGAGTACACCGGCCAGCAACGGCACCTCGTCTATCTCATCCCGATGTGGAAGGAAGCGCTCGACACCGATATGCGCGCCTCCACGAAAGACGTGTCGTTGCCAGTGAAGCAGTTGGTAAGCGGCGGCGGCCCTGAACACCACACCCTGGGCGGCTTCATCGGCGTCTCCAATGTGGGCACGGACGGTTGGCTAGGCCATCCCCTTGCCCTCGCCAACCTTTATGGCTTCGGTAGACTGGCGTGGGATGCGGACCTGAGCGCGGCATCGATCAGCGATGAATGGACGCGGCTCACCTTCGGCAACGATCCAACCGTGCGCGCGGTCGTCAATAAACTCGAGCTCGACTCATGGCACATATACGAAAGCTATACCGGCTCCATCGGCATGGGCACGCTTACCGACATCATCGGCATTCACTTCGGCCCTGGCATCGAATCCGCAGAGCGCAACGGCTGGGGACAATGGATTCGTGCTGACCACGACGGTGTAGGCATGGATCGTACGGTCGCGACCGGCACAGGCTACATCGGCCAATACCCTGCCCCGCTCGCCGCCAGGTATGAGTCGCTGACGGCCTGCCCCGACGATCTTCTGCTCTTCATGCATCATGTGCCATATAGCTATCGACTGCACTCAGGCGAAACGGTGATGCAACACATCGACAACACGCACTACTGGGGCGCACAAGCCGCAGCCGCGCAGGTGCCGGCATGGGAGTCGTTGCATGGCAAGGTGCCCGATGCAACGTACGCTGAGGTCTTGAAACGTCTGCAATTTCAAGCCGGACACGCTATCGTATGGCGTGATGCTGTCACCGAGTGGTTCACCCGGATGTCCGGCATTCCGGATGCCCAGGAGCGTGTCGGCCACTATCCAGGACGAATCGAAGCTGAGTCGATGCAGCTCAATGGATACACTCCTGTCGATGTAACACCATGGGAGACAGCCTCGGGCGGCAAAGCCGTTATCTGCAAAGAGCAGCAATGTTCCTTGCAAACGACATGGGACAAACCCGATGGCTGGTACGACATCGGCGTGCAATACTTTGACCTTTTGCACGGCAACTCCCGGTTCGCGCTCTTCGTCGCCGGCAACGAAGTGGAAACATGGATCGCCAACGACACGCTGCCCAGCGATAAGCTGAACGGCCACACCTCCACCCGGATCGTGCTGCAAGGCGTCGCCATCCATCGCGGGGATGTTATCCGCATAGCCGGCTGGCCCGACGGTCCCGAGCCCGCCCCGCTCGACTACATCGAAATCCTGCCCGCGCACATAACGCACGCCGCAGCGTATCCATCTCAGGAGCATCCATGACGCTTACCCGCCGCAACTTTCTCCGCACTGCTTCAAGTGCCGCCGCATTCGCTGCTTCATCGCGCTTCGCATGGGCGGACAAGAACGTCGCCGGTCTCGATGCAAAGTCCTTCGCCCAAACCATTGACGGCTTCGGCTTCTCGGAAGCATTTCATCAGGCGCGCGCCATGCAGAACCTGCCCCCAGACAAGAGCAAGGCACTCCTCGATCTACTCTTCTCTCCCAACGGTGGCATGGGCTTCTCCATCCTGCGCAACAGCATCGGCAACACTGACGGCAATCCCGCTGCCGACCACGGCGATACTACCTCCATAGAACCCGCGCAAGGCACCTGGAACTGGACCGGCGACGAAGACCAGACATGGCTGATGAATGAAGCAGCGAAGCGCGGCTGCACTCGCTTCATCAGTTGCGCCTGGTCACCACCCGCATGGATGAAGACCAACAAGAGCACCATAGGCGTCGGCGAACTTCGCTCCGACATGTACCAGCCCTATGCCGACTATCTCGCTGCCTACATACAGGAGTACAAGAAGCGCTACGGTCTCGACATGTACGGCATCTCGCCCGCCAATGAGCCCGGCTACGTCCCTACCATCAAGTACGCGTCTTGCAATTGGACCGGCGAACAGCTCACCAAGTTTCTTCGCAACAACCTCATCCCAACATTCCTGCAAAAGGGCATCTCGACCGAGATCATGCTCGACGATCATGCAAACTGGAAGGACGATTTCATCAATGTAGCTCTCGCCGATGCCACTTGCGCCAAGGCGCTCAACATCGTCTGTGCGCACGCCTATGCCTCAACCGATCAAGTCTTCAAGCCGCTCGGCGACCGCACCGGCAACTTCAACATCGCAAAATCTAAGGGCAAGCGCATCTGGCAGACGGAAGTCAGCGCAGGTGATAAGAACATCACCAGCATGGACGACGGCATCTACTGGGCACAAGTACTGCACGCACACGTCAATTGGAACAGCGTTAGCGCGTGGCTCTATTGGTGGGGAGCTGCCGTCACAACGTCCCGTAGTTCCCTCATCGCAATCGACCCCAAGGCCGGCACCTATCAGCTGTCCAAACGGCTCCTTACGATCGGCCAATACTCTCGCTTCGTGCGTCCCGGCGCGCGACGCATCAACGCTACCGAAAACCCCATTGGCAGCGTACGCTTTGACGCCTTCCTCGATCCCGGCGGAAAGAAGATTGTCTGCATTGCCATCA
>Ga0302315_10001639_pt1 | contig 22295 bp, 23 predicted proteins | sample III_Palsa_N3_1_FD_200532 | JGI IMG/M metagenome (GOLD analysis project Ga0302315, IMG submission 200532) | Peat permafrost microbial communities from Stordalen Mire near Abisko, Sweden - III_Palsa_N3_1 | ecosystem: Environmental > Terrestrial > Soil > Palsa > Peat permafrost | place: Sweden...
CGGGGAGGTATGGCGTTAAAATTTCGGGATCAACCTCATAATTAAGCATTAACAGGTTTGTCCATTTTGCTTTTAAAAAGCGGCGGTTGCTCATAACTGGCTAACAGTTATGGCTCTGGTATGTTTTGGGGTGATTTTTTCTTAAACCACTTAACTTTTGATTCGGTGCCTTTGAGCAGGCGTTCGATATTTTTTTGGTGGGTAACCAAAATCAGCAAGCACATACACATGCCATAAATAATTACGGAGCGTATGTACATGGGAAAGATGAGTGTAACCGCGACAGGATAAGTAAAGCCTGCTAAAATTGAGCCTAAGGATACATATCCGGTAAGGAAAATAACCAGCAGGAACACGCCAACGCATACCAATGCAGCAGGCAGGTTTATGGCTAAAATCATCCCAAACAAGGTTGCAATTCCTTTACCACCTCTAAACCCTGCAAAAATGGGGAACAAATGGCCCATTACCGCGGCTATGCCTAAAGCAAGCGCGTAATTGATATACGGCGGCGAGTTATACGCGCCGGTGGTTGAAACACCAATAAAGTAAGCGAGATTGGTGGCTGTCCAGCCTTTCAGGATATCGATAACCATTACAGGGATACCGGCTTTTTTGCCCAACACCCTGAATGTATTGGTAGCGCCCGCATTGCCGCTGCCGTACTCACGTACGTCCACGCCAAAAAATGCCTGCCCTATCCATACCGCGGTAGGTATAGATCCACAAAAATAGGCCAGTATGAGCGCTGAAATCGAATAGATTGATATCATCCCGGCACAATATTAATAAATAGAAACCATACTAAAATCTTAATTATGTATTAATGATGATTTTATAGTAATCAATAAATTAAAACTAATCACTAACCTCCAATCACTAATTACTATTTCACCGCTTTTAAACTTAAATCGAGGCTCCTAACCGAATGTGTTAAGGCACCCACCGATATATAATCAACCCCACAATCGGCATACTCGCGTATGTTGTCAATCGTAATCCCGCCGGATGCCTCGGTGATATACCTGCCTTCAATCACATCAACCGCATCGCGCAAATCGTTAAAATTAAAGTTATCCAGCATAATACGGTCAACCCCGCCGGTTTGTAAAACCTGGTCAAGCTCATCAAGGTTACGCACCTCAATTTCAATAGCCAGCTTTTTATTTTTTTCTTTCAGATAAGCCTGCGCGCTTTCTATGGCCTGCCTTATGCCGCCAGCGTAGTCAACATGGTTATCCTTTATCAAAATCATATCGTACAAGCCAAAACGGTGGTTAACGCCGCCGCCAATGCGCACCGCCCATTTTTCCAGGTAACGCATGCCCGGCGTGGTTTTGCGGGTATCTAATACTTTGGTATTGGTGCCGCGTAACACATCTACAATTTCGCCGGTTACGGTAGCAATGCCGCTCATGTGCTGCATGCAGTTTAGCACCAGGCGCTCGGCTTTTAAAATGCTTTGCGCGTTGCCTTCAACCTCAAAAGCTATATCGCCATATTTTATTTTGGCGCCATCCTTTAAAAAGATATCTAATTTAAGCTTAGGGTCAACCACATGAAAAATCTCGGCAGCCAGTTCAATACCGGCCAATATGCCATTATCTTTCACTAAAAGTTTTGCTTTGCCCGTGGTATCTGCCGGTATGGTGGCTAACGAAGTGTGGTCGCCATCGCCAACATCTTCCTGTAATGCATTAATTATAAACTGGTCAATAAGTTGTTTGTCCAAACCTTGTGTTTTTTGCCTCAAAAGTAACAACAATTACCCTATAATTTAGTTTTTTCCATTCTCAATGCGCAGCTCAATAATCATCATATCGTTATTTTCCTGGTTAAGCGTGTACGAAATACGGTAAGTGCCATCTGCGCTGGTTAATATGGCCACGCCGAAAATATATTTAGGGTTTGAGTTTACTTTATGCAGTAAACTTACTTTTAAAGGCTTGTGAGCGGCAAAAAATTTAGTTAATACATCTGCTGCCTGCCTTTTGGAATAGGTATCCTCGTTATCCATCATCGTTATTTCAACTGTTGGTGCTAACAGCGCTGTTAAGCCGTGAACGTCGCTATGCTTTAGCATAGTGGCGATATTGTCTATCGGGTCCTGCGCGCGGGCAGCAGGCGACAACAGGCATAAGCAAAGAAGCAATGGCAGGTAAACTAACTTCATATAATTTAACACACAGTTAAGGTAGATAAAAAGCACGACAAATAAAATTTAGCCAATAAATTAATATTCCTTTATTTTACCCCGTTGCCTTTATATTTGCACCGTGGAAAAACATAAAAAAGTAGCTTTAATAATTTTAGACGGCTGGGGATACGGCCGTAACGATGAATCGAACGCATTGGTAGCCGCACATACGCCATTCTTTGACGAGGCACTGCAAAAATACCCGCACTCCAAGCTTGAAGCATCGGGCATGGCGGTAGGTTTGCCAGAGGGGCAAATGGGTAACTCGGAAGTGGGCCACATGAACCTGGGTGCAGGCCGCGTGGTTTACCAGGAGCTTGGCCGCATACACAAAGCCGTGTTGGATAACGAGCTGCCAACCAATCCTGTTCTAAAGCAAGCCTTTGAATACGCCAAAGCCAATAACCGCGATGTGCATTTTATCGGCCTGGTATCTGATGGTGGGGTGCACTCGCATACCAAGCATTTACGTGGTTTGGTTGATGCCGCCGGTGTTTACGGCCTCGATAATGTTTTTATCCATGCTTTTTTAGATGGTAGAGATACCGACCCGAAATCGGGCATTAATTATATTACCGATCTGGAGCACTACATTGCGCCTACCCCGGTTAAAATTGCTTCGGTTATAGGCCGTTATTACGCTATGGACCGCGATAACCGCTGGGAACGCGTAAAGCTGGCTTACGACCTGATGGTAAATGCCGACGGCAAGCAAACTAATGATATTAAACAAAGCATAAAAGAATCGTACCTGGAAGGTGTTACCGACGAGTTTATTAAACCCCTGGTAAACCTTAACAGCAATGGCGAACCTATTGCGGTGATTAAAGAAGGCGATGTGGTAATTTGCTTCAACTTCCGCACCGATCGCGGGCGTGAAATAACCATAGCCCTCACACAAAAATCGTTTCCTGAATATAACATGCACCCGCTTAACCTGCACTACATCACCATGACTACTTATGATGATACCTTTAAAAATGTGCAGGTAGTATTTACCAAGGATGATTTGACGAAAACTTTGGGCGAGGTGTTAGAAGATGCCGGTAAAAACCAGATACGCATTGCCGAAACAGAAAAATACCCTCACGTAACCTTCTTTTTCTCGGGTGGACGAGAAAAGGAATTTATCAACGAGAAACGTTTGTTAGTGCCATCGCCAAAAGTGGCTACCTACGATTTACAGCCCGAAATGAGTGCCGAAGGCATACGTGATGCCATTATCCCCGAACTGCAAAGCGGCTGGCCCGATTTTGTAGTGCTAAACTTTGCCAATACCGATATGGTTGGCCATACCGGCGTTTTCAGCGCGGTAGTTAAGGCTGCCGAAACAGCGGATGCCTGCACAAAAGCAGTTGTGGAAACCGGCATAGCAAATGGCTACTCATTCATAATTATTGCCGACCACGGCAATGCCGATTATATGATTAACGATGATGGTACGCCAAACACCGCGCATACCACCAACCTTGTGCCCTGCATTGTTATTGATGATGATGTAAAACAGGTAAAAGATGGCAAACTTGGCGATATTGCCCCAACCATATTGCATATTTTAGGTGTACCTATACCTGAAGAAATGAGCGGGAATGTATTGGTATAAATCAAGGCATTTTATTTTGGCTGGTACAAGCCTGGCACTGGCATTTGTGCTGAGTTTGCCGGCATGTAAACCCGATATAAAGGAAACAGGTGCGCAGCTAAAATTTTTCGATTTAAAAGGTTATTTCGCTAAAGACTCGATAAGGCTTACCCACCAAAACCCGCTGATTACAAAAACAGCAAGCCATAATAAAGTAAGCGAAACTAAAAAGGTACACATTGCCAACTGGGGTACCGAGCTGGCTTTATTTAAAGAATCAGACATTAACAAACCTGCCTGGCGGGATAGTTATAAAGCGGAAACGAGCGAAGATATAACCACCTACCGCGCAACAGACCCCGATCTTAAAACCCGTGAGATAATGATTAAGCAGGTTAATGGTAAGGTAAAGTGGATATTTATATATAACTATACTAAAGTGGTACTGTTTAAATATAAAAATACAGAAAAACGATTTTACGAAACATCCGAAGAATTGAGCTATTTCCCGGATTCGCTATATACCATCAACAAAAAACAAACTGTCTTGCTTATCGGTACCAATTTTTACAATATAAAAGGAGTTTTTAATTAACGGTGCGCTAAAGCGGTAGTCATTTGCGCTTTAGAATCTTCTATCAATGAACTGATATCAGCGCGCGAAGGGTCGGTATCCAATATTTTTTCTAAATCGGCAATGGAAGCTTTTAACGAGTTAATGCCGCGTGTTTTATCGTAATATTTTGTATTGGGCTGTAGTTTAAACATGCCATAATCACGGTATGCAATACCCCTGTTCTGGTAAAACTTATAATCATTAGGGTCGGTATTTATTTCTATCGCTTTGGTAAAATCAAATATGGCGCCTAACAGGTATTTTTCCTTGTCGGTTGGTGCAAGCGTGTTGTCTTTCCCCAAATAACTTTTTGCCCTTGCCCTATAATAATAAGCTGAAGCATCAGTCGGTTTTATAGAAATTACTTTAGTATACGCTGTAATAGATTTTTTATAATCGTCGCTATGGTAATATGAATAACCCAGCATCCACAAAGCATTGGCATCGCTCGAATCGACACTACAGGCATGTTCAAGCTGATGTATAGCCGATTTAAAATCGCCATCCATAAACGCTTGTTGCCCTAACTTAACATAGGCGTTTTGGGCCTGTGCAGCATCAATCGAAGAAATAATCAGAAAAGATATGATGACCGATAACTTCATTAGGTTTGTTATGTAACAAAATAATATAACATTAACTAAAATTGCAACAAAATATTATATCTGTAAATACTTTGTTTAAAACTTTTAATGATGGCCTGTTATTCCATTTGGTAATAGTATGACTTTTTTTCATCTTTCCCGCTATTTACCTGCTTTTTTAAACGCGCCAAACATATTTATAACTACCACATAATAAATACTTTATATTATAATGAGCCATTTTACTACTTATTAACGTATATTGGCATAGGTGTTGAATTATAAGATATAACAATAACAAAACGTTGTTTTAATAAATCCTGTAAATTATGGGCTGACAACATGGCGTTATATTTTTTATATAAAAGAGGTTTTTGATGAGTTTTGATCCATACGATTTTAAGAGTGCTTTGCCGATAATAAACGACGATTCTGAGTTTTTTCCGTTAATGTCATCAGAAGATGAAACGGAAATGAACAACGAGGTATTTCCCGATATTTTACCCATACTTCCGCTACGTAATACTGTATTATTTCCCGGCGTAGTTATCCCGATAACCGTTGGCAGGGATAAATCGATAAAATTAATACGCGATGCCAACAAAGGCGATCGCATGATTGGTGTTGTTTCGCAGCAGGATGTGGGCATTGAAGACCCATCTTTCGACCAGTTAAACAGGGTGGGCACTATAGCACTCATTATCAAGGTGCTGCAAATGCCTGATGGCAATACAACTGTAATTATACAGGGCAAAAGGCGTTTTTTATTGGGCGAGGAAGTACAAACCGAACCTTACATAAAGGCAACCATCAACCCTTTTAAAGAGGTTAAGCCAAAAGAAGATAAAGAGTTTAAAGCCATGATCTCGTCTATTAAGGATATGGCCATGAATATTATACAGCTTTCGCCAAATATCCCCAGCGAGGCAGGCATAGCCATACGCAATATTGAAAGCACTTCGTTTTTGATAAACTTTATATCGTCAAACATGAATGCCGATATGAGCGCCAAGCAGGGCTTGCTGGAAGTAGCTAATCTGCGCGAACGTGCCAATCTTGTTTTAGAGCATTTAACACTGGATTTGCAAATGCTTGAGCTGAAAAACCAGATACAAACCAAGGTAAGGGTTGATTTGGATAAACAACAGCGCGATTATTTTTTGAACCAGCAACTAAAAACCATACAAGAAGAATTAGGCGGCAACTCGCCCGATTTGGAGATTGATAATTTACGCGCACGTGGTTTAAAAAAGAAATGGGCTAAAGATGTTAACGACCATTTTACCAAAGAGCTGGAAAAACTTGCCCGCATTAACCCCGCGGCTGCCGATTATTCGGTACAAATAAATTACCTCGAATTATTATTGGATTTGCCCTGGAACGAGTTTACAAAAGACAATTTCGACCTTAAACGTGCTCAAAAAGTTTTGGATAAAGACCATTTTGGGCTGGATAAAGTAAAACAACGCATTATTGAATACCTCGCTGTGCTTAAATTAAAGCATAATATGAAAGCGCCTATCCTTTGTTTGGTTGGCCCTCCGGGTGTTGGTAAAACATCATTGGGTAAATCAATAGCGAAGGCATTGGGCCGCAAATATGTGCGCATGGCTTTGGGCGGTATACGCGATGAGGCCGAAATACGCGGCCACCGCAAAACCTATATAGGCGCTATGCCCGGCCGTATTATTTCGTCGGTTAAAAAAGCCGGCGCTGCCAACCCGGTATTTATTTTGGATGAGATTGATAAGGTTGGTTCCGATTTCAGGGGCGACCCATCTTCGGCCTTACTTGAGGTACTTGACCCCGAACAAAACAGCACATTTTACGATCATTATGTTGAGGTTGATTTCGATTTATCAAACGTAATGTTTATCGCCACAGCAAATTCACTGAGCAGTATACAACCCGCTTTGCTCGACCGTATGGAGATCATCGAAGTAAACGGTTATACCATTGAAGAGAAAGTTGAGATAGCCAAACAACACCTGGTGCCTAAACAGCGCGAAGCGCATGGCTTAAAAGCAAAAGATGTGGTGTTGAAACCCGAAGTGCTGGAAAAACTGGTGGAAGATTATACACGCGAATCTGGTGTGCGAGCTTTGGAGAAAAAGATTGGTTCGGTTGTGCGCGGTGTGGCCAAAAATATCGCTATGGATGAGCCTTATAATGCCACAGTAACTAAAAAAGATGTTGAACGTATACTAGGCGCGCCAATTTTTGATAAAGATTTATATGAAGGCAATGAAGTTGCCGGCGTTGTTACGGGCCTGGCCTGGACATCGGTAGGCGGTGATATATTATTTATTGAAGCCAGTTTAAGTCCCGGTAAAGGACATTTAACCTTAACCGGTAGTTTAGGCGATGTGATGAAGGAATCGGCAACTATTGCGCTGGCTTATTTAAGGGCGCATGCGAGCTATTTTAACATCAACCCCAAATTATTTGAGCAGTGGGATGTGCATATACACGTACCGGCCGGCGCTACACCAAAAGATGGCCCATCGGCAGGTGTTACCATGCTAACCGCGCTTACGTCGGCATTTACCCAGCGTAAGGTAAAACCGCACTTAGCCATGACTGGCGAAATTACGCTGCGTGGCCGCGTTTTACCTGTTGGCGGGTTGAAAGAGAAAATACTGGCTGCAAAACGGGCTAATATTAAGGAGATTATCCTCTGCAAATCAAACCAAAAAGATATACTGGAAATTAAAGAGCATTACATTAAAGACCTGCAGTTTCATTATGTAACTGATATGCGCGAGGTGATTGATTTGGCTTTGCTGGATCAGAAAGTTAAGGATGCGTTGGATTTAACCGTTGTTGAACATTTAAAACCCGCCATCCTTTAATTGTGATTAAAAAAATACTCCTGTTCGCGTTGTGCCTTTTGGGCAGTATAAACGTTTTCGCGCAAACATATACTAATGAAATCGGAGTAGAATCAGATAACGATTCATACCTGCTTCGTAAATCGGATAATTATTATACCGATGGCATTTTTGTTTACTATAACCATGCTTTAGCTGTTGATGCGAACAGCGCGCTGCAAAATAAGATATTGGGCTTTGAAGCCGGTCAAAAAATATTTAATCCGCAATCAGGCTCAATCAATTATTATGGCTTTGATGACCCGGGTTATATCGATCGCCCTTTTGCCGCTTACCTGTATGTTGGATCGACACTAAATTTTCTTTATAAAGACGAAAGCAACCTGAAATTAGGCGCGCAAATAGGTATGATCGGCCCCTCTGCTTATGGCAAACAGGTGCAGGATTATGTGCATCACCTATTGGGCTTTTATCAGCCGGAAGGCTGGGAATACCAGATTGACAATAACGCTGTACTAAACCTATCCGCCGAATATAACCGCTTATTGGCCCGGGCATCATGGGTTGATGTATCTGTAAGTGCATATGGCAACCTGGGCAATGGTTTTAGCGGCGCGGGTATTGGCCCTTTATTGCGGTTGGGCATTTTCAACCAATTATTTAATTCAATAAGCACGCAAAGCAGTGTTTCGCGTTCGTCTGCTACCCCGCTGCACAAATACGAATTATTTTTCTACTACAAACCACAGTTTAATTATGTTGCCTACGACGCTACCATACAAGGTGGCTTATTTACTACCCACAATCCAAACAGCATGGAAGTAACATCAGACCCCAGCCGCATTATATGGAGCAATCAATTGGGTGCAACTTACTCCTGCGGCCGAATTTCGATAGATATCGCCGCCATTTATCATACTAAGGATACAGAGGAAATGATAAACCCACACCAATGGGGTACCATAACCGGTTTTTATCGCTTCAATTAATCGTTAAAATCAACCTTACGGCTTTTTTTCTTTTCGGCTTGCGCACGCTTTTCATTTAACCGTGCTGCTTTTGCTGCTTTACTTACTTTGCTGGGTTTTCGGATTTTAGGTATATGTAAGGCTTTGGTGAGCAATACAATTAGCCGTTCAATGGCTTTTTGCTTATTTAAATACTGGCTGCGCTCTTCATCGCAGATAATTTGCAGGTAGCCGTCTTTATTAAATCGGGTCTGCAGCTTTTCGCTCAGCAACAATTTCTGGTCATCATCAAAAAGAGTTGAACTATTTATCGAAAACAACAATTCAACCTTACTGGATACTTTATTTACATTTTGGCCGCCCTTGCCCCCGCTGCGCGATGTTTTGTACATTACCTCCTTTTGCAGTACGGCTTTATCAATATTCATGGCCAAATTTAATGAAGTTCTGCTTAGTTTGCAGTTTACAATGAGCGGTTTGCATTTTTTTTACTGCAAACTGCCCACTGCAAACTGGATACTGCCAACTAAATTTCCTATTTTAGTTGCTTTATGAACAGCAACGTAGTCGTAGCCATTGATGGCTATTCTTCATGCGGAAAAAGCACTTTGGCTAAAGCTTTAGCCAAAAAGTTACATTTTATTTATGTAGACAGCGGCGCTATGTACCGCGCTGTGGCGCTGTACTTTATACGTAATAATGTCGATTTACAAAATCAACAGCAAGTTATAGAGGCGCTAAAAAACATCCACCTTAACTTTCATTCGCGCGATTATGAAACACATATTACGCTGAATGATGAAGAAGTGTCGGAAGAAATACGCCAGATGCCGGTATCAGACAAGGTGAGCGCGGTAGCTGCCATACATGAGGTACGTGTAGAGATGGTTAAGCAGCAGCAGCGTATGGGGCGTTCAAAAAATATAGTAATGGATGGCCGTGATATTGGGACGGCTGTTTTCCCGGATGCACAAATCAAAATTTTTATGACGGCCGACCCAAAAATCAGGGCGGAGCGCCGTTACAAGGAAATGTTACCCAAAAACCCGAACATTACCCTGGAAGAAGTATTTGAAAACCTGGCCCACCGCGATTACCAGGATACCACACGGGCCGAAAGCCCGCTGGTACGCGCAAAAGATGCTATAATATTAGATAATACCAATTTAAGCCCCGAACAGCAGTTGCAGTTTGCACTGGGTAAGGTAAAACCCTATATAACCAGGATTTAACATATTTTAGGGATTTATAAGATGTAGATTACAGCTATTTTCGGTCATGTATCCTGAAAATCTAAAAAAATCGTTAAATCCCGGTTCCCCTATTCCTCAAACCTTTCCGCAGTAACCCCAAACCTGTTTAAAAAATCCACCCCTTCATCGCTGGGCAAACCTTTGTAGGCGGCATATGAATTTTTATAAAACACATGCTTTATACCTGCCGAGTAAATAAGCCGTGCACAGGCCAAACACGGGGATAAAGTAGTATAAAGCACCGCACCCTCTAACTTAGCGCCGTTTTTTACCGCGTAAAGTATGGCGTTTTCTTCGGCGTGCAGGGCTAAGGAACAACTGCCGCGGGCATCACGGGGGCAGCCTGTTTCGGGCCATTCTTCATCGCAATTATGCGTACCTGCCGGCGGGCCGTTATACCCGATAGAAATAATCCTGGTATCACGCGTTAAAACAGCTCCTACCTGCGCCTTTATGCAATGCGAGCGCAGGGCAAGGTCGGTAGCCAGGTTCATGAAAATATGATCGAAAGATGGTTTCATGTTAGTTCATTTGTTCACTGGTTCATTATTTCATTTGTGGTTGGTTTGCAAAGGAAATTTCCTTAAACAACAATGGTTCATTAGCACACTGGTTTAAATTTTACCAATGAACTAATGAACCAATGAGCTAATGAACCTAAAAATTAATGGCCGCCCGATGCTTCCATGTTATCAATATCGATACCTTGTTTTTTCAGTTCAGAACCGGCTTTCCAGGCGAAGAACGCCAGGTAAGCAAACCCTATAACAGGTACGATATATGAGAAGTGGATACCACTCATGCCGCTAACTACAGTACCGGAGTTATCAGCTAATACACCTTGTATCGGCGGAATGATAGAACCACCCAGTATCATCATAATTAATAAAGATGAACCCTGGCCGGTATATTTCCCTAAACCCGCAATTGCTAATGAGAAAATTGAAGGCCACATAATTGAGCAGCAAAGGCCACCGCCAACAATAGCAAACAAACCTACGTTACCGGTAGTAAACAAACCTAATATAATAGTACCTGCACCTAATAAACCAAATATGGTTAATGTGCGTACGGGTTTATAATTACCTATAAAGAAGCCAATCACCAATATAACGATACACAAAGCATAGATATAGATGCCTGATATATCTTGCCCGTTCAGGTATTTATTAACCAGCAATACAACGCCAAACGCAATAAACGGTACTACAACAGTCAATATATTTTTAGTGGTTTTTGTAAGGTTAAAAGCGCCAACAGCACCTGTCCAGCGGCCTATCATCAAGCTACCCCAATATAATGAGATAAATGGCGCAATCTTAGAAGCATCCAGCCCGCCAAATTCAGCTGTCTTTAACAACGAACCCATATTACTTTGGATGGTAACTTCAACGCCTACATAGGTAAAGATGGCTATCATACCAAAAATAAGCTGCGGGTAATGCATCGCGCCCCAGCCATCTTTGCTCTTTTTTGACGCCCATAAAGATGCGAACAGTGTGATTAAAATGATGAAAAGAGACGCATAAACAAAATACCTTTCAGGGATACCTGTTGCAGCGGCTGTAGGTTTAGCTACGAATACCAAACAAAATCCAATGAATATCACAAACAATGGCAGAATGGTTTTCTTGCTCGATTCGAACTTCTCATCAGAAGTTACTTTAGGCAGTTTTGAAACCCAGAAGAATATTGCCACAGCAATAAATAATGCCGCTAATATTAAATAAGCATCGTTTATCGAGCTGATCTTTACCTGGTCTGCAGGAAGTTGTTTGCTGGCGCTGCCGAATAAAATGATACTGATAGCAGCCGGGCCAAGCAAGGTTCCAAGGTTGTTTACACCGCCCGCAAAATTAAGTCGGTTTGAACCTGTTTCAGGAGAACCAAGCGCCACTACGAATGGGTTTGCTGCGGTTTGCTGTAACGAGAAGCCCAAAGCAATTACAAAAAACGAACCTAAAATAAACAGGAACGAGCCTGAATTTACAGCCGGTATCATTAACAATGCACCGCCTGCCGATAGTACTAAACCGTATATAATACCATTTTTGTACCCCAGTTTATTCATAATATCAACCTTGGTTATTTCCGAAGCGTAGTATAATATTAATGAACCTATAAAATATCCGCCGTAAAAAGTATAGTCAATCAGTTGCGATTCGAACTGGCTTAAATGAAAATGCGCTTTACAAAAAGGGATAAAAACACCATTTGATGCTGCCGAAAATCCCCAAAAGAAGAATACGGTTATCAGCGTATATAGCGCCGAGCCGTAGCTTTTTGATTTGTCTTGTTCCATTGTTTAATTAGGTTGTACTTTTAGTTTATAAAGTACTAACATAAATCAATTTTTATAAAATCACCACAGTTTTTTAAATTAATACTAAGTACGCATTAACTTTATTTGATTAAGAGATAAAAGTTGCATATTCGCATGTTTCAAATTGAACCTATTAATTAATGATAGAAGCTGTTATTTCGGGTATTGGATTTGGATTAGTGCTCACGTTTCTTACAGGCCCGGTTTTTTTCGCCCTAATAAAAACCAGTATCGAAAAAGGTTTTCATGCCGGCGTTGCATTGGCGTTAGGCGTGGTAAGCAGCGATATTGTGTTTGTTGGAGGTATACTTTTTGGTTCGCAATACATTGATATAACCGAACATGAAAAGGTAATTGCCGGCGTTGTTGGCAGCGTTATTATATTCAGCGTAGGTATCCATTACTTTTTCAAGAAAGCCGAGGTTAACTATACAAATACAGTCCCTACAGCTATTGGCCGTGCCGGTTATTTTTTAAAAGGCTTTTTGATGTGCATTTTTAATCCCAGCCTGCTGTTTCATTGGGTTACCGTTATTGGGGCTGCAAGTACTATTTTTAGAGTAGGCGCGCATAACCGTTCGCTGCATATTGCCATTATGTTTTTAACTATATTGATAGTGCAGTTTGGCATGGATACCACCAAGGCATTTTATGCCGATAAACTGCGCGCCAAAATATCAGTAAAACGTGTACACCGCCTAAACCAAATAGCAGGGATAGCATTGGTTATTGCCTCATTGGTTATTATGGATAAGCTGGTTACCCATATTGTATTCTCGGCACCTGCGAGTTAGGATAACTCCTTCATTAACTTATCAAAAGCTTCCTTTAACTCGGCTAATTCCTGCTCAAGTTTAGCTACTCGCGGCTCTAAACCGTTCGTGCTTTTTCCGCTTTGTTCATCAGCCGCATAATCTTCTGAAATATCGGGTGTGCCTGATAAAAGATGAGCATATCTAACTTCCTTTTGCCCGGCGCGACGCGGCAGCTGTACAATAAAAGGCGGTTCAGTTGCGGCCAACTTTTCCAGTACTTCCTGAACCTCTTCTATCGATTCAAACTCATATAACCTGCCCGAATTAGTATTCAGTTCGCCCGGCGTTTGCGGGCCGCGCAGCATTAGCAGGCATATTAGCGCCACTTCTGATGGTATAACCGGGAAAACGATGGCAAAATTGTGCTTGTATTTTACCGAGCGGTCGGTGCCGCCTGTCGCGGTGGATACCAGGCCGCGCCTTTTTAAAGTATTTATGGCCAGCACTACCGTTTCTTCGTCATAATTAACAACCGGCTTGCGACTGGTTTTTTGGTTACAGGCAGCAATAAGGCTGTTAATGGTCATGGGGTAATAATCGGGCGTGGTTTTGGCTTTTTCCATTAAAACGCCAAGTATACGCAGCTCGGGTGCATCCAGTACGGGTAAAGTTTTTGGTGAATCCATGCGCCAAATATAAACATCTGTTTTGTATTGATTTGTTAATGATTTTTGCTTAAAAACCGGTTAATTTGCATTTGGAATGTCGTTGTTTATTACATCATTAAATTCGGGAAGTAACGGTAATTGCTATTACATTGGTAATGAGCATGAAGCAGTTTTGGTTGATGCCGGTATATCATGCCGCGAAACCGAAAAACGTATGCTGCGCCTGGGTTTGTCGATAAAAAAAGTAAAGGCCATTTTTATTTCGCACGAACATTCCGACCATATCAGCGGGGTACCTATTTTGGCCAAAAAATACAATATTCCGGTTTACATTACACCTTTAACGCTACCGCATTTAAAAGTAAACCCGGATGAACATAAAATAATCCATTTCATAGCCTATGCGCCGGTAATCATTGGCGATTTGGTTATTACCGCTTTCCCAAAATTTCATGATGCATCCGAGCCGCATAGTTTTGTAATTACCTGCCGGGATATTACCGTTGGCGTGTTTACCGATATCGGCGTGGCTTGTGAGCACCTGGTAACACATTTCAGCAAATGCCACGCGGCTTTTTTGGAGGCTAACTATGATGATGAAATGCTGGATAAAGGCGGCTACCCTTATCATTTAAAACGGCGTATCCGCGGAGGCATGGGACACTTATCAAACAAACAGGCACTGGAGCTTTTTATTAACCACAAGCCGGCGTACATGAGCCATTTGCTTTTATCTCACCTCTCAAAAAATAACAACAGCCCGCAACTGGTGTATGAACTGTTTAACAGCCACGCAAACGGCACTGAAATTATTGTTGCTTCGCGATACGAAGAAACACCGGTTTATTTTATCGGGCAAAATAATATTGTTGTGGGAAAAGCCGCGCAGCTGGCTTTTGATTTGGGTTAGAGGGTAGAGTTTAAACTCTTTGTCATCCTGAACTTGTTTCGGGACCTCACGTGCAAAGTATACATGCGCGCATTACCTGTCAGTGGGATGCTGAAACAAGTTCAGCATGACATCCTTTAAATATTTTACCTCGAATCCACATCCGTACGGTAATCCTTTATGGCCTGTATAATGGAGGCAACAATTTCGGCCTGGCCGGTGGCGCTGTTTAGGTAATCTTCTTCTTCGGGGTTGTTAATAAACCCGGTTTCAATTAAAACGGCAGGCATGCCGCTGTGCGCCAATACCAATACACTTTGTTCTTTTACACCTAAAGCTACACGGTTATCTGTGTTCTTAAACTGATCCATCAGCAAATCGCCAAACAGGATGCTTTGTTTACGGTATTTTTGCATGTAGGCGTTTAGGATAATCTGGTTAGCCGGGTCGTCCCCATTATAACTCTCGTAAGTTTCCTTATAGTTTTTTTCGATGTATATGGATGAGTTTTCACGCGTGGCTTCCATTTGTTCGCCTTTACGTTTAAAGCTATAAACCAGTACCATCACTCCTTTTTGCTTATGCGCTATTGAAGCGGTGCCTTCGGGCGATGAGTTGCAGTGTATAGAAATAAATATATTACTATGATGCCTGTTAGCAATTTCCGAGCGTTCATTGAGCGGAATAAACGTATCATCATCACGGGTCATTATCACTTTTATATCCGGCAATTGGTCTTCAATGGCGGCACGTAGTTTTTTGGCGATTGCAAGCGCAACATTCTTTTCTACCGAGTATGAGCCGCGCGCACCGGGGTCTTTACCGCCGTGGCCGGCATCAATAGTTATGGTGCGTACTTTAAAAGGCTTGTCGGTTGTGGTGTCATCCTGGCGGGCAAAGGTATCCAGCGCAGGGCTGCAAAATATAAGGATGCAAATAATGGCCCTTAATAGCTGTAAATTATTTCTCATTAATATCAATATACTTTTGCTACCGCTGTAATTTGGTATAGCATAACAACTAAAACACGGTAACAAAGTTGCATTATTTTTTAATTTCTTTTTTGCTGCATTTTGCACAAAGTCCCGTGGCGTATAAAGTAAAGCTTTCGGCTTTAAAGCCCGCAGGCAAAGTAAAGTCAGGTAGGCTTAAATCATTAAGGCAATACACGTTATTACAATTGGTACAGTTAAAGTGCAAGTGCTCATCGTGGTGATGGTGTTCCTGGCAATTGGAAGTGCATATGGCATAATTGGCCGTACCGTTTAAATCAAAAACCTTGTGAATAATACCCTTTTCTTCAAACACATTTAATATGCGGTAAAGGGTAACACGGTCAACATCGTTCATTAAACTTTCCAGGTCGGGTTGGGATGTGGCGGTATTTTTGGCCGTCATCATAGAGAGTACCTTTAAGCGCGGCAGCGTCTTTTTCAGATGATGATGATCCAGCAAATGCTCAAACTTTTCGGTATTTTTTACCTGTGTCATTAAAACCTTGTTTATTTATTAATCATATAAAAATAGTAAACAATTACTATTAAAAAATATATAAATCATAATGTAACCGTTTCCTGCACAGTATGTACATGGTCGTGGGTGCAACTATTGCAGGCGCCAACATATTTATAATTTACAAAATGCGCCGTGGCTATAATTAACCCTCCGCAAGGTACTACTATGGCTTCAACCCAGCCTGTTATTAAAATATGGCCGGCTATAATAATCATAAACCCGGCAATAAGCATAATTAAAGGCAATTTATGGTGATGGGTACGAAAATACGACATGCCGATAGAAGACACGCCCAGTATTAGCGCCAAAATTATCATGCTCCACTCTACCCAGGGGTTTGCCAAAAAGCCAAGGCCAATTAAAGGCAAAGTAGTTATCAGCATAGGCACCACCGCGCAATGGATGGCGCATAAGGTGGATGCAGTCATACCTATATTATCCAGCTTTAAAGAAACTTTTGGCATTTTCATTCAGCAAATATAAAACAAATGCAACATAATTGCATCTGTTTTATTGATATTTTTACCTTTCTATTATTTAATATTCCTTTAACAATAATGATATATTGCGCCCAAATCTTATTTTTGCGACCGCTAATAGCTAAACTGTGCAGGAAACGAGAGGCTTATCAATAAAAGACAGATGGAAAGAGGAATGTAATACGCCTAAAAAGTTTTGGCGGTTGGCAAGCGGTACTGTTGTTATTTTTACTATAATGGAACTGCTCCCCTACTTTTTCAGGGATATTGAAAAAAGGAACGGCGTAGTTTTGCACGATTGGGTGCTTGAACAACTCCCGGCCCACAATGTATCGGTACTTATTTTTATTATTATTTGGGGGATGGGCCTGCTGATATTGTACAGGGCCATATACAAACCGGTTATTTATGTAAAATATGCGTGGGCGTTATCATTTGTATGTATAGCACGCCTAACTGCAATATGGCTGGTAGCACTAAACCCACCTGTAGGATTAATACCACTGGCCGACCCGCTTACAGGCATTTTTTACGGGCACGCAATAATTACCAAGGATTTATTTTTCTCGGGCCACATGTCAACCGTTATGCTGATGCTTTTATGCATGGAGAAAAAATCTGATAAAATTATAACAGCAGTATGCCTTATACTGCTGGCGTTTTTATTGCTGGTACAGCACATCCATTACACCGTTGATGTTGTGGCTGCGCCGATAGTTACATACGCTATGTACAGGCTAGCAGATTATTTGCTGTTTTAAGCCGGCAATTCATCAGGTATATCCAGGCGTGCTACGCCAATACGGTCATCAGCCATACCATAATATATATCAAACCTGTTTGGCATATTAATATCTGTACGATGGTCTATCCCGGTAGGGAAAACTACATTGGCTATTAAACCCACGTGCTCTTCGGGCAAATCGGGCGACATAATAGGCTGCGGCGAGCGGTATAATATATCTGTTGGTTTATTTTTATTTAATATCATTACTCCTGCCGAGTAAACAAGGCGCTGTTTTTCATCTCCCTCCCCGTCTGTTGCATGTACCCCGTGATATATAATCATCCAGCCGTGTTGGGTCATCACAGGCGGCGTACCGCAGCCTATCTTTAGTTTTTCCCAATCGGCCTCGGGCGCTGCCAGGCGTTGGTGCGAGGTGAAGTTAGCACCCTTAATAATCATGTGCTGGTTTAAATCAAACGGGCGGTATGATATCCATATACTTTCGCAATGTATATCAACTTCTTTTTTCTCTCCCGATTTTGTTACCATTTCCTCGGGCCTGGTGCCGGGGAATAAAGGGCGGTGCAACAAACCCAGTTCCAAATCGCCGGAGGGGTTTGCTACTGCCTCGGGAAAAACACATGAATCTTTATTATCAATGCCTTCAAATTTAATATCCTTATAAGGCACAAAACTGGCTAAGCCCACGCGCTCCCAACTAATTAAATCGTTTGAACGGGCTATGGCTATCCTTGGCCCGTTTGCCGACAATGCCACATAAGTCATTACGTAATGCTGCAGGGGCTCTACATAGCTAATACGCGGGTCTTCACAGCCGCCACCACCAGGCCTTAACTCGTAATCGGCCGTAGGCTCAAGCGCTATGCCCAGCCGCTCAACACCCGCAGGGTCGCCGGCATCGTTAAACTTTACCCTGCATATACCTATGCGCGAATAGTTGCCTTTAGCCACCATGCGTGGGAATAAATATAAATGGCCATCCTTCCCTCTTATTGCCGCAGGGTTTAGTACGCCCTCAACTTCCATATCGTTACCCGGCTCGGGCTGCATCAATAAGCCCAGGCGCTGCACTTTAAACTCAGCCATTTTTATTATTCTTAATTTTTTTATTTTTTGCCAGTTTACCACCCAGGCAAACTAAGATGGATTCAATAACACGCTTTGTTTCATCCGGGTCACGCACCTGTATGCAATCGGCACCGGTGGTGCGGGCCGGGTAATCGTTCCCACCTTTAAACAAAGCATCGCCAATAAACAGCATTTCGCTTATTTTAATATCCAGCACACTTTTTAATTTGCGCATGCCGTATGCCTTATCAATACCCGGCTTGGTGATATCAATAGAAGTAGCGCCTCCCATTTGCACCGAAAATTCGGGGATAAGCTTATCCAGTATCGCCTTTATCTTTTTACGCTTTATAAATTTAGGGTCCCAAACCGATTTTTCTTCCAGCGGGGCCTGCTGCCCAAGCGCCGAAAAAGTAATTTGGCTGCCACGATCTTCAATCTGCTCGCCCCAGGTTTTTTTAACCGTGGTTTTTGATTCTTTTATTGCTTGCTCCAGCGAGGTGGTTATTTTTGTTTTCTCGGCATCCGTGAAATTCTCGGCGTATAACTCTTTCCAGCCGTGTTTATATTGATAGAATTTTGTGCCGCAGGTAGGCAGGCACGATAAATGTTTGAGGTGTTTTTCTTTAGATAGATGTGAAAGCACCTGTTTCTCAAACTGTGGCCAATCGCCCCCGGATATAATAGCCACCCTCACCGTTTCAATAAGCCGGCTGAAAAGTGCTGCCATTTCATCATCCAAAGGCGCTTTGCTTAAAGCAAGCGTGCCATCGAGGTCAAATACAATTAATTTTTTCATATACAATTTAGTCCCTGCGGGTAGTAATAAATTTTTTAGTTTTTTGTTTGAGGGATAGCTATTTCGAATACGTTTATTTTCCCTACAGGCAAAAAATCGACCACACCAACTTCGGCAGGCAATAGCATTACATCACCTTTTTTAATGGGGTATGAAACGTTGTTATATTGCACCTCACCCGCGCCTTCAGCACAAACCAAAATACGAGGTTCGTTAATAGCACCTGTTTTAAATTTTAATACGGTTTGTATACGCCATAAAATAAAATGCTCATTGTTAAACAACTGCTCGTGTACTACGGCATCAATAGTTTTATTATGCGGTTTTACAGGGCCAATATCAACCAGGTTAAAATCGATACAGGCAATGGCTTTATCAATATCTAATTGCCGGGGCTTGCCGGTTTTGGCATCTACCCTATCCCAATCATATAATCGGTAAGTGGTATCGCTGTTTTCCTGAACCTCAAAAACTACCACATCGGCAAGGGTATGCACGGTGCCTGAATGAATAAAAACACCATCGCCAACTTTGGGCATAAAGCTGTGCAGGCGTTCAGCAACTTTATGCTCGTCCAGGCTCTTGCGCAAAACAGCCTCGGTAGTTCCTTTTGTGAGGCCGGAATATATTAAGCTTTTAGCCCCCGTTTCCAGTACTACCCAGGCTTCGGTTTTACCCATATCGCCTTTAGGTATATATTTTTTCTGATCGTCTGACGGGTGCACCTGTACCGATAACACCTCCTTAGCATCCAAAAATTTCAATAACAAAGGAAAACGATCAAACTTGCCGGCAAATTTTCCCATCATTTCTTTGGGATGTTGCTTTAGCAGTTTTGTTAAGGTTTGCCCTTTCAGTTCGCCTTCGGTTACCGTGCTGGCATGGTCGTCGCGATCGCTCAATATCCAGGCTTCTCCAACCGGGCCTTCGGGTAGCGGTTCGGTTAGCAGGTTAGTTAGCCTGCGGCCGCCCCATAATCTGTATTGGTATATCGGTTTAAATAACAGCGGATAAAATGCAGCCTTGCTCATAGTATAATGGTTTTTAGCCTCTACAGGCATCCTATTGATAACACGCGCAAGGCTATAATGTTGACAAACCCATAAATATGTTACACATGTTTGACGGGTTATTATGGCATTTAATGTTTATTGGTATCCTTTTTGTGTGTTATGTTAATATATTTATTGATTAAATTAAACCATTAAGGTTTTAAACCGTCAATAAGATATTAACAAAAAAATTAAAATATTTATAAAATGAAAAGGGCATATAGAAATCTGTTATTATCGAGTTTAGGCACACTGGTGTGCTTATTTTTAGCTCTTCCCGCTAACGCACAACATCATGGCGGTGGCCACGGTGGTGGCGGCGGCCGTGCAAGCGGTGGCGGCGGTGGCCATGTATCATATTCCGGCGGTGGTGGCCGTACATCGTTTTCCGGTGGTTCACGTGCAAATGTGTCACGTGGCAATGTACGTAGTAACGTGCGTGTAAACGGCAACTATCGTGGTGGCCGTGTAGGTTATGGCGGTCGTGCCGGGGTAAATACTTACCGTGGCAGGGTTGGTTATGCCGGCCGTGGTTATGGTGGTCGTGGTCGTGTAGGCTATGGCGGCCGTGGTTATGGTGGTCGTGGTGGCTGGTTTGGCCATGGCGGCTGGTATTACCATGGAGGCTTTTTTGGGAGCATATATGGCCCAAGGCTTGGCTTTAGCATAGGATTTTTACCATACGGTTATTATTCATTCTATTGGGGCGATATGCCATACTTTTACAGTGGTGGTTATTTCTACCAATATGATAACGACCAATATACTGTAGTTGAACCACCTGTAGGTGCCGAAGTAAACGCTTTGCCACGTAATGCACAATCAATTGTGATTAACGGGCAGCAATATTATGAGGTGAACGGTGTATACTATGTAGCTATTACTAAAGACGATGGCTCATTAGCTTACCAGGTTGCAGGTAAAGATGGTGAACTGAATACAGGAGATGACCAGGGTGCAGCACCTGACCAGGGTGGACAAGGCGATCAAGGCTATGCTCCGGCTCCAAACAATCAGCAATACGGCAATCCTGCTCCACAAGATAATGCACCTCAAAACGTGCAAAGTGACGGTTCAGGCCCACAGGTTGGCGACTTAGTTGCCGAATTGCCAAGGGGCACCAGGAGAATGACCATTGATGGTAAGAAATTATATGTTTCTCCGGATGATGTTTATTACCAGGAAACCCGTGACAATAACAATCAGAAAGCCTATAAAATAGTAGGCCTTCCATCAGAAGATAACGATCAATAATATTGACTGTTGATTATAAACAAAGGGCTTGTGTTAAAACACAGGCCCTTTTTATTTTGATGGTATTTTGCAAATTATAACCGTTCGCCGTGCTGGCTGATATCTAAACCGATAATCTCATCTTCATCAGATACCCTTAACGGTGATATCATATCTGTAATTTTTAACAGTAGCAGCGATCCAAAAAACGCGAATACCGATACTACAACCAATGCTATACATTGTACAAAAAAGAGATGTGTTTGGCCAAAAAACAAACCATTACCTGTTGTATTATTAGGGTTTACATTCTGATTGGCAAAAACGCCGGTAAGCAGCATACCTACCATACCACCTACGCCATGGCAGGGGAAAACGTCAAGGGTATCATCAATTGTGGTACGTGTACGCCACTCCACTACCAGATTGCTTATGATTGCTGATATAATGCCTATTGTAAGCGAGTTTGGTACCGATACATATCCTGCTGCCGGTGTTATAGCTACCAGGCCTACCACAGCACCAATACAGGTACCCATAGCCGATGGTTTGTGGCCGCGCAGCATATCAAAAAATATCCAGGTTAAACCTGCCGCGGCCGATGCTGTAGTACTGGTTGCCAAAGCGGTAACCGCCAAATGATTAGCGCCAAACGCCGAACCCGCGTTAAAGCCAAACCACCCAAACCATAGCAGCCCGGTACCTATCAGTACATAGGTGATGCGGGCTGGTGCA
>Ga0302315_10001641_pt1 | contig 22287 bp, 13 predicted proteins | sample III_Palsa_N3_1_FD_200532 | JGI IMG/M metagenome (GOLD analysis project Ga0302315, IMG submission 200532) | Peat permafrost microbial communities from Stordalen Mire near Abisko, Sweden - III_Palsa_N3_1 | ecosystem: Environmental > Terrestrial > Soil > Palsa > Peat permafrost | place: Sweden...
TTCTCCGCGGTGCTGATCTACGGCCTGCCGTGGATCACCTACGAGCGTTTCGTGATCTGGATGGCGCTGGGCTGTGTCATTTATTTCGCCTACGGCATACGACACAGCAAGCTGGAATCCGACAGCAGGTGATTGCACACGGATAATGTGCGATCTCGTTACACGACAACAGAAAAAGCAAAGGCTGCTCGAATGTAGCCTTTGCTTTTGTGCGATTCACATCTGTATCAATCAGAAGCGGTATTCGAGCGACGTGGAGAAGGCGGCGATATTTCTTTTCGCCTTTGTATCGACACCACTGTCTGGGTTGTCGACGGCGTTGTACTTGATGTTGTAATTGTCGTAGTTCACGCCAACGCTAACGTCGTTCGTTATGTCATAACCGACGCCTAAACCGCCGTACCAGCCATTACGCGAGCTTGTGTTGGAGACGGACGGGCCACCAGGCAGACCAAAGACACGATCGCGTTCGCAGGGTATGAAGGATGTTGTGCAGGCGACGTTGGTGTGTGAACGCAACCCACCCGCATGTGCCGTTACAAACCAATTATCATGGAAGTCATACTTGCTGTTTACGCCCAATGTAAATGCCTTGGGCTCGACGGAGTAAAGCCGCTCTGGATACAAGTAATTTCTTTTTCCCTCGCCTAAGTAGGCGTAGCCAATTTCGGGGCCGACGATACCATCCCAGCGCCAGCCAAAACGCAGGTTCTGAAATACGCTGTTGTCGTGGGTGAGATCGTCACGGTACCCGGGATGATTGCTTGCTGTTGCGTCACGATATTTGGAGGCACCCAGGTTGCCGGCTACGAAAAAGTTGTCGAGCTGATTGGTCTCAACATTACTTTGGACTGACGAATCGGGCTGGCTAGCCATACTTGCTGTGGGAGCGGCAACAGCCACGACAATGGCTGCGAGCAGTAGCTTTTTCATATGAAACTCCATTTTTAGTTGTGCGCCCTGGAACGTAAAAATTTGCGGTAAATCGCGCTGGGACGCGATTCGAGCAAAATAATCGGCCGAGCATGATGAGTTGGCCTTACACAGGGCTTTCATTCAGTGAAAAGCGAAATAAGTGGCCTGATGAGCATGACCAATGGCAGGGAGGAACTCCCACGCTGCAGGTTTAGCATCTGTACTTTTTAACCATACACGTCGCGGCAGATTTGACGCGATAAATAGAATGTTCGCTCAGGAGAATGTATTGAAAGTTACCCGCCTCGCTTCCGCTGTTGCCGCCGCCACCCTTGGGCTGATTTCGTTTGCCGCAGTGGCCGACATGGCGAATCCGCCGCCGATACCTGCGCCGCAGAACGTGGCTTACCCAGGCACGATGAAAATCGATGTGGATGCCACCGACGTCGCGCATCGCATTTTCCGCGTGCATGAAACCATTCCGGTGGCGGCCGGTCCGCTGACCTTGCTGTATCCGCAGTGGATTCCGGGCAACCACTCGCCGACCGGGCCGATCGACAAGATCGCCGGGCTCGTCGTGAAGGCGAACGGTCAGACGTTGCAATGGACACGCGACCAGTACAACGTCTACGCCTTCCACATGGATGTGCCGCAGGGTACGAGCGCAGTCGATGTGAGCTTCGAATACCTGACCCCGCAGAGCATGCGCGAGGGTCGTGTGGTAATGACGCCGGAAATGCTCGATACGCAGTGGAGCGCCAGTACGCTGTATCCGGCCGGCTATTTCGCACGGCAGATCAACACCGAAGCCAGCCTCAAGCTGCCGACCGGCTGGCAGGCGGGTACTGCGCTCGAGGTCGCCTCCAAAGATGGCGATACCCTGCATTTCAAACCGATCAATTACGACGATCTGGTCGATTCACCGGTGTATGCGGGCAAGTATTTCAAGCGCGTCGACCTCGATCAGGGTGCTCCCACGCCGGTGCATGTCGATATCGTGGCTGACGAGGCCAAGTATCTGGAGATCAAGCCCGAGCAGCTGAAGGCGCATCTGGCGCTGGTGCAGCAGATGTACAAGCTCTATGGCGCGCATCACTACAACCACTACGACTTTCTGCTTTCGCTGAGCGACAAGATGGGTGGCGAAGGTCTTGAACATCACCGTTCCAGCGAGGATGGCGTCGGCACCGGCTATTTCACCGAATGGGATAAAACCTGGGCTGAGCGCGATCTGCTCTCGCACGAGTTCAACCACTCGTGGGATGGCAAGTACCGTCGGGGCGCCGATCTGGCTACGCCGAATTTCAATGTTCCGATGGGTGACAGCCTGCTGTGGGTCTATGAGGGCCAGACTGAGTTCTGGGGCCAGATCATGGCGACGCGCTCCGGCCTGTGGACCATGGACCAGGGCCAGGACATGCTCGCCTACATGGCGGCCATGTACGACAAGGGCCGCCCGGGCTTGGCCAGCTGGCGCAACGTGCAGGACACCACCAATGACCCGACCATGTCGATGCGCGCGCCGCTGCCGTACCGCAACTACCAGGGCAGCGAGGACTACTACGTGGCCGGCGAGATGATCTGGCTCGACGTCGACGGCAAGCTGCGTGAGCTCACCGGTAACAAGCGCAGCATCGACGATTTCGCCAAGGCATTCTTCGGCATCAATCCCGGTGCCTGGGATGTCGATACCTACACCTTTGACGATGTGGTCAAGACGCTCAACGAGGTGGCGCCTTATGACTGGGCCAAGTATTTGCGCGATCGACTGGACGGCCACGGCTCTCTGACCGGTGGTATCGCCACGCATGGCTGGAAGCTGGTCTATAACGACAAGCCGTCGGCTGCGGTCAAGGCGATGGAGGAGCGTCGCCATTCCGCCGATCTGATGTATTCGCTCGGCCTTTCCGTGGGCAAGGGCGGCGACATCAGCGACGTACTCTGGGACGGCCCGGCGTTCGCCGCTGGCATTTCTCCCGGCATGACCGTGATCGCCGTCAATAGTCATGACTACAACCCCGATGAGCTGAAGGATGCCGTCACCGCTTCCTTCAAGGACAAGAGCCAGCCAGTCGAACTGCTGGTGAAAAACTTCGACGAGTACAAGACGGTGCGCATCGACTATCACGGTGGCCTGATGTACCCGCACCTGGAGCGCGACAGCGGCAAACCAGATCACCTGACTGAGTTGCTCAAGGCAAAAAAGTAAGGCGGATGCGCCGAGGCCAAGTTGCTTCGGCGCCTCGTTGAGTCACGAATATTGCAGAGCTGTTGACGTCTGCTCTCAGGGATCGGGAGCAGACGGTATTCAGCAATACCTGTGAAACCGCTTTAAAAATCATGGATGCGCGGTTAGTTGCAGACATCCAGTGCCCGCTCGTTGTCCCGGCCGCCCGATGCGTTGCCGGCCATCCAACCCCATCGGCAACTCGGCTATACTGCGTCCCCGCGGCACGGGCCTTTAAGACCACTGTCGCGCCGGCCACCAATGCGCTCGTAGCTCAGCTGGATAGAGTACCGCCCTCCGAAGGCGGTGGTCGTGGGTTCGAATCCCGCCGAGCGCACCATTTTTCCCAATGTTTCCTCCTGTTGTGTGTTCAACCTTAACTTGGCCGCATCTGGCAGTCGGCTGTCTGTAGCATTGCCTCAATGCAAGTGTCAGATGACCGGCCGGCCGTTCGCTATTATTGCTTGGCTGAGCGTGCGAACCTCTCCCTACAGTGGGTGGCAGAGGTCCATTATTGTGAGGTCACGGCCATTGGCGGAATTGGTGTTGGTGACTTTCAGAGCGGCCAATACGCGAGCAAACGATTCCGTATCCATGGCATCGCCTATTTTTGGAGGCCACGGTTTGTGCGAGTTAGGCGGCACCGATCCACCGCATTCGAAAGTACTCACGGTTATGGCGGCCTTGGAGTCAGTGGATGCGTCGTTGGTGGATGCGATGTAGTAGGAAAGTTCGTTGATACGCAAAAGTACCGCGCGTAACTCGGCTTTGATCTGCGCCGGCGTCTTCTTAGGCAACTGATGAACTATCTGAGCAGGTGTTTTCGTCTGCGCAGATTGAGTTGCCGGCGGTGTTTCGCCTGCGCGCACCAGATTGAGCGCGCACAGCAGGCCGAGCAGGACTACAGGGCGGATTCGCTGTGAAGTCTTCGATTGCATGATGTTCCCCTTGAGTGGATCTTGCTTACAAGATCAGCGCACACATTGCTGACCGTTGGTCTGGACAGTGCCCCGGCAGAATGGCCTCAACGAGCATCCGACGCCATAGCGAGTCGGCTGGAAACCTGTCGCTATACAACTGAGCTTGGCGTTTGAGGTTTTCGCCTGTGGCTGCGGCAGCCGTGGCACTGAATTGCGCCGCTATGGTGTAAAGCGTATTTCGATCCAGAAAAGGATGATCGGCTGGCAATTTTTTTTCGAATAGTGCTCGTGCCTTGAGATGCCAAGCCAGCGCTTCATTGGCGCGCCCGGTTTCGCGCAATGCACAGCCGATCAGTTCGAACACCTGTGCCAACTCGACCTCCTGGCCTGCGGCAACCTGCGACTGCTGCGCCGCCAGCGCAAGCAGCTCATCCAGGCCCGCCGCATACGCACCGCTGCGCAAGCGCACTTCCGCCAAATACCGGCGCGCTCGCAGCACTTCCAAGGTGGTTGCCGCGTAACCCGCGATCTGCAGCCCTTTGATGACATCCTGCATCTCGCTGGTGGCGTCGTCGTACTTGCCCATCATCGCGAATGCCCTCGCTTCCGCCTGACGCGCAAACAAGTGCTCAAAATCATGTGCCGATGTGCCGTCCAGGCGTATTGCCGCGGCGGCAGCATCACTCGCAGCGACCGGCTCGCCAAGTCCCAGCCGGGAAGTGGCCAACAGTCGCCATAGAACAGCTTGTTGGCCGTGTGTCTGATTGACTTGTTCGTGGATCTGTTTCAACAAGTTTTCAAAGCGACTGGCGGCCGCGACATAGTCGCCCAGATCAAGGCTGAGTATTCCTTCGGTGCGCTCAAGCTCGATGCGATCAGCTTGCCGCAGCGTAGTCTGCTGGCTCAGCGCCAGCGCACGATTCAACACCTCGACAGCCTCGGTGAGATGCCCCATGTTGCGTGCTACTACCGCCAACTCCGTCAATGCGACCACTGTTTCCGGGGACTTCGATCCGAAGCCGATTTCGCTGTTGTCCACGCCTTGGCGCATTTGATCAAGCGCTGCCATGGCGTTTCCATGGCGCAAGTCAAGCGTACTCAGCACCGTATTGGCATAGTAGCGAGCCTTGGCGCATTCAGCACCATTGTCACAGGCGCTGAGCACCGAGCGGCCAAGCGCTGCGGCGCGGGTGGGGTCATCACGGAGTACTGCGTCTGCAACCCAACTTCGCGTTCGGTTCAATGCCGGGTCGTTCGCTGGGGCAGTAGCATCAAGTAGGCCGAGCGCTTCAGTGAGTACTCGTGCCGAATCCTCGGAATTTCCCAAGCGGTTGTACATGTGCCCGAGTTCGGAGAGCAGTTCGCCACGAAGGCGATCCTGATCCCTGAATTCCGCGTGCGCGCGCTTGACAGCGCCGTCGACCATTTGGCTGCCGGTGGGCTCTGCGTCCGGATGCTTTTCATCCGGTTCGGCATCACTGACTAATTCAAACATGAAATTTCGTACGGTATCGCCGCGTACGCGTTGTGCCTCGCTCTCTACATGTTGTTGCCATGCAGTACTTGCAAACCCCGCGGCAACGGCCAAGCCGATGGCCGCGGCGATACAAGCAGCGCGATTGCGGCGTATGAACAGGCGCGAGATATGCGCGAGCGATGGCGGCCGCGCGCTGATCGGACGGCTGGCCAGATAGGCTTCGATATCGTCGGCGAAGCGTTCGACCGAGCCGTACCGTTCCACACTGGTCTTGCGCAAGGCTTTGCTGATAATGGTTTCCAGATCGCCCTTGAGTGCTGCGCGAAGGCGCCCGGCGTCGGGTAGATTGCGCGACTGCGCTGCCGCAAGATCGATGGTCGCCCGCCCAGCGCGCCCTGGCTCGACGTATAGAACCGCATGCATCCAATCCGCCAACGATGCCGACTCCGACAAGAAAGGCGTGGCACCGGTAAGCAATTCGAACAGAATGACGCCGAGTGCGTAAACGTCGGTTGCCGTCGAGATCTGTCCGTTGTTCAGTTGCTCGGGGGCGGCATAGCGCGGCGTCATCACACTGTCACCATCGCGCGTCAACGCGGTGGACTCCATCTGCAGCGCCGGATCGCCAAGCAACTTGGCGATCCCGAAATCGAGCAACTTAACCTGGCCGCTGGCATCGACCAGAATGTTCGATGGCTTCAGGTCGCGATGCACGATCAGATGCCGATGGGCATAGTTGACCGCATCCAGCACTTGCAGAAACAACATCAAGCGCTCGCGGATACCCAAGTGTCGGATGTCGCAGGCTTCGGTAATGGAAACCCCGTCGATGAATTCCAGCACGATGAAGGGTTGACCTGTCGCCGAGACGCTGGCGTCGTAGATCTGGCCGATATGCGGATGACTCAGCGCGGCCAGTATGTCCCGCTCGCGCGTGAATCGTTCGACGGCAACGGCAGAGTTGAAAGTGAACAACGGTATCTTCAGCGCCACCTGACGCTTCACCACGCCATCGATCCGCTCGGCCAGCCAGACTGCCGACATGCCACCCCGGCCCAGCTCGCGTAACAGCCGGTAGCCGCCCAGGCACATGCCGGCGTTGAGGCCGATCGTTGCTTCAGGCTGATGCAGCAAGGACGGCAGGTCAAAAGCTGCCGGAAGCTGCAGCAGTAGTGAATTATCGGTCGCTTCTGCTGCCTTCAGCAGTCGGAGAAGCCGTTCGTGCAGCGCCGGCTGTTCGGCGGCTAACTTGGCCAATTCAATGTCGCGCGTACTCGAGGGAGCGTCGAGCAGCCGATCCAGCCAGGTCAGCGCCAGAGCGTCCAGAGACTCGGCTTGACCGGGTGAGTTCATCCAAGCGGCACCCCAAGCGCTTCATACAGGAAAGCTTTGCCGCGTTGCCAATCACGTTTGATCGTTGGCTCGGACAGCGACAACGCGGCCGCAATTGCGGGCACCTCCATACCCATCACCGCGCGCATCTCCGCGACTTGCAACAAGCGCGGTTCGACTTGGCCGAGCCGTTCGAATGCTTGATCGAGTAGCAGTATCTGCTCTGGCGTGCCGCTGCGATCGGCGACCTCGGCGCACAAGGTCAAGGGCAGCAATTCAGCCGAACGCTTCTGTGCAATTCGCTCGCGCGCCATATCGACCAGGAGCGATCGCATCGCGCGACTGGCATAGGCCAGGAATTGCTCCATGGTCTCGAAGCGAAGTCCGTTACGGCCCTGCAGATTCAGGTACAGCTCGTGTGCAAGTGTGCCAGTAGAGATGGGAGCCTTTTCCCGGGACAGCCGCGATCGAGCCAAGGCGAGCAGTTCGGCGTAGTGATCGCGAAACGAAGACTCGATGTTTTTGTTCAAGTTGCTACGCCCCCCGTGTTGCCTGGCAAGCCGCTCTTTTTGCAGTGTAGAACAAATTTTTCGGAGCCATGATCTCTGCTGGCACCACATTCCGCTTAATGGGGTACGGACACTACTAATCGTGAACTATTTGTTCTCGTACAGGGTTGATGCTTCTGCGCTGCATGCGCTTTGCGCAATCAAGGGGAATGTCCGGACTGCATGCCGATCCGTAAGGGTCTGCAAGAGACATCTTTGAATCTGCCGAACTTAAGGAGAATTCCATGCGAGCAACAACGCACGGCCGGCACGCGTCCGGTTCACTCTTGGGAGCACGATTGGCCTTGGTCATCGGATCCCTCGCCCTGGTAACCAGCCAATGCGCCGAGGCATCCTTCCTCGACAGCCACGGTGATCTGATCGATGTGGTCAGTACACCACCGAACACAAACACGTCTCAGGTCACCGTGTGGCGCATCGACCAGCCGAATATCGCACAGTTGGCAACCAACTACCCGCAGATCCAGTTCCAGCCGGGCGACAGATTCAAGGTACTGGCCGGGGGATGCGACCAGACCGGCGGCATGGGCCACACCTGGAAACGCTACGTCTATCCACAGGGGGACAACACCAACGTTCTCTACCACGGTTTGATCCTTGTCCCTGAGGCCTTGCCCGCTGCCCCTCATGATCCAGGTCTGGCCAAATCGCTCTATAACTTGTTTTCCCGGCTCGGCGACTTTGGCGTCGGTGATGGACTGGGCGGCGGCGTGCCGGTGGAACACTATATTCCGGACCCGCTGCCGGACGGTCGCAACTTAAAGATAAACCCGCTTTACCTCAGCCTTGGGTTTGAGGACGATGGCTATAGTGATAATGGATATTATGCGCGCGACCCTGGCAACAACGATCAGTGCGTCAACGTTCCGCCGTCCTATGTGATTATCACCATCGGCCATCACGGCGCGATTCCCCCCGATCCGCGGCTTTATATAGGCATCAAGCCTGACGACTTCGAATGTCAGGCGGGCTGGGCTTTCGTCAACCAGGGCACGCCCGAGTTGAGCTATGCCACTTTTCAAACGGCCTTCCAGATCACCTGGGCCGGAAAATACCTTAATCCCTTCAATGAAATTCTTTATCAGAGCGGGAAAGGTCTTGCCTCAAGCGGCAATTGCGAGGGCATGGCTCTTTTGTCCGTGGCTGGAGAAGATCAATTCGTGGTCGGGGATATCAAGGAAAGCTTCTGGCACAACTACCGATACGCCTTATTCTCCCAGACGCCCGCAAATATCCAGTTCGATATCAACGTCGCCCACTGGCAGCAGCTATCTGGTTACTTCGTGCACAACTGGCTCGACAGCATCGAGAGCCACGCGTCGACCATTGTTTCCAATATCGAGCACGATCTCACCTCCAGCGAATACAACTACAACTACGGCCTGCTGACGCTCAAGCATGGTGGCGGAGGTCACGTGCTGGTACCTCTGGCGGTAACCCATTCAGGTGCTCATACCTATATCGAGGTTTATAACCCCAACACGCCCTGCACCAGCATTCCGAACACCGCCAACGCTCCGAAGGTCGACATTGTCGGCGACAACTGGAGCTATGACATGGGCAGCGACGGGGTCTGGACCGGCACAAACAGCGGTCTCCTCGGGCTGGTCGACAACGGCATGGGGTATATCGCCTATCACGGTCCGGATGATGGTTGGACAGACCAGATCAGCAGCCTTTCGGGGCTGTCGGAAGTGATCTTTGGAAGCGACGTGTCGGTTGACCAGGTCAGCGACAGCAAGGGCCGCAAACTCATCATCAACGGCAAGGTGGATGTCACGGATCAGGGGCTGGGCAGTGAGGTCGTGCTGTTGCCCAACTACGCCGCCACGGAAACCCCTAAGCGTCCGCGTTCCGGTGATCCGAGCAAGGTGTTGAAGGTGGCCCCCGAGAAAGCGGGCAGTGCTGCCCAGCAGGCTTTGCTGGCGCAATTCGACAAGGACTATGCCCAGGATTACGAGAAATCCGGATTGGTGTATGTGGTCACGGACAAGAATCTGACCGACCTCACTTTTACGCTCTCCTCCAAGAAAACGGGAAAGCCGGTACGGGCGCTCATCAATCAAGGCGGGCAGTTCATCGAGGTCAAATCCGCGGAGGCTTCAGGCTCCGACCTCATTCATCCCAGTCTGACCGTGCACAGTCTCGCCGACCTCGCCAAGAGCGGAGTCACCTTGAACAGCTCCGATGCCAAAGTCTTGAAGGTGACCTTCACCCACGGCCTCTACGACGATCAGGCCAAGACCGAGACACTGCAGCAAAGCTCCGACATCACCATCAAGACGGCAGTCAAGGCGCAAGTCACCGGCAACGAGCTCGAGCTTTCCACGGCTGAAACGCCTGCCGCAGCGACGGTAAGCAAACGAACCATCAGCGTGGATGCAAAAGTCACCCAGGCCCCGATTCGCCAATTGACCACAACGCCAATTCAGTAGCGCCCATTCAATAGCCATTTAGGCGGCTGCACTGATTGGCACTGGCGACACTGAGACCTTACAAAATTTAGGAGATATCGATATGTCATCGTTAGCTGTTGTAAACCTTCCTGGTTCTGACAATCTTCAGCTCTTCGTTGGCGGTTATCCCAGCGGAAGCATCACGCTCTCGCAGACGGGTAGCGGCCCAGGCTCCTGGACTGCGGCGTCATTGTTCCCACTGTCGGGGACATCCGCGAGCGACTTCGATTGCATTGCGGCCTGCCAGAATGAGAACGGCGTTCCACAGGTCTGGGGACCGCCCACGGTGGGCACACACGGTTGGGTATACACGCGTTACAGGGCACTTGGCGGCACGACCTGGACTCAGCCGGCGTTGCTGTCCGCGACCCCTATTGGCAATGCGATGGCGGCAGGTTTGTCAGCGCCCGGCCGAGTTCAGCTATTTGCCAATCAGCCTGAGATCGGCGGTAGCAGCAATGATGCTGGCAAGCTCATCACCTGCTGGCAGTCGGTGCCGAACCAGCAGTCTTTCAATACCTGGTCGGCCATGGCCGGCGCCCCCACTCCGGGCAACGCCACTGGTGCAGTCGCGGTCCACAATCTGCCGGACAAGCGGCTACAGCTGTGGTGCTGCACATCATCCAATCAGTTGTTTACTTGCTGGAAAGAATCGACCAAGGAAAACGTTCCCTGGAGTACATGGACAGCGGCGTCAGTGCAGCCCGGAAAGGTCTTGAGTGCAGCGGGAGGCGTGCGTGCTGATGGCCGGGTTGAAGTGTGGTGCTTGCTTGAAGGCGGTAGCCTGGTCACGTCGATACAGTCGTCATGGCCATCGGCGAACGTGTCGTCCTGGGAGCCGGTCTCCCTGCCGGCGGGAGTTGGGCCGGTCTACGCGGTTGCGGTCGGCAAGCTGAGCGACACGCGATTGCAGATTTTCATTCTCGCCGCCAATACGCGCGCCAACGACGCCGTTGATCTATACACCTGCTGGCAATCCAGCACTGCTGCATCGGCCGCTTGGTCAGCCTGGACGCAACTTTCTACCAGCATCTGAGCCTGTTGCCGTGGGCACAGCATGCGGAACCAATTTGGTTGATACCCACGGGTACGAGCAACGCCAGTGACTTTGCTGGTGTTGTCGTTCACCCAGCATGAGCGCAGCACTCCACTGAGGACACTGTCATGAGTTACTTCACTGCAACAGCACAAAACTCGACCGCGATTGGCCTCAGCTGGAATTTCCAGAGCGACGTCAACGGCATTATCCAGGGAGTGACGATTACTCAGACCGATCCCGACGGGAATACCGCAGCTCAAAACTTCGGGCCTGGAGACAGCGTCGGCAGCACAGTGTTTTCGGGTCTCAAGCCAAGCACGCTATACAACTACGAGTTGGATGCGCCCTGGCAGGATGAATTCGGCGATCAAAACGTCGAGATCCTTTACTGTTCGGCGACGACCAAGCCAGCGCCGACGCCGACGCCCCGTCCGACCCCAAAACCAACGCCGCATCCCACCCCGACGCCGACGCCCCATCCCACGCCAACGCCGACACCGGCTCCCACACCTACTCCGGTTATGAGCGGACTCTGGATGGCCTACGTGGCCAATAACGCCAGCAATGATTTGCTCATCGCCAATTCCGCGGACGGTACCACCTGGACAGAAGGGGCACTGGTCACCGGGCAGCAATCCAGCTCGAAAGCACCTGCCATGGTGATATTCCAAAAGAAGCTCGTCCTCGCGTACATCGCCAATAACAGCAGCAACGACATATTGATTACCACGTCGCAGGACGGCATCCACTGGAGTTCCAACACAACGGTGACAGGCCAACAATCCAGTTCGCACGCACCGGCTCTGACCGTCTTCAAAGACAAACTGGTTATGGCCTATGTGGCAAATAATCCAAGCAACACGCTGCTCGTAACGACATCAACCGACGGCGTCAATTGGACCAACCCTTCCATCGTCGCCGGCGGGCAATATAGCAAGGCTGCTCCCTCCCTCACCGTATGGGGCGGTTCACATCCTTGCCTCATGTTGGTCTGGGTAGAGAACGCTTCGAGCAACAACCTTCTCCTTACCGGATCAGCCGATGCCGTGAATTGGTTCGCTACGGCAACCCCGGGGATCACCGAGGATCAGCCGCAACCGATGACATACAGCCTTGGCCAACAATCGCCGTTGAGCGCTGCACTTACAACCTTCCAGACAAATCCCCAAGTGGCATATGTCGCCAACAACGGAAGCAACGAGATTTTTCTTTCCATGGGCTTCCCCGCGGGCTCCGTGGTGTTCACATGGTTGAGTTCCGCGGAGTCATCGACAGCCGCACCCATCCCCGGACCCCAAACCACTTCCGACGCTCCGGCCATCGTTTCGTTCAAGAGCCAACTCATCACCGTCTTCATCGCAGAAAACGGAAGCAATGACCTGCTCGTCATGCAGTCGACGGACAATGTTGGCGTCAAATGGACAGGTGCCACGCAGGTAACCTTTGAGCAGTCCAGCAAGACCACTCCTGCCCTTTGCACCAATACGCCCTAGCAGAAAACGGTCGAATTCTTCGCACTCTTCGAAGGAGCATCCGATAAGTGTCCATCTTCATCTCCATAGCGGCTTACAGAGATCCTGAACTCATCCCCACGGTTCAGAATTGTCTTGCCAAAGCCCAGTGGCCCGATCAGCTTCGCTTCGGTATCTGTTGGCAGCATGGCGACGAGGAGGAGATTCCAGCCTCGCTGAAGCAGGACGCGCGGTTTCGCATCCTCGACGTCGACTGGCGCGAAAGTCGAGGGGCTTGCTGGGCGCGCGCGCAGATCATGGATCTCTGGCAAGGCGAGGATCACTATCTTCAGATCGATAGCCATCATCGCTTTGCGGAGGGTTGGGACGCGAAGCTGCTGGAATGCGCGCGGCTGACAGCCAGCCCCAAACCGTTGATCACAACGTATTGCCCAAGCTATACGCCAGGCCAGGAGATTTTGTCTCCGACCGAACCGACGCAAATGGATTTCGATTATTTCACCGCCGATGGCATCGCGATGTTCAAACCGGCTTTCATTTCGCAATGGAGGAGCTTGCGCCGCCCGCTGCGTGCGCGCTTTGTCTCCGGGCATTTCCTGTTCGCACCTGGCTCATTCGTCGAGGAGGTTCCGTACAATTCCGAACTCTACTTTCACGGCGAAGAGATCACCTTGGCTATTCGCGCCTATACCTGCGGATACGACTTTTTTCATCCTGCTGAAGTGCTGATATGGCATGAATACACACGCGAATATCGCCGAAAACATTGGGGTGATCACGTCGAGAGCGAGCGGGTGGAGCTTCCCTGGTATGAGCGCGACAGCAAGAGCAGGGATGCCGTAACCCGTTTTCTGAAAAATCCGCATGTCGGGCGCTTTGGCTGCGGTTCCAGCCGCACCTTCGCGGAATACGAAGCCTATGCCGGCATCGACTTCAGTCACAGAAAGGTTCAGGACCACACATGGCAGGGGGCGGAGCCGCCAAATCCGACGGCCATGGAAAATAGCCAGGAAAGCGTCCCCGCATGGACGGTCCGGATTGAGTTGAAACGTAGTCGATTACCCGCCGAAGCTCTCGCGGATCCGCTGTTCTGGTACGTCGGTATTCACGACACAAATGGCATCGAAGTCCATCGGCATGACCTGTCCGGTGAGGAGCTGAAGCATTTGATCGCGGATGGGGTGGAATACATCGTCATCGAACGGGCGTTCCAGTCCAGTGCAACACCTGATACATGGATGGTGTGGCCGGTGGCGCAAAACACGGTGTGGCTTAATAAAACGATCGGCTGCGCGCGACCCGTCGCTACGGAACTCCGGCCATCATCGATTGCCGCTTGAGTATCAATTCTCATGCTTGAGCGTAAAAGGCTGGTGAGAAAATTCACGCCATCGCAATCCACTGCAAGCCTCGGATATAGGATGCAAGGGCCACGAGCCGGTGCAGGCATCGCTGCGCTCGCTCGGATCGCCCACGAGACGGCGGTGAAGATACAAAGAGGGTTTGCTTGAATATCGCAAAACCCCTGACGGCATCCGCCGCCAGGGGCATGGTTCAAGCGTTACGGTGCGTTGACGAATGCCTTCCATGCAGCAAGGAGGTTGGTGGCATTCACCGAACCCAGACCCGAAGCAAAGCTCCAGCCTTGCTGAGTGTCATAGGCTGCCGTCTTCGGCGTGTATTGCGTGGCGCTGGTCGAAGTCAGTCCTACCTGGACGGATCCGAACTCTCCCTCATAGTTCGAAATGGTCCCGTAGAAGTAGCAATCAGGGCTGACCAGGGCAGGAAGCTGTTGGATGCACTGGGTGGAGTTCCCGCTGCTCGTCACATTGTGGAATACGCATTTCGCGGTTCCCTTGGTGCCGTTATCGGCACTGCATGCCTCCAGACTGGCCGGCGCACCACCCGTGGCCCCACCGTATTCCTCGGCTGCCAGCGCATACAGCGTAGGTGCTGCGTTGCCCTGGTCAGCAGGCAGGCCGCGCGCGGCCAGTCCTTGATCGATCAACGCCTGGATGCCGGCGAACATCGGCGAGGACAATGAGGTGCCACCGCTGAGCTCAACCGGTGCGGTAAATCCCGATACGCAGGGATAGGCTGCGGTGCAGGTGATTACGTAGGTGTAGCCGCCATAGGAGCCGGCATACAAGGCCACATCCGGGACGTCGCGCGACTGATCCTTCGCCGCATTGTGGATCTGTCGCTGCCATGCCGGCTTGCGATCAATCGAGGAGGGACCGCCGCTGCCGGCCTCGGACGTAATGTAGTAACCGTACGGGTCGTACTTGAGATACTGCTTGCAGAAGGCGAGCGCGCTGGCGAGGCCCACGGACTTGGCCGCCACCGAGTTGCCGCAGGACTGGTTCCACGGGATCTCCGGCACATACGAAAGTGCCGATCCGTACACCGGGTTTGTCGTCTTGCTGAAGTACTTGCTGGTGGTGCCTTCCAGAACGTCCGCGGTATCCGTGCCACCGACAACCGTGTCGTTGGGCGATGTGCCGAACGCATTGGCGTCGATGCCTGCGCCGGAAATCACTCCACCGTTGAAGCTCGGATTGGAGCCCGAGTCGCCGCTGGAGACGAACACCGAAATGCCTTCGGCATCGGCTTGCGCCCACATCAGATCGATCGCTGTCTTGCTGGCAGTATCGGTAAAGCCCTCGCCATAGCCGTAACTGGCACTGATCACGTCTGGGCGAGTGGTACCGTTGATCAGATTCGTCGCTGCGGTGAATACGCCGCCGAAGAAGTTGCTGCTGTTGGAATCATCGCAACTGGCGACCTGGATATGCGCGCCCGGCGCCATCGCGGTGGACCACTCCGCATCGAGCAGAGTTTCGCCGTCATCCTCGCCGGGAACGGCAATTGTCGGATCGATGCAATTGGTAAAGCCGGTTGCTTGTGGCTGGATCTGCGTGAACGTGCCGCCGTAGCTGCCGAGATTGAATTGACTGACGAAATTGGTCCAGTCCGCAGGCACCATGGAGCTGTCTTCAACCACTGCGATGGTGATGCCGGTACCGGTCACGCCATTGGCATGCAGTTGATCGACACCATACATCTTGGCGAGGTCATAAGGCACCAGGCCGCGCGCGCCATTGGTAAACGAGACCGCCTCGGGGTTCGTGGCCGAGGTTGCAGCAGCAGTGGCCGGTTGCCTGACCTTGAACTTCTGCGTGGCGGTGCTGAACTGCGCCACCTTAGGGGCGATATGCATGGCCTGCGGATGCAGGTCATTAAGGCCGGCGATACCGACGACCACGTCCTGCAGAGCCGTCGGGATGCTGATGTCACTGGCATTTGCGATGTGGTTGGTCTTGTTGATCGTGTAATGGCTTTCCTGGGTGCGGAACGCGTTCTTTACCAGGCCTGCCGTGCCGCTGAAGTCGATCTGCATGTCATTCGGGTACACACCGTTGACGGTGAAACCCTGTGATACCAGCCATGACTTCGCTGCGGCGATGTCGGCATCGGCGACGCCGAACGTCTTGCCGTATTGCTGCGGCGTCAGCCAGCGGTGGAATTTGGGTGACTTGGGATCGTGCTGGGCAGCGATCAATGAATCCAGTGCCGCTTCACGCAGCGCACTGCGCTTGAGCACGAGTTGCATGTGGTTCATGGGGGTCGAGTCGGCCACATTCCCTGCTGGCGTCAACTTGGCAACAAGCGTCAGATGGCTTTGTTGAATCGTCGACACGATCCTGTTGTCGATCGTCTTGGTTACTCGCGGCATTTCGGCCGTATAGATGTCCGCAGTCACTGCGTCTTGCGGAGTTGCCGTTTGTGCCGGTGCGATCGTAGGTAGGGTTGTCAGAGCTGCAGCGATCGAAGCGCACAGTAACAGGTGCCTGTTATTCATGACTGTTTCCTTGAAATGATTTAATTGCAAATAAACGAGGCCCCCCTGTCGTGGAATTTGCAAAACGATATGGTCACTCTGGCATCTGTTGAACCTCCTTTGATTACCGTGATTGAACATCGAGATCGCCGATGACGTCGGCGACGAAGGGAGCGTGGAGGTGGTTGCCGGTTGCCTGCAGAAACAACGAAGTCGCCGCCTGGATGCTGCGTTCGCTGTTGAAGTGAACGCAGTGTCGACCTGCCAGGCCGCCAGTGCTTACCAGTCGAGCTTCTGGCTGTAACGCACGTAGACGAAACGTCCGTAGTCGTACGATGCGCTGTACGCATACAAGCTATCCGTACCCGAGCCGTTGTACATGTATGGCCCCAGACGATTGAAGATGTTGTTTGCGCCCACCGAGATCGTGGCGTGCCACGGTGCATTCCAGTACACCTGCAGATCGTTGAAGGTCACCGAGGGCACCTGCGTCAGCGGTGTCACGCCGGTTCCCGCCGCATAGTAGTTGGGCAGTGTGCAGGGGTAAGCGCTGTAGGAGGGGTTATAGCAAGTCGCCTTTTGTGGCGAGAAATAGCGCAGGTTCCACGACGCGCCGAAGTCACCATACGTCCAGCCGACGGTAAAATTGGAGCGTACCCGCCAATTGCCTGCCGTGCCGGCGTCGTAACTCACCGGCACCCCGGGATACTGCAGAGTGTTGAACTTCGACAAATAGGTAGAGCTGGAGGTCAGCTTGAACTCCCCGAAGGACAGTTTGGGCAAGGCATAGGAAAGAGTTACGTCATAACCGCTGGTCTCCAGGTAACCCTGGTTCTCTTCGCCGGAGAACAAACTGCTTACCTGATAGTTGTTTGCCGCGTTGCGCTGAAACAGGTTGCAATCGGCGACGATGCCTAGCTGATAACAGTTATCCAGCACCTCGTTCGGGCTGATCGACGAAATAACATTGCGCACCTTGTAATTGAACCAGTCCACGGTCGCGTTGAAGCCGGTCAGGTAGCTCGGGCTGTAGACGAAGCCGATCTGCGCGCTGTCCGAGGTTTCCGGTTTCAGGTTGGGATTGCCGCCCAGAGTAAACGGCCCGTACACCGGCGCGCCGCCCGGCGCGGTCACTGGAATGCCCGGCGACTGCTCCTGCATGAATCCGTTCGAAAACTCGCCGCCCAGGCCGGCAGCATTCAGTGCTGCCTGACTCAAGGCCGGCTGCCCGCCAATGCCGTTGCTGCAGTTCTTCGCCACGGCGGCGTTGTACTTGGCCAGGCCGAAAGTAGCGTCGCAGGGATCGTCATAGGCGGGATAGGTGGTCGAGACACCACCGTAGAGATCGCCTACTGTCGGCGCGCGGAACCCGGTGCCATAGCTCGCGCGAAACAGCAGGTCGTCAAACGGCTTCCAGGTCAGCTTGAATGAGTTGTTGCGGGTGCTGCCGAAGTTGCTGTAATGGGAAAAGCGCCTTGCCACGTCCAGGCTCAGGGCCTGCGCGAATGGCAGATCCTTGAGCAGCGGCACGTTGACCTCGGCATAGGCTTCGTTGACGCCGTACGAACCCTGCGTAGGCTGGCCGGCGAGATTGGTCGTCAAGCCCTGTACATCGACGGGATCGGGGTTGTCGTAACCGCTCTCCGTACGATGCGAGGCGCCGACCGCAAAGGTCAGGTCGCCGCCGGGCAGCTTGTAGAGGTCGCCGCTGAGGTCGACCTGCGGACCTTTCTCCTGGCTGCCGTAATGGTCGTCGGTATCAGCCTCGAGATACTTGAACATCGCCGGCGTGATGCCACCGGGGCCGGCCAGCACGTTCAACGGCACGCAGCCGGCAATCACCTTACCCGGCGTGCCGCAGACCACATTGCCGCTGGCATTCATGAACGACGGACCGAGGGCATTCTGCAGGTTTGCCAACCACAGATTGCCTGTAGCGTAGATATTGCCCTCGAATTTGGTGTCGTAGTAGCTGGCGTCCCAGTTGAACAGATGGTCGCCGATAGCGAAGTTGCCTTCCAGTCCAAAACTGTAGCGATAGTTCTTGACCTTGTTGATGGTATAGCGCGGCAACTCGACCAGAGCTCGCTGATAGTCGATGTCCTGGGGCGTCTGTCCGGGAGCGTTATAAGGGTTGTAGTAGCTGTTCTGCGAAAGCGCGTAGTCACCATTGTAGGTCGACAACGGATACCCACCCAGCAAGGCGGTATTGCCCTGTTCGTTGTAGTCCAGGTTGAAGTTGGCGGTGAGGTTGTTGAGCAGGTCGTAATGCCCCTGAAGAAACAGGTTCTTCATATTGGTGGCACTCTGCAGGTTGCTCAGCGATTGCAGGTTGTAGGTGTCGCCCGGATTGGTAACGTTGCCATTGGGGCCTGAGGTCGGCAGCACCTGCGTATGGTAGTCGTTGATGTTCAGTGGATTGCCACCGGCATTGAGGATCAGCGGGGACCCTGATGCCGTGTTGAGGATCTGTCCGTACGGACCAACAGTCGCCCAGCCGCTGAGCGGATGCAGATTGGTCAACGGATAGGCACTGAACGGGCGACTGTCACCGTTGAGGGCGTCTTGATTCTGGTATTGCGCGGAGAACAGGATCGAGCCGCGCTCGCTGGTCTTGCCGAAGGTCATGCCGTATTGCTCTTGGTCACCGTCGTGGTGGGGCATGTACTGGCCGTCGTAACTGTCGAACTGGATGCCGTCGAAATTTTTCTTGGTGATGATATTGACCACGCCCGCGATGGCGTCCGAACCGTAGATCGCTGAAGCGCCGTCGGCCAGCACATCGATATGGTCGATGATCGAGCTCGGAATGGTATCCAGATTGGTAAAACCGTCGTAGGACGTACCCCAGCGCTTGCCATCCACCAGGATCAGCGTGCGCACCGCGCTCAAGCCGCGCAGATTGATGAAGGTGCCGCCGGCATCCACGCCGGCATCCAAAGGATCGGATTTGCTGATGTCAGGTACATTGGCCGCCGTGAGGTTCTGCAGGAACTGGCCGACCGTGGCGAAACCCTGGCGCTGGATGTCCTGTGCCGTGATGGTGACCACCGGCTGTGCCATTTCCACATCCACGCTGCGGATCAACGAGCCGGTGACTTGCACGGCCTGCAGGTTCTTGGTCTGCAGCGGGCTGTTTTGGGTCGAAGCCTGTGGCGCGGCGGCGGCCGTGCCAGCCGGAATGGCTGCGGGCTGAACGCTCAGCGTTCCATTGCTTTTTATCGAGGGCTCAAGCCCAGTGCCCACGAGCGCTTCATGCAACGCCTGCTCGCGCGTAAAGACGCCCTGTACCCCGCGCGAACTCTTGTTGGCGACAAGCTGGGGATCAAAGACGATCGCAGCACCGGATGCTTGCGCGAGCTTCACCAGCACATCGGCCAGCGGCCCCGCAGCCACGTTGTAGCTTTGTTGGACTTGAGCCGTCGAGTCCGATTGTGCAGACACGGACATCGCCGGCAGCATGGCCCCCATGATCGCGAGTACCAGTAACGGTCTCGCCGCCGGAAAAGGTTTTCCCTTCATAGCCCCACCCCTTAGCGTTTTCTGGAAATCGACCGCTGGCCCCACCAGCAATGGGTCGATTCATTTGATTGCAGATACACCCCCAAAGGGCACGCAATGCACCCTTCTATTGGCTATGTGCAACGAGAACGGAAAAATGATGGGTGCTACGAAAAAATCGCCCGAGCTTGGCAGTGACAGCTATCGTGCGGAAACGATGACCCAATACGGGGTATACCGCTGGATTTCAATCGGCATGATGGATGCCAGAGAGTTGAGCGCCCGATCGGTATCGTCGAGAGGAAGCGCGGCGCTGACGCGCATGGAGGCTACTGCCGGGTCCACTCGGATAATGCCGCGACGATAGGGGCGCAGCGCATCGATGACATGGGTCAGTGGTTCGTCAAGCGCGACGTAGTAACCATTGACCCAGGCCATTGCACCATCCTGGGTTTTGCTCGGCGTCTCGATGGAGTGCGAAGTGAACATCGCCCGCTCACCCGCATGCACCTGACAGGTAGCTCCTGAATGGGTCCGAATCTCCACCTTCGAACTCGCCACCGCGACCTCCGCTCCGTCTGGCAGCAGGCGAACCTGGAACTCGGTACCGAGCGCACGAACGCCGCCATAGAGAGTGTCGATGACAAAGGGCCGTTGTCCGTCATGCGCCACGTCGGCTATCAACATACCGGCCCGCAGCCGCACAAGACGTTCGTGACTATCAAAGGCAATGTCAGCCGCACTGCGTGCGTTGAGGGTAATGAGTGACTGATCGGGTAACCGATAAGAATGGCGTTCCCCAGTGGCTGTGCGGAAGTCCGCACTGAGGTTCAGTCCCGAGGCTCCACGATGCACCAACCACCCGGCGCCGGCGGTCATACCGGCGAGCACGGCCATATTGCGAAGCAGCTTGCGTCGACTCGTGGATTTCTCGAGTTTCTGTAGAAGCGTATCGGTCTCGATACCCATTTGCCGTGGCACGTCGAAGTATTTGGCTGCTTGCATCAACTTCGATATCGCCTCGGCATGGCGAGGATCCGCACGTTGCCATGCGTCGTACCGCGCCCGATCACTATGGGTCAAATCGCCTTCTTCCAGTCGCAGCATCCATTCGACGGCTTGATTGAGGATAAAGTCCGATGACGATCGAGTGTGTGCGTTCATGTCGAGACGGCAGCAACACAGTGGCGCAGCCCTTTGGCAACGACGCGCCGTACCTGGCTGGGTGAGAGCCCGATCAGATCGCCGATTTCCTCGTAGCCAAGACGGTCCAGCTTATAAAGAAGAAACACACGTCGTTCTTTACATGACAGCCCGTCAAGAACCTTGTCGATCAACATCACCGCTTCCACGAGAAGGGCCTGCTCTTCCGCCGAATGACAAGTGTCTCGTCCCCGGAGTGCGAGCGCCTCCAGGCAGGCATGCTCAAGATCTCTTCTTCGCCAGATGCCGAACAGCACCCGCCGCGAAATCGTGGTGAGCAACGCGCGAGGTTCAATGATCGTCTCAGGATGGGGTAGTGCAACCACCTGGGCAAACGTCTCGGCGGTTACATCCTCGGCACCAAAGGCATCGCCCATGCGACGCTGCAGCGTACTGCGAAGCCACTGATAGTGCGCCAGAAAAATACGTTCGAGGATCTGGCTTCGCGTATCAAGAACAGTTGCGTTGTTGGTCATGTTTCTGCAGATCCGGGAGCAATTTCGAGCCAAATATCATTGACGACTGCTATCGGTGTGTATTCCACCGTCCCCACGATACAACCGGAAACACTCAGCAACTAGCCCCTAAATACCGAATAAACCTTTGATATGCGGAGTATCCATTCCGCTTTACATCATCATCATCAATGTTCCGTGGCGGCGCTGCCGATGCGCCGGGGCCAGGATGCGTTTGTGCAGTGAGGCGCTGTGTTCAGTCGCCGGGGTATAGCGAAGTGCGTTGGCACTCATGTCCGACGGCGACTTCATGTGGCCTTTGCTCATGGATGCAGCGAGTTCATGCATCGCCGGTTGTCATGGAGACCAAAGCCAGCTCCAACGACGCAGAACCAGCGGTATGCCATCGCGACATCATCGAATCAGGTCGCGCAGTGTAAGTCGGGTGTCACGTGCGACTCCTTTCCGGCTGAAGGTCAAATGCAGCGTTGTGCCTGGTGCACCGTTGCGTAGCGTCTTGCGCAGGTCGTACAGCTTGATAGTAGTGACCGGCTTGCCATCGACCGCGGTGATGATGTCACCGGCACGCAAGCCGGCGACCGCCGCGGGCGTCCCGTTGCCCACGTCGACGATCTCGAAACCCTGCGCGACCTGATTGATCCACATGCCGGAGCGATCGAACGTGTCCAGATCGTCGATCTTGCCTTCAATCGGTTTCAGATACATCAGCTGGTGGTCGTAGTCGAAAGTGACCACGAAGCGCTTGAGCACGCCGCCACCCACGTTATTGGGGAACGCATCGACACCGCCCGCGCCACCCTTGTCCAGGCTGAATTCGGTCAACGGAGAAGCAATCGTCAGACCATCGAGCTTCAGGTTG
>Ga0302315_10001651_pt1 | contig 22225 bp, 9 predicted proteins | sample III_Palsa_N3_1_FD_200532 | JGI IMG/M metagenome (GOLD analysis project Ga0302315, IMG submission 200532) | Peat permafrost microbial communities from Stordalen Mire near Abisko, Sweden - III_Palsa_N3_1 | ecosystem: Environmental > Terrestrial > Soil > Palsa > Peat permafrost | place: Sweden...
GACTCCACAAAGCTCCAGTGCAGTAAGTCTTTGGAGTGCCAATAGCCACCTGATTTCGATGGGAAGAGCCAATATTCAGAGCGAAAGACGACCAGGGTCGGATCCGCTGCTTCGCGCCGGCTCGGTATCTCGAGGCGAAACCGGTATGGCAGATTTATCGGGTTACAGTAGCTGTCCTGACGAGGAAGGCTTTTAGGGGATTGAGCTATAGCGCAGTTTGCTGCAGCGTAAAGCAGCAAGCCTGAAGCAGCGGCCCTAAACTCTCGCCGAGATGTCATGGTCATTGTGCTGACTTCTCCTGGCCAGAGCATTTTTTGCGGCGTTGCGCTCTGTGGGAGCAGCAGGATAACCGGAACCTGGCTTCGAATTGAGGAGAGGCGGGTGCCGGTTTGGAACGAACCTGGAACCTACATTCCTCGCGTCGAGGTTCGGATAATGCGTACTGGATTTTCGTCCCGTATCTCGAGCACCAGGCGCTTTCCAGAGAAGGCAGCCGCCCGCGCCAGGGCAGTGAGGGTGAGGGACGACGATTTCGGATGGAGGAGTCCAGGAACAAGCGCCTGATCCACCGTTCGGCGAGGTCTGTCGATGGCTTTATCGTCGCGAAGCGTTTTTGCGACGCTGACCGATGAGGGTTTAACCCTCTTTCCAATTAACTTTGAGGTCAACAACTCGCCAGGTGCAAGAGTTGCCTCGTTTGCCAGGATCCCGATCGTCATAGTCGCCTCTTTCTTTGTTGCCAGTTTTTCAGTCATGTCTGGGCTATATGAAACCTAATGGTTTTCAGGGAAAGATTTCAACGTTAGGATAGGTGTAACCTGAGCGCTACGTTATTGAAAACAAATGCCTACATTGTTTTGTGTGCGCTAACGGTATGTACGTGAGGCGGCACATGGTTTCCGCCTCTGCTGTGCGAGGGAACCTGCGTCTCCTGCAGCAGCACACTGGTGCTAGAATTGGGGCGCCAAATATCATATGCAATCGATCCCTGTTAGTGAGGCACAGACACTGGAAGATCCGAGGAACGCCGCTAAACCCTGGGATGTTGCCTCCCTCGAGTTGCATCTCAACGGTGTACTGGAGGGAGAGGCATTCAAAGGTAGCCACCGGAGCGGCAAATTTCTGAAATACATCGTTGGTCGAGCGGTTGCGGGGGATTTCGATTCGCTGAAGGAGCGGGCGATTGGGATTGAGGTCTTTGGCAGACCCCCAGGTTACGACACGAGCGTCGATGCGATCGTTCGGGTGACGGCCAGTGACGTCCGCAAGCGCCTTTTGCAACATTATGTTCGTCCCGGAATGGCTTTGGAATATCAAATCAGTCTTCCGGCAGGGTCGTACGTCCCCAAAATCATCCGCGAATCTCGTTCTTGCACGGATCAACCTGTGGTGTCCACGGCCGGAGTCCGAACCCAGGAACATTTGTCGGCGGATCTCGTCCCGCAATCGACGTCCTGGGGCAGGGAAGAGCTGCTTCGGTTCGTGCTGACGGCCTTACTTATTTCGGCGCTCAACCTTGCAGCCTTTGTTGTGGTTCGGAACCGCTTGCAGAGGCCGGAACACATCGCCGTTCTTCCATGGTCCGCTATCTTTGGAACCTCGCGAATGACGCAAATCATCACGAGTGACCCGAACATAGCCGAAATCCAGGGCTTCACCGGCGGGCAGATCACCCTCTCCGACTATGCCAATCATAAGTACATTCCTGATCCAGGCCTTCTGACTGCGGAGCAACGCCAGTTTTGCCAGGTCATTCTCCGAGGAGACAAGGCCTCAGTGGTCGACATGCCTATTGTGATGGCTGTCGGCCAACTGGCGCAGGCCACCGCGTCGAAGGTTGCAGTCCATGGAGCGAGAAATATTCAGTTCTCTGACCTGCAGTCAGACGAAAACTTCATTCTATTAGGGAGTCCGAGGTCGAACCCGTGGTCGAATCTTTATAACGACCGTCTCGATTTCAGGTTCGAATACGATACTAAGACCAGGAAAGAAGTGATCCGCAACGTTCATCCTCAAACCGGAGAACTTCCGATATATGCCGGGACGGCTCCGGGTTGGGCCACGGGGCAGTCGTATGCAATTATGGCGTTTCTAAAGAATCTGGATCAAAGCGGGCAGGTCCTTTGGGTCGCCGGCCAGACTGCCGAGGGAACGGAGGCGGCGGGTAAGCTCGTCAGCGATCCTCCGAGATTGGCCACAATGTTGAAGAAATGCGGTATCCGGCCACAGGGGCCGGACCACTTTGAGATTTTGCTGCGACTCAATGCGCTGGCTGGTTCGCCCAGCAACGTGGATGCCGTGAGCTGCCGTGTGTTCTAGGAGCAGTATCGTGGCTGGGTAAGGAAACAGCCATGGATTTGAGCGGCTGCGTCCCCACATTAAGGGAGGAGCTGTTCGAGATTGGGCACCCAGGCCTGAGTCCCGCTGCCATGATTTTGCTGTATGCGTGTGTGTGCCTTCTGCAAAAGAAGTCCCTGATAATGCTGGACATGCGCCGTCGGCACTTATAATTTCATTTGCACCGCAAAGTCATCGTCCAAAGGAAGACATCGAGTGAAGCGAAAGTCGTCGACTCCCACTGTAGCGGATGTTGCACGGCTCGCCGGCGTCGGTGCGATCACCGTTTCCCGGGTCGTCAACGATACGAGCTATGTGAGTGCGGACAAGAAAAAGAGGATCCGAGAGGCCATTCGGAAGCTTGGGTATCGGCCGAATCAGGCCGCAAGAGTGCTCAAAGGTAATCGCGCCAAAATGATCGGGCTGATCATTCCAGATCTGGCCGATCCCTTCTTCGGGAGGTGCGCCGCGGCGGTTGAGGAGTATGCGTCTTCTCACGGTTACATGACTCTGATTGTTGCCTCCAACCGGAATCAGGAACTGCAGGAGAACGAGGTGGTCATGATGATGGGCCAGAATGTGGCCGGTCTCATCGTTGTCCCTTCGTTGCCAGGCGAAAGCCTGCACCAACTGTCGGAGATGGATGTGCCGATAGTCGCTCTTGACCGCCCTTTGGAAGGCGTCAATGCCGATGAGGTCGTGGTTGAGAATCTCGGCGGAGCTCAGACAGCAGTCGCGCACCTCATCGAACATGGGCACAAACGAATCGCGTGTGTCGGTTACGACAAGACCTCATACTCCATCGGGCATCGCATCCTGGGCTATACGGAGGTGATGCGAGCGTCTCGGTTGAAGCCTGAAATTTATGACGAGGTCAAGACTCTTGAAGATACGTTAAAGCTTGTGCGGCGCTGGAAGAAGAGTCAGGAACGTCCGACCGCTGTTTTTTCACTCAACAACGTCTCTACGCATCATCTCCTGTGGGCGCTTCGCGAGGTCGGTCTAGCCATACCGGAAAATATCGCACTTATCGGGTTCGACGATTTTGAGTTGGCAGCACTTCTTTCTCCTCCGTTGACGGTAATCCGTCAGCCCTCCGCCAACCTTGGCGTTCAGGCCTCCAAGTTGTTGTTTGAACGGATTGCAGCGGCGAAGCGGCCGGAAGGTGGTTTCGGCATCAAGCTTGTGCTTCCGGTGGAGTTTGTGATTCGAGGTTCCTGCGGCTGCTCGGCGACGAAACAAACCAGGAGCTGAGGATGATTCTCGCTGTGGCTGTGATTGCGATCAGGCTCGACTTGATGTCCTCATTCTCGGATTTTACTTGTGTTGAGCGATAAGTTCCTTCACCTGTGACGGATCGAGATCTGTTGTTCCAATCCGCCCGCTGATATCGCGGACCGCCACCCGGACGGTCCTGGTGGCGAGTGGGACAGCAAGGCGTAGCGGAAGATTGGTGTAGCTCGTTGCAGCCGGTTGGCCGGGAAGCTCCAGAGAAAACCTGTACACGCTGTTCGCGATCAATACGGAGTTCTTGTCAAGCGCCGAGATGACGGCCACAATGGAGGCGCGTTCCGAATTGTCGGGACCAGGCTCTTCCACAAGAGAGTTGTTGTCGACTGCAACCTCGCAGGTGGCGACCCCTTGTGAGCCCAGTTGGCAGCGTTGTATCCGCAGGCCGACTCCGTTGTATGTCATGCCCGAAACCACTGCCTCATGCAGGTCGAATTGCAAATCCTTCGCGGCTATCGTGGTCTGATCCGATGGCGCAGGATAGTATCCCTGCTTGGACTGGACAATGAGTTTTGGGTCCTTCATGCGTATATCGATCCTGCGGTACTTCCCGTCCTGTATGGGATCGCTGGGGATATAGCTGATGGTATAGAAGCTGGTGTTGCGGGCGATGCTGTCTTCGATCTCATTGTTGAGATCATTTCGTCCGTAAAAATACTTTCCCCCGGTCTGCTGGACGAAGCTCATGAAGTTGAAGCCAGCTTCAAACGGATCGGTCGGAGAATTTGGCGTCAACGTGACGGGTCCTCCTACGTCGTTGATGAACTGAGGAGGCGGAGCTGCATTGACTGTGGGATCGATGACGTAGATGGTGGTCCGGGATTGCATGAGGAGGTCCATCGTGCTGCTGATGGCCTTTTTCATGAATTCAAGCTGTTTCTTATCCAATACGGTTCCGTCGATTCCCGGAAAGCTGCGTCCGACCCAGATGATCTGCTTATCGCCCTTGCTCCCGCGACTGAACAGGGCCAATTGCTGTATCGCGGACAGGGAAGCGCTGAGCTGCTCGACGACTGCGCCGCGGTTGAATTTATCCGACATCGACGCCTTATGGGAGTCGATGGCTTTGATCAGGGCATCGCGGTCCCTCGAGAAGGACGTCACGGGGTGAATTCCAGCATCATTCAGCCAAAGAACGATTGTGGGCTGTTTGAGCAGGCTCGGCTGCGACTTCAGATATCGATCAACTTCCTGGCGCGAATATGCCGTCTCCTCGAAGGGGGTATCCATTTCGTCGATGACGAGCATGGTGAGGGGGGCGTCACCCCAATCTTCGCGCCCGAATTTATCCTTCGGAGCTGCCACCGGAATCGTATCGGCTGCGTGAGGAGCATCAAAATTTCGGATGTCCTGTGGAACGCCATTCTCAGAGACCGTGAAGTCGTCTCGGGTGAGATTCGTGACCAGATGTCCGGCTTTATCGGTAACCACAACATCCAGAATGACAAGCTGACTTTGTACTTTCAGAGTGGTGGGAACGTCCTGTGCAGACACTGAGACGCATAGTAGCGATAGGAGTGCAGTCATTCTCGACAAGAGCAGTACGAGGCGCAGGCCTGTAGGAGTCCGACGATTGAAGATGGAGAGCTGGAAAGGTATGGGACTGGAAGTGGCCGAGAAGATGCTCATATGACTGGGCAGTCCGCCATTTTATATGGTTGCGTTGCTATCAGGTTTTTCATTCCAGCTCCTTACTGCTTCGATACCGGTTCCACAGCCGCACGATGCGCGAACGATGAATTCAACCGGCAATACTGTCTTTATTCCAGTTTGAGTTTGATCGCCTTCAGGGTTTTCTATGCGTTCGAATAAGAGCCTGACCGCTTGCATCCCCAACACGTGTGCCGGTTGGCGTACTGCCGTTAGCGGCGGCAATAGGAGAGGCGCCAGAGGAAAATCGTCGAAGCCGACGATCGCAATCCCGTCCGGTATATGAAAACCTTCTTCTCGAAGCGCCTGAAGGGCTCGTAATGTTGTGACATTGTTGAGAGAAAAGAGAGCATCGGGCCGGTGCGCCGCTCGATGCCACGAATGAACGATCCTGCCTACTGCATCAGCAGTCCAGGCCTCGTCATATATGTCTGGTTTCAGCCCCGCCGCGTTCAGGACGCTTGTGTAGCCCAGAATTCGTTGGCTGATCGAGTAGAAGTCCTTATCATAGCCAATGCAGGCGATCCTCTTGCAGCCGTGCCATAAGAGGTGCTCGACAGCAGTCCGGGCTCCTCCAAGATTGTCGACGACGACCTCATCACCAATCAGGCCTTGCAATGGTCTGTCGAGTGCTACGATCGGTATCCCGCTCGATGCGAGCATTTTTAGCCGATCGTTGGGCAGAGACGGAACAATCACCAAGCCAGCGACGTTCTGGCCCATCATCATATCCACTTCGTTCTTTTCGATCTCCGTATTCCTTTGAGATGCGACGATCAACGTCATATAGCCACGTTCAAATGCGAATTTCTCCACAGCGGCGGCACACATTCCAAAGAATGGGTCCGACAAGTCCGGGACGATCAGGCCGATCATTCGGGCTCTTTGCCCTTTTAGAACGCGTGCGGCTTGATTTGGCCGGTAGCCGAGTTTCTTGATGGCCGCTCTAACCCGCTTGCCCTTTTCGACGCTTACAACTCCGCTTCCATTGACAACGCGGGACACGGTGATAGCGCCGACGCCGGCGAGCTCGGCGACATCAGCGACAGTAGGAGGTGAACTCCGCTTTGACACTCTCTTCTCTTTCAATGGCGCGCCCTTTCACTCAACGAAGGTCAAGATGGTCCGTCATCCTCGGTGGTCACCCTTCTCTTGTCAAAAAAGATGCGGGAGCGCCGGAATGACGGAGGGGAAGAGCATGGCTCTGAGAGTAACTCAAAAATGGTAGCGATGTCATTATCGATGTTCCGTCTGAATGGCCGGTAAGTTTTGGCGGGTTATATTTATTCGGTGGGCTGAGCCTGGCGCAGGAAATCGGCCGACTTGTGTTTTCCTGACCACGGCGATGCAGACGAATCGTTGACTCAACTGCCTGGATGGTGACGCCGCGTTAGCCGGGAATGGGTCGGTTTCCCCTCTTGCGGGCGGCCAAAGATAGTACTTGACACTCGTCGCGGGCAAGGCGTAGGGTTTTGGCGATTTATATGACAGCGTTACCATATTATATCCAAAATAGCTTTCCTGAAAGATGGCGCGCGGGGTTTTGAACCCTCATTCACGAAGAAATACTATTCGACTGAAGTTGCCAAGTGACAAATTCAATGACCGTGATCTTACAAATGATGATGAGCGACTTTGCCCGACAGACGAATCGAGAGTCTCTCTCAAGACTCGCGTTTGTCATTGCCTCTGCACTACTCTTTTGCCTGCCGGTGACGGCCAGGGCTCAGACCGGAACCGGCCAGGGCATCATATCCGGCGTGGTGACCGACCCGGCCGGAGCCAGCATTCCTCATGCGTCAGTCGCCATCAGGAACACGTCCACCAATGTGGTCATTAAGGTGACAACAAACGACACAGGCTATTATGAGCTCCGGGACCTGAACCCCGGAACCTACGAGATCACTATCGACGCGTCCGGCTTCGAGAAGATGGTTGACTCGGGAGTTATTCTGGAGGCGGACGGCAATCCCAGCATCAATCTGACACTGAAAGTCGGAACCAGTAATCAAACGATTATTGTCAATGGCGTATCCCCTTTGATCGATACTCAATCGGTCGGGGTCGGACAGGTCCTCACCTCGGAGGAGATGTCCGCTCTACCCAATGGGCAGGCTCCGATCTGGCTTGCCATGCTGGCGCCCGGTGTCCAGTCGAACTATGCCCAGAATTATCAATTGGGAGGCGCCGACCCGAGTTGGAACGGCGGCGGACCGCAGTTTGGGGCGAACGGGCGTATTGGAGCCAACGAGTTCAGCCTGGACGGTGCGCCAAACATGTCCAATCAACGAGGCCAGGCGATCAATCTTTCCGCGGATGAGCTTGGGCAGACGAGCGTAAACATCACGCAGTACGATGCCTCGGTTGGGCATACCTATGGAATCTCCATCAACCAGACCACCAGGTCCGGGACGAACGATTTTCATGGCGCTCTCAGGTACCGGCGGTACGACCTGCGCTTTTTCGGTATGCAACACTTCCAGCGGTTGGCTTATCTATCTAACCTTGCTGAACACAACTGCAACGCAAACCCAGGTTCGGCAGCATGCCAGACCGTCAATCAGACGCTTAATTACCCTGGAGTACACAATAACTACGAAGATGGCGGAATCGGAGGACCGGTTTTTATTCCAAAGCTATTCGATGGCCGGAATAAGCTGTTCTTCTTCGTGGGCGTTTTGATGGAAACCCCCAACAGTGCCCTTTCCAATTCGATCAACATCCCGTCGGCCCAGGATAGAACTGGAAACTTCTCCGATCTTGGTCCCGGTTCGACTCCAACGGGTGCGGCTGCTACCTTGTTCCAGGCTGCCGGCTGTCCCGCCGGAACACCATATTATGGGCAGTACCAGATCTACAATCCCTATTCTGTGGCCATGCTTAATGGCCATCCGAGCCGTCTGCCCTTCTGCAATAATCAGATTCCTTCGAACCTGATCTCCAATCTGCCGATCGTCCAGCTCGTCAACTCGCTTTATCAGGCTCCAAATTACGGGGGAACCGCGGGCGGGCCGCCTGCTGCATCGGGGACGAATTATATCTATGAGGCAGCGACCATATCCGAGTTCCGCGAGGTCACGAATCGCTACGATTACGCGGTTAACAATGCCGACCATATCTTTTTCACATGGCATCGCGCACATGACGGCCTGCATAATACGACCTTCCTGGCGAACAATTTCATGGCTTATCACCAGGATAAATGGATCAATATTGGAGCACTGGGTTGGTCGCACATTCTGTCACCGAAGACATTCATCGATGTTACGGTCGGGGGGATGGACTATAGCGGTGGGGGCTTTACCTATCCAAGCGAGCAGAAATATCTGCCCAGTCAACTTGGCCTGCCGACGTATGTGGATCAGTATGCAGGGAATTACGCGCAGTTCCCGATCCTGAACATGAGCAACTACCAGCAGGTTGGCGGTACGAACTTCAATAATCCGCTCTATCGAACGCTCGCGTTTCGTGGCAATCTGACAACCGTTCGCGGAACGAGCACCTGGAGAGCGGGCGCAGAATGGCGCCAGCAACATGTGGACATAGGCGGACCAGGCTCAACCAACACGTCGTACGGGCCCTCCGGGCAGTACAACTTCGACGACACGTATGTTCAGCAAAACGATGGCACAAATCCAATTTCCGGTTCCAATTTTCCAACTACAAATACAGGGCTTCCGTATGCCGCGTTTCTGTTAGGGATTCAGACCTCAGCCCAGGCGACGACTGTTCCAGAAACGTCTCGCTCTAATCCGTACTATGCGTTTTATGCTGGCGATACCTGGAGAGTGTCCCGCAAACTCACGCTTACGCCGGGACTGCGGTACGAGTTCGAATACGGTCCAACGGAGAAGCACAACCGCCAAATCGTAGGTTGGGATCCAAATGCTCCATTGACCTTTGCATCGACCGTCGAGACAGCGTACCAGTCCGTTTTATCGGGTGTGACGGCGGCTCAACGTGCCATGCTTCCGACTACTCTGACGCTCAAAGGTGGACCTATCTACGCTGGAGTTAATGGTGCATCAACCCGGCAGTGGGCAAATGACTGGAGATTCCTGCCCCGAATCGGTGCCGCCTACTCGATCAATGACACGACTGTGGTTCGCGCCGGCGCAGGATTTTACTTTGACACTTTGAATGTCCTCAATGAAAGCCAAACTATCGATTCGGACGGTTTCACGGCTACTACTGGACCCGTCAATTCATCCAATGTTTTCGGCACGGACTTTATAGCGGGCACCTCACCCATGGCCAATCCGTTTCCGTCGTCGAATGGAACACGCTTTGCGCCTGCGGTGGGAAGCTCGCTTGGGGCAGACTACTATGCCGGAAGCTCGGCGACGATCGGCATCTATCCGCACACCCGCTTGCCAGCCCGATCGGAAAGAGTACAAGTCAGCCTGGAGCACCAGATTGGGCGCTCGTTGGTTGTACAGGTAGCCTATGTCGGATCGAGGACCACGCATATTACCCTTGATGGCAATCTTAACAACACTCGCACATATTCCTCAGGTTACGAGACTGCCACGGCTGTTCCGAGTTCTTTTTATACGGGCGGCAGTCAGCCAAATTCTGCCAGTAACAACCTGCTTGGCACCAGCATTACGAATCCATTCTATATAGCGAATTTGAGCAGTCTTGAGGTGAGCGATCCTGTGTACTATAACGTTCTTAGCAAGAGTAGTTATATGACATCCCCCACCATCACCATTGCCAACCTTGTTAAGGCGAATCCTCAGCTGAGCACGCTTCGATTTTACCCGTCCGACGGCACCTCACAATTTCAGGAATTTCAGGCCAATCTAAGCAAGAGGATCAGCAATGGCCTGGTGGCGAATTTCGCGTATCAGAAGAATCTGCAATACGATCGCGATTATTACGAATATCTCTACTCCACGCACCCCAGCCTCGAATCCACTCTTCTCACGCCACCATGGCGCGCTACTGCTACGTGGGTCTATACTCTCCCGTTCGGTCCGGCACAGCGCTTCGCCAGGAGTGGCGTCATGAGCACGCTCCTGGGCGGGTTCAAGTTGTCTGGATCATGGGAAGCGAATCCTGGCACGCTGCTCACGTTTACGGGAAACGGGTCGACGAGTGGGCAGCCGAACATCTTCTTCATTGGAGATCCGAACAGCATCCGAATCAAGAACAACACTTCCTTCAACACCTCTGGAACTGTGCCCACCATCAACGGTTTCAATACCCAGGCGGTAACCGCAACCGCGACGACCACAAACGGCATTACCACTTGCTCCTACTCGGGAACCGGCTTCGTCCTGAATTCCTCGTGTCAGCCTAATACGTATAATCTGGCCGACTTTCCAAGGCACGTCGAAGGCGTTCGGTCGGAGGACCTTGAGAACTGGAATGCCAACTTAGGGAGGACGCTCAATCCGAATGAGCGATTCAAGGTTGAAGTTCGCGCAGACTTCTATAACGTATTCAACCATCAAAGAGTCGCCATGGTTGGTGGGGCTCAGATGAATCCGACGAATTCACAGTTTGGACAGGTCACTTCAGATAACGGAAATGGACGCGAAATTATCTTTCAAATGTTGACGACCTTCTAACAGGTCGGGTGCCCCGGCTTGTTCACAATGTAGATAGATCTTCTGTGGCAGAAGGGGGCCGGACACCGTGTCTGCGGTAGCTGGCTCGGCGGAATCTACAACTGATGCCTAATCGCCGATTCGGTTCTGCAATACCGCGCTCAATATCAACTCGGGACAATCCGCTTATCGACAACGTCTCGACTCCAACTTCACGGTGACGGGCAGCTGCAACAGCTTCACTACTCCGTAGCGCTGGGAAGCTGCGTCAGGATTTCCAGGAGATCCTGACGCAGCCAGATTTATGAAGCGGTTATTATGCCTGGAACATCACCGGAAGAGAGACGTGCTACGAAGAGCGTCGTGTTGCGCTGATTGAGACTCGAGAGCCTCTCAGGTTAGCTGCGACGGAGCCCGCAGGCTCTGTATGAGGTTTGATAGAAGCCTTCCCGCAATTGGATCCTCCGGGGCTTCGAGGAGCATCATCTCACTCGCAATGACTTTACCTTTCCCGTCACTCAACTGTACCAAGGGTGTTCCGCTATACTTCGCCAAGTCCGCAGGCGTCTTGAGGTAGCCGTGGATGTCGACGACTTCCGCAAGGATACTGGTGTCGGCTCGTTGTGTCTCAACCTGATAGACACCGCGGCAAGCTCTCGGAACGTTTCCTGCGCCCAATTCGAACCACGCCAGATCCAGGGGACTTAGTCCGTCGAACGCGGGGGATTCGGGGATGTGCATGGAAGCGATCTCGCCGGGGCAGGTGCGAAAAGATTTAATCTGATCCGGAAAGAGGGATGGAAGTCTGGCACCTGCGTGAAGCAGGAGGACGCGTCCTCCGGAGGCCACAAAGCGCCGGAGTTCGGCGTCTCCCTTCGAGTTTCCCAGGATGGTCTCAGCATTGGGAATCACCACCACTTCGTCCGGTTTGGCGTCCTGTAGGGAAGTAATCTCCCGGCCGGCGATCGGTAGCGCGGCAAGCTGCACACTATTCTTGCTGGTGAAGATGGCGATGGGATGTTGTAGTCCTTCCTTCGCCCAGGCATGTGTTCCTATGGTGATGTCATACGAGTTCTTGCTTGCCACGATGCCGTTGACTTCGAGAAGCAGCGTCAGTGTCGCGTTGAGCCTGGGAGAAGGAAGCTCGGCGGGCAGGGATAGTACAAGTTCACCCCAAAGATTTGTGTAATACGCAACGACAGAGGTCGCCAGCGCTCCCGTTGCGAGAATGTTCCCTCCGCTCTTCACCTGCCAGATGAGCCTTCCGGCGGGAAGTTCCTTGCCACTCTCGGAATCGTTGACGATACAAACTCTGATCGGCGTCCTGGACCCGGAGTAGAAGTGGCGGCCGTAGAGTTCCGCGCTTACCAAAACTGGCTGAAGAGCATCGCTGAGTGCATGGTAGGTGGGGAACGGTTCTATCGTCTTTGCGTTCCAGACATTCTTAAACCAGCTGACATAGGCGAAGTGAAGCACTCCGGAGCATTCTGTGCGGTTTGTCCGGCGTATTGTTTCGGCCAACTCTTTTGTCATAAACGACTGGCGTTGCAGGAAAAAGGCAGGGTCGCGATTTTCATAAGCCTCTGGCCCGACCAGAGACTGCGGCGTATGGTGTTGGAATAGGTAGAACCGGGTGGGATGCCCGTCGTCATTTCTGGGATATCCGGTTGACATCTCCTGGCTGATGAGGGGACGGCCGGGATACGCCGCTTTCTTTCCGAATTCACCATGGTAGAGGTGGAAGAAGGATGGATCGTACCAACCGTAGTAGCGATGAGCATCGTCGACATCTCCATCGTCGAAATCGCTGGGACGGACCAGATTCTCGTACTCGGCACCAATCTCCTGCCGGCAATAGCTTGAATCGCAGACGACAGGTCGGGTTGGGTCCATCTTTCTGATGGAGCGGACCATGTCGCTGAGGACCTCCCATTTCTCCCGCAAGAGAGTTGGATTCTTTCGCTCCAGAACTTCAAACTTCATCTCGTTGTTCACTGTCCAGAGAAGGAGGGAAGGGTGGTTGCGATGCTTGTGAATGAGGGAAAGAAACTCGCTCTTCCATACGGAGAGCAGTTCTTTGGAGGGCAGGTCTCCTTCAAGCATTAGCCATGGCCAGGTTCCTTCGTAGGACACGGCCATGCCAGCCTCGTCGGCAGCCTCCAGCCAGCGGGTGGTGAACGGGACGGTATGGGATCGAGTTGCGATGACATTACCTGCCTTCGCAAGCTGCATAAAGTGTTTCGCGAGTTCTGCGTCGTTTGGCCGGAGCGCATTGGGAAAGTGATTGGCGCCCCGAAGCCAGAAGGGCTTGCCATTGAGTATCAACCGGCCTTTATCCGTAGCAAAGGTGCGGAATCCAAACGTCGTCTTATGTTTATCGAGAACTGTATCTCCGGAGGTCATCGTAATCTCCAGCACGTACAGATGCGGTTCGTGGGGAGACCAGAGTTTAGGACTCAGATCGGGAGTCATCAGGTGCAAGACTGCTGGAGTTGCGCCGATGGACTGCGACGCCGCGTGCTGGGCAGAATAGAGTTCTGTTCCGTCGGCTGAGGACGCGATCGTGTAGGAGATGGAAACCTCTCTGTTTCGAGCCGTAGCATTGCGGAGTATTACCTCAAAATCCAGGCCGTTGAGCCGTGGCTTTGTATAGACCTCCTGCACGGAGACCTCGTTTGTCACCAAGAGTGTGACGGGTTGCCAGATCCCGCTGGCGTCATTGGGGTACATGCCGTGAGGCAACGAGGAAAGCATCTCGCTAGTGACCTCAACTGTCACTGCGACGCCGAGGACTTCGTTCTTGTCACTTCGGCTCCCAAAATGTCCCACGACGTGAACTGCGAGTAGATTTTTGCCGGGCTTTACCGCATGTGTAATGTCGCAGCGAACTTCGCCGAACATGCCGACGTGAGAGCCAACCTGGACCCCATTCAGCCATACGTCCGCAACCTTGGCGATAGCGTCGAAGCAGAGTTCGAAGCGCCGGTTGGCGACCGAAGCCGGGAGATTGAGATAGTGCCGATACCACCCGCCTTTGGTCGCGCGCCAATCAAAGGTGTATCCATCGAGCCGGCCCATCTCCGCTTCATAGAATTTGTCGCAGATGCCTTTCGAAGCGGAGACGCCCTTAAGTTTCGGAAATCCTGTTTCACCGTGCAGCCAGGACAGGGTTGGCGTCCAGAAGTGGGGAACCTCCATTACGTGCCATTGGCGGTCGTCGAGAATCTCCGACTGTGGTGCCACCGATGGAGCGAGCTCCTGATCCGGGAGGAAGAGCCAGCTGCCATCCAGTTGGCATTCAACGCGGGGCTGGTCAAGCGAGTGCACCTCGGCCGGCAGGTAGGCATCGCGCCGATTTGTCCGGAGGGCTTCTTTGTCGATCTTCGGGGCGCTCCATACGGCATTGCCCAAGGCGTCAATGATTGCCGAATCTCCCACAGAGAGGACATTCGCCTTCACATTGCGAAACTCGGCCGGCAACCAGCCGCCGCCGAGCGACACTCCTCCTTCGGCCCAGGGTGCCTCGTCATCGATCACGTTAATGCGTGGAGTTGTCTCCTGATTCAGGAAGATGAGGATGCGGTTGCCGCGTGTGACCGCTCGCAGCGTGTACCAATCACCCGGGACGGGATGAAAGTCCAATGGGGCGATGCCGAGAAACCTGGCTGCGCCATCGGCTCCGTAACGAGCCAGGTAGAGGTCGTCGTTGTTGCCGCCGCGGAGAGCGAAGACGTATCTGCTGTCGCGATCACGGCACTTGATGCCGCTCCAAATCTGGACCTCGGACACGCCCTGCGGTGTTCTGCCGTCGAACGAAAAATTGCAATCGCCATATTGCTGTTGCTCGATTGTGAAGCCGTCCTGAATGATGGTGGAATTCTGGAGATGCTGCAACACGATCCTGCCATAGGATTTCCAAAGCGCATTCCCGGCTTCCGGCAGTGCTGGGTTTTGAAAAGCGGAAGAGAGCGACCCCAGCATTTCTGCATGAGCCGTATTGGGCAACGCATAAGCAGTTGCGGCAGCAGAGACCTGACCTAGAAACCTTCTTCTTGACAGCATAATGAGTCCTTAACGCCTTCCGTTTGATTCCGCTTCCCGCATCGACGCGAGGAAGTGGTCGTGCGCGTATGGTTGCGATGCCATACGCGGCAATTGTATAGTACCTTCACTTGAGTCGTAGAACGACATCGCTCTTCCTGCGGCTCAATGGCGTTCCGCTGAAACGTTTTGGAGGCTATCGAGTGATAGTGCGATCGTTGTACCGATGCTGCGCGCTGGTTCTTGTGTTGACTGGGCCTGGACGCATGGCGATGGCATCCACCGATTTCAAACATGCGTTCGCTCCTACGGCTCCATTTGTGCCCCCGCCTGAGCAGGCATATCGTCACGATCTTTGCCTGAATGGCTCATGGCAGTTTCAACCGGTTGCGTTGCCAAAGAACTTCCATGAAGGCGTCGATCGAGCTCCTGAACTGACAATGCCCGTGCCCTCGGCGTGGGAGACGGTTCCGGTCAAGGTGCCTTCTCCCTGGAATGTCAACAGCTTCGCAAGCCGTCGCGGTTTGGGAGGGGATTTCCGCACCTATCCGAGCTATCCCGCAGCGTGGGAATCTGTAGAAATGGGATGGTTGCGCCGAAGCGTGCGGATTCCCGCCGATTGGAAGGGCGATCGGGTGCTGCTGCACTTTGCGGCCATCGCCGGCGATGTACGTATCCTGGTCAATGGAAAGACTGCGGGGAAGACCTTCGATATCTTCTTCCCGTTCGACGTGGATATTACCAATCTGGTCGCGCCCGGCGAGAGCGCTGAAATTCTTGTGGGTGTACGTAAGCCGTCGCTCTTCGACGTCAAAGGAAAATACGGGCGAAGAGAGTACCAGGCAGGATCCTTTTGGGGCCAGCATATCGTGGGTATCTGGCAGGATGTGGATCTTGTGGGCGTGCCTCCCGTGAGGGTGACGAGCACGTTTGTGCAATCGAATGTCAGTCAAAAGACACTCAAGGTCGACGTAACCTTGCGAAACGACAGCAATGCTGATGCTACGGTCGATCTTGCGGGCGAGGTCCATCGGTGGACTTCGCTGGCAGACAAAGATGGAGTGGAAGCTCCGGAGCCTCTCTGGAAGCTGGAACCCCATGTGGATGCCAGTCTAACGAGTCCACAGATACGGATTGCCGCGCATCAGGAGGCGACCGTCACACTTCAGACGCGAGTCGATTCACAGCTCGCGCTCTGGTCTGCGGAGCATCCCAATCTTTACGGATTGATCGTTGATGTGAAGAGCGGAGACCGTGTCGTAGACGCCAAGTACCAGCGCTTCGGATGGCGCGAGTTCAAGTTCAAAGGCTCGGCGGTCGAACTGAACGGAAAACCGATCGTTTTGAAGGGCGATTCCTGGCACTTCCTTGGTATTCCGCAAATGACGCGGAGGTATGCGTGGGCGTGGTTCAGGGCCCTGCATGACGCTCATGAGAATGCGGTACGGCTGCACGCGGAACCCTATCCTCCGTTCTATTTGGATGTCGCCGACGAGATGGGCATCATGGTCCTGGATGAAACCGCGATCTGGGCGAGCGATGGAGGTCCGAAGCTCGACTCCGATGCATTTTGGCAGGATACGAAGTCGCATGTCGCTCAGTTAGTCGTCCGCGACCGCAATCATCCGTCCGTGTTTGGGTGGAGCGTTTGCAATGAAGTAAAGCCGGTGGTCGCGAACGTGTTTCACGGGCCGCCGGAGATGATGCAGACGCTCTATGGGTACTATTCAATCTGGTTGGAGATTGTTCATCGACTCGATCCAACCCGGCAATGGGTCTCGGCCGATGGAGATGGAGACGGTGGTGGACGCCTGCCCGTCAACATGCTGCATTATGCCGGGCCAGATTCCATGATGCAGGCGGAGAAATTAGGGAAGCCCTGGGGGGTAGGAGAGGCAGGCGGTGCTTATTATGCCACGCCGGAACAGGTTGCCAGAACCTATGGGGAACGTGCGTATGTCTCCTTCGAAGGTCGAATGGAGGGCATTGCGGTCGAGTCCTATCAGAACCTGATCGACCAGAGAAAAAATGACGCGGACTACCGGAGTGTGTTCAATCTGGTCTGGTACGGATTGCGTCCGCTGGCGCTCGGAATGGCGGATACCTCGCGCCCGCCGGAGCTTACGGACGGAGTATTCTTCCCCGCGTTTGAAGAGGGCAAACCCGGTGTGCAACCGGAGCGCCTTGGGCCCTATTCGACGACTCTGAACCCTGGATACGATTCCGCGCTCAAGCCATACGAGACGTGGCCACTCTTCGATGCGATCAAAGATGCCAATAGCGATCCTGTCGTGAAGCTGCCCTGGACGGCTGAGGCTTCCGGTTCCGGCCATTCGTCACCAGCGAAGACGAAGCCCGTCCAAAGCATCTCTATTCTTTCCGGGCCCAACGGCGATCTTGAGCGGGAGCTTCTGAGCGATGGAGTCCCGCAAAACCTCCTTCACGACGGGGTGCCCGATCTGCTGTTCATCGACGGACGCACCCCTCCCGCGGGAACGGCGCGAGGCAGCATGGATACCGTTCTCGGTAAAGGCGGAACGGTGGTTGTCTGGGGAGTCGCGCCGAAGACACTGTCACAGTTGAACGGATTGCTTCCGGCATCGCTAGAGGTGACATATCTACAGAGTTCCTCGCTTCTGCCGGTTGCGGCCAGTCCTGTGACGGCGGGGTTGAAGCCGTCGGATCTCTATTTCTCGGAGTCCTCGCCACAGATCATTCTTGACGGCGGCCTGGCGGGCCCGCTGGTCCAACAGGGCACGGTTTTGTTGGAGGCTGCGAATACTGACTGGCTGAAATGGAACAAGGAAGCTGAGTATGCGAAGACGGCAATGGTCGTGCGCTCCGAGCGGGAGGCCAGGCCGGCCGGAGCGGCTATTGTCGAGATCAAGCAGGGAAGCGGCAGGCTACTGCTGATCGACGTTCCCGCGTCGTCGCCGGTTTACAAAGCCCAACTGATGGACCGCCGCTTGCTCGAGAATCTCGGGGTTGGCCTTGGCCCCCAGGTAGATGTGGGCGAACCGTTTCTCAAGAACGGAACTCTCGTGCGAACCCTGGCAGTAGGGCATTTCAAGGCCGAGGGGAGCGGCGCTGCGACCGTCTATGTCGATCCAGTCGACCGGGCTAAATTCCGGAACGATGAGAGAGTTCAAGACCTTCGGTGGGTGAGCCTCAGGGCGGGCCTTAGCGGATTCAATCTCAATGGTTCTCCGCTCTCCGGTCTGTCGGACAAGTCGGTGGTCTATCTGAGCTTTTGGGTGCAGAGCCCGCGTTCTCTCGATAATCTGCTGATCGAGCCGAATGTTCCGAAGCTGGATCTCGCGCTCGAGAGCAAGGATGAGGTCGAGTTGTTTCTCAATGGAAAGAGCGTTTTTGCCGGACCAGCGGGAGGCGGGAACGCGACTGCATCTGGACTGCCTTTACAGCAGGGGTGGAATCACTTTTTGGTGAAACTGGCTCACGCGAACGGCGACGATAACTTCTCCGCAAAGCTTATCTCCAGCGACACGACCTTTCTCGATGCTCTCCATTCGGCGTTGCAGAAGCCTTGATAGCAGGCGATGGCCCTTTCCGGATTCCTGTGTTTGCAGTTTGAAAATTGTTGGTCGGCGGGTTCGTTGTATGAAAGAGCTCACTTGGCAGCGGTGCTTGCTTTGGCTGGGGTGCGCGTGGGCTGCAACCTATGCACACCGCATGGAGGTCTTCACCAGCAAATCCCAAGATGGAACGGGCCTGGGCACATCTGAGGCCTGGTGAATTTCTTTCGCAGGGCGGCCGGATGGCGGCAGCACGGACGCAGTTTGAGCTGGCTGCGCAGTCCCTTGACGCAGGAGTTCGGCAGGTGGCGTTCGCTGCTTTGCGCCGGTGATGCTACGCTGTCGTTCTTCAACTTAGCCGCGGGATGGAAATCATTGAGCGGACATTTCTTGACATCAAGGAATCACAGCCTGTATTGTTTCTTGGCAGCGCTACCATATGATTTTCCCGTTGGACCTAAATCAACTGTCGGACAGCTCTATACGGCGCAAGGTACTTATGAGAATCAGTTGCATAGTTGCTTATGGCTTGATTGCGATTGCGCTGGCACCGGCGATTGCAGAGCAGAAGGCAACGAACCTGACGGATGCGATTGCGAGGGCTTCCGCCACAAGCTGGACAGGAACCTGGGCAACCGCAGACATGCATGACAACTCGGGGAAGACCTTCACGGACCAGGCACTGCGGCAAATCGTGCGCATCAGCGTTGGCGGCAAGAGCGTCCGTTTAAAGATATCGAATCGTTTCGGCACGCAGCCACTCAGAGTTGAGGATGTCCACCTCGCTCTGCGGAAATCGGGTTCTACGATCATCGAATCGTCCGACCGGCAGCTCCTGTTTGAAGGGAAGGCAGCACTTAATATTCCTGCCGGGGCGAGCGTACTCAGTGATCGGGTTGCTTTCGATGCGCCTGCGCTGGCTGAACTTGCGATCAGTATGTATCTTCCCGGCACGAGCGGTGCCGCGACCTTCCATGCATCCGCACATGAGACCAGCTATGTCGAGACAGGTGATGCAAACAGTGCTGCTCAGATGAAGGACGGGAAGACTTCAAAGAGCATCTACTTTTTGACTGGAGTCGACATTGAGGGACGGTCGCTCCGCGGCTCCGTCGTCACTTTGGGGGGATCGATTACCGAAGGGTATAACGCGGCGGACGATTCCGACCGTCGCTGGCCTGATCAACTGGCTCGCCGTCTTGTCAGCCAGGACGATTCGATTGGGGTTCTCGATTTGGGCATCAGCGGAAACAGGCTCCTGGTCAATGGGGCGGGCGAGAGTGCGGAGAATCGTTTCGAGAGAGATGTTCTCGATCAACCAAATGTCCGCTGGGTCATCTTCTCCGACGACCCAATCAATGATCTTGGTTCGCGACCCTCGCCGTCTGGAGAAGCGCTCATCGCAGGATTGCAACGATTGATTGCACGAGCACACGAACGGAATATTCGATTTATCTGTTCGACGCTGACTCCATTCGAAGGTGCAAAATACTGGACGCCTGCGGAGGAAACGGAGAGGCAGAAGGTCAACAGCTTCATTCGTGGCGATGGCAGCGGTTGCGATGGGATTGTCGATCAGGACACCGCTACACATGATCCGGCCCATCCGACACGGTATCTCGCGGCCTATGACAGTGGGGACCACCTTCATCCCAATGACGCGGGACATAAGGCGATTGCGGATGCCATTGATCTGAAGATATTCATGGCGGCTCCATAATGGAGTGCTTCCATCAAGAAGTTGCACCAGCGAGGAAACTGTGAAGAAGAGTGATCAAGGCGGCTTGAGCGTCGCGAAAGGAATGCGATCAAGATTGTTCTCCATGATGGTGGGGGTGCTCGGCGGATCACTGATGAGCGCAGCCGCGCAACAACCGGCCACTCCGGCTTTGCCCATCTACAGGCAGTCACAGGCACCGATCGAGGCGCGGCTTGACGATCTGCTGCGCCGCATGACTCTGGCCGAGAAGGTTCGCCAACTCGATCTTTATGCCGGGGCAAAGGACCTGGTGGATGCTCATAGCGACGATACACATGCCGCCCCGACTGCTGCATTCATTCCGGCCAATGCGCTTGCGCTTTTCGGTACGCTCGGCGTGGGCGGCATCCATGATCTCTATCCGACACCGGCGCAGTCCAACGCTATTCAGCAGTGGGTTATGGCCCACAACCGGCTTGGCATCCCAGTACTTTTTGTGGAAGAAGCGCTCCATGGCTATAACACCGGAACCGTCTTTCCGGCGCCGATAGGCCTGTCTGCCACGTGGGATGTCACGCTTGCCCGGGAGACGGCTGCGAGTATCGCTTCCGAGGCTCGTGCGCAGGGAGTCGATATGATCCTGGCGCCGGTCCTCGATTTGGCGCGTGAGCCAAGGTGGGGCCGTGTCGAAGAAGACTTTGGGGAAGATCCGTATCTTACCGGTCAAATGGGACTGGCTTATGTTCGCGGAGCGCAGGGCAGTAGTCTGCAGAGTGACAAGAGTGTCGTCGCTGAGCCCAAGCACTTTGCTGGGCACGGTTCGCCGGAAGGGGGGACCAATACATCGCCTGTCCACATGGGAGAACGGGAGCTGCGCAGTGTCATGTTGAAGTCGTTTGAGCCGGCTTTTCGCGAGGGTCATGCCATGGCTACCATGGCGGCCTATCACGAAATAGACGGTATCCCGGTGACGGCCGATCCATTTCTCCTGAAAAAGGTGCTTCGGGACGAGTGGGGCTTTCAGGGATTTGTCTTGTCGGATCTGGGAGCGATCGAGCGCTTGTACAAGGTGCACCATGTGGCCGCAACCCCGAAGGATGCCGTCTGCTTAGCGATTCATTCGGGCGTGGATATGCAGTTCTACGATTTTGGACATGACGTCTTTCAGCAGGCCTTAATCGATTGCAGCCACGAGGGCACGCTTCCCGCTGCCGACCTGGACCGGGCTGTCCGAAGTGTATTGCGTGTCAAGTTTATGCTCGGACTATTCGATCGGCCTCTGGTTGATCCGAAACTGAGCGATCGGACTTATCGGTCGCAGCAGCATCTTGCGGTCTCTCTTCGGTCAGCACGTGAGTCGATGACCTTGCTCAGGAACGATCAGGGGATTTTACCCCTCTCTAAGTCCACGTCCAAAATTGCCGTCATCGGTCCCAATGGCAATGTGGCTCGCTACGGCGACTACGAAAAGGAAGAGAACGGGTTGCATCTCAGTTTGCTCGATGGCCTCCGCAAAGAGGTGCCGCAGGCGCGGATCGATTTCGATGACGGCGAGAACATTGGTTCCGCAGTGAACAAGGCTCGGGGAGCCGATGTTGTGATTCTTGGCCTGGGCGAACGCCAGGGGATATCCGGCGAGGGATTCGATCGCACCAATCTGGACCTGCCCGGCAATCAGGAGCAACTTCTGGAGGCCGTCGTCGCCACCGGTAAGCCTGTAGTTCTGGTGCTCGAGAATGGCCGGGCTCTCACTCTGCCGTGGGCCGAAAAACATGTGCCGGCTATCCTCGAGGCTTGGTACCCGGGCGAATTTGGAGGACAGGCCATCGCTGAGACACTCTTCGGCGACAACAATCCAGCGGGCCGGCTCAGCGTGAGTTTTCCGCGCAACATAGGGCAACTGCCCGACTTCTACAATGCCGATCCATCGCGGAAGCGGAAGTACGTGGACGACGACGGAGAAGCTCTCTTCCCATTCGGCTTCGGCCTCAGCTATACCATCTTCCGCTATACGCACCTTCTGACCCAGACTCCTCAGAATTCTTCGCAGGACCCCATCCGCGTGAGCGTTGAGGTTACCAACACCGGCGAGCGCGAAGGCGATGAAGTGGCCCAGCTCT
>Ga0302315_10001655_pt1 | contig 22170 bp, 18 predicted proteins | sample III_Palsa_N3_1_FD_200532 | JGI IMG/M metagenome (GOLD analysis project Ga0302315, IMG submission 200532) | Peat permafrost microbial communities from Stordalen Mire near Abisko, Sweden - III_Palsa_N3_1 | ecosystem: Environmental > Terrestrial > Soil > Palsa > Peat permafrost | place: Sweden...
GGCATGGGGCGAGCACGTTCAAGGCCGATGGGACACCGACTCCGGCTATTGGCAATGCAGACTATGACGTCGTGTCGATGAGCATGCCGAGTCGCCGAATTATGGTCATGGGCGGAGGCTTTAAAGGTCGCCCAAGCAACACTCGGGTCTTCTCGTTGTCAGACGACGGCAAGCACATGATTGAAACTGTTGTCGGGCATGGACCCGATGGAACGCCGACCACGAGGGTCGATGTTTGGGATAGGCAATAGCTCCGAACATTCCGTCCGGCTCCGGTCGTTACTTCGCCGTCGTATGGGAGTCCGATGCGATCCGATGTCGCTCAAAGAACCGCCAAATGGTCCCGGTGGCGTCGAATCCGCCAAGTAGCTTCTCCTGCGGCCACTCGTGCCCCCAATTGTTGAGGCTATAGAGCACCACCTGCGTGTCGTCATGGCAGCCGGACCACGACTGCAGTTCTACGTGACCTCGAGCCAGTGACTCGACCTGCGGCTGGGCGCCGCAGCGATCGGCGTCGACCCAAAATCTCATCGAGCGCGCCACTGAGATCGCACTGCTTTCGCCGTGACTCTGCGCTCCCCGCCCGCCTTCGAAAGGGATGTTCGCGTCGGCGACACCATGTATTGCAAGCACAGCCACTGGCATCTTCGGCTGCACGATCGACCATTCCGGCTCGTTCGGTGCGGGAACACCGCCAATGGTGGCGGAAACGACGGCCACCGCGGCCACGATGTCGGAATGCTCCGCGGCGATGCGATAGGCCAGCATCCCGCCGTTTGAAAATCCCGCAATGTATAGCCGTGAGCGATCCACCGGGTTCCGCCTAGCCACATCATCGACCGCGGCGAGCGCGAAACCAACGTCGTCTAGATTCATCCTTCGCGCCTTGCCACAGCAATAGCCCGAGTTCCAGTGGCGGAACCAATCGCCCAAGCCGATTCCTTGAGGGTAGACGACCAGGAATCCCTCCCGATCCGCCAGCAGGCTCAGTCCGCTTTGCCGCTCGAGTTCGCGTGCGGTGCTGAACGCCCCGTGAAGTGCGACAACTACGGGGAGCGGCGCGCTGCCGCTATATCCGGCGGGCACGTGGACGTAATAGCTGCGTCTGACGCCACTTACGCGCTGCTCGACCAGTACCTTGTGAGTTCCCGAGCTTAATGGATACGGGGCATCGGCCGTCGCGGCGAGCGCAGCAGGGAAAACGTCACCGGCAGTGACACTGGCCAGCATCCAAGCGGCGATGGACAGAGTTCGGACGAACTTCACGACGCCGGATGCGGCCGTAGCGGAAGCTTTACACGATGTATCATGATCCTTGAGATCGGGTTAGACGCCTGTGACAGGCAAGTTCAGTAGGCCAGCAGCCCGCTTCCGAAAAACAGTGAACGCCACGTTTTCAATCGTGGTATCAGCCCGGCCCCGGCAAGGAAAATGGCGACACATAGGAGGCTGATCATTGGTGTGAATCGCTGCTATTCGTTGTCGTATTCGACGAACAAAGCGTTATCGACCTGCCAAACCCCCGGCGCATTCCACGCAATGCGTTCCGCCTCATCCTTCTGATACCAGGAATGAACCGTCCCGGTGAGCGTTGCCTTATGGCCGGAGACCTTCACGAAAATGTCTCTATTGGACACGGCCCAGTTGCGGTCCAGCGCACTCCTTATATCTGCTGTCTCAATGGCGTCATCCGTGCGGGATCGGATCGTGATTTCGTTTGAGACGCCCGTTACGCCCGGAACATGGCGCACAACGCCCATTGCAGCGTCACTTTGGGAGTTCCATTCCAATTCTCCGCCAAGTGTCACCCAGCCCTGCTCCACCTTTACCGTAACCTTGTCGGAGGGCACTTCCCCGGACGCCTTCAAGGCGTTGACTGTTTCACTGGCCAAATCGCCATCGTCCTTATTGACCACACTCGCGTATTTGATGTCGATCTTTTCCACCACGGCTTTGACGCCGGCGACTCGCTTCACAGCGTCTTCGGCCTGTAGCTTCTTCGCATAACTGTCAACGGTGCCGGTGAGCGTGACGATGCCATCTTTCACCGAAACGCCGATTTCGGCGGCCCGCAGCAGCGGCTCCCACTTCAGTTCCGCAATAACGTGAGTCTGCAATTCGGAATCAGTCTTCATGGTGGTCTCGTTTATTGAAATGACGCGTGCCGGCAACGCCCCCCGCCATCGCGGATGTCGCGGGGACTGAGGGGCACGCCGTACTGTATTGCGCTTCGCGTCAGGTATCCGTTCGGTGGTGCACATTGGAGTACGACGCATTCGGGCGCGTAAGGAGCGCGCCCGCCAGACCCGAACGTGCGCTACTGCCAGTTGGTGTCGCGTTGGTAGTGCTTGTACAGGCTCGCTTCATAGGCCAGGGAGAAGTCGGTCCTCGGAGTGAACTCCGGCGCGCCTCTCACGCTGTCAGGGGTTACAGCGGCGTGCACGATACGTTGGCCCCAGTCGACCTCTTTGATCCAGTTCGGCGGAATCACCACATGTCCACCGGAGAACCAGTGTCGGGTATCGACCACGATGTAGCGTATCGCCCAAGTCAGAGAGTCGATGAGAAAGTCTTCGACATGCCCGATGGGCTCAGCGGTGGTCTCGATGCCGTAGCCGGTTACTTCATTGGCGCTGCGCAGTCTGGGATTTAACGGTGCCTCGCCATGAATACCGGGCAGGTTGTGGGCGGGGGGTGCGGTACCGAAGGGTCGAACGGGGTAGGTTTCCTTGAGCCAGAGCGAAGGATCTGTCCAATAGTACGGGTAACCGTAGTAGTCGAAGTATTGCTCTTCGTGCTGGCGGGAGACGGGTTTGTCCGTATCGATCGGAGGACTGGCCTTGATCCGGTGCATATCAAGTGTCAGTTGCACCTGGCGGTGGTCCCAGTTGATGTGGGACACCGAGTTCGGCGATATCAGGACTTGCGCGCCTTCAAAAAACACACCCGTTTCGACCACGAGGTATCGGATGGTCCACCCATAATCGTCGAAATAGACGTCCCTTATCTTCCCGATTGCACCGTCGGAAGCCTGGACGTGCAAACCGATCAATTGCTTCGCTCGGAAAACCACTGTCTCTCCAATACAGGCGCAATGCCGTGTCGAGCCATGGAGGATGCCGCGGTTACCGCCCCTCGTCCATACGCTTAAACACCTATCAGGCGTCGGCACCGAGCCGTACTCGGATACCTAAATCAGTAGGCGGCTGTGCGATACCGCACGGACCGCGGATGGCGGCTGCGCTAGTAATGGAAGGCTTTGGACGCCCGCGAGATACGGCAGGGCAGGAGTCAGTAGGAGTGGTAACGGGCCTACGCAGGGAGAACCATGGATACCGAGTTGAATGAAGCGCAAATACTCTCTCGTGAGCAGGGGTCCATTGAACTACCGGCCGATGAAACCCACACCGCTCTAGTAACGGTGCAGGACCTTCCAGTACACGCCAAGCTCGCGCGCGAGTGGCGCGCGCTACGCTAGAACAGGGCCCCGATGAGTGCACTGCCATCCTCTGGCGCACCGCTGGCCGATTCGGCAACGGCAGCAAAGGATATTCAGGAAAAAGGCTTGTCGGGCACGGAGGCACGCCATCGCCTGGAGACGGTCGGGCCGAACGCCATGCCCGATACGACGATTCATCCGTTTCGCCAGGCACTGCAGAAGTTCTGGGCGCCCGTCCCATGGATGCTCGAAGCAGCGGTCGTACTCGAACTGGTGCTCGGTAAGTACCTCGAGGCCGCGATCATTGCCACGCTGCTGGTGTTCAATGCCGCGATTGGACTATTCCAGGAGGGCCGCGCCCAGGCGACCCTCGCCGCGCTGAAGTCGCGGCTCGCGCTGAATGCGTCCGTCCGTCGCGATGCAGAGTGGAAGACCATCCCTGCCGCCGAGGTCGTGCCGGGCGATTTGCTGAAGCTGTCGCTCGGCGGAGTGGTCGCAGCTGATGTGACGCTCACCGGGGGGGAGGTGCTGCTCGATCAATCCATGCTGACCGGGGAATCAGTCCCCATCGAAGCCGGCTCGGGGGTTCAGACGTTCGCCGGGGCGCTGGTCCGTCGCGGCGAGGCGGTGGCGGTGGTCACGGCGACCGGAACGCGCACCAAGTTCGGTCGCACCGCAGAACTCGTGCGCACGGCTCATGTCGTGAGTTCCGAGCAGACGGCAGTGTTGCGTGTGGTGCGCAATCTGGCTGCGTTCAACGGCGTGGTCATCGTCCTGCTCGTAGGCTATACCTACCTGCTCAAGCTGCCACTTTCCGAGATCATTCCGCTTGTCTTGACTGCGGTCCTTGCGTCGATACCTGTCGCGCTGCCGGCCACGTTCACGCTGGCGGCGGCGCTCGGTGCACGGGCCCTCGCCAAGCGGGGCGTGCTGCCGACGCGACTCTCCGCGGTGGATGAAGCCGGAACGACGGATGTGCTGTGCGCGGACAAGACCGGTACGCTAACCCAGAACGCTCTGAAAGTGACGAGCGTTCATGCCATGCCCGGCTTCGATGAGCCGCATGTTCTGATGCTCGCTGCGTTGGCCAGTTCTGATGGCGGACAGGATCCGGTCGATGGCGCAATACGTGCTGCCGCGGCGACGGAGACCGGTGCCGATGCCCTCAAGCTGGTCACGTTTGTGCCGTTCGATCCGGCGCACAAAATGTCGGAGGCCACCGCCACGGGTTCGACTGGTGCCACTCAACGGATCGTCAAGGGGGCCTTTGACGCGGTCATCCGGCTTGCCGAAACCTCGCCGAATGCGGCGACAGCCGCTGCGGCGCTCGAAGCGCAGGGGTTCCGCGTCCTGGCGGTGGCGGCCGGAGCGCCGACGGCGCTGAAGCTGGCCGGACTCATCGCGCTCAGCGACCCGCCGCGCACCGATTCGGCCGAACTCGTGGTCGAATTAAAGGACTTGGGAGTGCGCACCGTGATGGTAACCGGGGACGCGCCAGCGACCGCCGCCATTGTCGCGCATGCCGTGGGGCTCAACGGTGCCGTCTGTCCGCCTGGACCACTACCCGAGAACGTCCATCCCGAGCAATTTGCTGTCTATGCCGGCGTGCTGCCGGAAGACAAATACAAGCTCATCAAAGCGTTCCAGAAGGCCGGTCACACCGTCGGCATGTGCGGCGACGGTGCCAACGACGCGCCGGCGCTGCGCCAAGCGCAGATCGGCATCGCGGTCTCGACTGCTACCGATGTCGCCAAATCGGCCGCCGGCATGGTGCTGACCGAGCCAGGACTGGTCGGCATCGTCGCTGCGGTCAAGGAAGGCCGGATAACCTTCCAACGCATCCAGACCTACACGCTGAACTCGATTATCAAGAAGCTCGTGACGGTCATGTTGCTGGTGGTCGGCGTGATCATGACCGGGCGTTCGATCCTGACTCCGATGCTGATGGTCATCGTGATGGTCGCCGGTGATTTCCTCGCCATGGGATTGACGACGGACAACGTGCGGCCATCCCCGACGCCCAATGCGTGGCGCATCGGGAGCTTGACGGTGGCGGCGATCATGCTCGGCATGTGCCTGCTGGCCTTCTGTGCCGGCGCTCTGGCAATCGGCAAATTCGCCCTGCACCTCGGACCCGACGCCCTCAGGACCTTGACATTCATCGTGCTCGTTTTCGGCAGCCAGGCGACGATCTATTCCATTCGCGAACGCCGCCATTTATGGGAATCGCGCCCAAGCCTGGTGCTCGTGCTGTCGTCCATCGCCGATATTGCAATCGCCGCGACGCTGGCCGTGGGCGGAATCGCCATGACGCCGCTCCCGATCCGTCCCGTCGCCGGCGCACTTGTCGGCGCGGTCGTGTTCGCGTTCGTTCTGGATTTGATAAAGGTTCCAGTATTCTCGCGTCTCGGGATAGCCCGCAAGGCGGCCAATCAACAAGAGCCTCACACAACGCAGTGCCAGGCTACGACACAGGCCACCACCAAGGCAGCGGCCGACCTGACTGCCCGCATCTCGAAGCGAGCCTATGCGCTCTACGAGCAGGGAGGCCGCAAGGACGGCGCGGCCGTTCAGCATTGGGCGCAGGCGCAGGCGCAGGCGGAGGCCGAGGTCCGTAAGGATTCGGTCGAATGATGTGCGGATAAGTGAGGCTGGAGAACCCAGAATTTCGCGCCGTCAAGCCGGGGCCAGGCGGAGATTCAATAGGCCACGCAGGTTTCACACGGTGATCTTGACGAGGCGCAGTCGCAAGGCGCGCAATCAAGGTGAACATGTTCAACTGGCGTCGCCTGAGCGATCGCATTCCGCGTACCAGGAACGGCCAGCCGCACCACAGGACGACCGGCGTCGACACTGCGAGTTCAACCCAGGCAGCCCACGGCGAATTGGCAATAGCACCGAGACCGGGGATGTCATGGCTCATGGCGAGGATCAGCACGACCAGCGCAAGCGGCGCGCCGACCCAAAAGCGGCGACGCATGTCCCGAAGCTCTGGGTTCGTGCCTGTTTCCACGTTGGGAGTGACAGGCTCCAACCCCATCCCACAAATCGGACAGGAACCTGCGCCGGCCTGGCGCATCTGCGGATGCATGGGACAGGTGTAGATCGCTCCGGAAGCGATCTGTTCCGTCGTCGCCGAGGAGTTGAGTGACGTTACCGTGGGTGAGAGGCTCAAGGATTTGCGGCGGATCGAGTTTCAGCGCAGAGCAGCGACAGAAAACAGTGAGGACCCGGTATCAGGCCCGGGTAATCTCAGACTTCATCAGTGTGAACTCTTCCCGATTTATCTCTCCGCGGGCATAGCGCTCGCTGAGAATGTCGAATGCGTCTTTCGGCGCCAATTGCTCGTATCGGCGATGCGCCCGATAGGTATAGCCCCAGTTCCCGAAGCTCGAGAATAGAAGAAATATCACACCGAACCAGAGAAACCCACCCCAGCCCAAATAGAGATCGTTCCAATAACCATGACCCATGTTGGTCTCCTTCCGTCGAAACGAAATCGCCCGACTTGCCGACGATCATCCGCGTTTTCCGCCAGCGGGATCTGTGCGGTTGCGCACTCACAACAGCTAATTCCGGGTTTGGAAATTGACTGGCCGGCCACGAGCCGCCCGTTACTCGAGCGCCTTGATCAAGGCTTGGAGCGCCGCCGCCAACGAGCCGATGCCGCTCCCGACCAAGTAAGTCTTCGGTTTCGTATTCAGGGTTTCTATTTCGGTGCGCTCGCGGTGGAAGGACCAAGTTTGTAGCGAACCGTGAGCGCGAACAGGCTCACGTTGTGGTGATAAGGCTGAAGACCCATCCCCAGAAGGTTCGGGACGGTGGAAGGGGTAACACCACCCAGCGCCCAGTCATTCATGTCGTACTTCTCGAAGCTGTAGCGGATGTTGAACTGCAGTGCTGCATTACGACTGTACGTCGCCGTAAAGTGCAGCGAGTCGAGCTGGCTGCCATTCTGCGGAAACGACTGCGTCAGGCCGCCAATCACGGAATTGGTGGTGTCGTATGAAGGGGCGTGGAGCCCGTCCACCGATAGCGTCCAGCGCTGGCTGGCCACCCATTTGCCGCCAACGCCCGCGTTCCAAAAGCGTTCCGAGTCCGCGATCTGCCACGGCGCAGCCGCTGGTCCCACGTAACCGTACTGCAGGCCATACAGGGACTGGTAGCCGGCATCCATGTAGAAGCTCAGGCTGTCGCGCGGCGCCCAGGTGAGCGTGGACGAGATGCGCCGCTCATGCTCGCTGCGCAGTCCGAGCTGCGACAGCGGATAGTCGTCGTTGGCGAAATACCCCTCGAGGCTCGCGGTGAAGGTGGCCGTGGGCGACCAGGCTCCGGTGAGTGAGTAGAAGACCTGCTCGCGAGGCGCGAAGTTCGAGTCGCGAACCAGGGGGTTCTCGCCGGCCGGTAACGCCGCTATGTCGAATGAGGAGGTCTTGCGCAGGCCATCGCCGCCCTTCAACGTGAAGGTGAGGCTGTCGAGGGGAATGATTGAGGCGCGTCCCCAGCTCGTGTTGTCCTGTAGCCAAGTCAGGACCTGACCCGGCCCATAATGGGTACTTTGATATTCCCCGCCAATTCCAAGCCGTACCCAGCTAAGCAGTGCGTAGTCGGCCCCGCCATCCAGGCGCACGCGATCCTCGCTGTAGCGCGGCGTGACGGCCGTGCCGCCGGCAAAGGTGTCCGTCACGATATAGTCGACGCTGAGCGGTGTCGTCTCGTCATCGCGCCCGTCATAGGCTGCACTCCCGTGAACGGTGAGCTTTGAGAGCGGCCTCGAGGCGAGGCCGAGTGCGTAATGCGACAAGTGGACGTCGCCATTGAGCGAGCCAGGCGTCAGCAATCCGGAACCGGGCAAGGTACTGATGGGCAGGAACGCCTGGTTCTGCAGCAGACGGCCGATCGAGGCCGTGAAGCTCAGGGACGTCCCGAACCACGGCAACAGCAGAGTGCCGGTGGCCGCCAGCTGCTGCAGAGTGTTGCCGGGCGGCTGCGCGAGTTGGCCTTGAGTGGAGCCGGGGACGATCGGCAGATAGGGATTCGCAAAGGTCAGTGAATCGCTGTCGTCGTCGAACCAGGAGCCGGTGTAGGTGAAGCGCAGGCTCGCCGCGTGGCCTGACCAAGCCGCACCCGCGTCGATGGAGTTCGTGACATAGTCGATCGGCTGGGGCAACTGCACGGCCTGCGTGAGAAAGCTGGCGCTGGTCAGGTCGGTGCCCTCCTTTTCCTGGCGCTGGAACTCACCGAACAGGGTCCAACGGGGACTCGCGAACAGCTTGCCCAGCACGGACACCGTGCTGCGGTCGAACCCAAGATCAAGCGGTGAGAGACTCGATCGCAGCTGCGCCATGCCGGCCGTGCTGCCGGCATTCACCCAGTTCGCCGGCAACGCGAGCACGCCATTGCCAATGCCCTGGTAGGGGGTTACCGCTGTGTCGTAGAGGCGACTGGGTTGCCCGTCGTAGATGATGCGCAGGTCGTACAGTCCTTCCTGCCCGGCATTCGCATAGCCCTCGCGCGAGGGCAACCCCAGACTCTCCAGGTTGTAATTGACATACGTGCCATCCGAACGGCGAAATTGACCGCTGCTTCCGGCATCGACATAGGCGCCGCTGCGGTCCAGTCCGGTGTAGCGGCCATAGCTGGCGTTTGCCCCCGTGGCGTATTGCACGCCGGCCTCGACTTGCCCCTCGGCGCCCTGCAGGAAGGGGCACTGCGCGCACTTCCAACCGCTCGTGTCCGGTGGCGCAGGAGTATCCGCGGACGCCGACCCGACCGCGAGTGTGGCAAGGGCGCCCCAGGCGGGGGCCGAGTAAGATCTACGCCGAAGACGCCGCATTGGTACCTCCCTAGCGCATCAAGGCCCGGCCGGACGGATGGTTCGAGCCGTGCACCTGGGAGTGACAATTGATGCAGCCACCGCTGAGGAGGTATGCGCTCGGCATGCCGCCCGGCAAACCCTGCGGCGTGTTCGCGATGGAAGGATGGCCCGCGCCCTCGTGACAGGTCTGGCACAGGAACGGTGTGCGGATCGTGAGCAGGGCCGGTTGCGCCGAACCGTGCGGCTGGTGGCAGTTGTCGCAATTCTCGGTAACAGGCTGATGCTCCCACAGAAACGGGCCGCGGAATTCCGCATGACAGGAAGTGCAGGTCTCGTTGACGGTGTTTTTGATCAGCTGCGCCGGCCCCGTCGAGCCGTGCGGTGAATGGCAGGAGGTGCAGGCCATTTTGCCCTCACGCAGCGGATGATGCGAAGGCTTGAAGAGATCGGTGTGCTGCGCCTGATGACAGCCCGTGCACACATCGATCTGGGTGGCCGCGGTCAGTACCGGATCCTGGGCCGCGTGCAACGTGTGGCAGCTTGCGCAGGCCACGTTGTTCGCCGCGTGGGCACTGATCGCCCAGTCATGGGCAGTATTCAACTGATGGCAGCTAAGACATTGTGCGTTCTGCCGGGGGACCGGAGTCAGCGCCTTGGGGCCGAAGTCGAGCATGCCGGCCAGCGGGCCGCCTTGCGCACGCACATGTGCACCGCCCGGCCCGTGGCAGGCCTCGCACTGCAGGCCGCCGTGCCCGAAGGGACCGTGTGGATCATCCGGACGGGCGTGCTTGGTACGGAATATTCCTGTGGTCGTCGCATCGTTATGGCAGCCGAGGCAGGTATCCGCTCCTTGAGGACTGTACGCCGGCGGCGCATCGGCTGAGAACACGGGCGGGACACCCCCCAACAGCAGCGCGAATGCGGCGAGCACGCCAGCACGGCGTAACCGCGGCACTCAATTCGCCCCGGCGGGAATGTCGTGCACCACCATGACATCCGCGACTCCGCCTGGACCATGACACACCGCGCAGGTTTCCGCGTATGCCGGGTTCGGATTGGCGATGGTGCGACCTTCGGCGTCTTTCAAGACGGTGGTCGAGCCGCCGTTTTGCAGCATGTGCGCCGCGGCGGTAGTGTCCACATGGCAGGCCGAACACACCGACATATTGGCGGAGGTGGAGATCGGATTACCGACCGTGGTGGGATTTGGCGTTTCTTTGGACAGACCGGTCAGGAAGGTCGTCGCCTGGACCGCAGTGTCGTCCACCGGGTAGTAGCTGGTGCCGACGTGGCAGGCGTCGCAGCGGTTGAGCTGACCCGGATAGACGACGTCAGTGAAGTTGTTGATCGAACCGCCGAAGCCATAGATGACGAATGGCGAGCCCGCCGCGCCGCGGACGCTGCCGTCATGGATCGCGTGGATCATGTGTTTGAAGTCGATGGTCTGTTCCCACAGGGCATCGATTCCCGGAGCGGTGAGCGCTTGCCGCATGCTTACATCGGTCGAGGCGGGGTTGTGACAGACGACGCACACTTGGGTGTTGTCGTTGCGGTTATCCCCGTGCAGGGCCAGCTGGCTGTGGCAGACGTCGCACTTTGCAACATCCACGACGACACGCCGCGCCACCGGTGCCGTGCCTGCGACGTTCGCGTAGCTGACCGCGCTCGTCACTGGAATCGCCGTCGCTCCGGGACCGGTGGTGACAATACCCGGATGGCCTTCGATCACCACGGCAATGTTCTTGATGGCCGGACAGGCCGTGGCACTGGCAGGCGGACAACTGGCGACGGGCGCCAGCGGCAACGGGGTCGGCGAAGTCACGGTGAATGCCCCGTTCGCATCGGGACCCGTGATAGCCGACGCGGGGACCGCCGCTGCACATCCGGTGACGGCAAGCGGATTGAGCGAGATCGGCTGGCCCCACGCGGCCGCGGTCACACCGCTGCCCCAGTTGGTGTAATCGCTGGTCTCCCACGCAATGTCGATCCCGAGACGCGCGGTGCCGCCATTGGCACACACGGGCAGGCCAGTGCCCGGGTCGATGCCGGCAAAGGGCGCAGCTGTCAGGATGTTGTAAGGTGCGTTGCCGTTGGTCGGATCGACGACCGAGAAGTTGATCACGGGATGGAGCGCCTGCGCGCCATCGGGCGCAAAAGTCACGCTGTTGATGATGTACTGGAATTTGGTGGCCGCGACAATCTCTGGAATCACGTGTGCAGCGACGACCTGCAATGCGCCATTGTCGATTGTCGAGGTCGTACCGTGACAGGTGGCGCACTGAGTGTCGTTGGCGACGAGGTTCGCCTTGCTGTGATTGAGCCCCGTGGCGAAGTTCACGTTGTCATGACAGGCGCCGCAGGCCTCCATTGTCGGCACGGTCGCGTAGTGCGCGGCTTCGGTGAGACTCGGAACATTCTGTGCATGGCAGGTCGTGCAGTTGCGCGTGTCCTGCGGGTACAGCACCGTATTGAAATTCGACAATGCCGCCCCGTGTCCGATGATCCAGTATCCGGAGCCCAGGGTCGGCGTGGTATCCGGGCCGGTCGCGGTCTGGATGCTGGGCAGTGTAATGCCCGTATGGATCTTGTGGACCATGACCTTGAAGTCGAGCGTATTGTCGCTGTTCGGGTCGACCGTCCCCGGGTTGTGGCACATGACGCAGTACTGCACTTCGACGCGGGCACCGCCATGTGCAGTCAAAGACGTGTGGCAGTTGTCGCAGGTCGCGGTCCCGACAATCTCCCGGCTGAAGATGCCGGTGGTCGCTCCGCTCGACGGTTGGAAGGTGTATGCCGCGTTGTTCGCCTGCGCGAGGTTACGGATCTCGAATCCCACCCGATGGGTCAACGTCGCGTCATAGATGACATTCGGATCTTTCGTGATGTCCTTTTTGAACGTGTACTGGTAGGTGCCGTCGCCATTGTCGACGAACGTGCCAGTGGCGGCGGCTTCGACGGTCGCCTGCGTCTCGGGGGTGGTCGCACATACCGGCACGGCGGCCGGGCACGTGCTCGCCGCGACGGTCCCGTAAATATACGAATTCCATTGACTTGCCGAGCCGTTCTGGCCCGGGACGAGTTGCGCGATTGCAAAACCAATGTCGGCCGCGGGCAGGCCTTGTAGCGGCGCGCCGTTCTGGTCGACGAGCTTGAATTTCACCACCGGCGGGCCGCTGATGGTGACCCCGGTGATCTTTCCAGTAATCGTGGTGGCCGTACTGATGTTGGGCGCCGAGCCCGTGGTCGTGGTTCCCGCTGAACCCGTCGCGCCCGAAGCACCCGCGGGACCCGATGGACCGATGGTTCCGGTACAGGCCGCGAGCAGCGCGCTCAGTAACCCTGCGCTCAGGGCTCCGGACCGGGCGGCGCATAATACGCGAATCGCGTTCGCACGGATCATTGCTGCAGTCTCCCCAAAAATCCCCGAGAGCCGCGGCGGCACAGCGCGACGGACGCCCGGATTGCCCCTCGCGCGCAAGCTAGCGTGCCGTGTTCGCGCACTCTGTACGGCAACGCACAGAGCACTGCTGCGGCGGGCGAGTATTTTTTGCTGCAGCCGGTTAACCCGAACAGCAAGGGCCCTTTTGATCTTCCGATTGGGCTGAAGGATCGCCCATGACCTCGCCCAAAGGACCGAAGTGAATTCTCCGCAGCCGGATCAGCGCGGCGTTGCCGCGTGGCTCTGGCGGCGCCCGCAGCGTTGGTTCCTGCTGGGCATACCCGCAGGAGGCCTGCTCGCATTCCTCCTCGGGATAGGCTTCACCGGCGGCTTCCTGGGTAGCCTTAAGTTTGCGGAAACCGATCGCTTCTGTACGTCATGCCATGAGATGAGCACCCCGTACCAGGAATACACACAAAGCGTGCATTACTCGAACGCCTTCGGCATCCAAGCAAGCTGCGGCAATTGTCATGTACCGCCGGCGTTCCTGCCCGGCTTGTGGCGGCACGTTCAGGCCTACGCCGAGGTATGGGGCCACATGAGGGGTGAACTCGATACTCCGGCAAAATACGAAGCGCACCGGCTGCAGCTGGCACAGAAGATCTGGACGGAACTCGAAGCCAACGACTCCGCGGAATGCCGCAGCTGCCATACCCCGGCGGCCATGGCATTCGCGAAACAGCCCGCCGCGGCGGCAAGCTCGCACCAATCAATGGCAAAGGACGGCACGACCTGTATCGAGTGCCATCACGGCGTCGCCCATTCGCTGCCTCAGGGAGGTTGACCGGTACGCAGTAATTGGCGCGGTCGGCCACCGAGATACCGGCGCAGAATGCGCACGATTTCCGTGATCCGGAAATTGAATACGCGTCGTGGCCAGAACAACTCGCGCTTGTCACAGACGGTCGAGACACTGAAGCGGGTGATCTCCCCTTTGAGCGCCTGGGCGGCGGCGCCTTCATCACCCTGAGCGATCCCGGCGTCGAGCCGCAGGCGCAAGGCCCGCGCCGCGGCGATGCCGCGCGCGACACCACGGCCACGCCGTTTTGACAATCGGCCGTGTTCGACCTTCAGCTCGTTGAGACGTTCGGCCGCGTCGTAGGTGGCGTCGACGAGCTCGCGACGTGTCATCCACTTGGTCTCATAGTTGAGGATGTACTCCCAGGTCGGCTGGATCAGCAGCTGGCGGTGTTCCTCCAGCGTGCGGGCAAATAAACGGTAGCCGAACCGGTCGGGCTCCTCGAAACCCCGGCTGCCCGGATCGATGAACGGGCCCATCGGGGAGATGAAGCACGACAGACGCTTATCGCCCAGCTTGAACAGATGTCCGCAATACTCGACGGTTTCCCGCACGGAGGCGGTCGTCTGCGCCGGCAGGCCGATCATGAAGAAAATGTCGATTCGCGTGCAGCGCAGTGCCACTGCCTGCCTGATGATCGACTCCATGTCCTCCGTCGTGTAGCCGGACTCGCCCTCCTGAGCGTCACGGACGGCCTGCTCGTGGCTCTCGGGACTGAACTCCATGCTCCAGTTGCGGACGTTTCGGTCGATGTCCAGCAGGAACGAGGCTGGCGGCAGGGCGAAGAATTCAAAGACAATAGTGTTCGGCAGGTCGGCCTTGCGCAGGCGGGCCAGAACCTCGGCCGCGTGCTCGGGGCCGGCCATGAGCAAATCGCCAACCAGGACGATGGGTCCATGCGCCAGACGGCCTATGGCCTCCATGTTGGCGACCAGGCTCGCGGGACTGCGATACACGGGCTTCTGCCGCTTCGTCAGGTGGGTGCAGCTGGTGTGCGAGCTGCCGCAGGTGACGCACTCGAAGGCGCATCCCTTGACCGTGAACACCGTCGTAATCGGGTTGTTCCACCAGCCGTTGAAGGGCAGGGTGCTCTCCAGATCACGGTAGCGCATGACCATTTCAACCATCAGATCCGGCCGCAGGTCGACGTAATCCAACGTGTTCGGCACAAATATGAGGGGATTGACGTGAATCCCGTTGGCATCCTTCCACGTGAGGTTCGGGATCTTATCGACCGGCGTGCCATCACGCAGCGCGAGCAGCAGCTGATGCAGCGGCGGTTCGGTGCTGTCGCCGCGAAGGACGAAGTCCACTTGCGGATAGGTGATCAATTCCCGGTGAAAGTACGTCGATGACAGTCCGCCCATGATGACCGGTACGCCGGGGTGGACCATTTTGACGATGCGCGCAATTTCCAGCGCGCCGTGGGCATGAGGCAGCCAATGCAGGTCAATGCCGACGGCTTTGGGCCGCAGGCGCGCGAGGAAGCGGGGTACATCAAAGCGCCGACTGTTCATCATGCGCAGGGCCAGATTCACGATCCGCACTTTCAGGGCGCGATCATGCAGATAGCTGGCGATTGTCAGGAATCCAAGCGGGTACATCTCGAACACGGTCGAGGAGGGCACCATGTCGCTGACGGGTCCATACAGGATGGCCCGCTCTCTGAAGTCGTAGACGCTCGGCGGATGCAGCAGCAGTAGGTCGATTTCCGGCATTAGCGTGTCAAAGTGGCGGGCCTGCCGCGGTGCGGTCTGTGCGCTGCCGCACAGAGGAAGTTGGGGCAAAAGGATTAGAAAATGCGTAGCGGGCGGCCCGCGCAACCAACCCCCAAGACAGACACGGGCGAAACGATCATGAAGCTCGCCAAGTACGCCAAGTTTCGGCAAGAGAAATTCGGTGGCGTGTTGTTCGAAACACGCTCCGAAAAGGTCTATGCGCTCAATCCCACGGCCGCGGCGCTCGTCAGGGAGATCGGCGCGGGGTGTGATGAGCGCAGTCTCGTGGCCCGGATGATGGACCGATTCAGCGATTCCGGTGGCTTCATGGAACGTGAAGTCCTCGCGTTTGCGGCGAGTCTGCGCGCTCACGGACTCCTCGAGGAATGATCGGGTGAGCGTGCCCGCTACCGGCTCTGCCGACCTCGGGGCCCCTCTTTATATCGCCTGGCAGGTCACGAACGAGTGCAACCTGGCGTGTCTGCACTGCATCGAGGAGAGCGGTCCCGGTAAGGCGTTTCACGACGAGCTGGACGAGGCGCAGGTCTTCAGCTTTCTGGGGCAGCTGATGGACCATCAGGTGCCTTACGTATCGTTCTCGGGCGGTGAGCCGACCCTGCATCCGCAGTTCTTCGAGATGGTGGAGTACGTGTGTGGGCGCAATGCGCAGCTCAAGATCGAGACCAACGGTCACGGTCTGAGCGTTGAGAAGGCGCAGCGCCTGCAGCGCCTCGGCGTGAAGGCCGTGCAGGTGAGTCTCGACGGGGCCTCCCGCGAGACCTTCAACCGGATGAGGGTGCGCGGCGACTTCGATCTTGCGATCGCAGGGATACGAAATCTTCACGCCGCTGGTGTTCCGGTCGAGATCAATTACTCCCCGACGCTCTTCAACGTCCACGAGATCGGACGGGCCGTGGATCTGGCCTATGAATTGGGCGCGTACAGCTTCTATACCGGCCGGACGATGTATACCGGCAACGCTGTGAAAACCTGGCACCGGCTGGCGCCGGCCGAAGCGCAATATGCGGCGTTCTTCGAAGTCCTGCACGCCAAGGCCGACGAATATCGTGGGCGCATGCGCGTCTATTTTCACGAAATGGGCCTGCTGGAGGAACTCCGGTACCGCCTGGAGCACCCGGCCGCCCTGCTGATCGTCCTGCCAAATGGGCTGGTCAAGCTCATCAATGCCCTGCCGTTTGTCTGCGGGGACCTGCGGCATCAGCCGCTGGAGGAGATCTGGGGCAATTTCCAGCGCGCGTGGCGGGACCCACGCGTGGCGCAGTTTGTTGAGGATCTCGGCGCAGATTCCCGGAAGACTTCGACCTTGCACCAATGGATATATCTTTAACTCCGGCGCGCCCGGCGCGAGATTCTGCGGCGAATTGGGGCCGGCTGCTGCGCATCCTCAGCATGGTGCGGTATCGGTTCTTTCTCTATGCCGGGCTCCTGCCGTATCTGCTCGGCGCAGCCTGGGCGTACGGCGTCGTCGGTGTCTTCGATGCAGCGATTTTCTGGAGCGGGCTTGCGGGCGTGGTGCTCGCAGTCATTGGCGTTGAGGCGTTCAACGAATACTTCGACTCGCGCATGGGAACTGACCGCGTATTCAACCCAGCCGATGCACCCCCGATGTCGAGTTGGGTGTTATGGCTCGGTGTGGCGGCTTTCGCGGGCGCTTTGGCCATCGGCGTGTATCTGTCGGTCCGTGACGGCTGGCCAATCCTAGGGTTCGCGCTGCTCGGGGGCGCCGCGGCAATCTTCTACGAGGCGCCGCCGATCCGCTGGGCCTATCGCGGCCTCGGTGAAGTGGTGATTGCGCTGTCGTATGGGCCCTGGATGGTGCTGGGAAGCCTCTACCTGCATGCCCGCAGCGTGTCCTGGGGCGCCCTCTGGGCATCGCTGGTTCCGGGCCTGCTGATCATGGCGCTGGCCGTGGTCAACGCCATTCCCGACTTCCATCAGGACCGCCTGGTCGGCAAGCGCAACCTCGTGGTGCGCCTGGGCCGGCGTCGCGCGGTCTGGCTGTATCTGGCGCTGTCTGCCGCGAGCTTGGTGGTGGTGGTGGCGGGAGTGATCGCCGGGGAGTTCCCGAAAGGCTGTCTGGCGGCGCTTCTGGCGCTGCCCCTGCTGGTCACGAGCGCGCGTCGGGCGATGCATACGTTTGAGTCTCCACGACAGTTCGTGCCGGCCGTTCGCAGCATCGTCGGCTGCTACGGGGTGGCTGTACTGCTGTTCACGGCAGGCGTCTTTCTGCATGCCTGGCGCTGACTCACTGGGCGCTTACCGGATTGACGCCCTCAAGGCGCCACTGTTCGTCTCGTGGCAGCTCACTCGCGACTGTGACTTGAGCTGTCTGCACTGTTGCACCAGCTCCGCCCCGGGGAAACGACTGCCCGATGAGCTGAACGCCGAGGAGGCGCTGCGAGTGGCGGAGGAGTTGATCCACAACGACGTGCCCTACGTCATGCTGTGCGGCGGCGAGCCGCTCGTCGTCCCGCACTTCCAGATGCTGGCAGACAGGCTCGGGAATGCCGGCGTGCAGCTGAAAATCGAAACCAATGGCCAGCTGCTCGACGCTGCGCGCACTGAGCGACTCACGCGACTCTCCGTGCGCTCGGTGCAGATCAGTCTCGATGGCGATACGCAGGCGGTGTACGCAAGACAACGGCCGGGCGGATCGCTGCAAAAGGCGCACGCCGCCTGCCGCACCGTGTGCGCGGCGGAGCTGCCGCTCGAAGTTACCTTTGCACCGAGCCGCTTCAACATTCACGAAACATGGGCCGTGATCGAGCGGGCCGTGGATCTTGGCGCCTTTCGCTTCAACACCGGTCGACTCATGCGCATCGGCACGGCGGCGCGTCATTGGGACAAGCTGGCCCCCAGCCCGGGTGAGTACCAGAGGTTTCGCGATACGCTGCAGGCCGCCAGCCGTTTCCTTGACGACGCCGGCATGGAGCTTTGCTACAGCCCGTTCTCCATCACCGAGGCATTGCGCGGTAGCCTTGACGACCCCCCCGCGACGCTGCTGGTGCTGCCCAATGGCTGGGTCAAGGTTGCAGCGGCACTCCCGCACATCTGCGCGGATCTGCGCCGCCATACACTTGCACAGTCCTGGGCGCGCTATCGGGCCGCCTGGCGTGATCCTGCCGTCATTGATGCGCTGCATAGCGCGATCGAGGACGAGTCCTGTCATCGGCAAGCCAACGCCTGGCGCATGACCTCCCCCTACAATTGAGCTCACGGAGACCCGAATGAATACCTCGATCCTTAAAACAGAGAACCACGAGACCCCGGGACCTGAAACCACCGACGCGGCCATGCCGGACGGCAAACCAGGGTGGGAAACGCCGCAGATGGAGGATGTCTCCGAGCAAGTGATGGCGCAGCCATACATTCGATTTACCTGAAGCGGCTTCACGCTTGGCAATAAATGGCCGGTCGGCGGATGAGTATTCGGCGCCACTGTTTGTCGCCTGGCAGCTGACCAATCGGTGCGCTGCGCACTGTCTTGCCTGCTGCGAGGAGTCCGGCCCGGACAAGGGCTGGGACGATGAACTGTCGCGCGCGGAGGCTGTGGCACTCGCCCAGCAGATCGCAGACTCGGGTGTCACGTACGTGGCCTTTGGGGGGGGCGAACCGCTCGGCGTTCCGCACTGCTGGGAGGTCTTCGATCGCCTGTCTGAGGCCGGCGTTGCGCTGAAACTCGAAACGGACGGCCGCCACCTCGATGATGCCCGTGCCGACCGCCTGGTGGGGCTGGCGCCCCAATGTGTTCAAATCTCAGTCGATGGCGCAACGGCGCGGACCCATGAGCAAGCGCGACCCGGCTCGAGCTTCACCGCGACCATCGCAAGCATCACGCGCTTGACGGCGCGCGGGTATGCCCCGCAGCTCGTATTCGTTCCCAACCGCCTGAACATTCACGAGGCGCTCGATGTCTATGATCTGGCCGCTACGCTCGGCTGTCAGGCCTTCATTACAGGCCCGATGATGCGCATCGGCCGGGCGGCGAGCGCTTGGGACCGTATTGCGTGCAGCGAAGTACAGTGGCAGGCCACCGTCGGGCTATTGGGCGAGCATGCACGGGATTGCGGCGGCTCGATGGCCTTGTCGATCTATCCGTGGGACATCCTGACTGAGATGGAGCGGCGGCTTGAGAGTCCGCAGGCAATGCTGCTGATTGTTCCGAACGGCAAAGTCAAGCTGCTCAATGCGCTGCCATTCGCTCCCGCGGATCTGCGCCGCGACACCCTTGCCCGTGCGTGGCAGGCCTATCGGGATGCCTGGCGTGTGCCGGAAGTCGGCGCATTCATTGCGGCATGCCGCGGCAATCCTGCGCTACTGCGGCATGCGAATGCGACCTGGTCGATGGACCGGCTCCTGCAACGGGAGGCTACCGGGGCCGGATGACCGGTCTATTGGACACGAACCTGGATCAACTCCTCGCCGTTCGGATCCACGACATGGACCGCGCAGGCGAGACAGGGATCGAAGCTGTGGATCGTGCGCAGGATCTCCAGGGGCTGTTTCGGATCGAGCAGGCTATGCCCCTTAAGGGCCGCCTCATACGGGCCGTCAGTGCCGGAGGCATCGCGCGGGCCCGCATTCCAAGTGGTCGGAACCACCGCCTGGTAGTTGGAGATCCTGGCCTCATCGATGACGATCCAGTGGGCCAGCGACCCTCGCGGCGCCTCGACGAAACCTACCCCTTGCGCATGCCGGGGCCACGTCGAAGGCTCCCACAAGTCCTGATTGAAGGTGCGCACATCGCCGGCCTTGATATTCGCCATCAGGCTGTCGTACCACTGCGGCAGGGAATCGGCCAGGATCTTGCACTCCAGCGCGCGCGCGGCGGTGCGACCCATGGTCGAGTACAGCGCTGCCAGCGGCAGGCCGAGCTGCGCCAGTGTTTTATCAGCGAGATCCTTGGTCGGTTCGTGGCCACTGGCGTACATCATCAGGACGCGTGCCAGCGGTCCGGTTTCCATGGCGTGACCCTTCCAGCGCGGGGACTTGAGCCAGGAATAGCTGGCGGAGGTGTCCAGATTCGCGTACGGCGGTGGCGGACCGGAATAGTTCAGCCGTAGTCGTACCATGAGTGCGACACGAATTCCTGGATGTCCGCTTCGGCCGCGAGATCCACTTCGTGAATGTGCGAAAGATCCCGATTGAGGATCGCGCCGCGCGGCACCAGGAAGGTCTTCGGATCCTGGCCGCCATTGGCTGGAAAATCACCGTAGGTCAGGAAGTTTCCCGTGCCCTCCCCGTAACCGGGTTTGAACCAGTCCTTGTAGTACGACCCGATTGCCAAAATGTCCGGCAGGTAGACCTCATCGACGAACCGCCGCATCTGCTCGATGATCTCGGCCACCTTCTGCAGGCCCACTGCATTGACAGCCGTAGAGCCGGTTCCCGCACCGGCATGCACACTGATGGCGGCAGGAGTGCCGCCCACCAGGACATTCGGGTGCGGATTTTTGCCGCCAAAGATCGTCTGCAGCTGGACCACCTGGCGCTGCCAGGCCAGTGCGTCCAGATAGTGTGCCACGGCCATCAGGTTGGCTTCCGGCGGCAGCTTATAGCCCGGATTGCCCCAATACGCATTGGCGAAAATGCCGAGCTGACCGGATTCCACCAGTTTCTTGACCCGCTGCTGTACGTCGGTGAAATACCCCGGCGAGGAGCGCGCATAACTGGAGATCGATTGCGCAAGGGTTGAGGTCGCCTTGGGATCGGCCTGCAACGCGGATACGACATCCACCCAGTCCAGCGCATGCAAATGATAGAAGTGCATGACGTGGTCGTGAACGAACTGGGTGACCAGCATCAGATTGCGGATCAGCTGCGCGTTGGCGGGAATCGGATATTTGAGGGCGTCCTCCACCGCCCGCACCGAGGCGAGGCCGTGGACCAAAGTGCACACACCGCAGATGCGCTGTGCGAACGCCCAGGCGTCGCGCGGGTCACGGCCTTGCAGAATGATCTCAATGCCACGCACCATCGTGCCGGAACTCGATGCCCGCGTGATCACGGAGCCGTCGAATTCCGCCTCGATCCGCAGGTGCCCTTCGATCCGCGTGACGGGATCAACAACAATGGTCTGGGCGCTCATGCGGGGTTTGCGGTTCCTGCCAGGTTTGCGGCCACGAGCTCCAATAAGCTCTGGGGTGTCTTGTTCCAGCTGAAATGGGCCTGGGCGTCGTCAAAAGTCCGGCGGCAGTCCGAGCAGCTCGTCAGGAAGGTGGTCGCACCGGTATCGTCGACTTCGCGAAGCTTGTTCTCCATCGTCCGATAGCGCAGGGGCGCAGCCCGGTCGATATCGATGACCCCACCCCCGCCACCGCAACAGAAGCTGAATCCGCCGTGATTCTTCAATTCGTGCAGGTCGACACCCATGGCTTTCATGAGCGCCCGCGGGGCATCGTTGACGCCCCCCTTGCGGACCAGCTGACACGGATCGTGGAACGTAGTCGTGCCGCCTCCCGCCGCGCCAAGTTTCAGGCGTCCGGCCTGAAGCTCCTCCGCGAGGAACTCGGTCACGTGACGAACCTGGAAGGGCAGTGCCTTGCCATACAGGTCTGCCGCCTCCCAGCGCAACGCGGTGTAGGCGTGGCCGCACTCCGGAACGATCAGGGTTTTGGCCTTGCACGCGATGGCCTGCTCGATCAACCGCATGCTGATATCGCGCTGCCAGTCCTTGCCGCCGGCAAAGTAGCCGTAGTTCTCCGCCACCAAGGCGTCGCTGCGGAATGTGCACGACAGACCCAAATGCTGCATGACGCGCGCCAGGGCGGCGACTGCGCTCGGGTAATGTTCGATATCGGTCCGGGGCACGCACAGCATTACGGCCACCTCGGGTTCATCCAGTGGCATTGCAACCCCGAACCGGGCAGCGATGGCCAGCAGCTGGTCGCGGTAGGGCTCGGCGCTCACTTCCGGCTGGCCCGTGGCCTGCTGATG
>Ga0302315_10001656_pt1 | contig 22164 bp, 19 predicted proteins | sample III_Palsa_N3_1_FD_200532 | JGI IMG/M metagenome (GOLD analysis project Ga0302315, IMG submission 200532) | Peat permafrost microbial communities from Stordalen Mire near Abisko, Sweden - III_Palsa_N3_1 | ecosystem: Environmental > Terrestrial > Soil > Palsa > Peat permafrost | place: Sweden...
TTTGCAGCATTACCAAATCGTTCACCTAATGAAAAATTATTATTTTGATTTAAATGAGGGTCGTTTAGAGATGAATTATTCGAATCAATGGATGGCGAAATGTTAAAATTATTTCGTGCACGATCCTAAGAAGTAGCGAATTCAATTATATTAGCCTTGAAACTAGTTTAAGTGATGCAGGCATTATCTCCCAAATCCCCATAAATTCAATCTTTATTATGTCATCTGGTCGTAGCAATACAATTAAGTGTGGCAAATACGGAACCATCGAGTTTATTCACACACAACAAAAACCACAAGATATCATGGAAGATCTTTCCTATGATCAGGATTGCAGATTATGGAGAGCAAATGCTCGATTAGCAATAAAAGATATGAAAAGAACCAGGCGAAATTGTGATTTAATTGATTGGGACATTGCCAGTGAATGTATTATTTGAAAATTTTTCAAAACAAATAAATTAAGTATTTAATTTTTACAATCCTTTTTTATTCCATCAGATCCAATAACTGCGCCCCTACCACATTTTTATATTCTTGAGGCTCCCCTGCTTTATTAGAATAATGCAACAACTCTAAAGCTATACTTTCTTTTGATTGCTCGTAATTTTTACGCAGTATTTTATTACCATTCACAGTTAATTTCCCTATAACAACTTCTTCTAATAGGCATTCGTAAAAAATTTTCAATTGCTCCATGCGCATGATTGAAATTTTAGCTTGATTTAAACTAAATTTATTAATAATTAGATTTTGCAAATTTATAAAATGTATACTTGAATGCGATACCCTATACTCATTAATTCTTGAATTATTGAAATCTATATTTCCAATTTTTGAGTTCATAAAGAAAATATCATTATAGTCTTTGATATTTTGTAAATTTACATGCTGAATTTCAGCGCCTATAAAAAAAATACGTTCGGATTTTTGAGCATCTAGCATTACATGCTCCAGCATGCCAGAAGAATGAAATGTCAAGTTTTTACATTGAATACTAATTTTTTTTGAAATTGTATCAATTATCGCCTCTACATTTTCTACATTAATTATTTTTAGAAACTCCAATTCACCATTTGAAACTTCAATATTTGCATGAGTGCCATTTTCTATTATCACTTCAGAATTTTTTTTCGGATGTAAACTGCCTAATTTTTTTATATTGCAGTTGGTAAATTTTGCATTGATTTGTACATTCGCAATACCCATATCATCTACGATTGAATTAATAAAATTAAATTTAGCTTCTTGCAAATTCCACATTTTCACATTTTGTAATGCACAGCCAATAAATAAAATATTTTTAAAAGAGCTTTTATTAAATTCTATATCATAAAAATAAACATTTATAAACGTTACGTTATCAAAACTTGCATCTTCTATAAAGCTTTTAAAAATAATTCCATGTTTAAAGGTGACATTTTTAAATGTACTAGCAGGAATATTAACTTTATTCCACTCAAAATCTTCGATTTCGGCATCAACAATATTCATTGCAGAATTACGCGCAATAGAAAAATTTTCTAAAATTTTATTATTTAATTTTCCATTTCTCATAAAGTCTGCAAAAACCATATTGTCTTCAAGTAGCAATTTTTCTTCTATAGTGACGTTAGTTTTTGTTATCATTATTATTTCCCATAATGCATAATTTTTCGTGCATAGTCCATGATTGTTCTAATTTTTCATGCATACTCCATGAAGGAATTTCCCCATATTTACTATGCCTCTCTAAAACCCATGCCAATTCATGTTGGTTTACTAAATCATCAATATTGTACGATATATATTTCCTATATAGCCCTAATCTAATGATCCAAGGATGCACAACATTGTAGGTTTTTAAAAAACTTTCTTTTATCTTTTCAGAGAAATTTAAACACATATAAACACTTTTGCGATCCCCGATAAAGATTTTTTTAAAATCTATAATTTTTATAGATAAAGTCAAATGGTATCTTCCCTTTTTATTAGTTGATTTCATCTTTGTGGTTATACCTTGAAGTGGTTTATTTATACTTTCTTCATAGTAAAATTTTATTTCTTCAATCATATTTAAATCACGTAGACCTTCATCCAAAATAAACTCTATTGTATTGTCATGCACTTTAATTAATTTAAAAACCCCATTGCCTGACACCCCTTTATTTATTAAATCATAATTATCTAAAGCGGCGGCAAGCCTAGGTTTTGCATTTTGGTGTTTGGCATGGAAAATTTTAATGTAATCCTTGCCATTTTTGAAAATCAGGCCTGTGCCTTGTGGAACATCTAAACCTGCTCCATTTAATTCACCAGCCACATTTTGAATGGGTATAGGGCCACCCGAGCCTGTAACAATCATTCGAGTTCGTTTATTACATTCCACTTTATATTCTGAAGATTTTTTATATAAACTATTACCTTGAATCAATGTTTCGACATCAACAAAGGATGCTTTATTTTGCAAATGAATTCCTCTAGTTAAAAGATTATAGGCTAATTCAAATTGTAGCTCATCACTTTGTGCAGAGTTTTCTCCCTCTCTAACACTTTTAGTTACTTGTTCACAAAGATATAAACCAGTGCGATGCGTATGTCCTGAAAAAGTATGGGTTAATTCTCCAGTTACCACTTTTTCGTAAATTTTATCTCTATTTCTATTAAAAGAACCAACATCATAATTACTTTCATAATTAAAATGTGTGTCATTATTTTTATGGACACATAAAACTTTTTTTAAAGCCGCTTTTTCGTTAGAGGATAACAAAGGTATTTTAGTATTGTAATTAATTAAGGTAGCATGACTAAAAAGAATATTAGAGCCTTCTTTAAATTTTGCACGTTTACAAGCATCATCTAGAATTTTTATTTGATTCTCTGAAAATGCCAGATTGGCTCTAGGTAAAGTTATGCCATCTATTACATTTACATTAAGTAATAAGGGTTTAAAGACTCTTTCATCATCCCCCCATTCTAAACCTGTAAAGGTTTGTGTTTTATAAGTAAATGAAAAATCGGTTAGGGGAGAAAATAAAGCATAAAATATATTGGCGTGTTCTTTATAAAAGTTTAGATTTTTATTTACTTCGCTAGTTACATCCATAGCCCCTGGCCCGAACACCAAAATTGCTTCGTATATTGTTAAATTATGATCCATAGGGATCCCTGCATTCAATCTAGCCCCCCTCCAGGATAGCTCTTCTTCTTCGATTGTTTTTTTAATTATTGGCACACTAGGACTTTCCGGTTGAGCTTTTGATTTTTTGTAGGCGTCTATATGCTTTTCTACTACATCCCCTACATTAAAACCATATGGTAAATTATAGGATGCTTTGATTATTTCCTTGCCTGCTTCAACAAAAGCATTCATTACCTTTTTTATAAATTTTTCTTGTTTATGGGCTGCATTTCTGAATCGTGGAGAAATGCCAAATGGCGTGCCATAAGCATCGTGATTACCGGAAGTCATAAAAACAGGCTTTTGGTAGGTATCATAAAAATAACGAATTAAGCTGTATACAATAATATCATCTATACCTGGTGTGTGGGTTGCTTCTAATTCACTTTGAGGTTGAATGGTATTACAATTTTTATTACTATTAGGAGAACGACTTTCATGTTTTTTTCTTAATCTCAACAGCTCCCAAATTTCTTGATTATTGATTGAGTTAAAATTCTCTATAAGTGAAGGGTCAAGATTTAAATTATAATCTATTAAATCGCCTGTTATAAATAACATATCTATATCGCTATCACCCCCCATTTGATCTAATAAATCTTTCAAAGCATCAAAACAGGATAAGAGCGTGTCGCCAAGGTATGGTGAAACTTCCTGGGGAGCTCCGGGGATTACTTGAATTTTTGATTTTTTTAATAATTCTTGTCTCGCGCAGATATGCACATCGGTTAGATGGCCAATGCCGAGATAAGGTTTATCAATGATATAGACAGGATGATAAATTTGTATAGGATCATTTTGTTGGACCGTAAAGTCAAAAGAGCCAGATTGAGGAATTTTATAGCCATATTTTAATTTAGTACGATAATTTTTTAAAGCTTCTTCTAATATAGTTTCTTCTACATCTTTACTCATTTTATCTTTGCTAGAGCAGCTTTTTAAGGCTTCGGTATCTTTTACCGTTGCAAAAGAAATATTATACATACCCTTTTTTAAGTTATGCTCAAAAATGGTTACCCGAATTAAATAGGGATAGCCTGCTTGAATATAATGTTGTAGTTGGGAGGAGCGAACGCGGCCTAAACAATCGTTATGCGTATTATATAGCAATAACTCTTTTTCATGAGTAATATCTTTAGGTTTAGTGCAATAAATATTTTTTAAAATATCGGATTTTTCTTTAAAAAACATATTATCTATAGTTTCTTGTATTTTAAAATCTTGTAACTGCGTACTTCTATTAGCCCAATTGTTTTTTTCAAGTAACAGATTTATTTGCATTTTCATGCTATCAATGGATTGCATAGCAAGGGCTTCGTTAGCTAATAAAAATAAGGTAAGTGCTTTACCAGGCTCAGTGATTAAGGGGCAACAAAAAGAAGGATAAAGAATAATAGCTGAGCAAGGTTTTTCAATCAGAATATGCTGTAGTTTATCAGCGTGAAAAGTAGCTTTTTCTGTATGTAAATTTCCTTTACCCTCTATTAATTCACTATATTTTCCATTTTTTATTTTATGTAAAATCTCATCTAATGTTTCACCCATAGAGAATAGAACACTCCATTATAATAATGTACTTCAAATATTATTAAAAAGACTTAAAACTCTAAGCAGGTACTACTTCTTTAGCCAATTCTATTTGAGCAACCCCACTTTCTATGGCTGCTTTTGCAACTGCTGCAGTAACTAACGATAATAATCGTGGGTCAACAGGTTTTGGTAAAATATATTGAGCGCCAAATTTAAGATTTTCTATACCTGGGTATGATTCTATTACTTTTTTATGTATAGGTTCATGCGCTAATGCTCTAATAGCTTCTACCGCTGCTAATAACATTTCTTCGTTAATATGTTTTGCTCTAACGTCTAAAGCACCCCTAAACAGGTAGGGGAAACACAATACATTATTTACTTGATTTGGATAATCGCTGCGGCCTGTTGCTATTAATACGTCTTTTCTTGCATTAAGCGCTAATTCAACCGAAATTTCTGGATCAGGATTAGATAAAGCAAATACAATAGGCCTTAAAGCCATAGACTGTAACAGCACAGGCGACAATAAATTAGCTCCTGCCACCCCTATAAATACATCTGCTTTCTCTACAGCATCAGCTAAAGTACGTTTTTTGGTCTTGATGGCAAGTCGTTTTTTATACTCATTTAAATCTATACGCTCATCGTGCAGCACACCCATACTATCGACCATTAGAATATTTTCAGGCGGTACGTGTAAGGCATGTAATAAGTTTACCGTCGCAATACCCGCAGCCCCAGCGCCTAAGCAGACAATTTTTACTTCGTTCAATTTTTTTTGTTGTATTTCAAGGGCATTTAATAATGCTGCTGCAATGACGACAGCCGTACCGTGTTGATCATCATGAAATACTGGAATATCTAACCTTGCTTTTAATGCTTCTTCAATAATAAAGCACTCAGGCCCTTTGATATCTTCTAAATTAATGCCACCAAAGGTAGGGGCGATACGTACTACGGTTTCTATAAAGGCTTCTGGGTTTTGTTCATCGACTTCAATATCAAATACATCTATATTTGCAAATTTTTTAAATAAAACTGCTTTACCTTCCATAACGGGCTTTGCGGCTAAAGCTCCAAGATTCCCTAAACCTAAAATCGCAGTCCCATTACTAATAATACCAACCAAATTACCTTTAGCAGTATATTTATAAGCCGCTTCTTGATTTTGTGCAATTGCTTTTACCGGTTCTGCCACCCCAGGCGAATAGGCTAGTGATAAATCTTCTTGAGTTTCAGTAGACTTAGTAATTTGAATACTCAATTTACCGGCGGGTTTAGAAGAATGATAATCTAGGGCCTTTTGTTTTTCAGTAACAACTTTTAGCGTCATGGCAAAATCTCATTGAAAAAAAGTGATGGGTGGCGCAAAAAAGGCGCATTGTTACCCAAGGCGCCTTTATAATACAATTAGGTTTGAAGCATTAACAGCTAGTTTTTATCTGAAACATCTTCATCTGAAGCATCTTGTGAAGCATCATTTGAAACTTTTGAGCTTAAGCTGCTAAACTTTCCAAATTTTTGCTTGAACTTATCGACCATTCCGGCTGTATCAATAATTTTTTGTTTACCAGTATAAAAAGGATGGCAATTATTACATACTTCAATACTTAAACTTTTGCATAAAGTAGAACCAGTGGTGAATTGATGCCCGCAACTACACTTTACGTTAATCTCTTGATATTCTGGATGAATTCCTGCCTGCATGACTGTACCCTCACGGTTTTATAACTTTGTAAATCTACACTTCGATAGGGTTAGAAGTTACCTAATTTACACTGTCATGTCAAATAAATTAGGGTAGAGTGCATAAAGTTAAGAAGCCCAATGTTTAGGCTCGCCCTCTTCCCAGTCTTGCAAACCCTGAGGTGCTTTTACACGCAATTGGGCGTCCCAATTTAAAAAGCCAGTAGTTTGCTCTGCTACTGCTTTAGAGGCATTTTCTGGGCTATCAAATAGCCATAATGCCTCATCATCCACCCCTAAAAAATATTTACCTTTATATTCTAATGCTGGCGCTATCCAAAAAGTACCCAATTTAGTTTTTAAGTATCGCATACAAATTCCCCTGGCAACCTAATTAATAATATTAATAACTCATAATAATATGAGCAAAATACATACCAAGTTGTAAAATGCTATAGGGGGGCGAAAAAGTACCTGTTTCTATTAAGTTTATACTAAAATGTTACCCTTTTTGGGGAGTTTTGCACTCAAGTTATCACATAAAAGTTAGTTAATCCAATTAATCTCCTTGGCCGTATTTGCACCTACAATACAAGAACTTAAACTAAGGGGTAATATGCTTTCTGTTTCCCCTAGTGGAATACGTCCAGCCATTATTTCGGCTTGCAATTGCGGATAAAGAGGAGTTTGTTCAGGATTTGCTAAGCCTTGTGGTATTAAAGGCTGGCCATTAGAATCATATTTTATGCTGGCTCCTAACACCTCGAGTATCAAATGGGTTAAAAATACATTATTTTGATCGGTTTTTTTATTATCTGCAGTTAAATAACTAACCCTCATTAATCCTTGAAGCTTAGGCATATTATCTATTACTGGCCAATTTATGGGATTTTTTGAATAATGAGCAAGTATTCTTATAGTATTGGAAGCAAAAGGTGTATCAAAATTGTTTTCTGCCCATCGTCTTAGTTGGATTGACCATACTACACGCCCTACAAAGTTATCCCACGGCAGCCATTTTTGCGGGAGACTAATATCTTTAAGTGATACCACCTCCAGTATAAATTTAGGAAGGTTAGGGGTATTGTATTCTTGAGCTTGAGTCTCAAGATACTGTTTAATATCATCAAACTTTCTTAACCATAATTTTGTTATGTAACTTTCTGTATCCTCTTGCTTATCCCCATTTATCGCATAAATCGTTATATGCACCGGTTTATGCCAAGAACGCAAAGTCTTACTTTGGTAGTAAGGATAAGCATAAAAATATGCAAAAACGCCTAATATAACAATAAGTTTCCATTTTTTAAGCATAAGTACTTTATTAAACTCCCTTAACTGGTGAATTGTAGACAACGCATTAATTTCTGCATAGTGTACCTTATTTACAGTATATGGTATTTCTTTTTTTTTTTTGTTAGATTACAATCTGTCTTTCTTTCAAAACATTTTTTGCCTATGAAACACCCAATAACTGCTCCTATAGGCATTTTTGATAGTGGCAGTGGTGGTTTAACTGTCACCAAAAGTATCGCTCATGCTTTTCCAGAAGAAAATATTCTTTATTTTGGTGACACTGCCCATGCACCATGGGGAGATAAATCGATTGCCGCGATTCAAGGCTTTGCCTTAAAAATTTGCGATGTGTTATTAAAACATCACTGTAAAATCATTTTAATTGCCTGCCATACCGCTTCTGCTATAGCTTTTGATCTGGTAAAAGAATATGTCGCAGGACGAGCCCTAGTATTAAATGTTGTAGATCCGGTAATTCATCATCTCTGCACCCATTATCCTAATAAAAAAGTCGGATTGATTGGCACTAAGCAAACGGTGCGCTCTAATATTTACACTAAGAAATTAGACAGCTGCAATGCTAACATTGAGCTTACGGCACTGCCTACTCCCTTACTCGTACCTTTAATAGAAGAAGGCTTTGCAAATACTGAGATTGCTAAGATGGTAGTACACACTTATTTATCTAATAGCAAACTAGAAGGTATTTCCTCTATTATTTTAGGTTGTACTCATTATCCTTTTATAAAACAACATATTGAAAACTTTTATAATGGCACAGTGGATATTATAGATGCATCTACTATTATTACGCAGTTATTAAAAGAAACTTTAGAAAAAAATAATTTATTAAATAGCAATAAATTAACAAACGCTAAAAGAATATTTTTTGTTTCCGATTACAATGAATTTTTTGCTCAAACAGCTACTATGTTTTTTTCTGATGACATTCAACTAGAGCCATACCCTTTGTGGGAATAAAAATAAATGGTGGGCCCAGGTGGACTTGAACCACCGACCAAAGGATTATGAGTCCTCTGCTCTAACCAACTGAGCTATGGGCCCTAACATGGTAAATTGCCATATTAGCACTATCAATTGAATGCGCCTATATTCTAGCAAAACTTTTATCTAAATGCTATTCATCCTCTTCATCTTCTAAGAAGCTTTTAAGTTGTTCAGCTCTGCTTGGTTGTCGTAGTTTTCGTAATGCTTTTGCTTCTATCTGCCGAATACGTTCGCGGGTAACATCAAACTGCTTACCTACTTCTTCTAAGGTGTGATCGGTATTCATATCAATACCAAAGCGCATACGTAATACCTTGGCTTCTCTTGCAGTGAGCCCAGATAAAATACGGCGGGTAGCTTCCCTTAAGCCTTCGGTGGTTGCAGATTCTATGGGAGACATTAACATGGTATCTTCAATAAAATCTCCTAAATGTGAATCTTCATCATCACCAATAGGGGTTTCCATTGAAATAGGCTCTTTAGCAATTTTTAATACTTTCCGAATTTTATCTTCTGGCAAGCCCATACGCTTACCTAATTCTTCTGGAGTCGCCTCCCGTCCCATTTCTTGCAACATTTGGCGGGCTATGCGATTTAATTTATTAATAGTTTCAATCATATGCACAGGAATACGGATAGTCCTTGCCTGATCAGCTATAGAGCGAGTAATAGCCTGACGAATCCACCACGTTGCATACGTTGAAAATTTATACCCTCTACGGTATTCAAATTTATCTACTGCTTTCATTAATCCAATATTTCCTTCTTGAATTAAATCCAAAAATTGTAACCCTCGATTGGTATATTTTTTGGCAATAGAAATCACTAAACGCAAGTTAGCCTCTACCATTTCTTTTTTAGCTCGCCGTGCCTTTGCTTCTCCTAAGCTAAGTCCTCTATTTAAATCTTTTATTTCTTGTACCGTAAGTCCTAATTCTTGCGCATATGCAGCAATTTTTTGTTGCAATGCAATAATAGCATCCTGATTCGTACTGAGTTTTTTGGCATAAGCTTCATTACTTTTTAAATGGGTTTTTATCCATTTTTCATTCGTTTCTTGATTAGGAAAAGAGGTAATAAAAATTTGACGTGGCATACCAGATTTATAAACACATAAATCCATAATTGCTCGTTCCCGGTTGCGTACTTTTTCTTGCATGGTACGCATACCTTGCGTTAGGGCTTCAAAAATGCGCGGTACTAATTTAAAAGTTGCCAAACTTTCTGCTAATGCTTCTACAATTTTAACAGTTTCTGGGTGCTTACGACCATGTACTTTTTCACTGGCCAGTACCGCTTCTATTAAATTATCTAATTCTTGTACCCGTCGTTTTGCTTCATCTAAATCAGGCTCTGCATCAAAAGTACTACTTGCTTCAGTATCTTCTTCTGATTCAATAATTTCTTCTAAAACGGGTGCCTCTTCTGAGATAGTAGTAGTTTCATCCGCTGGCACTGCAGCCGTTTGTCCGCTATCTATAAATCCATTAAATACATCATTTACTTTTATATCGCCAGCTACTACTTTAGCAAATTCATTGACTATTAACTTAAGTAAGATGGGATATTGTGCTAAAGCGCCTAATACTTCACGTACGCCTTCTTCAATACGCTTAGCTATAATAATTTCACCCTGTCTCGTTAACAACTCAACCGTTCCCATTTCACGCATATACATACGAACTGGGTCGGTAGTCTTACCTAGCTCTGTATCCATATTATTACTAAAAGAAGAGGAAGCTTCTTCGGCGACAGATTCAGGATTAATAGTTTCGCTTGACTCCCCGTCCGAGAGCATCATCGTGCCCATATCGGTCGTCATTTCATATACCGTAATACCTAACTCATCTATCTTTTGAATAATATCTTCAATATGATCAAGATCAGTTATTTCATCACCTAAATGCTCAGTGACTTCGGCGTAAGTTAAAAAACCTTTTTCTTTGCCCAAGGCAACTAAGCTTTCGATTTGTGCGGCCTGCAACTCTTTATCTACATCACTACTCATGATTACCATCTACCTGTTAACTGAAGGGGTACCAAAAAATTAAGCTACTGCACTTTGCATAGTTTGCAATTTTTGCAACAGCGCTTTGAGTTCAATTTTTTCACTAGGGGATAAATTTTCTTCTTGAGCTTTTTTTAATAAATTATCGGTTAATAATTCTGAAGCTCGACGAAATAATAAATTGAGATTACCAATAAATTCTTGTTCCATACCTTCCTCTGGTATTAGTTTGATAGTCGCTTGCATTTTATCAATTTCCATTGCTTCTATGGCTTTAGCTTTCAATTGTTCCACAATAGCTTCTTGGCTAATATGCAAATTTTGTTGTAAGATATTAACAATTTCACAAAATAAATTAATACCGGGGATATCAATTCCTTGAATTTCTTTACTATCATGAACCAAATGAACTAAACTTCTTCTATGCAATAATAACGCGGTTGCTTTGTAGGCAGGCGAGACTAAAGCCCGTGTTGCGGGAACTTGCTTTTTATTATAAGAAAAGTTCGATTTTCTTTTATCAATAAGCTGCTCAGGAGCTATTCCGGTTATACTTGCTAATTTTTCCAGCAACATTTGGCGAAACATATTGCCCGGTATTTTCATTAACAAAGGTTTTAAAACGGTAGCTAATTTTACTCTATCTTCAGCATGATGTAGTTGTAAAGGCTCCATAGCAATTTTAAAGATGTATTCACCAAGCGGTATAGATTCATCTATTTTTTTTAAAAAACGTTGCGTACCTATCTTACGTATTAAAGAATCCGGATCTTCCGTATTAGCTAAGCACATAAAACGAACCCGCCTGCCATCTAGTATTTTTTCTAGGCTTAAATGCAATGCTCTTTTTAAAGCCTCTTGTCCCGCTTTATCCCCATCAAAGCAAAATACAATATCGGAGGTTACTTTAAACAAGGTATCTACATGAGCTTCTGTTAAAGCAGTTCCTAGCGTGGCTACTACATTATGGATACCAAATTGACTTAAAGTGATAACATCTAAATAACCTTCCACTACAATTAAGGTTTCGTAGGTTTTATTAAAAGCTCGAACTTGGTATAGCCCGTAGAGTTCTTGCCCTTTATTAAATATCATCGATTCTGCAGAGTTCAAGTATTTGGGTTCTTCTTGAGTAAATACTCGACCACCAAATCCCAAAATCCTGCCCCGCTTATCATAGATAGGGAACATAATTCGATTACGAAATTTATCATAACAGTGATTACCACTCTGATCGGGAATAATTAAGCTTAAAGTTTTTAAATCTTCTATTTGTTCATCTGTAAAATTTTCATTTTTGCTTAAACTATGCCAGCCCGGAGGCGCAAAACCCAAACCATAGGTTTTTGCAATTTTGCCGCTAATGCCTCTAGCTTTTAAATAAGTAATAGCATGCTGGGCTGCACTATGCTCTCTTAATTGTTGTTGATAAAAGCTAGCTACTAATTTAGTAAGCTGTAAAAGCCTAGATTCTTTTTCTACCTCTGTTCTTTGATTGGCATCTAGTGGAATAGGAATACCTAATTCTGCACTTAAAGTCTCTACTGCCTCTATAAAACTTAAGCCCTGAAATTCAATTAAAAATTGAATGCCATCCCCATGAGCATGACAACCAAAGCAATAATAAAATTGCTTTTGGGCGTTTACCGCAAATGAGGGCGTTTTTTCTGAATGAAAGGGGCAACAAGCAACATAATTAGCGCCCGATTTACGTAAAGGAACCTGCCGCCCAACAATATCAACAATATCTAAGCGGGTAAGAAGATCTTCAATAAAACTGTCAGGTACTCGGTAAACCATTTTGCAATCTTCTCTTAAAGATTAGGATGCACCTTAAGGCAAAGATATACCCCTATATGCAATAATTAAGACGCTAGAATACCTTTTATCATAGCACTAACCGCCCCCATATCAGCCCGGCCTTGTAATTTTGGCTTTAAAAATGACATCACTTTGGCCATATCACTGATTGATTTAGCTTGCAGTTGCGCTATGGCATCTTGCACTAAATGGGTAATTTCTTCTTGGCTTAAAGCAACCGGCAGAAATTCTTGTATGACAGATACTTCAAATTGCTCTTTGTCTACTAAATCTTGCCGTCCTGCTAAGCCAAATTGGTTAATCGAATCTCGCCTTTGGCTAAGCATTTTATCTAAAATGGCTAGAATATCGGTATCGGTTAATTCAACTCTTTCATCTACTTCTTTTTGTTTTAAGGCAGCCATAATTAAGCGGATAACCCCTAGACGAGATTTCTCTTGTGCTCGCATAGCTGCCTTAACGGCATCTTGTAACTTATCTTTTAAAGAATTTGTGGTCATCGTAATTTAGTGACGTCTTTCACGTGATACACCAGGCATCTGAGAAGTCTCTCTCAATAATTTTTTGAGATGACGCTTACGAGCAGCAGCAGCTTTTCGTTTACGAATTGCAGAACCTTTTTGGTAAAATTCACGGCGTCTTAATTCTTTTGGTACGCCTGCTTTTTCAACAGCACGTTTAAATCGACGTAATGCAGAATCAACAGATTCGCCTTCTCTTACACGAACGCTGGGCATCGAAGAGTATACTCCTAAGTTAGTAAATTAAATTTAATTTGATTTAATAAAATTCATAAATAAGCATGATATTCTAGTCTAAATTTTACTATTTGAAAAGTTTTTATAGTAGAGTATCTCCAATATTAAATTGGTAAGCACTATTTATTTTGTAAATGGCCTTTAATGCGATGATTTAGCAAGTAGTTAAATAGTTAACTAATAGGTGTCCATATGCTAATTTTGGGTTTAGAAACCTCTTGTGATGAAACTGGGGTCGCACTGTATGACAGTCACCACGGCCTTATGGCTCATGCTTTACATAGTCAAATTCAATTACATACGATTTATGGCGGGGTAGTGCCAGAACTTGCCTCGCGCGATCATATAAAACGAATTATTCCTTTAACAGAAATAGTATTGCAACAAGCAAAGAGGGAGTTAAGTGACTTAAATGCGATCGCCTACACCAGTGGTCCAGGTTTAGCAGGGGCTTTATTAGTGGGGGCTACCTTTGCAAAATCTTTAAGTTTTGCACTTAATATTCCAAGCCTTGCCGTGCATCATATGGAAGGTCATTTATTGGCCGCATTATTAGAAGAACCAAGGCCTACTTATCCGTTTTTAGCCTTGCTGGTCTCGGGTGGACATACCTTAATTGCGGCGGTACGAGACTTACAAAAATATGAAATTTTAGGTGAATCTCTGGATGACGCAGCAGGTGAAGCGTTTGATAAAACGGCAAAATTACTAGGCCTACCCTACCCCGGGGGGCCCCATTTAGCAAAACTGGCTGAAAGTGGTTCTGATAAACGCTTTATATTCCCTCGCCCCATGATAAAGAAAGCTAACTTACATTTTAGTTTTAGTGGTTTAAAAACTCATGCTATCAATACTTTTAATAAAACCACCCAATCATTTCAAGATAAAGCAGATATCGCTTGTGCTTTTCAGACCGCAGTTATTGATACTTTATTCATAAAATGCCAACGGGCCTTACAACAAACTGATTTTAAACAGTTGGTGATTGCAGGCGGGGTAAGTGCCAATCAATGCTTACGGCAAACTTTTATAAAACTTGAAAAAAATTCTGGCATCAAATTATTTTATCCAAAAGTAGAATTTTGCACCGATAATGGCGCTATGATTGCTTTTGCAGGGCATGAGTATTTTAAAAAAAATATAAGCGATGCAGATTTAGCTATAGCTATTCGACCAAGATGGCCGCTTGATTCACTTTAAGGACTCTACTATGGGCTTAAAATATTACGTCTAATCAATGTAAACAAAGATATAATTATTCTGTTTTTTAAATTTAAAAACAATTGTAAGGATAAAACATGGATAACCCGTTTATTTCAAACAGCACACAGCATACCAATTATTTACAGGCGGCCAATGAACCACCTTTTGAATTCGTAGTAACTAATGTAGACATCAAGTGTAAAGTTTTAAATTTTCATTCTGAAAATCATAAAATTAATGAAGATTATTGTTTTACAATTACCGTAATTTGTGACAGTACAATAAATCATTTATTAAAACCCTATCATGCAGCGACTTTAACTATCTGGAATAACAATGCAAAACATTATATCCATGGCATTATAACGCGATATACTTGTGAAGAAGCCTATGCAATGCATGCTTTATATTATACGTTTTATCTACATTCTCCCATGCACCCTTTAAAAATCAATAGTTCACCACGGGTATTTGTCAACAAAACACTTACCATGATAATAAACAGTGTCTTTCAAGACAATGGCCTAAGTAATTTGCATTATAAATTACTCCATCTTGAACACTTACCTATTATTCCTTTACTACTACAATATCAAGAAAATGATTTTGATTTTATAGTACGACAACTAAAACGGTTACATTTATGTTTTTTATTTATACAACATGAAAATCAAGCGCAATTAATTATTTACGATAGTACTAAACTCCAAGACTTACATTTACCTACACGCACTCTTACTTATTTGGAAGCAAGGGGCATGCATTATAAAAAAAATGCCTTTCAAGAAATTACCGCAGCCTGGGAACTTGGCCCTTCTCAATTACAATTTGCCGATCACAATACTCCAGAAAGCCCTGATACTTATTCTTTACACAGCTCTCTTCAGGGAAAGTCCTTAGATTCCAGTGTATTACAACGTTATGGACAAACACAAAGTGCAATAACCAATTCCAAAATGATTTTTACAGCCCAACAGCTAGCCCTACAGGCTAAACAAGCAAGAGTAAAGATTACCACCAATGCAAGAGGCTTAATGCCAGGGCAAGTTATTGAGCTGAAAGAATATTATCTTGCTGACTTAAATAAAGAATATATTATTGTAGAGATAACCCATGCTGGAAATCAAAGTGCAGGCTTTGCTCCATTTATATCTAGTGAAGATACTCCCGTTGATTATGAAGTAAATTTACAATTAATTCCAAAACATCTTAGCTTCACAGAGCCCTATGTAAATAATCCTTGTGCTTATGGAATTTATACCGCCATTATAGAAAGTATTGGCGGAGAATATGCCTACTTAGACAAAGTAGGTTCGTACCATTTGCGGTTTCCTTTTGACTTAGAAAGTAAGCCAAAAGGCCAAGCTTCTATTCCCTTGAGATTAGCCCAATCTTTTGTAGGACATAATTTTGGACAGCATTTATCTATTCGTCATGGTACTGAAGTTGCCTTATATTTTCAAAATGGGGATTTTAATTTGCCAATTATATTAGGGGTTTTGCCTAATCCTGAAACATGGAGCCCTGTAAATGCAAGCGAACCTTACCTGCATCGTTTAAGAACTTATGGCGATAATACTATTCAAATGAGTGATTTAAAAGATAACGAACGTATTGATATCATGACTCATCATGCACAAAATGTATTTAGCTTGTATGCTCACCGTTCTAAACATCAGATTTTAATTGAATCAACTGTAGGCAAAATAAATTTGTCAGCCCATAAAAGCTGCTTTATCACCGTAGGAGCAGATACCATTAATGAAGTAGCGCGCAATCAAGAAATTAACATTCAGGATAAAAGATTATTACAAGTTTTAGATAATAGTTTTTTTGCCCATGCCAATAGTTTTTGTTTTTCAGCCCAAGATAATTTTTATATTAAAACTAAACATAACACTCGCATGAAAATAAATAAAAATTTTTACTGGCAAGCGCAAAATTTTCTATGTTGTACTATTCAAGCAGGTGCCACCATTAAAGCTCACAAAAAAAATATAGCAATTAAAGCTCATAAAAATTTAAAAATGCAAGCTATGGGAAATAGTAATGTATTATTAAAAAGCAAAGACACAAAATGGGTAATAAGCTCACTGGGACATGTAAGCATTAAAATAAAAACTCTAAAAATTACTGCGCCTTTTATTAACCTACATTTACCACAAGACTCTAGTCAGACATAATATTATTTATTATTTTTCTATACCGGTAATTAAACGATACATATTGGCTTTATGACGATATAGTAAGGCGCCACTTATAAAGATAGTCGCAAACCATAAAATAGGGGGCAAGCAAAAGTAGCCATAAAGCGGTATAAGTACACTTGTTATTAATGCACTTAGCGATGAAATTCTAAACGTATAAAATATAATCAACCAAGTGCATAAAGTTAATAAACCTAAAGGCCAATATAAAGCTAATAAACAACCTAAAGCAGTTGCTACCCCTTTTCCACCTTTAAATTGAAAAAACACCGGAAATAAATGCCCTAAAAAAACAGCTAGCATACAACACGCCACTATTTTTTCATTTGCTCCTACAGAGTGAGCTAACAAAATAGGAATGGCGCCTTTTACAGCATCACCAAGCAAAGTTATAGCTCCTAATTTTTTACCAGCAATACGCACTACGTTAGTCGCACCAGGATTATGAGAACCAACCTTTCGTGGATCAGGCAGGCCGGCTAGCTTGCAGACTATTACCGCCATCGCTACAGAGCCTAGCAAATAAGAACCTATGCCCCACATTAAATATTCAAACATTTTATTCCTGAAGTGTATGAGAGAAATTAATATAACTAGCTTATATTTAGTATAATATAATATTTATGCTTATGATAGCATATAATAATTCATTTATAGTTATGGTTTATTAAGATGTCTACCCAAAATATTTTTTTCATACAAGAATTAAAAATTGAAGCATTAATTGGTCATAAAGTATGGGAAAAAAAACTAAAGCAACAATTATTCATAGACGTAGAATTTTATTTTACAAATATTCCTGCGCACTTTACCTATCAACATTTTATTAATTCTATTCAAGAGTTTTTTAATGATGAGCATTTTGAAAATGTTGAAACAATAGCACAATTATTGAGCAAACATTTACATCATAAATTCTTAATACAAAACATAAAGCTTACGTTAACACGCCCTAAACTTATAGCACAATTAAAAGCATATGGATTAATTTTTATAAAGGATTTTGCATGAATGCTTTCCCAACACCCACTATTGACGCAGAGCAACATAGTAATGCTTTATTAGATTCCATAAAAAATCAAATAGCTACATCAAACGGCAAAATTAGCTTTCGTGATTATATGGATTTAGCGTTATATGCCCCTGGATTAGGCTATTACAGTGCGGGGGCTAAAAAATTTGGGCCTGAAGGTGATTTTATAACAGCCCCTGAAATCAGTTCATTATTCGCAGTAACTTTACTCCCTACTTGGTTGCATGTACGCCAAGAATTACCTACTGCCGCTATACTTGAGCTTGGGGCGGGTTCTGGGAAGCTATGTGTCGATTTACTACAAGCTCTAGATAAACAAAATTGTTTGCCAGAAAAATATTATATTCTCGAAGTAAGTGCTGATTTGAAACATCGCCAAGCAGAATATATTAAAGCCAATATTCCTCATCTTGCAAACAAGATTGAATGGCTCAATTCTATAGAGAATTTTACATTTTCAGGCTTAGTAATTGGGAATGAAATATTAGATGCTATGCCAGTACATAAGTTTCGTATACATAAAGGTATACTAGAAGAATATTTTGTCACCATGGCAAATGATCAACTAGTTGAATGTTTGGACTCACCCACTGCCATTGTCAATGACCATCTAGATAAAGAGCAGTTTTTTGAAAATAACGATTACACCTCTGAAATTAATACCGAAATGAACCCTTTCTTTAAAAGCTTATTTCAATGTATTGAGAAAGGTTTATTATTGTTCTTTGATTATGGCTTTCCCGCAAACGAGTATTATCACCCTTCTCGCTCTATGGGAACATTGATGTGCCATTATCGTCACTTAAGCCATGGTGATTTTTTCTTATATCCAGGCTTACAAGATATTACAGCCCATGTTAACTTTAGCTTGGTAGCAAAAGCCGCAGATATGGCTGGATTTGATATTCTAGGATATACCACCCAAGCCGCTTTTTTATTACATAATAATATTTTGGAATATGTACAAACTATAAAAGACAAACAAGCAATACAATTACTTACTTCCCCTGCAGAAATGGGGGAGTTATGTAAAGTCATCACTTTAGGAAAGAATTGTAATTATAATGACACTATTCCTTACAATATGCTGTACAAATTGTAACAATATATTATGTGTGTTCGCTGTCATGACGAGGAGTATAGGTGGGGTTAGAACCACTTTGAGGATAAGTAATACTAGAACCAAATTTATATTGTGCTAATAGCTCTTTCACGATATCATTCCCTTCCGTACTCTTTTGCAATGACTCTATGGTAGTGGCAGACAAGGTTACGGATTTTTTATTATCTGGATTAACTGTATTCCATTTTTTATATTGCTCAAGTAACACTACTATATCTTTAGCACTGCCGCCATTAAGTGCACAGGTGGGCTGAGCAACTTTCACCATTAATTCAAGTTGTTCATCGGTAGCTGTTCTACCTAAGGATAAAGTTTCACTGGTGCCCGATTTAACAGTACCATCCATACCCATCACTATAAAAGGTTTATCAGATTTACCCTTTTTAAAAATACCAACAGCTTGATTTTTAAAGCTTGCAAAAGCTAGAGTACTGCGCGCTACAGGGGATGATGCAATACTAGGATTAATATACTTAGGCTCATATTCACCTTGTAATTTATTACTCTCTAATAATTTTTTCACATGGGTCAATAATTTTTGATTAGTCTCAAAAGGCTGGCTAAAAGTTGGTTGTAATGCAGTAGGCAAAGCATTATCTGAACTAAAAGTTGTATTCACCGGCGTCGATACACTGGTGCTTCGAGTTTTCTTAAAAAAAGTAATAGCAGAGGCTGCTGCAACAGGCGTAGCAGTTGTTGGAAGCAATGACTGTTCGAGCTTAGATGGCAATCTATTAAGTGTTTTTCTTTTTTTGGCCGAGTGAAGAGTAATAGCTTGTAAATTAATTTTGGGTGCACGCAATTTTTTTAAGTCTATATACCAATTTTCTATTTGAATTTTATCACTAATGACTCCATTATTTATTGCAGCTTGAAATTGCTGATAATCCCAAGCATTAGCTACTTTAACGTCTTTAGCATTTTTTTCACAGTTTACTAACATATGTTGTCCATTATTATTTTGAACTTTAAAGTATACTATATCATTTGTGTCCTGCAGCCATTTTCTCCAAACCTCAAAAGCTTCGGGAGCGGGGTTTTTATTTGACCAGTTTTCCCATTCTTTCAGGTCAGCCTTGCTAATTCTAAAAAATTTTTTATCACCACTAATGTCGTCATTATCTGTAAAGGATACTAATTTATTATTTTCTATTGTTACAAACATACTGTCATTATCTACCTCAAAGGAAGCACAACTTACCTTATGTTTATTGCATGCTGCTCCAAATTCTTTTTGAGCTATTTTATTTGCTTTCTTACCATCATCGAATGACTTTCGGCTATATTTTTTTGATTCAACTTTTAAATCCCTATTGTTTATTTGCAAGGGTTTATTAAGTGCTTCACCGGAAAGTGGTTTAGACAAAAAAGCTCTATTTTCTGCTTGAAATCGTACGCTTGCTTTTTCTGCTTTTATGCCACAGTACACATAATTATATTTATTGCTACATTTTTTTATAAGTTTTTCCATTCTGCTACCTATTATCCATTTTCTTATATGGCCGTAAATCCCTACCTTATATTGTCGCCTAAAAGTTTCTGGCAAAGCTACACTTAATTCATTTTTGGAGGCAAATACTGCTTTTTTTAAATAAGTTTTAATTTTTTTAGGTAATCCAGATGCTGTATGCAAGTCTTCAATACCAACACAACCGGCTTGCAAAGCTAATTGCAATACCAATTGATTCATTTGCGATACTTTTCGCTCATTACCTCCATCTATGCTAGCTAATATATTCGATTCATTCTGTTGAGAAGGTTCTTTTTGTGAATTTTTTTCAAATTGCTCAACCGCCTTTTCTATAGTAAATGAAGTATTATATGATTTGCCACTTCCTGAAGGCCCCCCTACAAAGACAATCATTGGTTTTTTCCATTTGGGACCTGGATATTCTTCTAAAGACAGCTGTGCCACTGCATTTCTAAAATTTTCACTGGCATATTCTTCTTTTATGGCTTGTAGAAATAAGTCTTTCCCCTTCTCACTTAATAGCGCTTCTAAAGTAATTGGCTCTCCAGGTGCAGGTGAACTGTAAGGAATTGTTTTGTCTTTTAAAAACTCTATAAATTTTCCCCTACAAGTTGTAACATTCTTTTTAGAACCTTTTTGTAGAATTTTGTAAGCTTCGTCACCTAGTATGTCTTTGACATTTTTATTGGACGCAGGAATCTCATAATTATCTAATTTTTTATTGTCGAGCCACTCTTCTAATTCTGCTGGAGTCATTGCCCTTTGAGTCACCACCCTTTTAGTAACCATAAATTTTATTCCTGCGACTGTAGTAAATCTATGCCAAGTTTATATAAACAATTGTTGAGATAAATAATTTGACAAAAAATTCTTAAATTAAGTTCCTTATTATTACTACCGCTTAACAATTTTTTTAAAAAAAATAACGTGCAATGCCTTGTATTTACGAAATATTATTAAAATATTCAACGTGAATTTATATATTTTTTTAAATAAGTGTATCTGCATAGTATTATTTTATTGTTAATGCAGATAAATATTAAATTTCGACTGAAGAGATTGGTAAATCCATTGACATACCAACTAACATAAAATATTATTGCTTAATACAAACATGTTCAACGATATAAAGGAGAATGACATGCTAAGAACCAATTTATCCTCTTACAATACTTTACCTAATAAGACCTTAGGTAAAAATACCTTACATAGGAATGTAACTGCGCCTACTACTGCCTCAACTGCACCCATTCCGATCCCTAATAAAAGTACAAATAGCTTACCGGTAAAGCTTAACAATACTATTAATAGCTATGCTGATTCTTGCAATTCAGTATCAAGTGATACCTTGACTCCTAGTAGTTATTCCACCAGCAATTCAGAAAATAGCTTACGTTTTAGTAGTAATAGAAATCAAACTACAAAAATGCTCTCTAATAGCCAACTTGAAGCTGAAACGCAAAAAGTGTATTTAGCACAAGATATAGAGCAAAATAAAGCGGAAATAGCCCAAGTGCTTGCTGATCTGGAACAAATCGAAAAACATAAAGTGCAATTACAATTAAAACTAGGGTCATTACAAAAAAAAGCAACTCAATTAAATTCTGGAGTTTCAGTATCTGAAGATGTTGCAGTTTTTCAATTTGAACTCTAAATTGCTTACGCTACAATAATTTCTTATCCCTAAAAACAAGCAGCCAACAATAGTGAAGCTGCTTGTTTTGCTACTAATATACCCATCGCAATCGAGTTTTAGGTTCCAATCAAAAGAAACTCTTCATTCATTAGTGTTGCTAGCTCATCTTTATAGTCACCAATGTTAGTAAAAAATTTCATGGCTGCCTTTTCAAAATCTTT
>Ga0302315_10001660_pt1 | contig 22127 bp, 21 predicted proteins | sample III_Palsa_N3_1_FD_200532 | JGI IMG/M metagenome (GOLD analysis project Ga0302315, IMG submission 200532) | Peat permafrost microbial communities from Stordalen Mire near Abisko, Sweden - III_Palsa_N3_1 | ecosystem: Environmental > Terrestrial > Soil > Palsa > Peat permafrost | place: Sweden...
TTTTAGCTTTAAAGCCTTGGACGTAACAGCTTCTTTAAGTTCTTGTGCATATTGCATGTAATCACCTTATTCGCCCCTCATTTAATTGATTATACACTTAGGCGACAACTTTCCTGACAGAGGGGGGTTTAAATTCTTTTAAGACTTGCTGTAATAAAGATAATTCACCTGTATTTTTACCACTATACTTCCCAAAAGCAAAATCTAAGATACTCGCTGTCGCAAGCGAGAATACCGCCACTAAACGTATTTTAGGAAAGCCTAAGCCTTTTGCTTGAGTGGAAGGCTGGGGGTAGGCTTTTTGATTTTTTGGCGTATCTGGCATATCAATGGTACTGCCATCAATCACTTTAACTTTTCGCCCTAACCATAGCCAGGAGGTTTTAGCATTAGTTTGTTGGTCTTGACCTAACTCTAAAGCAAGTTCTTTTATTAAAGCTTCAGGTAGTTTTTGTCTGGCTTTACAATAATTACCGGTATCCGGAGTAACAGCTCTATTACCTAAAGCATGAGCCTCTCCAATTGCCATGGCAATTGCATTACGACAAGAATGGTCTTGACTTAATACTTGACGTAAAAACATTCGAAAAGTATTCCAAGGAGAATAAAAAGTATTGTAAGCTTTCATACCCATATCGTATTTTTCAAATTTAGCTTTTAAACTAGCCACAGACTCATTGTCATTAAATAAAATTCCTGCTACTTCATTCATCTCTTTTTTAAAAAATTCTGATTTATTTTTATAAAATTTTCCTGTAACATGCTTCATGTTGGTTTCCTTTGGTTAGTTTAGTTTTTGCGAACATTACTATACCAAATTAGGGGAACCAACACTATAATTTTATCCTTCTTTCGCTATTGGTCCTTCTTTATATGCCACATCGGTAAAATCTTGATAAGGCACCTTCTCAAGTTTATGTTTTATTACTTCCTGACGCGTTATTTCTCTTAATTCCTTTGGCTTTTCTATTTTAGCTACTAGATTAGCTCGCCAGTTTTTTCCTCCATGATATTCTTGAGCAGATTCTGCCCAAGTTTTAAAAATTTCTTCAGCCCAATTTACATATTGCATTGCTTTATTATATTCTCCTGCCCAGGACGCAAGTATTGCTGGAGTCTCAAGCTCACTAATAGTTCTAGGGATATTTTTTTGAAAAGTATTTAATACATGCTCAAGAGCAATATTCCCATCGAATGGTATAGGGGTAATATTTTTCATAACTTTTATTGCTTCTAAATATTTTTCTTTATGATTTTCAATCCTAATATTTTCAAGTCCCAATCCAAGGGGAAGATATAATTTCAACATTGTTGTTAAAGAAGGGAATTCCCTAGCTAGATTATGAACAAAAAAACATGGCTTATATTGGTGCCCTAAGACATTACAATATCTTTCTAATTCAATACAAATTAATAAAGGCCCCACCCGGCGCATTAAATCCATTCGTACCACACTGCCCATATCAGGAAAAAATTCAAGCCATTGCTTTGTAACTAAATTTTGTACAGCTTTATTCAACCTATCTTTAATAATTATCATTTATTTATTACCTCCCATCCGAGGATGCACAAATTGCCCACTTTGGATAATGGGGATTTGTCCCCCTTCGGCCCTTATTCTTTGCTCATATAGATTTAAAGGGGGGATCTTGTGGTGCATTTCTCAATCTTGCTAATGCCTCCCTTTCTGTAACTCTCGCCCCTCCCGTCTTCACTTCAAAAACAGTATTTGTTCTAGGTTGAGTAGTAATCATATCTAAGCGGGAGCTTCCGGGAAGATTTGCATTATTGGGTGTTCCTTCACCATTTAACATTGATTGTTCAAAGCGAATCCTATTTTCCTGACAAATTTCTCTATAACTTTCACCGACTGCCCGTATTGATGTATGAATATAAGTTCCATCTGTTGAACGATTTGCTGAAAATCCAGGATGCAATTCCTGTGCAGAACGGAAAATGCCATATCCTGTATCAGTAAAATGTTGGGCCAATTCATTTACGGGGACATTGCGTAATTCCTCACATTTATTTCCTGACCTGAAATGTTCTTGGGCTTGAACGTTAATTGAAGTTTTTGCTTTAAACTTTAATTGGTCTGAAACCCTATTATAAGCACTACTACTTGAGCTGCTTTCCGATTCTTCTATAGCAATGGCACGGTTATATTGTTCAGAACTTGTATTGTGTCTATGATTAATTGCTGGGTTGGGCAAGGGAGCCATGGCTGGATTGAAAATCAAAGCAGGCGACATTCCATGAGCATCACCACTTATAAGCTCAAGGCCTCTTACCCAAACGGGCGTATTTGAATTTGAAGCCCTAGCATTATTTGCCATCCCTCCACTAGAATTATTTTGAGGGTTATCTACCCTGTTTAAGCCGCTTGGGGCTTGGCTTGGAGAGGTGTTTTGGTTACTGAACTGAGGAGAAAAACCTGGGGATTGACTTTCTGAATTATTCTGATTAGCGCTGTTATTTTCTGAATTTACACTAGCATTGCGTGCAAGAGGCGCTTCTTGCTTTGGTGCATTAAATAGCTTACTGATATTTTCAAAGTCTTTAGCAAACTTTTCTTGGTTTACATACACGAGCAGAATACCCATACTACTTTTACTGCTCTTAATTAATGTGAGATTCTAATTGATAAAAATATTTTTCGAAATCGAGCTCCCCTATAATAAAATTTTTCAAAGCTTCTCCTCTAATTTTGTCAATGACATAAAAATCTATTAAATGCGCAATTCCTTTATCTGGGTCATTCGGTTCAACATTAAATATTTTTTGTAAATCTTCTAAAGAAATAGGCTTTAAATTTAAATTAAATGCAAAGTTATAATCCCCCCATTTATTAGGGTTTTTTTCATAGGCTGCAATTGTGCGTTCAATTCCTTCAAGATCAAACATAACAAACACCTTAATTAACAAATTTTTTGATGTTACGACCTGCGTTCCCCGATTTTATTTGATTTCCAGTTCTGAAATCAAAAGCTCCAAGATGGTTTCGGCCTTTTTCGTCATACATTTCAACTTCGCCATGTTGCCTATCCCATTCCAATATCTTGCCATCTTGTAAACGCCATCTGGCACGTACTTTTCCATTACCATCTGGGGTGCCTCCTGTAACTTTGATAGCCGTTGGAAATCCTGGCAGTTCTTTGGGAGGCGTATGATATCTTTTATCTGGATCAGGAGCATTTGGACGGTTTTCATTTCCTTTGCTTTTATGCTTATTTTTCTCCATTATATTGTTAGATTTATTATCATATGCCGGCATAAAGCCAGGAGTACTATTACCAGAAAGTGGCTGAGGTGATAAGCCTTTAGGGCTTTGTGAAAAATATTCTTCTAACCCGGGTTCTCGTCCTGGATAATTATTACTTTCCTCGAGAATCTGGGGTAAATAAGAGCTTGATGAAGCTGTATTATTTCCAACATATTGCGGAGGATGGGGCGCTATGCCAGGATTAAATAATGGTGTAGCAAATGCGCTATTGGCATGGGAGTTATTACTTCCCGTTATAAACATCAAGCCTCTTTCTACTAAACTCGGTTGGGGATTAGATTGTCTAACCAAGGGATTAATTACCGGTGTGTTAGATACCTGAAAACCTGCTTTAGACAGTAAAGGACCTTGCCCATCTCCTACAAAATTATTTTGAGCTTCATCTTTGCCGTTGCGGCCTTGAAGCGCGGGGCTTGACGAGAAGTTTTGGTTACCGAACTGACGGGCAAATACTGGGGGTTGACTTCTTGAATTATTCTGATTAGCGCTGTTATTTTCTGAATTTACACTAGCATTGGATACACCTTGTAATAAATATTTGAGAGCTAAATCTTGCCCCCCAAATTTATCAAGAGTTTTATAATATCCCGATATATATCTTTCAACGCCCTCTATATCAATCATATCCACTTCCTCAAAAATTAATTAACATGCTTTTTTATATTTCTATCTGGTTTAGCTGGTTTTATTTGACCCCCTGTTTTAGGATCAAACGCCCCTAAATGTTTTTTCCTTTGGAGTCATACATTTCAACTTCACCATGTTGCCTATCCCATTCCAATATCTTGCCATATTAGGGGAACCAACACCATAATTACTTTATTTTTATAAAGAATTACATTCCAACCTAAAATTATATTTTTTTGAATCAATTTTTTCTTTTACGTAAGACTGTAATGCATTAGCCTGCTCATCATTTAATCTATAGCAATATATCATGTTTCTTTCAGCTGCATCGGAATGTTCCGGATCAATATTGAACAATTTTCGTAAAAAACTTATATCTACAGGTAAAAGAGCAAATTCTACCATCATTCGTCTTCTACCATGTTTTTCATAACCAACCACTACCCTTTCAATGTTGTGCATATCAGACATTCAATTTTTCCTATAAATAACTTTTTATATTTCTTCCTGGTATCGCTGGATTAATTTTTGTACCAGTTTTAGAATCGAATTCACCTAAATGGTTTTTGCCTAATTGGTCATATTGTTCAACAGTACCATGTTGATAATCCCATTCTAAAATTTTGCCATCAGGTAATTCCCATCTTCGTCTTTCCCCTCCACCTAGCTTCGGAGTTTTACCATCTACTCTAATTGCATCAGGAAAACCTTCTAAAATTTTTGGTGCGGGATGATATCTTTTATCTGGATCAGGAGCATTTGGACGGTTTTCATTTCCTTTGCTTTTATGCTTATTTTTCTCCATTATATTGTTAGATTTATTATCATATGCCGGCATAAAGCCAGGAGTACTATTACCAGAAAGTGGCTGAGGTGATAAGCCTTTAGGGCTTTGTGAAAAATATTCTTCTAACCCGGGTTCTCGTCCTGGATAATTATTACTTTCCTCGAGAATCTGGGGTAAATAAGAGCTTGATGAAGCTGTATTATTTCCAACATATTGCGGAGGATGGGGCGCTATGCCAGGATTAAATAATGGTGTAGCAAATGCGCTATTGGCATGGGAGTTATTACTTCCCGTTATAAACATCAAGCCTCTTTCTACTAAACTCGGTTGGGGATTAGATTGTCTAACCAAGGGATTAATTACCGGTGTGTTAGATACCTGAAAACCTGCTTTAGACAGTAAAGGACCTTGCCCATCTCCTACAAAATTATTTTGAGCTTCATCTTTGCCGTTGCGGCCTTGAAGCGCGGGACTTGACGAGAAGTTTTGGTTACCGAACTGACGGGCAAATACTGGGGGTTGACTTCTTGAATTATTCTGATTAGCGCTGTTATTTTCTGAATTTACACTAGCATTGGCACCTGCACCCAATGGCACTGTTTAGGCCGCCCTACGCAATGCTTGTTTTGCTTTCATTCGTGCAACATCCCTAGGAAACATCAGCAAATTTGAGGTTCTAGGCCTTCTTTTTATGGCCCGAGGTTCTAATCGTTTCGGCCTAAAAACTACAAGTTTCCCAGCAATCAAACTAAGTAAAATTTCATAGGCTTCATCCCATTTAGGATATAAATATAAACTCGCTTTAAAGCTCATAAAAATTTGCAAACTCGCCATAAAACTAATGCGTTGTGGGCTTTTATTATAACGTCTCCCAGCGTCGCTAATAAGCCCTCGTATTAAATTATAAGCTAACAAATGCATCCAAATTTCTTTACGAACCATTGCCGGTGTTTTACAGCGCAAAATATCCATTTGCATAATCGTTTTTATAGAACGTAAATTTAATTCTATTTCATAACGTCTTTTATAAAGATTACTTAAAGATTTAGGCGTAAACTTTTCATCATTCAAAGTGGTTATTAATAACAGCTTACCGACTTTTACTTCCCTAAAATAATAACACTTGGGGTATTTGGTAAATTCTTTTTCACTCATAAATTCTGGCTTACCAGGATTGTTCCATTTAATCATACCATCAGCATTTTTCTTTAAGTCTTTATGCCGGCTAGATTTAGGTAATCTAAATAAACAGTCTACCCCGTGGTCTTTTAAGAATTTCATCAAAAAAAATGATGCATAATAACGGTCACCTAATAATACATCCCCTCGTTTTAAGCTACGTAGTATTTGTCTAAATAAACTCATTTCGCCCGATCCCTTACCCTTAGTAGCACTAACTGAAGCATCTAAAACAGAGCCGGTACTTAATGACATTAAAGCGCACAAACGGGCTTGAGGAAAACCAAGTCCTTCTTTTTGGCTACTGGGCTGAGGATATTCTTTTTGGTTTGCCTCAGTATCAGGCATACTTACCGTGGTACCATCAATTATTTTTACCGGCCGGTTATGCCATAACCAAGTTGCATCACTTTTTTGGTGTTCTAAAACCCCTGTTTCTCGCATTAAATTATGAATAAGCTCTTCGGGCAATTGTTGACGTGCTCGACAATAATTCCCTGTATCAGGGCTTACTGTTTTACCTTTGATAGCATACGATTCAGCTATGGCTTGGGCTACTGCATTTTGGCAACTTTGGTCAGCGCTACAGACTTGGGATAAAAATATTTTAAAAGTATTAATAGGAGAATAAAAATCATCAGACAAAGGGACTTTATAATCGGCAAAGCGTTGCTCAAGCCTTTTAATAGCATCACTATCATTCATTAATAATTTCGGTAACTCAACTAATTTCTCTTTCACTAACATTATTTCACTTTGATTTGCATTTTTAGGCCGAGTATGTTTGAATTTCAAGCTGGTTCTCCTTTTGTTTGGCATGCGTTTTGGTGAATGCACACTATAACAAATTTGGAGAGCCTTTTTCCATTTTAAGCCTTAAAATCTCAATCGTAATTTAATTCATACTTTAAACTTTCTTCACAACATCTTAACCAGTAATCCCAAGTATCATCGTTTTTTGTAAGACCTGGATTTTGGTTTTGCATATAATCATTGATTTCTTTTGCTACCTCGCTGAATAACCCTAAAGGGTCATCATCATACTTTCCTTTTAAAAAAAAAGTCATAGCTTGAAAAGCTTGCTCATAGGTTAATAATTTTTCTTCTGAATTTCGAAGTTGTTGTTTTCGAATATAATTATCTGCAATACTTTTCCAAAATACCCATTTTGCCTCATTAGTAGGTGTCCCATCCGCCCAAACATTCGTATCAATATCTGTAAGTATTACTATATTTTCAATATCTTTACAATCTTCACTTTCTGATTTTATAAAATCTTTCATCACTAAAAAGGCATTTTTTTTATTCAACAATTTCTTCATGGCTTCGGTCCTTTTGGTTTTATTGGATTGCATAAGCCATGTTCCGGATGAAATTCTTTTGGAATTTTATTCAAACCTGCAGATTTGATCCTTCCATCAATTACAAAAGACCAAGATTGTGAACCATCTTTTTGTATTTTTGCATACCATTCCAACGCTACCGTTCCACCCGTTTTAGTATTAGGCTTAAAAGTCACTCCTACTAAATTTTCTGGGGTAATTGTTTTTAAAATTAGTCGCCTATTTAATAATGTATCTACTAGATGGCCTTCTTTTGGCAGATTTTTAATTTTAGAAAAAACATGATCTAAATTTGCTTCCTTAGCAAAATTTACAGCCCTATAAAATATTTTACCTTCTTTATAAACAAAATTAGCTCCTTTCAATAAGGGCTTAGCTTCAATTGTTGCAATTTCAATTAAAGCTTCTGTTGGGGTCGTCGGAATTAAATCCAATAAAAGCCTGGCTCTATCGGTACCTTCTGAATAATGTTGTTCATATTGGCGAAGCTGTGGGTGCTGTTGGTATATTTGCTCACGGCTTCTATCTATTTTATCTAAAGCATTATGACCGCTATCAACTTTATTTTTAATCCAAGTAAAACCGTCCTTTAAAGGGGTAAAGGTACCACCGGAATTATTGGAAAAATTCATTACATGGTTTCGAGTTATATTGGGAGCATAAGGAACTCCGACATGTGCTGATAAAGGGGTAAACAAATTATTTGGATTAATAATGGGTGCTTTTTCTGGAGCTGGTCCTCTAAAAGAAAGTAATGGCCCTTGCCCTTGGAATGCGCTTTCACTATTAGAATTTAATAGGGAAGGAGATACATTTGAGGCATCAGCCTCACCTGAAATTAAGTTTAATAACCTAATGCCAAGTGGGGTATTAGCCTCACTAACATCATTTTGGGAAGAGTTTCCAAATCGATTTGAATTAGAGTCCAACGAGCTGCTTGGCGCTAGGCTTGGAGAAGGATTTTGAGGTGAATTATTTGGGTTTCTTGCTTGATTGTAAGTGCTTGATTTATTTGAATTTTGTTGTGAAACAGTGCCATTAGCACCTGCACCTCTTATCAAAGGAGCAATTTGTGGGATCTGAGCCAAACTTTGGGCTGCTGCATTTGTGCCTATTCCTAGTACAAAACCATGAGCAGCTCGTAGCCAATCATCACCATTTATTTCTTTTGCTTTGGTCTTACTACTTGAGCTAGCATAGGAAGCAGATGAGAAAGAACTTGAATCATCATTTAAACTAGGTAGCTGTCTAAAATGTCTTTCCAGGCCTTGAGCTATGATGCCATCAAGCCCATGTCCTGTTCTTAATGAATCACTGTTGTCGTATATTTCCTCTTTACTGTTGGGCCGACTTGAAGCTGAAGTTTGAGGCTGGTTTTGGTTGCTATACTGAGGAGTAAAATTGAGTATTTGGCTTCTTGAATTATTCTGATTATTACTTTGATTTTCTAAATTTCCATTGCCATTATTTGTTAGATTGACAGGTGGGGAGCTTTGGGTTTTTTCTATTTCTAATGCATCTATTGAATTCTGAAGCTGCATTTCTATATTATCGCTGCGCTTGCTTATCTTATCTAAGGCCTTATTGGTTAAATAGCTTATATATGCTTCAGCCGCTTGGGTACAGGCAGCACCTAAGATATCCCCTCCTTGATAAGTAGCCACAATAGCCGCTGATAAACCTGCACTAATACTAAGTTTAATACCTTCTTCAAGATGAAGAGGGCTGACCAATTTAGCAGAAGCCGCGGCTGTCACCGCTCCTAATACTGCATTTTCAAAAACTTTCCCACCATACAAAAGGCTTTGTCCACCGGCACTGATAGCACTTTTTATGGCATAGGCTTGAATGTGTTTAGTACTACTAACGGGTAATGAATTTAAGGCACATCCTGCAAAGCGCTCTGCAGCAAGGGTTGATATGGCACTTAACGCTATATTTTTAATTAAATTAGGGGCTAAGTTCTTAAAATCTTTATTTAATATGCCTTGGGTAGAGGTCGCGATAAGGCTAGTAGCTACTGAGCTTGCAACTCCGGCACTCATTCCAGCTACTCCTACTAATTTTGCACTTAAGAGTGGTGTAAAGGCCCAACCCATGCCAATGCTTATACCTAATTTGATTACATTATCCGCATGGCTATGGCGCACATGGACTCTGGCCGAATCAAAGGTATCATTAAGGCTGTGCATGTTATTTTGATAACGGGCAAATAATTCGTTTGTCATTTTTTCATAATGGGCTGCATAGCTCACCTCAAGCTCTTCAACCGCCGTATTGATTGCCGTAAAACCTGCTAGTATGCGCTGCTTGTGCTGTTCATATTCCGCATAAAATTCCTGCGCCATGGTTTGCACTAAGCTCAAATTAGCTATAGCTTCATTATAAGCAGAAATTTGTAAGGCATCGCTCATTGCATTATCAAGTTCTAAACTGGCGTTAGAGATAATGTTGGCTATATCATCCTTAGTGCTTTTATCAGTTGTTTCCCTCGTGTTACTCGTGATTTTAGTTAATTCTGCTTGAGTTTGCTTTATTAAGTAATCTTTATGCTCTTGTAAGGTGCCAATGGTGCTATCTATACGCGAATCTAATTCAATTTTCTGATTACTCAAATCATAGTCTTGTTCAGAAAGCGTGCTGTCGGGCACTATCCTTGATTCAGTTGAAAAACCTGATAACCTTAGGCTTGCATCAACACTCTGCATAAGCTCTATACACTCTTGTCTCTTATATCGATGCGCCAATTCGTAAGCGTTAGGCTCGGCATCATAATCATGATGTTTATAAGTTATAGAAAGGCCTAATTTTATTAATTCGGCAATAAGACTGCTATCTAGTTGATAGTAAAAAGCATTCTGCAAGGCATTGCGTTTGCGGTTATCAAGAGCGTTAACCTCTGCCCCTTCTGCTATAGCCTTATGTATGCCAGGTATATCTTGAAAAGAGACCGCACGCAAAAAAGCACGATTAAGGGCTAGTTGTTTAGTTAATTTTTTGTCTGCCTCAGTTTGTATTTCAAGAGGGCGGTTTGCTAATAATAGCCAGAACTCAAAGGAGGATTTTTCTAGTGCTAATTCTAAGCTAGATTGATGTGCAGGGCCGCTGTTGGATTTATAGCTAATAGCAGCCCCTGCCATCAATAAAGTGTGCAGAGAGCTTATATTACTATCGTTTAAGAGAGCCAGTTGTAAAGCAGAGCATTGTTCAGAATCGACTGCATGGATATCTGCCCCTAAGTGTAAAGCCTCTTGGATGCCCAAAGTATTGCCTTGTGCCGCTGAGCTTAATAAGTATTCATTAGGCTTAAGTTTAGCTTGGTTTTCTTCATTTTCACTCAGTATGGTCGTTTCTTCCGGGGCGAAAGTTTGATTTAAATTCATTTCAGGAGCGCTTAAATGCTCTTGGTATTGAGTAAAGCTTAAGCGAGAATATTGCAAATTACATAAATTAAGTGCCGCAATTTGTACAAAGTTATCATAGCAGGGGTCGTAGGGATGCAAATAAGACTTTGCCAATTTGGGGAAATATTTTTGTTCAAAACAATATAATCCATAGACTAATTTATTCAACTGCGCTACATGCAGATTAGCTTGATTGATTGAGGATGCAGCTTGTTTTGATAAAGTATGCCATTCTGCTTCTAAGACTTTATAATCGGCTTCTTTTTGCTTAGCTATTTCTTGATGTAATGACACGCGAGCTGTTTGATAATTATTATTTAAATGATGAAAATGCTGCCCCCTTTGTTTTTCTATTTCTTTTTTAGCACTTTTATTTCCGGTTGCAAAACCACGAACACCTTGCTCAAACTTCCTAAACAAATTAAACTCCCTAACTTTTATTTTTCATACAACTCATATAATTTATGAATTTTGAAGATAATAAAGAAAGATACGAGTAAATACAAGCTTTTAATTTGTCTATTTTGTGGAATGCTCAAGGCCTTTGGTTAAAAAGGTCCATAACTTTGAAAAATTTTGGTCAAAACACAGTAGTATGTGATAATTGTACTTGGGGCTTTAATATTAAAATGTAAATTCAATAGGAATGATACCGCTTTGACAATGCAAACAGAAGAAGTTATAAGACTTACAAATAAGGCAAAAGATAAAATCCATGCCCTTAAAGCAGCGCAGCACAATCCACAAGCAAAATTAAGGATCTATATCGTAGGCGGGGGGTGTTCAGGCTTTCAGTATAAATTTCTTATAGAATCTGATTGCAAAAGTAGTGATCATGTTTTTGATGAGGTGGTCATCGATCCTTTAAGTATTCATTATTTGATGGGCGCAGAAATAGATTATGTTGAAAATTTATCGGGTAGCCAATTTGTCGTGAATAACCCTAATGCGCAAACTACTTGTGGCTGTGGGGCTTCTTTTTCAATTGATTAATTGGGGTTTAAAACCATAAATCCCTCCGAGTACTATCTCTTGTTGTGCTCCCGTCACGCTAGATAAATTACCTGCTTTGCCGTCAATAGTATTTTTTGCTAAACACGCAAATAACACGGCCTCTACCCAATCAGGATCTACGCCAAGAGAAGCAGTAGTATTTACTTTTTGAGTAAGACTTATTTGCAATGTTTTTAATAACACCGTATTGTGCGCTCCTCCTCCACAAATATAAACTTCAAAGTTTTTATTATTACCCATTTGTTGTTTTATAGCTTGAATTATTGACTGCGCAGTAAGTTGCAATAAAGTTGCTTGTATATCTGCGGGGGGGAGTTCGCTTAATGGTAAAGCGTGAATTTTAGTCATAAGCCAATCTATATTAAAATATTCTCTACCGGTTGCTTTGGGCGGTGGGCTGGTAAAATAGGGATCTGCCAGTAGATGTGCCAGTAAAGCTTTATTTACTTTTCCTTGGGCAGCAAAACTGCCATCTTTATCGAAATTTTTTTGTAAATGTAAGTTTATCCATTCATCCATCAAACAATTACCAGGGCCCGTGTCGAAACCAATAATAGGGGCAGTATTATTTTCAGGTAAAATAGTAATATTTGCCAAACCGCCAATATTAATAATAATACGGGTTATTGCTTTGCTGACAAAAAGCATATGGTGGCATTTAGGTGCAAGTGGCGCGCCTTGGCCACCATACGCAATATCCGATCGCCTAAAGTCTGCCACTGTCATTATTCCTGTGCGAGCTGCAATGGTATGAGGGTCACCCAGTTGTAAACTAAAAGGCATAGAGGCTTTTGGATTATGGCGGATATTTTGACCATGGCTGCCAATAGCGGTTATAGATTCAGGATTATGCTTTGATTGTGCTAAAAGTCTTAGCACTGCTTGGCTAAATATTTCTCCAAGTTCCCTATCTAAAACACCTAATTCATCTATATTACAGTGATTATTTATACAAAATTTTATAGCTTTTTCTTTTATTTGCCGAGGCCAGGGATAAGTGGAAGTGGCAATTATGTGGGGCACATCTGACTGGGGTGTAAATTCAAGCAGCACGCTATCGATAGCGTCCATACTGGTTCCAGATAGTAGCCCAATATATTTTGGCATATTTTATTTAATAAAGTTTTTAGCGAGCTTTATGGAATGAGGTTCGTCTAAGAGTTGTAGCATTTTTTTAGCATGCGCTAAAAATTCACGGCGGTAGGTGTTATCAATTAAATTAATTTTAGGCAGGGCTACGGTAAGAGGATCACGATGAATACCATCAATTCTAAATTCATAATGTAAATGTGGCCCTGTAGCAAGCCCTGTGGCTCCTACATATCCAATAATTTGTCCTTGTTCAACGGTGCTACCATTACGTAAATTTTTCGAAAACCGAGAAAGATGAGCATATAAAGTAGTATATTTAGGGCCATGTTGTAATTCTATAACTTTACCATACCCATTCTTTGTGCCGATAAATACGATACGTGCATCACCAGTGGCTTTTACTGGGGTCCCAACGGGGGCTGCGTAGTCGACACCTTTGTGATGTCGTATTCTATGTACGATAGGATGATTTCTATGGCCAAAATAAGAGCTAATATGAGTAAATTTTACTGGGGTTCGTAAAAAAGGTTTATGTAGCCCTTGGCCTTCAGGAGAAAAATACCCAGAGCGTCCATGTTTGTCAGTATAACGTATAGCTCTATGTTTTTTACCTTGGTTAATAAATTCTACTGCTAAAATTGGACCGTTTTCTAATTTTTCACCTTCTAAATATTTTTCTTCATATACCACTTTAAATTTATCGTTCTTGCGAACATCTAAAGCAAAATCTATGTCCCAACTAAATATGTCAACTATTTGATTAATAATTTTGTTATCTAGGCCTGCTTTTTTTCCTGATAGAAACAAAGAATCCCTGATTTCACCGGTGCTATATCCTAATTTTTTATATACTTCTTTAATTTTTTCTTGTAATTGATAACCGGTGGCAGTATTTTTTATGGTGATCAATTGTTCAGGGGCATATTCAAATACTAATTCTTCAACGCCTTCATTGTGTAGCCGATATTTAATATGTTGGCCAGGTTTTAACGTTTTTAATTTTTTTGCTTGTGGGCTGCATTCTAAAATATCTTGTAAATTTTTTTTGCTAGCACCAATGCGGTTAAAAATTTTTGCTAAATTATCACCCGATTGTACTTTAATACTTTGCCAAGCAATAGGCTTATTGGATTTTATAGATTTTGCAGGTAAAGTGGTACTTGAATTGTTTTTAAGGCGTATGGCGTTTTCTTGTAAAGCATCCACTTCTGGAAGCGGTAAATTTAGTCCAACTACCGGAACGGTAAGTTCTGTAACTTCATCACTTGATTCAAGTTCATGAAAAGCAGAAGATAGGTGACGTGTAGATAACCCAGCTAAAATAAAAGCGAATATTAATCCTGCAGCTGCTACATGTAGGCTACGTTGTATCCACAACTGCCTGGGTAAAATATTTGAGTACGCTTCCACTATTTGATTTTGACCTTAAAATTAGGTATTTAACTAAAAAAAAATAAAAAAATATTGTAAACCAAGTCTGTACATCATGACTGGTCAACTTTACACTATCTACTGCCGGAACTTTAATATAACCATAAATTGGTTACAAATGGAAGAGTAAAAATGAATATAGAAGACTCACTAGCTTATATTAAGCGTGGTAGTGAAGAAATATTAACAGAGCAAGATTTAATTGCGCGTTTACGTCTACAAAAGCCTTTAATAATAAAAGCAGGCTTTGATCCTACAGCGCCAGATTTACATTTAGGTCATACCGTACTGCTAAATAAATTAAGGCATTTTCAAGATTTAGGCCATACCGTTATTGCTTTAATTGGCGATTTTACGGGGATGATTGGCGATCCGACGGGAAAAAATATTACGCGCAGACCCTTAACGCGCGAAGAAATACAAGTTAACGCCAAGACCTATAACGAACAATTTTTTAAAATTCTTGATCCTGAAAAAACTAAATTAATGTTTAATTCAGTATGGTTAGATGAACTTGGCACAGCAGGGCTTATAAAATTAGCGTCAAATTATACGGTAGCACGCATGCTGGAAAGAGATGATTTTCAAAAACGCTATTCAGGTCAACACCCTATCGCTTTGCATGAGTTTATATATCCCCTTTTAGTAGGTTATGATTCGGTTGCTTTACAAGCTGATGTCGAACTCGGCGGTACTGATCAAAAATTTAATTTATTGATGGGGCGGGAATTACAGAAACACTATGCGCAAACTCCCCAAGTGGTACTTACTATGCCGTTGTTAGAAGGGCTTGACGGTGTGCAAAAAATGTCTAAATCATTAAATAATTATATTGGCATTACCGAGGCTCCTACTCAAATTTTTGGGAAAATAATGTCCATTAGCGATGAGCTCATGTGGCGATATTTTGAGTTATTGAGCATGCGCCCCATGGCAGAGATTATAAAGTTCAAAGCTGAAGTGGCAGCAGGAGTGAACCCGAGAGATATTAAATTTTTATTAGGGGAAGAAATAGTAGCACGTTTTAATGGCTTTGAAGCAGCGCAACACGCCAAAGAACATTTTATTGCTCAATTCCAACAGGGAGGAATGCCGGAAGAAATTCCAGAAATTATTCTTTCCAAAGAATGTAGTGCGTTACCGCTGGCTAATATTTTAAAACAAGCAGGTCTTGTGGCTAGTACTTCTGAAGCGAATAGGCTTATTAAACAACAAGCTGTGAAGATAGATGGGCAACGTGTAGAAGAGGTAAGCATCCACTTAGAACTAGGTAAGAGCTATTTGATACAGGTCGGTAAAAGACGTTATGCCAAAATTTATTTGCAAAAATAAATTGCAAGGCTTTGTTGGGATAATCTAATTAAGAAATTTATAGCGCTTTTTTTCTAAGGGGTTATTGATGAGTAAATATTCTCCAACATTTCCGCATGGTGCAATTCAAGAAATATTACCGGATATTTTTTTTGTTACAGGTGCTAGCATACTGCAACATGAAGAGAACTTCATTCAGAAAAGCAATAATATGACCATAGTGCGCAACGGCAACGAACTCACATTGATTAATACTTTACGTTTAGATGAAAATGGCTTGCAAGCGCTTGAAAAATTAGGAATCGTAAGTCATGTGGTACGTTTAGGCGCTTTCCATGACCGCAATGATGGATATTACATTAATCGATATAAGGCTAAGCTTTGGGCTTGTGAAGGCATGCATTTTAATAATAACTTAAAAATAGATTTTTTAATTAAAGAAAATGAGGCTGCTCCAATTAAAGGCGCTGCTTTTTTTGAGTTTAAAACGACCAAATTTCCAGAAGCTATTATGCATATTTCATTACATGGCGGTATTTTGATTGCCTGTGATAGTATCAAAAATTGGACTAAAATAGACGAATATTTTAGCGAAAAAACAGCTAAGGATTTTCTCGAACAAGGTCTGATTCAACCCGTAAGTATTGATAAAATTTGGTTAGGCGCAATGAATCCAGGTTATGCGGATTTTGAGAGACTTAAAAGCTTACAATTCAAACATTTTTTTAGCGCACATGGCGAGCCTATTATTGATGAGGCAACTGCACAAATAATGCCTGTCCTAGAAAAATTTTCAATTAAGCAGTAGGTCGTTTGCGGTTTGATGTCGAGACTTGCAGTTATTGTATTGCCGTAATTAGCAGGCTAAGATGATAGTATCTAGAGAGAATAAGGGAAGCACACATGAGCCGTACTATAGAAGACATGGAAAAACAAATTGCCGAATTACAAGCTAAACTAAAAGAAAAGGAAATAAATAACTCAGTTTCAGTTAGTGCTTCACAGCTTAATAATAATCAGGCTAACCATAATCAAGCAGCTGAAGGGCAGCCCCAGTCACCTAGTTATAATGAAGTAGGTCCCCCTTCGGCCAATAGTCTTATCCTTTCAGACTACTTAGCTCAACCTGTAGTAAATAATAATAGCGAAGTTATAAATTTGCTTCGTGAAGGCCAAAAAATAGAAAGAAATGGAAATTGTACTATTAAGTGTAATGTTCCCAAAAATGCTATTATTCAAGTAACTAACGGCAGTATAACGGTTGAAGGAGATGTAGAAGAATCAGCTCAATTAATACAAATTATTATTAATAATGCTGCAAATTTTAACGGCAGGGGCGTTTTTATAGGTTCGGGAGCAATAATAAGCGGTGGTAGCATTTTCATAAATGGTTTTCAACTGGGCAGTAATCCTCCAGAATACGCAGTAACAGTGCATGGTAAAGTACATGCTGATGCCATAATTACAGCAGCATCAAAGGTTATTTGTAATGATTTAGGGTATCGTGCCGAGATCAAAACCAGTGATGGTTCAATTACTGTCGGTAACGTTGAGCGCAGTGCTAAATTAACGACATATAATGGTGCACTTAAAGCAAAGAATATTGGTACAAACACTGTGCTAATTGCCAATAAAGGTAATATAAATGTTTTACAGGTATCTTCTAATGCCCGGTTAATTACGGTGGATGGCGATATTGAAGCAGGAGATATTGATTCTTTTGCTGTACTTAGTGCTACTAATGGAAATATAAAAGCTAAAAATGTTAAACGTGCTGCAAGATTAATCACTATGAAAACAATATACAACATTTCTAATTGTAATATTCAAGTAATTTCAGTTGAATGTAAGAAGAGCCTTTCTGCAGCAGGTAGTATCGAAATTACAGGTAGGGGCTTTGGAAAATGCGTAATTATGTAAGCAAATTAGTATTTTGCAGATGAGTGAAATAATTTCATTAAATGTTAAATTGAGAGTTATTATAAATTAAGATGGAAATCTTAAGGGTATCTTAGACATTTGGCTTGTATTATTGGCTTGTGCTTTTTTAGTTTTAAGCTGAAATTCAAAAATAGGGGTTATAAGGCATGGTGATTGGGGCCTTAAACTTACATCTTGTTTAGCTTTATTGTTAACTGCATATAATTCGCTAATTACTTGTTTGGTACGTAAGTTTAAATCAGCGGCCAATGTTTGATGAATGTTTTTTGCTACAAGGGGAGTCTTTAGGCTTTCAATTTTAGGTGAAGGTGCTGGAGATGCCGATGCCGAGATTTTATCTAATTGAAAATAGTTAAAAGCTGGAAAAACGGTAGATAATAAATATAAAGCATGGTGAGTTAATTCTGTATTAATTTTATTGAAGAAGGCGACTGCTTTGTTAAGTATATTAATATCTTTTGTGCCCGCTCTTTTTGCTAATAGTTTAACATGAGCTTTACTTGGCATTTTTTTTGCATACCATAAAGCATCGCGCCCATTACCATCTTTATAATCAAGACGGGCCCCATTATCAATTAAAGTATGTAAAGTTTTACTATTTTGATTATTTTTTATCGCAATTTGTAAAGGAGATACGTGTCCGTAGTCTGCAATATTAGGGCAGGCGCCAAGGGAAATTAATAACTCGATACATTCTATATTGCCTTGTCGGGCAGCAAAATACAGGGCCGTGCGACCTTTTTTATTTTTTTGATTTATAATGCGTATAGAGGCATGATTTATATCGATAAGGTCCTGGATGAAATCAGAGCGATTGAAAAATGCTGCCAACATGAGGGCGGTATTTCCATGCTCGTCAACTAACTTTTTCTGAGGGTTGCTGGATAATATCTTTCGAAAAAGATGCAGTTTGTTATTTTTGATGACGCCCGGTAAAGAAATATTCATAAAGTAAAAACATATATAAATTTTAAGCTACTGTAACATCAAATATAGTGAACTTGCAAACTATACCATTCTAGTTTCGGGAATCTTACAGTATTGCTCTAGTACTCTTTTAGCTTCTTTTATTTGCAATGGTTTAGTTAAAAAATCATCTATTCCTGTTTCAAAGCATTGTTGCTTTAATGTTTTGTCGTTAGAGTGAGCGGTCAATGCAATAATAGGGATTGCAGTTCTGCTGCATGCCTGTTCTTGCTTGCGAATAGTCTCGGTTATAGTAATACCATCTATATCAGGTAAGCCTAAATCCATAAAGATAATATCAAATTGCTGTTGTTCTAAGAGCTCTAAAGCATCTATACCCGTTGCTGCGGTTGTTACTTTACAAGTTAATTGGCTTAAAATTAATTGCGCTACTGTTTGTGCAATTTTAATATCTTCAACTAATAAAACTTGTATTTTGTCCCTATCCATTTTTTATACCTCAATATTTTGTTGTTACAAAATCCTATTTACCCGATGGGTAATTCCATAGGTAAGGTACAAATAAATTTAGTACCTATTCCTTCTTGACTTATTAATTCAATTTCGCCCTGCATTTCATTTATAAATTTTTTGACTATCGGTAAACCTAGGCCAAGCCCTTTATAAATATTTTGATTAGAAGGGAATAATTTATTAAATTTTTCAAATATATAATTTTGTTTAGTAATTGGAATACCAATACCAGTGTCTTCAATGGCGCAGTGAATTATTAATTGTGAAGATGAGGCAAAGAGAAGCTTTTTAATGGTAAGCTTAACGAAGCCTTGGTTAGTAAATTTAACAGCGTTGCTCATTAAGTTAATTAAAACGCGGTACAATCTATAAGAATCACCTTTAACTTGAGCCGGCAAATCTTCATCAAAATCTAAATAAAGCTCAAGACCTTTATCACGGGCTGCAGGTGTCTCCAAAGCAATTAATTTGTTAGCTAAATCCCTTAAGGAAAATTTCTTTTCTATAAGGGGGTGTTTTTCATGTTCAATATCCGATAAATCAAGCATCTCATTGCAGTAATGTAATAATTCTTTGGCGCTAAGGGTAAGAGCTTGTAATAATTCTTTTTTATTAGGATCACTTTCGTTTTCTAAAAGGTGTTGGGATATACCGCAAATGCCGTTGAACGGGGTGCGAATATCGTGTTCCATGTTCTGTATAAACTCATTTTTTAATTTTACAAGTTGAGCTATCTGACTATTGAATGAAGTTAGGCATAATTCAGCTTGTTGTGCTTTAATTTGCTGAGATAAGTGATTAATAACTTTTTTTAAAGATAAAATTTCATTTTTTTGTAAGGCCACAATTTCTAAGAGAGTTTTGTCTTGATGTTTAGGAAGTACCTCATCTCTTTTGTTTAACTTGAGCATATAGTATTACAGCCTATAATATGATCAATAAGTTGAAATTTTAAAAAATTTGTCAACTAACTTTTTCATAGGATTTTTCCTAGATTGACAACTATACCTTATTGTTTAAAAAAAAACAGTGGCCTTTTTCTTAAATTTATTAATATGGTAGTGAAAATTGATCATAATGTTTTATCCTCACTAAAGATGACAATACATGGCAATAAAGCTAATGTAAACCATACCGAAAGAATTTGAGAGATTTATGATGTTTTTAATAAGAGTAAAATACCTAGTAAGCTTACTGTGTACATTAATTATTTGTAATAACAGTGGGGGCCTTATGCATAATAATATACCACAAGAGGTATTGGCATTTAAAGAATTTTTAGTAATTGACTTACCCAAAAAATTATCGGTTTTACCTCCCCATTTTCGTATGGGTAATGGTGCTTCAGGGAGTGGTCAATTTTCAGAAGCTATGCTTACGGCTATGTTAGCTCAAATAGCCGATAAAGAAGTATTTATTATTGATTTAAGGCAAGAACCTCATGGTTTTATTAAAGGATTACCGATTAGCTGGTATCCTCCAAAAAACAATCTTAATGAGGGGCTATCTTTCAAACAAATAGACAAAAGAGAAAAATTGCTATTAGCAAATATAAAAAAACAAAAAACAATAGAGGCACAAGAAATAACTAAAAAAGTAAAAGGGACTGTAAGCCATGGCGTGTGGCATACCATAAAAGTTCTAAAGGTAGAGACCGAAGCCGAGTTGGTTTCGCGTTATAGGCTTAAATATCATCGCTTTTATGTGTTAGATCATCATTTTCCAAGTGTGGAAGAGTTAGATAGATTTATTGGGTTTGTTAGAAGTTTACCTCCCAAATCTTGGTTACATTTTCATTGTCGTGGTGGCAAAGGAAGAAGCTCTACTTTTATGATGTTATATGATATTTTGCAGCATGCCCCATCAAAGTCTTTATCTCAAATTCTTCAACAGCAAAAAGAGATTGGAAGTAAAGATTTGTTTGAAATACAACCGCATTTAGATAAGCAATGGAAACTAGAATCGCGCAAAGCAAGAAAGCAATTTTTAGAAAAATTTTATTTATATGCCAAAGCACAAAATGGATTTGCTCAAACTAGTTGGGGCACATGGCTGCAAATGCAATAAAAAGAAATTCCCTCACTAGTATGACAGGTAAGGGAATATATAAAAATGTGTCAGGCTCTCTCTTTCTCTTTAAATTGTAGTTGAGCTTACGGGCCGAGACGAAGCACTATTGGTCGAGCTGCTAACCATATTGGAACCACTGGAGCTAGAGCTAGAACTTACTTGCAAGCTAGTAGGCACTATAGTATTTTCTACTGTAGTTAAAGCATTTTGGATATCGCTGCTACTTAAATTTTGGAGTCTTTGCCAGATAGCGGTTGCTTGAGTAGTAAGGCCTGATTGTTGTGCAGCTGGCATTAAAACATCTTGAATAATAATTTTAATCACTGGATTCATATTTTCCAGGGTCACTAGTCCATTGCTAATAAAAGGGAGCAAAATATTTTTAATAATGGGTTCAATTTCATTTGTAGCAATTTCATTTCCATATACTACTAACCCGCCCCAAACAGCTGTAGCAAAAGTTCTGGTCATAGCCTCTGCTTGTATAAGGGCAGGATTTGATTCAATCGCTTCGAATTTTGTCTCTATTTTTTCTATAGTTGCATTTTTAGAATTACAGCAAGAGGTAAACCAAGCAAAACAGCCCGGAGATTTAGCAGGAACAGTGGTTTGAGTTAGGGTTGCGGTAACGCTCGTACTACTTGGAGCATTTGCCGTTAACAGGGGGGTAGTTGCTAGTAAAGTAGTAGTAGGAGTAGGGCTATTACTGGAAGCAACTGTCGGGGGAACTGCATTTAACGGTCTATTAGCACTAGCCGGCGTTGATGTAAGTTGATTGTTGCTGGAATTAGCTATGGTAAGCATATTAATAACTCTCCGTGTTAATGTAAAGAAGACAAATTAGGCAATAGCATTCCTTATGTAACTTGTGAATGCTTAGATTATTCTAGTATGGATTATTATTTTCATCCATGCAGCTATATTTGTAGCTTTTATAAGTAACTTAACTTAATATTTTACAGGAGTTTACGCAGTAAATAATTATTTCAGATAGGGCATAAAAAAGTGTTGACAGCCGAGATAAAGATGCATACTATGGCCTTCACTCGGTTAACGAGAACTTGAAAAGAAATTTTCGAGATGCTGTTTAAAAATAAGGAAGCCAAGAAACAATTTGTGTGGGCGCTTGAATATAATTTTTAAAGCTAGGACTAACTCATATATTAAGGTCTTTAATTAGACCAAAGCTTTTTTGAAGAGTTTGA
>Ga0302315_10001664_pt1 | contig 22095 bp, 23 predicted proteins | sample III_Palsa_N3_1_FD_200532 | JGI IMG/M metagenome (GOLD analysis project Ga0302315, IMG submission 200532) | Peat permafrost microbial communities from Stordalen Mire near Abisko, Sweden - III_Palsa_N3_1 | ecosystem: Environmental > Terrestrial > Soil > Palsa > Peat permafrost | place: Sweden...
TCAAGGACCAACGCTACGGTGACGAACTTTGGGAGGACGTTGAGACCGAGGTCAAGGTCACGTGCATATTGCGCGAAGACCATCCCGACTTCGATGAGGAAGATGACAACATCGTGGCGCAGTTGCACTGGCTGGACGGGATCTACGATGATTCCACGGAGATCACTAACTGGAACGAATTCCGGTTCCGTGACGAGCACCGCCTGCAGCATGAGCACCACTGTTATCTCTTCCATGACCTGTCCGACCACGTTCTGCACAACGACTGGGACAGGATTCTCGACATCGGCGGGATTTGGGTTGACGTCCACCTTATTCAGCAGCGGGGAGTCTACTGGCGATGAATTCATTTCGACGTAGATGCAGATACGCCAGCCATGCTGTCGAGCGTCGCCGTTACCCGGAGAAGCGCCCACGCGCCGCCCCATTGCCGGCGCGCAGCCTGCATAAGCGCGACGACCGATCCCGCTTTGAGGAAAAGGCATCGGGAATGTGGCGTGAGCGCGAACAGTATGGGCAACGGCGCAGGGCGTTCTTCGCGTGGGCAGACGCGCATGCAGAAACCCTGGGCGCGGTGCTTCCGGTCCGGCGCGGCAGGGCCGAGACGGAAATACGTTTCGCGAACGTGAATCCGGCCGTGTCGTTCTTCATTTCGACCACGAGCATCTGCGTATCCGTTTCCCACGCGGGGCGGTGTTATGACTTACGGGTTTTTAACTCCGAACCGCGCAGGGTGGTCGGCGGCTATGAGGATGACAACGTCAGGCTTGAGTTCGTTGTCGTGTATCCGGATCGGCACATGCTATGGGAGTGCGAAGTCTTCGATTCTTTCAAACGCTGGTATGTGGATGAGTTCGCCTCGGCGACAGAGTTGTTGATGCACTGTGGTGGGTCCCGTTGGAGTATGTCGGCGACGCTATATCCTGGCAAATATGCGACTGAGAACGATGACTGCGTGCGAGTGGCGCTTTTTATCTGTGCTCCAAAGACGACCTACGTTAGGAGCACGTAATCGAATCCGGCGGCGACGACCGAGAGTCGAAGGGTTTATGCGGGGCGGCAATCTACCGTATGCTCATGATCGGTGATATCTCGGCATTGGAGTTCATGGGCCGGGCGAGTTGCATGGCGCATGCGCAAGCGCTATCCACAAAATGCCGGAAGCACACTCACGACTATTCAATTCTTGCTAGTCAAACCGATGACTAGTTCTGGAATGCAGGTGGACGCAGCCATGAAGCAATCCGTCCAATGGCTACGCGAAGCAGATGGGCTGCTGATTACTGCCGTTGCGGGCATGGGTGTTGATTCCGGTTTGCCTGATTTCCGAGGGACGGAGGGGTTTTGGCGGGCGTATCCTGCGCTGAAAGCAGACGGACTCCACTTCGAGGACATCGCGAATCCGGCTGCTTTTCGGCGTGATCCTGAGTTGGCATGGGGTTTCTACGGCCACCGGCTCAATCTCTATCGCCACACGACGCCGCATGCGGGTTACGGGATGCTAAGCAAGTGGGCGGAAGAGATGCATCACGGCGCTTTCGTCTTCACAAGCAACGTGGACGGGCACTTCTCGAAGGCAGGTTTTGAAGAGGACCGAATTGCCGAATGTCACGGATCAATACACCGCCTTCAATGCACAGACACATGTACGAAAAAGTTGTGGCCGGCCGACGCGGTGCAGTCGGAAATAGATGAAGAGCGCTGCCGGTTGCTCTCCGCCATCCCTACCTGTCCCGACTGCGGCGCCGTCGCTCGGCCCAATATCTTGATGTTCGGCGACTGGGATTGGGTGGGCTCTCGTGCGAGCTGGCAGCAAGCCCGACTTGAACGCTGGCTGTCCGGGTTACAGAAGCTGGTCGTTGTGGAGTTGGGCGCCGGTCGAGCCATTCCAACTGTGCGTAACTTGAGCGTCCGCAGCGGACCGCGCGTTATCCGCATCAACCCGCGTGAGTTCAGCATCGATCCGAGCAAGGGCGTGGGAATTGCGCTTGCCGCTCTAGACACACTCACGCAGCTCGACACCCTGTTGTGGGTGGTCTAACAGCCGAAACGGCACTCTTTGACCCAGTTTGTCTAGAGCAGCGCAATTTGATAGCCATTGTGTATCAATGCGCCATGCGCGGGACATCATGCCAACAAAACTCAATAAGTGGGGGAACAGCCTAGGTTTGAGGCTCCCGCAGTACGTTATCGACCGTCTTACATTGCGAGCGGGTGACCACATGTATATCAACGTAACGGATGCCGGCGAGATTGTCATACGCGCAGTCGGGCCACGCGAGAATTCCGAACACTGTGCTCCAAGCGACAATCCTCCGGCTACACGGTTGCCAGAACCGCCCATGGAGTGGTGACCGCTATCGAGAAAATCGAACAGTCACTCTCGATCCTCTCCGATCACGCATGACCGCACTCGTATAGCGCGCTGTCAATGCTACTCCATCGGCTGAAGCAAGGGCATGCCCGCGGTGGCTTGAGCCGCGCGTACCGTCTTGGGTGGCTGGAGCAGGGCAAAGGCAAGCAGCCCGGTAATAGCCGTCACGGCAGCAGCGACAAGGCTGGCGGACGCGAAACCGTGTGCGAAGGCTGTCGAGGCGGCGGCAAGCACGTGCGGTCGGACTGAATCGGGCAGATTCGCGATAGTGCCTGCGAGATCGCCAGAGGCGACTCTGGTTGCGGCGGCCGCTGCAATCTTAGCGTTAAGACCCAACGCAGTTGTAGCAGCCACGAAATGGCGGGACACGCTTGACGACAAAGTGGCGCCCAGCCCAGCGACGGCCAGTAGCAATCCTGTGAAGCGAGTGGTCGACGTCAATCCGGATGCCATCCCAGACCTCTGCGGCGGCACCGCGCCCTGCATCGCTTTCGAGGTTTCACTATTCAAGAGGCCTGCACCGGCACCGACTATCATCATGCCTATCGCAAACAAGGGGTATGTGGCGCCCGCTCGCGCAAACCCAACCAGAGCCAGATCCCCGATAAAAGTGGTTGCCAGCCCAATTGTCAGTAGAGCCCGGCTCGAGTAGTGCGTCGATAAACTGGCACCGAGCCGCGGGGTGAAGAACATCGGCAGCGCGAACGGAAGCATGGCGAGCCCGGCTCGTGCTGGCGAGAAGCCGTAGGTATTTTGCAAGAACATCGGCAGATAGAAAATCATAACCTGCGCTCCTCCCGCATACCCCAACATTGCGAAGACTGTCCCAAGGAAGTTCGCCTGTTTGAACAGAGCGAAATCCACCATGGGCCGTTCTTGACGAACTTCGACAGCCACAAACGCACTGAAAAGAGCGACCGACGCGGCAAATCGCCATTCGATCGCCACTGTCCGCCAGCCGAGACTGTTGCCATCAATGACCGCCCAGATCAGCAGAAAGAGGCTACTGCTGAAGGTCGCTATGCCCCAGATATCGAGCCGCTTTGCCTCGTGGTCGCGCGACTCAGTGAGTATCCAAGCTGCCGCCGCGAACAAAATTGCGCCGATCGGAAGGTTGATCAAGAAAGCCCAGCGCCATCCGAGTACGTCAGTGATCAAGCCTCCGACAATGGGACCGCTGGTGATCGCGATGCCTAAACAGGCGCCCCAAAAACCGTATGCTTTTGCCCGGTCAGCGCCCGTGAATGTGTGGCTAATAATTGCCATAGCGGCAGTCAGCAGCAGGCTGGCCCCCACACCTTGTAGTCCTCTGGCCAGATTCAAAGTCATGGCCGAAGTTGCTAAACCGCAAAGACCCGACGCTATCGTGAAGATCGTCAGTCCAATCAGCGTTGCAAGCTTGCGTCCGTGCCGGTCGGCGAACGACCCCGCGGCGAGCAATAATGCCGCGAACGTCAGGACATATGCACTGACGACCCATTCGATGTCTGTGAACGTCGCGCCTAGCGATCGTGCAATCGCCGGTAGCGATACGGCGACAATGTTCGAGTCGAGCATGATCAGCGATGAAACTGCGGAAGCAGTCACGAGCACTACAAATTTCTTTCGAGCATCGCCAACTGAGGGTTGCTCTGCGTTGCCTGTAAACATGGTTGTTTTCTATTGGGTATTTGAGGAAGAGCCGCGCGGCGTGCGCGCAGGAAAAACGTCGGTCGCGATCTCGAGAAGGGTTGTTCTGAGGGCGGCAGCTTCCTTGGCCCCGAATTTCTTTTCGAACACGTTCTGTGCCGTGCGCCACATGATCTCGGCCTGCGCAACCTTCTTTTTCCCCATCTTGGTCAACACTACGAGCTTGCTTCTTCCGTCTGCGCGGTTATCCGCAAGCGCGAGCAGACCGTCGCGCTCAAGAGGACGAATGTTTTGTCCGAGCGTTGACCGATCCATCACCAAAGCGTCGGCCAACATCTTCATAGTTGGCGGCTCATCACCGCGTCGGTCAACCTCTGCAAGGATAGAGAGCTGTGTCGATTTCAACCCCGATGGCTCCAGGATTTCGTCATACGCTTGCGAAAGACGCCTTGCAGCTTTCCGAAGAGCGGTGTTATTACATCGATTGAGCTCGATCGAGCCGGTAAGACTGGTCATGATTGCATCCTTTTACGGGGATATCCCCTTAATTAATAGTAGGATATCCCCGTATTTTCGGCGTGTCAATCGTTTAGACGAGCGACCGGAGCGACGGATCGTTCTGCGAAGCCTGGTAAAACTGGGGTGAGCGGCGACACGCATGGGTGACGTGTGAGCAACTGGGGCGCGAAAATTTCTATCTAGCGCCGTACCAGAGCATGAGGAGATCTTCCGAATGCGGCCTTGAACGTTCGACTGAAGTGAGAAAGATCGCTAAAGCCGAAATTTAGAGCGGCGTCCGTGACATTACTCACACGACCCTCTGACAGAGCCATATAGCTGGCAGCCAAACGTTGCTGCCACAGCCATCGCATAGGTGTTGTGCCCTCGGTCGCAAACACCCGATTGAGCGTGCGCGGAGCCATATTCTGAGCTCTTGCGATGGTTTCGATATCGAGGCCAGGCTCGTGGAGATGAGCCAACATGTAACTTTCAACTGGCTTCAATAAGCGGTGACGTCCCGAACTCAAGAGAAGTTCGTCCGACCGCTCCGCGTCAAACGTGGTCGCCAAAATGTCCAGCGCGGAAGAGCCTAGACGATCGACTGCAACATCGCTCAATGGCTGATCAAGTCCAATAAGTTGGCGCACGATCGTTCCTGCTAGCGCGCCTAACTTCGAATCCCCGGAGATACGATGTGCAGCGAGTTGGCTCGCTGCGCGCAGTCGCAGCTCCAGAAGCGGACGCGGAATGTTCACCATGACACCCGCGTAACGATCCTGAAACTCCAGCGTGAAAGGGCGCGCCTGGTCGTAAAGGAATAGATCGCCGGCCTGCGCCAACATCTCCCGGCCGTCTTGCGACAAGCCTACGCCGCCTCGCTCTACCAAAAAGATCATGAAATGGTCGCGCGGGTCCGTGCGTATGGCTGCGGGGCTGCGGACCAGGCGGGCCCTCCCGAAGGCCGACGACGAGACGTCACTTAGCGCAAGCACGCCGAATTCCCGGTGCGATATCCGCGCGCTGAATGGTGCGTCCGATTCACGCCTATATTCCGAGGCAGAGTAGTACTGACAGGTCAGGTCGTGCCAATGATCAATGCTATCGCTTTCTTTGACAGCGATTTCATCGCTAAAAGTGCTCACGTCACTCTCCGGTCGTGCCCGAGCAGCGACTTGCCGACCACGTTTCCGAAAACACAGGGAACGGTCTGGCGGGACACCCGTCGTTAATCGAATCGAACATGTTGGTCTTCAAAATTGGCACGCATAGCAAAACGCTTGGCATCCCTGGCTGAGCGCTGCCTGCAGGACAGAAGATACGCTACGTCATGCTTATTGAAATTCAATTTAACTAAACGGAAGACCACCATGTCGAAAGATCTCGCGTACTCGTCGAGCCAGTTGCATAACCTCACAGCTACAGAGGCGGCCGCAGCAATCAAGGACGGCTCAGTCACAGCGCAGGACTACGCTGCGGCCCTTTTGCGTCGCAGCCGTGAACACGAAGATTTAAATGCGTTCATCACCTTGGACGATGACGTTGTCCTGGAAGCCGCTTTGAAGGCGGATCAGCATCGAAGTTCCGGCAAGTCCTTAGGCCCACTTCATGGCGTACCTATTGCGGTGAAAGATAGCATGAATACTTTCGATCTGCCGACATCGATTGGTACTCAGGTTCTGGCGGGCTTCAGGCCTAAACACGACGCCGTCATCGTTGCGTCGTTGAGAAGCTCAGGCGCAATTGTGTTCGGAAAGAACAATCTGGTGGAAATGTCATACGGATTAACGGGTCTGAATGCACACTACGGGCAGGCTAAGAATCCTTATGACAAGACTCGCGTCACAGGTGGCTCGTCGGGAGGGGCGGGCGCCTCGGTCGCCGCCCGGCTCGTTCCCGCAGCATTGGGCGGCGATACGGTTGGCTCGATCCGCGTGCCGGCGTCTTTCTCCGGTGTCGTTGGTTTGCGCCTATCTCCCATACATTCGACACGCCCGGTCCGATGGCTCGCAGCGTTGAGGACGTTGCGCTGCTTGATGCAGTAATCACAGGCGCACTGTCATCGAGCGCTCGACCGCATGGGACATCGCTGAAGGGCGTGCGCTTTGGCTATGCGCCGCGGCAGCACCTCGACCTGGTCGATGCGGAAGTTGAGCGTGCCTTTTTGGAGTCACTTGCCAAACTCAAGGATGCTGGCGCAGAGCTTGTAGAGATCAATCTCGGCGACGATTTCAATTCGCTCGCGTACCAAGCTAACTGGCCGATCTTTTTCCACGAAACCATGCCGGATGTTACGCAGTACCTCCAGGAAATTGGGGCGCCTGCTACATTTCAGGAGGTTTATGAGGGGCTGGGCTCAAACGTGGACTTCTTCTGGAGCGATGCAGTCGTGCCGGGAAGCCCTAATTACATTTCGGATGAGGCATATCGGCAATCGCTGACCGTCCACCGGCCGGCGGTCCAACAGCGCTACGCAGAGGCTTACCGGGCGAACGGGATCGATGCGCTGCTTTTTCCCACGACGCCACTCGTCGCTCCCCCGATCGGCACCGCCGCGGACATCACCGTTCGTGGCAAGGTAGTGCCGTCCCTCAATATCGCAAAAAATGTGTTTGCGTCGAGCTGCGCGGGCCTTCCCGGGATTAGTTTGCCCATGGGGCTCTCCTCAGCCGGTCTGCCCATGGGACTGGAGATCGATGGAAAGCCGGGCGATGACGTCAATCTTCTGAATATCGCCGCACGAGTATCTGCGATCCTTGGCTCGATTGCGCCTCCGCGGATCATGTAACGGGTTACCCGTCTTCCGAGCCTGTATAGGGGCCGGCTTTCTGTGGCGATACTCCACGAAAGACCGGTCCCTCAAATCCCCATGCAATGAACCTGATGGAAAACTCAAGGCATCGGCAAGGGCGATCACCGCCTAATCGGTCGGAATGGAGCGTAGTTCAGAGCCGCCTAGCACTTCATTGTCTGTATCGTCAGTGCGGGCTCGAAGGCGCTTTCGTGCAGGAGCAATGGTTTGTGGAGCCGCCTGTAATAGAACGCGAACGACGTTGTGCGCATTCAGCAGGATCGCTTTCTGCGTGCTTGCATCAGCGGCGAGTCGGGAAAGCGTCACCGCACCCACCAACGTAGAGACAATCGCATTGGCAACGTCCGCGTATCCCGGCATACCAAGCCGTTGTGTTTGCAGCGCGACCAGTCGCACCAGGCGTTCGTAACCGTCTTTGGTCGTCGCCTTGACCTGTTCGTCGGCGTGGCGAAGCTCACTGCCGAGATTTGCCAGGGGGCACAAATACACGGGGTCTCTCCCTTGAAGCTGGTGGAGATAGCGAAAAACGATGGTATCAAGCGCTTGCGCCGGTGGCTTACCTGCGATGGCGCGCTCGAACATGTCCATCAACTGATCGAACGCGGCTTCGTTGGCTTCTGCAATCAATTGCTCCTTCGACTCAAAATGCCGATAGAACCCGCCTTGCGTCAGACCGGCGGCAACCATGATATCGGCGATGCCCGTCGCGGCAAGACCTTTAGTCAGAAACACCTTGGAAGCCGTTGAGATTATGCGTTTCCTTGTCTCGGCCGTATCGATTTTCGACTTTCTCATCCCGCCTGTTCCTTTTCGAGGGCCACGCCCCACTGAATTTAGAGTTTAATGATACTCCAATCCGCTTCGAAGGGAGCTTGCGCGCTTGCGCATATTCGAATGTCACTCTTTGGCGTAGGCGCCAACAGCATACCTACGGCGCGCTGGGCATTCGTCAGGATTGTCTCTGCCATCGCAGGATCAAGAGCGAGCCGGGAAAGTGTCACCGCCCCCACCAGCGTCGACGTAATCGCGTCTGCTATCTCAGAGTGTTCGGCAATGCCAAGACGCTGCGTCTGAGCCGCAACCAGACGCACCATACGCGTGTAACCGCCCACGGAGATTGCTTTGATGTCATCGTCCGCATGCCTTAGTTCGCTACCGAGACTGGCTAAAGGACATAACAGGGCGGAATCCTCATTTTGACGCTGATGCAGATAGAGAGCGGCGATGCGCTCGATGGCCTGCCTAGGCTCCAGGCCAGCCGATAGCGTTTCCAGCATATCCAGCAGCCGATCGGACGCCGCACCGCAGGCTTGCGCTATCAGTTGTTCCTTCGACCCAAAATGCCTGTAGAAACCGCCTTGCGTCAGGCCGGCGGCAGCCGTGATGTCGGCGATGCGCGTTGCAGCGAGGCCATGTTGCAGTAATACCTTGGAGGCCGCCATGACGATGCGCTTCCTGGTTTCCTGTGTATCGGTTTTCGACTTTCTCATCTTCCTCATTCCATCCGCTGAAAAATCACCTTGCGTTATTTAGAGTTTAAGTATAATCTAAATTTAGCGTTCGAAGATACTCTAAAAAGAGCGGCCAGCTTGATACCCATCCCGCTGCCGGCATCGTCGAACTTAAGTCACGACCTATCCACGCAATCCCTTCAGGAAAATGAAATGAGCAACGACCTATATTTGATTACCGGCGCTACGGGCGCTACCGGCAGCCACGCGATTCAAGAACTGCTGTCGCAGGGCGCCCATGTCCGGGCTTTTGTCCATCAGGATGACCACCGCGCCACGGCATTGCGTGCCAAGGGTGTCCAGGTTGTCGTGGGCGAATTGCTCGACAGCCACGCGGTGCGCCATGCATTGCAGGATGTGACCGGCGCTTACTTTGTCTACCCGGTGACGCAGCCCCAAATCGTGGATGCGACGGCGTATTTCGCCAATGCCGCCAAGGAGGCTGGCGTACGCTCTATCGTCAATATGTCGCAGATTTCGGCGCGCCAGCAGGCCAAGAGTCACTCAGCTCTGTCGCATTGGTACAGTGAGCGAGTGCTCGACTGGGCAGGAATCCCTGTGACGCACTTGCGCCCCACATTTTTCATGGAATGGCTGACGTACGGGTTCCAACTGCCGCAGATCGCCAATCAGGACCTTCTTCAAGTGCCAGCAGGAAATGGTCGCCACGCCCCCATCGCGGCGGAGGATCAAGGGCGCATCATCGCCAACGTTCTGCTGAATCCGACTCCGCATGCAGGCAAGACTTATCCGCTGTACGGCGCTGTGGAGATGAACCATGCCGAACTCGCCAAGGCAGTCAGTGTGGCGCTCGGTAGAGAGATCCGCTACGAGGCAGAGACCTTCGCCGCATTTGCACAGCGCTTGGCACAGCTCGGGCTTCCTGAGCATTTCATCCAGCACCTTGTCGCCGTTTATCAGGACTATCAGGATGGCGTCTTTGCCGGCACCAACGACCTGGTCGAAACCATCACCGGTAGGAAGCCAGTTACGGTTGCCGAATACGTCAAAGCCAACATCGAGCGTTTTCAGCCGAACGCGAAGTAGGACTGAACCGCTCCACGGAAGTTGGATAGTAGGAAACTCGATTTGAATGGGCTGGGTCCTGTATTGCACGGGACCCAGCCCTTTTCGTTTCAGCGCGGTCCGGTCGTAGTTGTCTGAAATACCAAGCACAACGAGGCCCAATCAAGGGCCTCGGTGCAATTCAGCGGGAGTTCCCCTTAACTCTGCAGCGTGCTACTAGGCTTTTTGTTCCAGATGAGGCGTGTGTTTTGCCGAATGGAGAATACGTGGATAAAGATCGCCAGCGGGGCCAGGAAGGCGGGCACCCAGACGAATGGCCAAGCGGCAAATGCGGTAAACGGCATGCCTGGCCAGTTAAGATGCAGGGGGCCGGGCATTGAGCTCAATGTCGTTACGATCGTGTTGGACAGAATAAGGATGCCAAGTAGATTCCACGCGATGACCAGGCTCGGCCGAACGTTGAGCTTCGCGATGGCAAGCGCTACGAAGGGGGCGGTCAACCCCACGAGTACGTCGAAATTATGCCCCTCAAACGTTACCTGCTTTGGCGCCCCGCCAGCGGCAAAAAGTCCCCAGAAAGCCAGCTCGACGCCGATGCGGAACGTTTGCATCGCGACCGGCCAGTGTCTAGGCGTTGCGTTGAGAAGTTTCTGAAATATTTCGGCCCGATTAACCAGAATGATAGTGATCAGGGCCAGCAGAGGAATCGCAGGCAAGCGCGGCGGTCGGGCGTTCCATACGGCAAGGAAACCGCCATTGGCCAATGCGCCAGTAAAAAGCAGCCAAATGATAAGCGCGATTGAGACACTCGCCACTACGCGCCTTCTCTTGCCGTCCTCTAACGACTGGACCAACACATGGTTTAGCCAAACGGTCAGGCAACCCACGCAGACCAGCGTTACGAGCGATAGCTCGGCATATATTAGATTAGTCACCTTGCGTCTCCTTCCAAAGATTGAGTCGTTGGGAGATGCCTGTGCTTTAGGCGCCTCCCAACATGCATCGACGCATTTACATCTCGACCGGCGTCAATTCCAGCAACGTCTGAGCGACATTGTTCAGCAGGTTCGTCACGGTCATCAGGGCGACTTCCGCGACCACTTCGACGATCTTGGCATCGGTAAGGCCCGCAGATCGCGCGGCCGCGAGGTCCTCATCTGTCACCTGGCCTCGCGTCAAAGCAATCTGTTGTGCCAGCGCTGCGTAGGCATCGAGTTTTCCGTCCCTGGCCGCGCGTATTGCTTCGGGCGACATCCCACCCTTCGCTGCCATCATGGTATGAACACCCATGCAGTACGAGCAGCCGTTGACCTGTGAAACCGCCAATGAGACTGTCTCGCGTTCCTTAGGGCTCAGCGAACTCTTTTCCATGGCTTGATAGAACTGGATATAGCCAGACAGCAACGCAGGCGAATGCGCCATCGTCTTGAAGACGTTCAACAACACACCGTAGTTGCTTTGAATCGCCTCAAGAACAGGGCGGGAAGCTTCGGGAGCTTGTTCGATAGTAAGTGCAGGTATCCGGGGCATGATAATTCTCAGGTAAATTAGGTATACGAAATATAAGCCAATCAGAACAAGGATTACCTACCAGGATCACCCTTCTATGACAGGCCGAAACATGTAAAGCGGTCAATTCATACGCGCGAGGACAATATCGCTTTTCTACTCGTCAAATCGAAAGGCGATAATCTGTCAAAAGTTCGCTTAGCTGTTCACGTCTGCGATGGTCTCGATATTCGCCTTCACCGGCTGAGTACCGCGTTCGTGGACGTGGGCGTGCGGCGTGCGGTCGATTTGCAGGCTGAGCAGTTCGGGACGGCTGTAATGACCACGCGAGTCCATCATCCGTTTGCGCTTATCGATCTGCCAAAAATCAAGGTCGGCGATGACCTCGCCTTCGCCTGATCGCAGCGGTTCACCCATATATTCGCCTTCCGGAGAAATGATTGCGGTGAAACAGCCGCTGGAGATCGGTTCGATCGAGCAGCCAGTATCCTTCATGATTTGCGCTTGTTGCTCTTCGTCCAGCCATGCCGTCGCATTCACAACGAAGCAACCGGCCTCAAGAGCGTGCTGGCGGATGTTGACCGAAATTTGTTCCGAAAAGAGATCTCCGGCGAACGAACCGGGATACATCGCCGAATGAATTTGTTCACCATCAGCCATCAACGCATATCGTGCCAGCGGATTGTAATGTTCCCAGCAAGCGAGCTGGCCGATACGGCCGACAGCGCTGTCCACCGCGCGCAGTCCGGAGGCATCTCCGGATCCCCAGACCATGCGCTCATGGTAAGTCGGGGAGATTTTGCGGCGACGTTGAAGCAGCGAGCCGTCTGCATCAAACAACAGCTGTGTGTTATAGATGGTGCCGCCATCGCGCTCGTTGACGCCAATGGACACTACCATTTTGGCTTGACGGGCAGCGTCACCGATCGCTTGAGTCGTTTCCGACGGAACCGTCACCGACTGCTCAAGCAGCTTATAGTGCTGTGCACCCATCTGGTAGGGCGCTTCAACAAAAGAGAAATAGGGATAGTACGGAACCACCGTTTCCGGGAATGTGGCGAATTGAACGCCTTGCTTGCCCAGTTCGAGGATTTTCTTTACGACCTTGGCCACCGTGGCTTCACGGCTATATAGCACCGGGGAGATTTGAACGGCGGCAGCTTTGATGATAGTCATGGCAATTCCTTAGTAATTTTTGTGAAAAAATAATTAGTAAAACTATTCAAAAATCTTAAAAATATGGTCAATGACTCGGTTGATCTAGCAGAAGCGATAGGGGAGCCAACGGACCGACGGGTATGAAGTCAAATTTGATCAAGCCGGCTTTATCCAAAGGCATCTTTGCGAACATCTCACGCGCTTGGTTCACGTCCGTCATATTGAGAACGAATACGACACCACCTCGATCAGTTCGGACATTCCACTGCTCGATCTTCCCCGCGAGGTTAAGTTTCACGGTCTCGCGTACCTCTTGAGGCAAAACAGCGTTGACGGCTTCCGGGGTCGCGTTGGGTGTTAGAGAGCCGATCGCAATGATCTTGGTTGTCGGAACCTTCGGCAGTGGTTGCGCTGCAGAGGCAACATCAGACACCGAGAAAGCCAAGGTGGCGGCTAGGGTGAGGGTCATGAGGCGCGCCAACAGGCCACCCGCTTTGGTCGTCAAGCTCATTTTAGTACGCACGTTCTATATATCCTTTTTAGTTCATAAAGTTGCAGATTGCTGTCGATGACGAACACCTTATTTTTTCCGACCGAGGGGTCCAGCAACATCCAGGGCCTTACGCTCGTGATATTCGCCATCGAATCTTTGCATCAAGCGCGGGGAGGCTCTCCGATCAACATGGCGAGAGGTTTCAGCGGGGAGAGAGCGATGAGCTCGAATTCCATCATGCCGGCCACACCTAGGGGCAGCTTTTCCAGAATCTCATGGGCTTCGGCAGTGCTGGAGGCGTTCATAATAAAAACGACTCCGTACCCCTCGGCTTGAAAATACCAATGATCGATCTTACCGGCGAGGTAGTTACGAACGGTGGCGCGTACCTCGAACGGCAAGACCGGGGCGATCGCCTCAGGCGTGCCTTTGGCCGTCACTGAACCGATCGCGAGAATTTTGTTCGTGGGAGCGGCAACAGCGGCGAGGGAGGGCAGTATTTGTGCGTGGACGCGCGGGTTTTTGACTTCAGACATTTTGAATCTCCAGTGGGTTACGTAGTGGGTGAGACAAGGGTTACTTCGCTAACTGAACTGACAGCAGGCGAAGGGGGCCGAGCAGGATGTCTGGAACCGCACCAGCCCGCCCGATCCGAGGGTGACGTTAAACCGACACCTTGGGATATTCGACGACAAACTTCGATCGGTTTTCGGCAACGAATTGCTCGATGGTCTTCAGTGGCTGGCCGATGATTTCCGTACCGATGCTGTCGGTTCCTGCTAGGAGTCCTTCTTGCTGATCAATCGTGACGGCCTCGAAGTGCTTTCTATAGGAGGTATTGTCTTGAAGGCCGAGCATTTCAAGGAAGGTCGAGACGGTGACCTGCTCGTACGGCAGACTCTTTCCGAGCACACGACCGACCACAGCGGCGAGCTCTTCATGGCTATATTCGACGGGGCCGTGGAGGGCATAAGCCTCACCGGCATGGGCTGCAGGGTTCTCGAGAATGCTGGCTACGATCCGCGCAATGTCGCTCGCCGCAATAGGGGCGAAGCGGCTGTCCTTGCTGTAAGGCATCACATATCGACCGTAGCGGATCAAAGGCGCGATGTAGAGCAGCCATTCGGCAAAGAACGTAATTCTCAGATGTGTCGAGGGCACAGCCGACCAATTGAATATCTGCTCAGAAAGCCAATGATTCTGGGTCGCCTTGCTTCTCGCGAAAGGGCGCGACTGCTTATGTGACATATTCACGATAAGCTCTAGTTCATGCTCCTTGGCCGCTTGGGCGAAGATCACCGCAGCCTCGACGAGTCCCTCCGCGAGTGGGTAACAAAAATAGGCGCGTTGGACGCCCGCCATAGCAGTGCGGATATCACGCAAACTCAGCATGTTGCCAAAAACGACCGCAGCACCTAAATCCCTGAGTCGCTGGGCCCGCTCGTCATCCTTTCTCACCAGCGCTCGGACGTCAAATCCTTTTTCTAGCAGGTGCTCTACTGTCGGCTTGCCGGTGTCACCATTCGCCGCCGTGATTAATATGGTCTTCATTTTAAGTAATCCTAATAGATACGCTACTTGATATATCGCTGAGAAATCAGGTTGGATGACGGCTATTAAGCCTTCTATCGCCTCTGGCTGACCCATATGTTGTATATGCAACATGTGGGGAAAGTTTTTTATCTGTTACTTTGCGCCTCTAAATAGAGTCGACAAATTTTTACGCGACGGACCGGGAAAATAAAATGTCATCGCCGACTCCCGTTACGGCAGTCGCGCCGTCTTCGCCGAGTAGCGTGTTGGCTTTTTCCTGCGCCGTCCGCCACGCCGGTGCCACGTTATGCAGCAAAGCCAGGCCAGCTTTTGTCAGCACGATAGGCCGTCTTCTTCCCCCTGCGCCCTGGTCGATCTCCTCGATCCAGCCGCCAGTAAGCAAAGGCTGAATGTTACGTGTCAGAGTCGAACGGTCCAGGTGAGCAAATCGGCCAATCTCCGCCCGGCTCGCAGACGTCAAGTGGAAAATCGCAACGAGCAGAGCAAACTGAGCCGAACTTATCTCAAACGGCCGAAAAGCCTCGTCGTATATCCCGGTAAGTACCCTCGAGATCATCCGCGTACGTACAATCATGCAACTGCGGACCATCTCAGCGATCACATTGTCAGATTTAGTTTTGTCCATGGATCTATTGTTGTATATGCAACATGATAAGTCAAGGTCGTTCGAGATTATTTTCATGGCACGGGCAAAGCGGTATCAAACGGTAAAGCGTTTTCCGACTGCGGACGGCATGACGACCCCTTCACCAAACGCCCGTTCCAGCGCGTTCACGGCGCGCCAGCCGGTGCAGTGCGCGGGGATGACAAGCTCAAGATCAAACGTCCCCATGTCGCTGACGGTTGCCGGAATCGTCACTTCGGTTGTTCCCGAAAGGTGAAACCCGCCCATGATCGCGTGTATTTTGATGCCCGGAAAAGTATTCCTCGCATGGTGAAGCACATTGACGATACCCGCATGCGAGCAAGCGCTGAATATCACCAGGCCTTTGTTACGTACCTGCACGACTAAAAACCGCTCGTCGACTAGAAGCGTATCCGGCACCCACACGCCATCGTCAGGTCGTTGCCGAACGTGTTCGGGGAACCCCTTCTCGTATGGCGTAATACGCGGGATCTCGCCACTGATGTAAAAGGTGTCGTCCAAGCAGAATTGGGCATCAGTCGTCACGACCGGATCGGCCCCCAGCAACGACCATTCCGATGGCGACAGAACCCGCTCCATTGGCAAGACGCTGCCGTCTGGGCGACGCACTCCGCGTAAATCGAACATGCCTGGGTGTAAGTAAAGCGGGACGGACTTGTCTCCATTCTCGCTCTGGATCATCCCGAAAGCACGGGGTAGGCCGCCGGCATGATCCCAGTGGCCGTGCGACAGCATTACTGCATCGACCGATCCAAAATCTGCCCCCATGCGCATGCCATTTCGCTCGATTGCGTAGTCCACCGGGCCGCCGTCGAATAGAAGCGACCTGCTACCGCTGGCGTCATGCGCGGTTATCAGAAGCGATAGGCCATGATTCGCGCAGCACAAGGCACCGCCGGTGATAAGGCGCATGCCGTGACTCTGAAGTAGTGACCATTCTCGGGTTACCGAGGGTGGAGTCGAAGAGAGGCTGTCCGTTACGTTGTCGACCAGCACTTGGATCTCGATGCGGTCAACCGATTTGAGCTGCGACATAGGAAGCATCTCCCGAAGAACCACGGTGGCGTGTTCGCGTAGCTTACTGCCAATAGCTAAACGGCTGTGCTCGTCTAGGCCCTCAACCGAGACGCCAATCTCGTGTTCGATCGGTGTATGTGCAACAAAACGGACTAAAAAACGCCGTGCCGACGAGGACAAAAATTCGATAGGCACGGAACGTCGTTAGATTAGAACGGAAACATGGTTGCTGACGCTTCTCGGACCGCCCCCACGCCATTTGGCCCAAGTAACTGAGCAGCCTGTTTTTGTGCGATCCGCCAATCCGGCAGCACGGCTTCAATTTTTGCGTTGCCTGCTGCTGTAAGAACGATTTCTCGAATTCCCTTGGCGTCCGAAGAGACCGCTTCGACGAAACCATTCTTTATCAGCAGATCGAGATTGCGACTCACCGTGGAGCGCTCCAATTGAAGGACTTCGCCAATCTTGCGCGGTGTACAGGGCCCAATTTCTCCCAAGGTCACAAGTAAATTCACTTGGGCGACAGTCACGCCGTGGCCTGCCATGGCCTGATCGTATATGGCTGACACCGTTCGCGCGAGTATCCGCACACGCACCGCCAGGCAACCGCTGATTATTTCTGTGACTGGGCTAAGCTTTTTCATCTAGCAAGTGTTGTATATGCAACTAAGATTGTCAAGTTTATTTTTGTGCGCGGTGAATCGAACGTCAGCATTGCTGATTTGCGTGAGGTTTAGACGCGCATTCGCATTTGGCGGTAACCGAGCCTATCGGCGAGGGACCGCAGCCCCATCTAGCATTCGAATTAGCGTAATGGGTCAAACGACTGTGCTTTTGCACATAGACCTTTGAGCGCAAACAGCCACCTCTGGGCATTGTTCCCCATAGCTGCCCGTCCAATGGCGTCAAGCTCCCTGACCGTTAGGGGCGACCTGAGCTGGTCGTGTCGCCCGAGATCAGTCTTCCGCAATGCGCACGCCTCAGGGTACCGCGATGGGTTGGTTTGGCGGAAAGACAGGGAGCGCGGGCGGTATAACGTCGATTAGTAGATTATCTTGAATGTCGGTGAATCTTCGGGGCGACTGCGGCGCCTGTCGTACAGCCTGGTTGTTGCGATGTTCGCGTGCCCGAGCCATTCCTGGACCTTCGTGATATCCGCCTCATGGTCGAGAGCATTGGTCGCAGCAGTCGCGCGCAGACTATGAGCGCCGAAGCCGAGTACCTCGATTTTCGCTTTCTTCGCATGTGCGAGAACGCATTTATAGACCCCATCAGCAGTAATCGCCGAGCCTGTTTTGCGCACCGGTTGGAAAAGCGCAGCATCCGGTATCACACCGTGGCCCGCTAACTCAAGGTATGTGTGGATGCGGGCGGCGCTCGCAGGATGCAGGGGCACGTAGCGCAGCTTGCTACCCTTGCCGTATACGCGCAGATGCGGGACACCTTGCCGATCATGAATATCCTTCACTTTGAGCAAGCAAAGCTCTTCGCGGCGAAGCCCGTGGTAGAGCAGCACGGCAAGCAATGCGCGGTCACGCGTACCTTTTAAAGTGGTGGGATCGGGCGCATCGAGGAGGGCGCGCGCCTGGTGATTACCCAGCGCCGGGGTCTTACCTTCGTTGCTTTCGATCTTGGGACGTCTGGCACCTTTCACCGGGTTGAAGTCGACTGCGTTCTTTTCACACAGGTATTCGTAGAGCGACGACAACGCGGCGAGCTTGCGGCGGATGGTGGCGCCCGACAGCAGCCGGTCTTCGAGGGTTTTGCGCCAGGCCAGCACGTGGGCTCGGGTAACAATACGAAACGAGTCAGGGCGCAGGATGCCCGTGAAGCCCATGAAGTCGTGGATGTCACTTTGATAGGCGCGGCGCGTACGCGGGTTGTCGATGTTGGCGAACCACTCTGCCTCGGGCGGGACGGCGGCGAGTTGACGGAACTGCGTTGGGGTAAGAGCTTGCCTCGGCTTAGGGAGCGACGGGAGCATCGACATGGCTTTCTCCCGGCAACTCGGCGCCATGGGCGCGAATCAAGGCGATCAATTCGCCCGTCGTGATCTCATAGCGGTGTTCCCGTTGGATGCCGACTTTGCGCGCATCGATCTCCGTCAAGACTACGCTTTTGCCGTCGGCGGAAGCACTGAGGCTCACCCGGCGCACCAACCGCTGGTTGCCGGGATCGTGTTGGACCAACAAATCCATTTCACCCGCGGCCCCGTAGACATCTAAATCACTCATTTTCGACCTCAAATCGGCGCGTTTTTCGGCGCGCGCTAGCTATTGATAATGTATTTTATCAATAGTCGATTTGCGTGTGCGAAGCGAATAACTTTGACGCACGCGGCGTCGGAGCTACACCGGTGGGCAAATATCGTGAAGACCGGCGAGTCGTCAGGCCGACCACTATGCAACAGTTTCGCAGTATGGCTAACGATGGTTTTAGAGCGTGGGCCATGCGAATATTGACGACGCGTCTTTACGACCGTCGCCAGCAGCGGCCCGAAGACTCACCGACCGTCAAGGTCGCCTACCGACGCCATCGTGATGGCTCAGGTCGACAGTTCGTCTCCATCGTCTGAAAATAGCTTGATGAGCCACGTTCCGTTATACCCGTCCTCCTTCCAGGCACCCACCAGAATATTCGAATCCCCAAGGTGGGTAGCATCGCGTGCGGGGTGCCTGTGCAGCGTCGCGTGGCCATCCAAATGTGTTGATTTAAGGTCGAAGTGCCCATCGCCAAAGTTCTTGCCTTCATACTGCACAGTAAGATCACCTTCCTCGTATTCGATCAGAATCTTTTCATCGTCGATTTTCACGTAGCAGTCAAGATCCCTCCACGCCTCGTCTGTGGAGTAGAACAGGATTGTCATCTTGCTATCTGACCAGATTGTCATATGCCCTCTATCAATACGGTTTACGTTGATGAAGCTGCCACCATTGTATCCATACCGCACGCTGCCAGAGGGGGGAGGGGGTGCCGCAGCCATACAGATCGCTGCGGCTGGCGGGCCGATGTGGCGCGGCGCTGCAGCGGCCTGGGTGCAGGCGCGGCGGCCGATCTTGCGATCACTGATCGTTTTTCCTCATTTCGCTCGTTTTGCTCAAGCCACTTGAGTATCGATCGTGCGGCATCGAAGCGGGTCTTTTGGTCAAACGCGGGAGGGGTTCAATGAGGCGAATGAGCGAAATAAGCTTTACGACCGCTGATTGGCAAAACTGCGGGGTGGGTTGCCAGTTCGATCGAACAAGCGAGCAGAGCGCCAAGCCAATCCCGACGCGGCAAAAACAGATCGTCTTCACGTGTAGGTGCCGCGTAAGTCGCGAACGCCGTCACAAATCTCAGCGGGGGCGGCGCGTTGCCAATCTGGTTGCCACAGCCCCAATGTGCTTCACGCCGGCTCGGCGAGTATCATGCACTCGCCGAGCCGGCGAACTGGCAAGGGCACGTTGTGGCGTGCGGATTACGTAACGTCTGGCTGTTCAATGAGCTTGAGGCCGGCGAAGTGGGCCAGGTTGCTTCGTGTTTCTTTGCGGAAGCCTTTTTCCACAAGCTTCTTTCCCAAGTCCTGCTTGGTCAGGCGATTGAACTGCGGATTTGCCTTTGCCCACGGCTCATAGTGCTGGTAGATGACTTTGAGCTGCACTTTCTCATCTGGATCACGAACCATCACTTCGTCGAGAAAGACTTCGACAGGGTCAACTTCACGTCGTTGCCGCTGGTTGAGCGCCTTGATCTTCGCGGGGATCTGCAGGCCGGCACGAAGATAATCCGCTGCACCGTCGAGCAACAAATTCAGAATGCCTGGCGCCTCAGTGCGCAGTTTTTCGATCAGATCAGGGTCGATTTCGTCGGGGCCGAACTTGCGGTTGAATGGGACGATCTGGATGCGCCGCCACAGTCCGTTGTCATCGGCTTTGACGGAAGGCAGACGATTTGTCACCATCAAGAGGACAAACTCAAGCAGGATGTCTTTGGGCGGTCCATAGTTCTCACGCGCATTTATGCGCCGGTCACCAGTCATCTGCTTGATCGCGCCCGAGTCGAGTTCGTGCTTCTGATTTGGCTCAGACACGACGGCAAGACGCTTGTGCTGCAACCGGGCCAGAGTCGGCGTGGCGCCGTCGCTCACGTGCGATTTGGTCATGATCGCGGTGGTCGGCAGCACCATCGCATATTCGCCGAGAATGGAACTGAGTATTTCCGTCACGACGCTCTTGCCGTTGCTGCCGCTCTCCCCGAGGAAAATAAGGAAAATCTGCGCATTCGGTTTGCCAAGCAGCATGTAACCCATTGCGCGGTACATGAACGCGACCATCTCTTCATCTTCCTCAAAAATCTCGCTGATTGTTTTCTCGAAGAGCGGCGCACGGGCATTCGAATCGTAGCGGACTGCGGCGCGGAACGGCGAGAGTACGCGATAGCCGGCAGGCAGGAGCGTGCGCGTGATGAGGTTGATCACGCCATTCTCCACGCCGAGGTATGGGTACGAGGATAGGGTGTGGTCTGTCGAGCGAGGCGCCAGCGCTTCCGTAACGTGTTCACATACGTCGTCGAGCGAGCGGTTGCTGCCGAGCTTGTGACGCAAGCGTTTGGCGGTGTCACGATCCAGGCCGTTATCGCTCATGAGTTGGCGCAACACCTCGCCGCCCACGCGCTCGACGACGAGCCGTCGGTCAGGCTGTGCAAGTGGCGCAAAGGTCTCGCCGTTCCATTCATGGAACTGATACAGGAGCTTCGGCTGGTGTCCGGGGATTTCCATTGCTGCATACTGGTCACCCATTGCTTCAGCGATCATGCGACCGAAATCGCGGTCGGTGAGCACACTAACATCTGCGTTCTTCTTCTCATTACGGAATCCTGGATTCGTCCAGCCCGCGTCCCGCGCCAGCGCGAAGATGGTTACGACGCTGCCGGCGTGATTCTGAAGCAGCTTCCACTTGGCATCGAACGCTTGCGCATCGAACTTGCTAGATTGTTTCGAGAACTCACGCCACATCACGCGGCCTTCCTCTCCAAGAGGGACCAGAGCCATGCCAACGCGTACCCAATCGCCGTATTCTTCTGCGTGCTGCCCGAGATACGCCAGTGCCGATTTGACATCCTCGATCAAGTGAGCCTTGTCATTCGTCACTTTACTGACTGAGAGCGACGAGTCGAAATTCGCTACGTGCTTGCGCAGCATAGATTCCACGACGTGGGCGTCAAACGCCTGCAAGAGCCCGTCCAGCTCATATGGATCGCGGCGCGAATAGTCCGGTACTAGCCTAACCGTGTGGTCTTTGTATTTTTTGTTTGCAAACCCGGGCAGTCGCACTAATTGACCCTTGCGGGCAAAGGCAGGGTCGCCGCCGAGGCGCGTGGCGAGCAGAAAGTTGGCGCGACGAGCGGCATCCGGGTCGCACGATTTGTCTAGCAGCCACACGGCGTGGTAGCGTCCTGGCGAGGTCTCGATCAGGTACGTTGGCGCGACGGGCGAGTCCGCACGAATCTCCAGCGGCAACCCCTTGTCGAAATCGACTGCGAGCGCCCACGTGTGCAAGATATTACCGTTGGCGTAGCCTTTGCCGTCTGATACCGGCACGAGCAGGTACGCTTCATACCCCTTCTCGTACCAGTTTAAAAGGTTCGGTCCGTTCCTGTCGAGCGTGCCATAGCTCTTCAGCAAAGAGCGCACTTCGCGCGTTCTTCCGTCGCGGTTCATGGCTACCACCATAAACTCGCAGTTTCCATGGATCACGGTGCAGACTTCGTCTGCGTTAGTGATTTCGGCATACTTCTTAGACATAAGTAGTCCTCAAATTAGGTGAGTTAAATCGAAACTGCTATTTACTTTTTTTACTTTGAACGTGAAAAAATAAAACAATAAAAACA
>Ga0302315_10001669_pt1 | contig 22060 bp, 18 predicted proteins | sample III_Palsa_N3_1_FD_200532 | JGI IMG/M metagenome (GOLD analysis project Ga0302315, IMG submission 200532) | Peat permafrost microbial communities from Stordalen Mire near Abisko, Sweden - III_Palsa_N3_1 | ecosystem: Environmental > Terrestrial > Soil > Palsa > Peat permafrost | place: Sweden...
GCCACTGCTGAAAGCGCGTCCGGGAATGGCCGAGGAATTAAGCGAACTTCTCGCGAGCCGCCAGCTGGCGAGGCGCACCGTGCTCGATCAACTGCAAGCCAATGAAGCGCACCAAGACGGACTTGCCGGTCGGCTGGCCGCCAATATCAGGCGCATTTTTTCGCTGCACTGAGCGCCGCAGACTATTTTCGGTTCGTAAAGCGTCGCGGCCGGTTCGTTCAGCGCCGCCATCGAAAGGCGAACTTTTTCGAAATGGAGCGAAGGAACCTCGTGTGCCCCTCTTGGTATGCGACACCCGCCGGAACGATTAACTCGATCTCAATGCCGGCGCGATCCTTTGTCCATAAATTGAAGACCCCGCCCATTTTCCGCGCCCGTTCGCGCATGCCCTGAAGGCCAAAATGGCGGGGCCTGCGTCCGGTTGATTGCACCGACGATTCTAGGCCCTTGCCGTTGTCCCTGACCCGCAAACGAAAATCGGTGATGTCATAGGCGATCTCTACCTCGACGACGGAAGCCTGCGCGTGTCTCGCCGCATTGGTTAGCGCCTCACGAGCAATCCGATAGACATCATCCGCAACTGAAGAAAGAAGGAGCCGTGGCGTTCCAGTGACAACGATGCCGAAAGCGACGGCGGATCCGGCGAAGAGTTCTTCCCCGGCCCGCGCTATGGCGGGCGCCACATCGGACTCGAGGGCCGTCGTTCGAAGATCGACCACGCGGTCGCGGGCTTCATTCAATAATTCGTCAGCTTGATCGAGCGCCGATTCCATCTCTCCGCGCATGGGATCAGGGCGCTTCAGTCGGCCGGCGAAGCCTTGAAACAGCAATATCAGGCCCTGAGTGCTTTGCAGTAGGGTGTCATGCAATTCGCGGGCAATTCTTTCGCGCTCCTCGAGGCGAACGCTAAGTCGCCCTTGGACTTGCTTTGTGAGCTGATGCAAGCGGATCCGATACAGTTGCCACAACACCAACAGAACGAGCAGTCCGCACAAGGTATAGAACCAGCGAGTTTGATAGAACATGGGGGGAGTCGTTAAGGTTATCGAGGCACCTACATCGTTCCAAATCCCGTCGTCGTTGGCGGCAAGTACATGAAACGCACGTTGCCCCGGCGATATATTTGTGTAGAAGGCCTGTCGGCGGGTGCCGGCGTCCTGCCAGTCGGGGTCCACCCCTTCGAGTTTGTATTTGAATTGCACTCGACTCGGCATGGAAAGACTCAAGGCGGTGTAATCGACCTCAAAATTGGGAGTTCCAGCCGGAAAGATCACGTCGGCGCCGGCCAAGTAATTTTTGCCGCTTGCCCTGACTGAGGTAATGATCACGGGTGGTTTCAGGGAGTTTCGCTGCACCTTTTTAGGATCAATCCAATAGACGCTCTCCGACGTTATGAACCATACTTTACCGTCGCCGGCTTCCCGAGCGGACGGCAGATTGGTGATTTGAGGCGGAGGCTCTTTCAGGCCATCCTCGTAAGTCATGAGCTCAACGTGCACTTGATGATGATGGTCAGCTATGAATGTCGCAACGTCATAGGCCGAAATGTGGCCTATTCCATCGCTTCCGTGCAGCCACAAGTCGCCATCGTCACTTTGTACAATGCCGGATACGCCCGTAAGACCCTTGCCGCCACTGACAATCGGCCAGAAATGCTCGTCCGCGTAGAGGCCGACAGTGCTCTGACCCGCGAGCCATACACGTGCGTCGCGAAAGGCGATTGCGGTTACGCGGCCTAAACCCGCTTCGCTCAGGTTGGGGAGCATTCGAACGGCCTCCTTGTCGATAACCGCCACCTTACCGCCGACGTATCCGGCCCACAGGCGCTCGTGCGGATCAGCGACGAGAGTGACGGGGACCTCTCGCGGCAGATCCGACAACCCGCCGTTCAACGTCCATCCGTTTCCGTCCTGCCGATAAAGCCCATTGCGCACCAGGGTGATCCACAGCTTCGCATCCCGGTCTCGAACAATTGACGATATGTAGCCCTTCGGATGAGCTATTGGCTGCCACTTGTTCTCTGCGTAGTGAAACAAGAGTTCCGGAGACCGCGCGACCCACGCACTCCCATCGTTATCAACCCATAGCGCAAAGATGCCAGTCCAGGTGTGCGCGCGGGAAACGAAATCGGCATTTATGAGCGGCTCATTCTGAGGCGGGGCGAATTTCAGAAGGAAGTGCGTACTGGCGAGCCACACGTCACCCCGCGGTGTGATGGTGACGGCCGGACTATGGATAGGTATCGATGTTGAGGCTGAATGCAGCTTATTTGACCTAAATCGCACGAGGGCAGTTGCCGTGGCAGCCCACATTGTCCCCTCCCGATCCTCTAACATTGAATATGAGGTATCCATTGGCGAAGTCCAACTTGACTCGGCCACTTGCAGTTGTTCGGGCGTCAATTCATAACGATTCTTGACAAAGCCGACGATATTTGGAATTCGAAATACGCGAGGTGTGTCCGAAAAATAACTCACCGACCAAAGTCCCCCTTCACGGTCGCAAAACACGTATCCGGGAACGTCCGTCGTTTTCCCCCTGGAGAGGAAAATCTGGTTGGTTATCCAACTCGTAGCATCTGGAAGAGCACGAATTCCCGCGTCGGCGTCTGAAACCCAAGTTCTACCATCTTCACAGTTTGCGAAGTTGCCGTAGCCTCCGGGCAAATCGGTCTTGCGAAAGGTTCTCTCATTTCGCGGGAGAAAGAAAGTTCCTTCAGGGCCTCGCGACCACAAAGTCCCGTCCTGCCCCACGATTAGCGCGCTGCCGCTCGTCGGCGGGTAGTTCCAATCGTCACCGACCCGCTTCCACATGCCGCGCTCGAAGCGATACAAACCCGCGGTGGTTTGAGCCCACCATGACCCGTCGTCGCGCACCGCAAACGCATCCACACTGTGCTGCGGAAGTCCTTCCCGTTCTCCAAAGTGAGTAAGCTGCCCGTCCCGAAGTAGGAAGGCGCCCCCAAATCTCATCCCAATCAATAGACCATTGGAAGGAAGGGCGAAGAGCGTCATGACCGAATCCGATATCGGGTGTTCGCCATTCGGCAGCGTAAACTGTTCAAAATGCACACCGTCGAACCTGAACAAACCCCCATCAGCGCCAATCCACAGATATCCGTCGCTGGTTTGCGCGAGTGTGTACATTCCCGCCGGTGCGCCATCCCGTGTTGCCCACGTCGTACGGTGAAGCTCTGAAAGAGCCTCGGTGGGGTCGACCGCCAGCGCTCGAAGCGAGCCGAGCATGGCGCAGAGAAGGAAACAGGCGGCCTCTGTTGCTATTCGTCTCCGACACATGATTCCGTTTCCTAGGAGACGAATGTCCCGATCCGGGTATTGAAGCATTTCGCGCCGGCAATGGCGCCAGCGGCGCTCAGTTACCAAGTCCCAACGTACGTGGAAGCCGGTTCGAAGTCCACAGCACGCCGCCTTTTCGCCACCGGCGACAGTGTCCTCTGGATATTGTGCTGTCCGTCTCGGGTGAAATAGGGGAGCATTGGGTCCGCGCCGCGAAATTCGTCAATAGTGCATTCTGATGTACTAACGTGACAGAGCATCATCTACATACGGTAGCGGCAGCCATACAAAGTGCTCTCCGTCTTGGCGAAGGTGCCCGACACCCGGGAATGACACGTGAGTAAAGGCTAGGAGATATTTATTCTGTACGGCGCCCGCGAATTCCAGTCGCCGCTGCGCAACCGCTTGCGCCGGATCCGAATCGAACTTGACAGCGATGCCAGGGTCGCTGAATTGTATATTCATCACGTGCGTGGTGTCGCCCATGAACATGATCTTCTGTCCCGCGCTTTCAAGAATGTAGCAGGTATGCCCCGGCGTATGGCCGGCGGCCGGCGTTGCTCGAAACCCCGGAAAGAACTCGGTCGCGCCGTGAAACGATTGGACCTGTCTGTCACGCAAATAGGGTCTTAACTTAAGCTCCGCTTGCGCAAAGAACGGCCTAATCAATTCCGATGCCGGCTTCGCCGCGGCTGGGTCTAGCCAATAATCGAGGTCAGCCTTCTCCACATGAACGACAGCGTTGGGAAACACCTTGTGATCCCCAATCATCAACCCACCGGCGTGATCTGGATGAATGTGCGTTAGGAATATGTCGGTAATATCCGTAGGCTTGATACCGGCCGCTCTTAACGACGCAGGCATTTTGCCGAGTGTTGGCCCCAATAGTGTCTCCGCGCCGGTGTCAATGAGAATGATTTTGCCGGGCAAGAAAACAAGGTAGGTATTCACAGAGGCAAGCGGCGCTGGGTCAAATGCCTCGTTGAGTAAGCGGTGTATCTCGCCCGGCTTGGCATTCAGCAGCAGCTCATCGGCGGGGAACGCGAGGGTCCCGTCCGACAACGCTACTACCGGCACCGCGCCTATCTTCATCCGGTAGTACCCCGCTTGTGACTTGTCCAAGATGGAACTCTGCATCGAAGCGGTCGGCGGCGACTGATCGGCGAATACATCGGCATTCGAGATTAGGCACACGGCCGAAGCAAAGGTTGCAAGGATGTGTCGCATAACGTTCCCCGTCTGAAATGGAAGTGGTAAAGCAGTTGGGTCCAGTTGCGACCCCGATCGCCCTCGGTCCCTTAGCTCATAAACCGAGTGCTGGTCGCCCCAGAGATCACCCCAGAGACTACCGAGCGGTTTAAAAGAGGTCGCCCCATTTGGGGGGGTCGAAGGGTACCTCGTAAGGGAATGAAGTCGGGAAGAACCCGGATTAACGTAGCTGCGCAACGTCCACGAATCGCATCTCACCCAATAAGGGATAGACAAATGGCAAACAGCGAATTGCTAGGCCGTCGAGGGGCTCCCCTCGCTACGCCAACCGGCCTAGGCATTAAGGCCTCTAATGATATCTCGGGAGGTATGAATGCCATTCTCGCGGACGTGTTCGCGCTATACCTTAAGACCAAGAATTTCCATTGGCACATGAGCGGACCCCACTTTCGCGACTATCACCTGCTCTTGGACGAGCAGGCCGATGAGTTGTATGCGATGACCGACCCTATCGCGGAACGCATTCGGAAAGTCGGCGGCTCAACGCTGCGTTCCATTGGTCATATCGCAAAACTTCAGCGAGTCGTCGATAACGATGCAGAGTATGTCGATCCTCTCGACATGCTCGCCGAACTGCGTGAAGACAGCATCGCTCTGGCCGGCAGGCTGCGAGAAGTGCACGATATGGTTGATGAGCTTCGCGACATCGCAACGGCGAGTTTGATCGAAAATTGGATCGACGAGACGGAACGTCGTACCTGGTTTCTGTTCGAGACCTGCCGGCGGGTCGACTGATCACGTGAGTCCGCGACGATCGTTCCGTGTGCTCGCCAAATCAAAATCACTGGCTGCCGCGCCATGATTGTCGATGACCTATTGATAGCGGTGGTCGTCGGAGGCTTTGTGGTCGCCTTGGTCTCTCTGTGGGCGGATTTGCGACGTTCAAGGCGGGCGAGATCGCCATAGATCAGGAATGCTCTTGCCGTTGCGGTTTTGGAGGTCGGATTCGATGAATCCGTTCAAGATATAGAGGAGATGCTCATGAACACCGTTCGACGTGGTAATGAACGAGGAATGGCCGATCACGGTTGGCTCAAGTCATTCCATACATTTTCATTCGCCGAATACTTCGATCCGCACTTCACCGAGTTTGGAGTCCTTCGAGTCATCAATGAAGACCTGGTGCAGGCCGGCGCGGGCTTTGGCACTCACAGTCACAAGAACATGGAGATCATCAGCTACGTGCTTTCTGGGGAACTGGCTCATAAGGATTCGATGGGAAACGGCTCGACGATACGCTCGGGCGATGTCCAACGCATGAGTGCGGGGTCCGGAATCACGCACAGCGAATACAACCCCTCCACGAAGGAACCCCTACATTTCTTGCAGATTTGGATAAAGCCCGATGTCTTGAATATCAAACCAAGTTACGAGGAGCGCCGCTTCGCGCAGAGCGACAAACGCGGAACGCTCCGTTTGATCGTCTCACCGAATGGCGCCGATGATTCGATCTCCGTACACCAAGATGCCAGCCTCTACTCCGGACTATTTGACACGGATGAAGTAGTACTCCTGCCCGGCACTGATGGTCGGGCAATCTACGTGCATGTAGCTCGTGGCGAAATAAGTGCCAATGGCATTGCGCTCTCCGGGGGCGATGCGCTTCGCATCGTGGATGGCAGCAGCTTGAGGTTGGAGCGTGGGCACGGGGCGGAGGTGCTCGTATTTGATCTCCCGCCCATCATTTCCAGCGCTGGCTAAGGGCGCCCAAGGGTGGAGCGATGCGCAACATACGATCGAGTGCTAAAATTACCTGCGTTTCGAATCCGACGCCTGTAGTTTTCGAATCCAACCGCGGCGCGTGGCTTTAGGACCGTAAGCGACGCCGACTGGAACGCTTACTTCGATCTCGATTCCAGCGTCTTTGCGACCCCAAATGGCAAAGCTTGCGCCAATATGCTGAGCGCGCTCGCGCATGCCCTGAACTCCAAAATGCCCAGAATGCGCACCGTCGCGCAGCAGTGCTTCGTCTGCACCGTTGCCATCGTCCCTGATTCGCACTCGAAGGTCATCCGCTCCGAATTCGATTTCCGCTTCGACGATTGATGCCTCTGCGTGTCTCAGAGCGTTGGTCAGCGCCTCACGGATGATGAGATGAAGTTCGTCCGCAATTGTGGGCCCCAGAACGCGCGGTGTCCCCGAGATCGTGAATTTGAATACAGCCGTCCCGTCGGCGAATAATTCCGCACCAAGCCGAGCGATGGCTTGCGCGAGGTCGCTATTGGGGGCAATCGCTCGAAGATCGTTGACTCGACTGCGCGCTTCGTTAAGCAACCGATCCGCCTGATCCAATGCGACTTCCATCTGGTCACGCATGGAGTCGGGCCGTTTCAGACGACCAGCGAATCCCTGAAATAGCAATATCATACCTTGAGTACTCTGCAATAGCGTGTCGTGCAATTCGCGGGCGATTCTTTCGCGCTCCTCCAGTCGGGCAGTCATCCGTCCCTGAACTTGGCGGGTAAGCTGATGAACTCGAAGCCGGTATAGCTGCCAGAGAACGAAGAGAGTGGCTGCTGTGCACAGCGTATAGAACCAGAGGGTCTGATAAAATAGCGGAGCAATCACGAAATCCAATGTCGCGGGACTCTCATTCCAAACCCCATCGTTGTTCGATGCCTTAACTTGAAAGTGAAATTTTCCTGGCCCCAAGTTCGAATAAGACGCTTTTCGCACGTTTCCGAATTCACGCCATTGAGGGTCGACACCAACAAGTTGAGTCCTGAACTTCATGCGCGACGGGACTGTTAAGCTCAAGGCTGTGTAATTGATCTCGATGTTGCGCGTTCCAGCGGGCAGCACCGGTGGAACGAGCATGGAATAGGCGGTAGCCGAGGTGGCAATGGATTGAATCTGAACCGTCGGTGCAATGTCGTTATGGGGAATTGCGCTCGGAGTCAACCATGCAAGCCCGTTGCGGGCCGCAAACCATAGTCGCCCCTGTTTGTCCTCGATTAACTTCGTATCCAACGGGCCCGGTTCCGCGCCGCCTGGGAGCCCATCCTCAGAGTCGTACTCTATAGTCTGCATTCGATATGTGGGATCGATGACTGCTCGCTTGAATTCGGTGGCGCTAATTCGTACAGCGCCGACGGAGTTAAATATCCAGAGCGTGCCATCATTTGTTCTTAGAAGACCTAATATCCCTTTTACGTCATCGAGTCGCCCCGTCTGCAGGGCGACAAAGCGATGGCCATCGAATAATTCAAGGCCAAGTTCCCCGCCGACGAGTATCGGAGAACCCGAGAGTATCGCCTGCACCCTCCCAACCCCAAGACCGTCGCTGCTGGAATACGTGTGGAACCGACCGCTTCCCATGGTCAAGATACGGTTATTGCTGTAACCAAGCCACGTGCTGCCATCAACGGCCCGCGCTACAGCCCTGGGAGCCCGCTCGCCAAGACTGGTATCTCCACTTAACCGCACCCACTCTGAACCAACCACTTCGAATGTGCCGACGCCCTCGACTCCCACCAAAAGGTTCCCTGTGTCGGCGCGCACCAAGCGACTGATCTTCCCGTGAACAGTCGGTGGCAATTGCAGCGGTTGCATCTTTCCGTCCGTAAGTCGCCATAACTTGGAGTGTCCGCCGACAAGGACACTTCCATCGGTTTCGCTGTAGACCGAGCTTGTTGGCTCGTTAAATGTATCAAGGCGCGTCGGCGTGGGGTCTATCTTCCAAAATGAATCGCTTGAATTGGCATACGACAGGTCGGTGCCAACCCATATTCCGCTTTTTGGATCAGCGACCAGTGAGAGGTTGATCAGCGGTTGTGGAAATTTTACCGAAACGAAAGAGTTGCGCCTGAATTGATCAAGGCCCAGTGTGGTGCCGACCCAGATGTTGCCTTCCCGATCCTCGAACAACTCCATTGCTCGATTCGACGAAAGCCCATCTTCGGCAGAAAATGAATCATCGGTCAGCGTGTGACTGGCACGCGGGACCGCAGAGTCATCCGGGTCAGCCCGGCAAACTCCTTTGGGGCAATCGACGCTCCACCAGCTACCATCTCGCGCGAAAATCTCCGAGCTGCCTTCGAGCTGGGCAAAAATGGCCGGCAGCGCATCGGCTCGTCGATTCGCCTCCTCGATCAGCGCATAACCAGTCTTATCGCGTTTCCACAAATGGCCGGAACTGCTCAGCCCCATCGTGGTTAGTCCCTGAGGTACATTGTCACTTCGATCGAAGCGGCGCGAGCCTTGACGGAGGACGTAGAAACCCTGCCCGGTTCCCACCCATAAGGATCCGTCAGCCGCCAACGTTAGATCGACAATCGGGACGACGGGCGGCAAATTCCAGTCGCTGCCTGCGTTCGTCCAATGCGATCCCTCCAGCACCCAGAACTGGTCCCGCGTCACAGCCCATGTTCGACCGTCGCCATCTTCGGAAAGTGCCAGTATTGATTTTTCGGGCAACCCAGGGAACGAATCGATCGCTTCAGGTTTTCCCTGCTTTACTCGAATCACTCCGCCCAGTTCGTAAGCCACCCATAGATCTCCACCCCTTGTGCTATACAGCGCCGCAATGCCACGAGTGGCCGTACTTCCTGCCGGACGAAAGTCGATTGATTCGAATCTTACTCCGTCAAATCGAGTAATCCCGAATGAACCACCGAGCCACAGCCATCCGTCGCGGGTTTGAGTGATAGCCCAGATTCCTTGCGGGGCGCCGTCCTTCTGGGTCCAAGCGGTATGGTGGTAATACCCCCTGATCGTTTCCGGCGTCATCCCGCCACGAGCGATTTGCGGGAACGTAAACAAATAAAACGCAAAGCCGCAAAGCAGCCAGCTTAGCCGACAGTCCACGCGAGTAGCCTCCCTGCGCAAACGATAGGGAGCCGTAGCCTAGGCAAGTAGGAAATGGGCACTAACCTTGGAGCCAACGATAGTTCTCGCTTCGTTTCTTCCAGCACAGAATGGCACTTGGAAGCTCGCACCATAACACCGAGCGTAGAAATACTCGACTGCCAGCTCGCGGCGGCTACGCGAGCATCAAGGCAACGTTTCAACGAGTAATCGATCGCGCCTGACCGCTATCAGCGATATAGCCGTAGCTCCGCTCTTCGGCCGGCTCCGACTGAAATCGCTTTTCATGATAAGCGAAGCCTTATCGATCGTAGCCCTACGGCATATCGTCTGCGTTCGGTGCCACCTTCGGTGCGCGACGCAGATACTTGAGCATGTCCTTGGGTTTCGCCGTTCCCGCGCGTTCACGCAGGAAGTCGTCCGCGGCGCGCAGGGAGCCAACCTTTTCCGCCACTGCAGCCGCGATGAATTGGTTGAGCGATACGCCGTCGGTAGCCGCCAATTCTGCGGCCGCCTTCTTCACCGATGTGGGAAGTTTCAATGGATAGGTGTTCTTGCTCATTTCCTCATCCTCTTGAGCATGACGCTCGGTGTAATCACTTCGATATTGAAGTCGCGAGTTGCCGGCAAAAAGTCGCGGACGTTGTGCGTGACAATGGCAGAAGCACGGCCGTTCACCGCCGCCTCCAGCACTATCTCGTCAGCGGGATCGGCTAATTGTGGCCGCCACATAAAGTGAACATCGACGGGCTCCGCGGCGCTCGCCAATGCCGCCAAAAAACCCACCACGTCATCCACAGACATTCCCGTCGCCAAACGCTGCTCCGGCCAATTGAGTACGTCCTCGTATTCAAGAAACAGAGCCGTAGTCACCAGGGGTACGAGCCGCCGCTCGGCAACGAGCGTGAGAATGCGATTGCTCGCGCCCAATTGACTGCGAAGGCCTGCCACGATCACAGACGTATCCACCACAAGGCGCAGCTCATTCATAGAGGTAGATATTCTATAGGATGTCACATCTCATGGGAAGCCCCGGAGCAAGAATCTCATCCATTCCGATCACAGGACCGGCGGTGTGACGCGCGTTATCCGGCCAATTATCGCGTGACGGTGACGATCCGCTCTAAATTAGTTAACCCGGGGTTGCCGCTCCGGTCAGAGCTGCAGATTTAAATAGTGATCGAGATGAACGCGCCGAACAATGCCATGAGGTAAACAATTCGTTTATCTGGAAGGTCCGGCCCGCGTAGGGCTGGACCCTAAGCACTAGCGTTTTACAAATCGCGGCAAAACGCAACGATTTCATTCGTATTTATTGAAAGCACAAGCGTGTCTGCCGATGATGCGCGAAGCGCATCCTACAAACGGTGTCCGTCGTAGGCCACCTGACCCCCGACCAAGGTAAGCAGGGAGGTCGTCTTTGGTAAGTCCCCGACAGGAATGGTAAAAATATCCTGCGATAGTTCCGCCAGGTCGGCAAGCTTTCCCGCCTCTAAGCTACCTTTTTCGTCTTCGGCGAATTCAGCGTACGCCGAAGTCAGTGTGTACGCCCTAAGCGCATCCTCCCGGCTGATCGCTTCCGAATGCCGATTGGGATGGGTTATTGCCATCATGATATTAAGATACGGGTTCAGAGGACCGTCCGAGCCAAAAGCCACCGGGATTCCGGGCTTGAGGAGCGAGCGAAGCGGCTGTGTCAGCTTGAAGAGTTCGGGCTCGAACGTCGATTGACTCGACCGTTGAGTTGACTCTCGATGGCGGCATTTTGACATTGTCAGGCGAACGCCGGGAGCCGAGCCGCAAAGGGAGCGACGAGGCCCAAGGGCGCCGGGTCGAGCGAGGTCATGGCCAGTTTCACCGGCGTTTTGTATTGCCCGATACTGTAGATAGCGAGAAGGTGAACGCCACCGGCAGTCACGGCGTGCTGACGGTCACGATTCCGAAACAACCCAAGGCGATGCCGCGCCGAATTCAGATCGGCGGATAACTGACCAGGACGTACTGGCCCGGGTGATTGGACCCGGGCCAGTACACTCCGACTGATATCGGCCGCTAAGAGGCGCCTTATCGTGCGTAATCAAACTGAAAGGTTGAGAGCCCTTGCAGCGCAGCTACGCTCTGGATGGTTAGCCGCTCGGAGACACCCTATTCGTTACTTCGCAACAATCTCGCGCAACACTTCAGGACGACGCGATGCAATCGCGAGCAGTGATCGCGCAGCGCCGGAAGGTTTCCGTCGACCCTGCTCCCACTCTTGCAAAGTTCGCGTCGAAACGCCAAGTACCTCGGCAAACTGTTGTTGCGAGAGACCTGTGCGAGTGCGCGTTTCAGTGATGTCGGAGACGCGGACGCGATGGACGTGCCCTGCTCGACCCGCCTTCATTTCTCGAACCGATTCCAGCAGTTCCGCACCGATGTCGCGGGCTGCATCACGCTTGCGCAACGCCTTTTCACTCATCTTTGCCATTGACTGTCTCCCGAATCGCGTTAAGCGTTTTCGCTGGAATTGAATCCTTTACACCCTTGGCGTACATCACGAGGAGGTAAATCACCCCATTTGCCAAGCGATTGAAATAAATCACGCGGACACCGCCGCGCTTGCCGGTGCCGGGTCGCGACCAACGAACCTTGCGGCACCCGCCGGACCCCTTAATAACATCGCCAACCTCTGGGTGAAGGGCGAGCCATGCCACGAATTCACCCCGCTCTTCCTCGGTCCAATAGTCGGGCCACAATCGAGTAAAGGTAGGGGTCTCGATAATCGTGTACACGAAGTTACTATACGTCTAAGACGTATCTCCGTCAATGACGTAGTCGGAAGGTCTTTCCGAAAAGGAAATGCAGGAGCTAATTTGGGAGCAGAAATGCTTGTCACCCACAGAGTACTGCATTACCCTTCGGCGTCGTTTTTCTGATCCGGATTATCCTCAGAAGTTTGATCCGACCGACGAATCACTGGGCACCTGGATGCCGTGCGCAAGCCTGATGCGATAACCGCCGCTAACCGCCAATTATCGTGGGCAATTGCCCTCGTGCCATCGATTCGCTCATCTCGCGCGTGAGCAGATTCGGAGACCTCACCTCGTTCGGTTAAGGAGCGTAACGGGTGAACAGAAAATCACGACCTTTCACAGGTACGTGACAGGCAAAACAACCGCCAAGCCCTGCAGCATCAACCGGCTTTCCATCGTTAAACTGCGCGAATCCCCACCCACCTGTGGCTGCATATTTCTTTGAATCCTTGACCATGAACTGCACGTTGGTAGCCTCCCCCGCGACGAACGACTGCTCACGGCCAAACACTTTGTTGTTCTCCTCAGAAGGGACGTACTTCCAGGCGAGCCGGGCTATGATCGCCCCGTCCGGAAACGGAAGCTTCCCTTCACGATAGGCCTTGACCGCGATGTCATTCCCTAGGACGGCGCGCAGATCATTGAGATTCCCGGCCTCGTGCGCCACAGAGACGACCTTCCAATCGCGGTATCCAGCGGGCATTTGGTAGGTGTCGAAAACCGGCGTGGCCGCGCTGTCTGCTTGCGCAGGCGCGAGAGTGACGTACGCGCCCGCGGCGGCAAGGGCAATAGCAGCAGTAAGGATATATCCGATCCGTCTCATGGGTGTCTCCTCAATGGTTAATTGGCATGAGCGAGGAAACATCTCAACAGTTTCCTGACCGTGAACATATTGAACCATGGTAGGGGACGCAGACGGCGGCAGCCCGCCTGCCGGGGCTCTATAGGAAACGGAATCTACTTGTTGTGCGAAGCGTTTGGCGCAGGCGTCAACCCGAGTCTTGCCCCCATATTCACAAGGTCCGCGAAGGTCGCCGCCTTCATCTTGCGCATGATTTGCCCGCGATGCGCCTTCACGGTGATTTCCGCCATGCCGAGCTCGCCGCCCACTTGTTTATTCAAGAGCCCGCGGACCACCAGGGTCATGACGTCACGCTCACGAGGTGTGAGCTTCGCGTAAAGGCTACGAAGCGCTTGACGCTCGCTCTCTTGATCGAGCGTTATTCGGCTGCGGGCGATGGCACTGCCGATCGCATTGATCAAAACATCTTCCGCAACGGGCTTGGTCAAGAATTCTACCGCGCCGGCCTTCATGGCCTTGACCGTCATCGGTACGTCGGCATGCCCCGTGATAAAAATAATAGGCATATCGATCCGATCGCCCGCGATCAATGATTGCAGCTCAAGGCCATTGAGACCGGGCATGGTCACATCCAATACCAGGCAACTGGGGACTGAAGCCCGCGGAAAGTTAAGAAAGCCCTGGGCTGATTCGAAGACTTGCGCTCTCCATCCAGCCTGAACAATCAGCGATTCCAGTGCCTCTCGCACCGATGGATCATCGTCCACGACGAACACGATCGGTGTCGCAGAAAGCATAGGAAATGACCTCGATGCCGTCCGAAGTGCGTTGCTATTCGTGTCTATCCTACGGGTTGGAAGCGAGCTTTGCATGTCGTTAGTTCACCCGAAGCGCAGTATGAAGGGCATCAATGAGGGCCTGCTCACTGACGGGTTTGAATAGGCAATCCACCGCGCCTTCCGCCAGCAGCCGCGGCCGCAATGCTTCGTCTCGAATGGCAGTGACAAAAATCACGGGGATGGTTTGCCGTCGCCGGATGAGTTCTCGATGCAACTCGGGGCCTGTCATGTGCGGCATAGCGACATCGAGAATGAGGCAGCGTGTATCGCCAACAACACTCGATGTGAGAAAGGCTTCCGCGGAGGGGAAGGCTTGCGACGAATAGCCCAGTTCCTTAAGCAAATCGGGTAACGCTTCGCGCACGAAGGCATCGTCATCCACGACTGATACCAGTGATCGCTTGGCTGTCATGCATTTCTCAGGACCGCTTCACCCGTTTGGCGATAAGTCGGATTGTTGATGATTGATCCGGCAACAGGGTCAAGCGGTATGGAAAAAGCAAAGGTCGCACCTGGACCATTCTTGGGCGTGGCCCATAAACGGCCGTGATGACCTTCAATAATCGTGCGGCTGACAGACAGGCCGATACCCATGCCCCCCTGCTTGGTCGTGTAGAAGGCATCGAAGAGAGACTCGGCGCGCTCAGGTTCGAATCCCACGCCCGTGTCCTCGACGCTCAATCGCACGTGATCCTCGCCTTCTCTTTCGGTCTTGATAACCAGCTGTCGTGGACGGTCCTCGACGCTGCTCATCGCATCCGCCGCGTTCAAGACCAGATTTAAGATCACTTGTTGAAGCTGGACACGGTCACCCGTGACTTGAGGAAGATCCTCCTCGAGATCCGTATGTAGAGTGACTTGAGCTCTTTGCAATTCCCCGATCGATAGCGCAACGACCTCTTTCGTCGCCTCATTAAGATCCACAGGTTCAGTGGTGGGTTCACGCTTCACAAACATCGCGCGCAGGCGCGTGATGACCTCGGAAGCCCGGTTGCCATCGCGGATTATTCTGCGCGCCATTTCGCACGCACCTTCCAAATTGGGCGGCTCACCGCCCAGCATTCGAAGGCAGGTACTGGCATTGGTCGTGAGGCTAAAGAGCGGTTGATTGACTTCATGAGCAATCGATGCGGTCAAAGCACCGAGGCTTGTGACTCTCGCGACACGGGCGAGTTCAGAACGAACCTTGCCAAGTACGGCATCGCTCTGAATCCGTTCGATGGCAATACTGGCAACGTAGGCAAACTGCTTGATGAAGTCTTGCTCCAGTAAATTAGGGACTTTGGGATCTTGGTAATAGACAGCGAATACCGCCAGGACCTGTCCGGACGTCGACATGACGGGCGTCGACCAACACGCCTTCAATCCATCGCGGAGCGCGAGCTGGTACCACAAATCATTCTTCCATCGAGATTCCGAACGGAAGTCCGGTATGACAACCTGCTGCTTGAGGCACGCCGCGATCGCACAGGGGCCGGACTCGGGTGTCAAAGGCATTGACTCAACCGAGGTAATAAACTCTTGCGATAAACTTGCCGCGACGGCACCTTGAAATGACGCGCGGCCGGGCTCGACCAGCATGGTCGTGCAAAACGCACCTGGCATGGTGGATTCCACCAGCTTGCATAGTTCGAGGAGAATGCGATCAAGCGGCAAGTGTCCGGCGAGCATCTCGAAAAGCCGGTTCTTCCCTTCCAGAAGCAACTCGGCGCGCTTGCGGTCCTCGATGTCGGTATTCAGCCCAAACCATTTCACGATGTTGCCGTCTTGGTCGCGCAGAGGAATCGCCCTGCCCACAAACCATCGGTAGGTACCGTCATATCGCCTGTGCCGACATTCGTACTCGCCCGGCGTACCCGTTTCGAGCGGCGTTCGCCAATACGCCATCACACCTGCATAGTCGTCGGGGTGGACCGTTCGTTGCCAGCCGCTCTTGAGAGCTTCCTCCATGCTAATGCCCGTGTAATCACACCAACCCTGGTTCAAAAAATCCACCGTCCCATCGGGTGTTGTGCGCCATACATAACCGGGAATCGAGTCGATCATGGTCCGAAGCTGGCGCTCGGATTGTCGGAGTTCTTCCAGCGCCTGCGTGAGTGACCTTTGGGCTCGCTCGCGTTCCAGTGCGATGCTGGCGATATGCGCGATTTGTCCAATCAAGAACTGCATCTGCGGCGTAGGACTCTTCGGCCCATCATGGTAGATGGCAAATGCGCCCAAAGCAGTGCCGGCGGATGATGATATGGGCGTTGACCAGCATGATCGAATCCCATGCGCCAATGCCATCGAGCACCACGCGTCCGCGGCCCAACGAGTCTCCGTGGCAAGGTCAGAGGAAACGACTTGTTGATTCAAGTAGGCGGCCATGGCACAGGGGCCCGAATCTTGGTTGACCGCGCGACCGACGATGGAGCTGACGAAACTTTGCGGAAGACTTGGCGCCGCACCATGCTCAAGTCGAGTACCAGTAGGATCGATCAACACGACACTGCAAAAACATCCCGGGGCCATCTCTTCGACCAAGTGGCACAGCGTCTCCAAGATCGATGGCGTCGACTGTCCGGTCGCCACCATTTCCAACAGGCGCTTCTCCCCCTGAAGCAGCGCTTCTGCTTGCTTCTGATCATCGATGTCAGTGTGCAACAAATACCAGAGAATGATTTGCTCATCCTTGTCTCGCAGCGGGTAGCCGCGCATGTGAAACCAGCGATGTACGCCGTCTGCTCGACGCAGGCGTGCTTGAAAATCATAGGGGCGGCCGGTCATCACCGACTCGCGCCAGGAGTCGCGCACCGCTTGAGAATCCTCGGGGTGAAACCCCGATCCAATCACCCAGGTCTTGAGCTCCTCGAGCGTGACGCCAAAATAATCGAGCGCGTAGCGATTCGCGAAGTCGATTTCGCCGTCCGCAGACCGTAAGGTGACGAAACCCGGCAGGCCATCGACGATCAGCCGAAATCGCCGTTCAACCGCAATCTGGGCCTCTTCCGCCGCGCGCCGATCTTCAATATCGGTGTTGATGCCGTACCATCGAGTCACTTCACCCGAGGCGTTCAGAGTGGGCGAGGCACGAAACAGAAACCATCGATACTGACCATCATGGCGTTGCAAACGCCCTTCCATGTCTCCCGACTTTCCACTTGCGCAAATCGATGCCCATCTCTTGAGAAGATTGCTCACATCGTCAGGATGAATCGCGCTGTGCCACCCGAGGGTTGATACATCCTCGTGAGTCAGGCCGGTATATTCGAGCCATCGCGTATTTAAGAATTCAACGCTTCCATCCGGGCGGGCTGTCCAGACCAATCCGGGTAGCGCATCGACGATTTGGCCCAGATTGTTGTCCACGTCGGTCCTTTTGCGGCTATCGCCGCGCTCAGAGGATGCCCCAGCCGGGCGTTAGCGTACACCCTACTTTGGTTGGGGGTTTCAGGCGTCTGACAGTCCCTACGAAGGTCTCCCCTACCATCGCTCAATTGGCCAACTTTGAAGCCTCTGATGTCATGGCTCCGTCAATTCTACCCATACCAGGAGCCTCAAATGACCGACGCCACGAAAGTGCTTTTCACCGCCAAAGTTCACACCACCGGCGGCCGAGACGGCGGCGCTTCGCTGAGCAGCGACGGGCGCCTCAACATCAAACATTCCATCCCGGGCACGCCGGGCACCGGTACGAACCCGGAACAACTCTTCGCGGCCGGCTGGTCAGCCTGCTTTGAGGGTGCGATGGGTATCGCCGCCCGCAAAATGAAGATCTCCATGCCGGCAGGCTTAGGCATAGATACCGAAGTGGATCTTTGCTTGAGTAACGACGCTTACTTCCTGCGTGCTCGCCTCAATGTCAGCCTGCCAGGATTGGAACCCCGAGTCGCTCGCGAACTCATCGAGTCAGGACATCGGACTTGCCCTTACTCGAAAGCGACGCGCGGCAATATCGACGTACTCATAAATCTCATCAAAGCGGATTCGGCGCCGCTGGTGATCGTTGACACCCAGGCAGCCCCTGGGAAGAGGCTCTAAGGGTCATGGTTTCACTTCGTACAAGGGATAAAGAGCCCAGCGTCCCATTTGCTGCGCAGTCGGGGCAGCGATGGAAAGCGCGGCTAAATTCGGTCTGCATACCCACCCCACAGGTATCGGTCACGGTGTTTCGCTCGACATGGCCACTCGCCCGACAATCTAAATCGGCAAATGATAGTTCCTTAAAGGGAGCGTGATATGCAGACCATCAAGACCGATATCCTCGAGGTGGCATATGAAGCGGGAGGCCCTCGTGGGGGACCGCCGATTCTATTGCTGCATGGATGGCCTGACGACATTCGCGAGTGGAGCGCCATCACCCCGCATCTTGAAAAGGCCGGCTTCTGTTGGGTAGCGCCCTGGGTTCGAGGATTTGGTGCCACCCGATTTCTTTCATCGAGCACTCTTCGAGATGGCAACGGGGTGGCCCTGACGCAGGATGCGATCGACATCGCGGATGCTTTGGGCTTTGAGAGGTTCTCAGTCATCGGCCACGATTGGGGCGCGCGAACCGCCTACACCCTGGCCGCACTGTGGCCGGAGCGCGTTGCAAGCATTACCGCCTGCTCCTTGTCTTATTCTCCCGGCGGGCGCTTTGCGACGCCCACCTTCGAGCAATCCCAACGCTGGTGGTATCAGTGGTTCATGTCGACTGAACCGGGTGCTGCAGCCGTGCGCAAGGACCCGATCGGCTTTGCGCGCCATCAATGGACATCATGGAGTCCACCCGGCTGGTTCAGCGACGCTGCATTCGAAGCCACTGCGGAAAGCTTCAAGAATCCCGATTGGACCGCCATCACGCTACACGCTTATCGGAGTCGCTGGAAGACAGAGCCGGCAGATGAGCGCTACCAGCGATTGAAGTCGCGACTCGCCTCCGTCGAGATCATCGGAACTCCGACGCTGCTGATTCAGGGCGATGTGGATCGGTGCAATCCGCCATCGGAATCTGAAGGCCAAGCGCGACATTTCACGGGTCCCTACAAACGCGTGTTGCTAAGAGATGTCGGCCACTTTCCGGCGCGCGAGGCGCCCGAGCAGGTCGCACAGATTGCGATAGCCCATCTGCAATCCTACGTTTGAATGACTTGATGGATTCTCATTCGAGCGACGCCCCACACTCTGCGCGCTGACGCTTCGCCTACCAAGGTATCCCCAACCATCGATCAATATTCTTGGCGTCGCTCCTCTGGTGTCATGTCTGCCATCAATTGGCTTACAGGAGCAGCCCGTGAATTCCACCCTCGACGTCAATACACCGGACGGTACTTTCAAAGCCTACATTACTCGTCCAGCCATCCTTCCCGCCCCCGCTATCGTGGTCGTACAGGAGATCTTCGGGGTCAATGCGGACCTAAGAGACACGTGCGACGAGCTGGCGAAACAGGGGTACTTCGCCCTCAGTCCCGATCTTTTTTGGCGCATGGAACCCGGCGTCGATTTGTCAGACCAGACTGAAGCTGAGTGGAAAAAAGGTTTCGCGCTCTACACCGCATTCGACCATCCCTCAGGCGTGTCGGATATCGCAGCCACCGTGCAAGTCGCCCGGACGCTATCCGGCGCCAGTGGCAAGGTCGGCTTGATGGGCTATTGCCTCGGCGGACTGATGACCTTTCTCACGACCGCTCGTCGCGGCGCTGATGCCTCTGTGGTCTTCTACGGCGGCAACACCGAGAAACATCTCGATGAGGCTCGGAATATCAAGAATCCCTTGATGATGCATTTGGGCGAAGAGGACGAATATATCTCGAAGGATGCGCAACGAGAGATCATTGCCTCCCTCGCCGGCAACAAATTCGCTGAAGTCTTCACCTACCCCGGCTGCAGTCACGCCTTTGCTCGCCATCGCGGAATCCACTTCGACAAAGATGCCGCACGGCTCGCCAACCGCCGCACAGCGGATTTCTTCCAGCGCCATCTCACTTAAAGGAATTTCGACATGTCAGACACCCACAACACCGCAAAAACTCAGTTCCTCGAAACCAACGGTGTTCGCTATGCCTACCGTCGCTTTGGTTCAGGTAATAAACCCCCGCTCTTGTGCTTGCAGCATTTCAGGGGAGGGCTCGACAACTGGGATCCACAGGTGACCGATGGTCTGGCGCAGGGCCGCTCGGTGATTCTGTTCAACAATGCCGGAATCGCGAGTTCCAGTGGTCAGCCCGCCAACAATATCGCCGAGATGGCCACGCACGTGATCGCTTTTCTCGATGCGTTGGAACTCGAGGAAATCGATCTTTTGGGCTTCTCCATGGGCGGATTCATTGCGCAACAGGTGACCTTGGATCGGCCGGACCTAATTCGGCGGCTCATTCTGGCAGGAACCGGCCCTCAAGGCGGTGAGGACATGCTGACGTATCCGCCGGAAGTCACGGTGCAAGCTACGATTGAAGTCCCCACGGAGGAGAGCTTCCTGTATCTCTTCTTTGAGCCCACCGATACGAGCCAAGCCGCCGGCCGCGCGTTTTGGCAGCGCCGAAACGCCCGCAAGGATCAGGACACTCCCTCGTCTCTGTCCGCCATGGCGGCGCAGGCCGCCGCCATCGGCACTTGGGGGAAGGTCCCAGATAAAGACCGCTATGCGAGCCTCAAGGCCATTCGTCAGCCGACACTGGTGGTGAACGGAAAACACGACTTGCTGGTCCCGACAGTGAACTCGTACATTCTGCAACAGCACTTACCCAATGCGACCCTCATCATCTATCCGGACTCAGGTCACGGCGCGATCTTTCAGTTCTCAGATCTGTTCGTACGAGAGGCTCAGTTTTTCCTGAATAGCTAGTGATTGCCGAGATTGCAAGGGCCAACACAACTACCGTGGCGGCCTTCGCAGTCTTGCACTTGATCATGCGAATTGCAGTGTCGTCGCCCAACGCAGTCGGCGCATGGACAGAGTCCGCCGACACGGCTCGAATACTCAATGCTGGCTCGAGATCTCCCTAGGTACAGTGTCATCGCGCTCAGCAAGTCCGTGAGCGCCCCTATTGTCGATCGCAATAAACCGACGATCCACCCGCGACCAAAGTATGCCCAACCATCGTGGAATTTTTTCAACGCCTCGTAACTGTTCTGATGCACGCCGAATCTTGGCAACCCCATCCATTAGCAACGGGAGAACAGTTATGTCAGTCATTGCGTCGCCATCGATTAGGAATTATTTCATTTCAATCTCAAGGACCATGCGCGCCTTTAGCCTTGGTCTGCTCACCCTACCCTGCTATGCCCAGGCGGTCTCCTCTGCGGATGTGGGCAGGCCAGTTTCGACGTCGAGTGAAGGCCGCGTTCGGGACGATGCGATCCGGCCGTTCACATTTCACGCGTCAGATAAGGCCCTTGCGGATCTGCGTCGGCGGATTGCGGCGACCAAGTGGCCATCTCCCGAACTGGTCAACGATGCATCGCAAGGCGTGCAACTCGCTACCACGCGTGAGCTGGCGCGCTACTGGCAGACCGACTACGACTGGCGCAAGGTCGAGAAACGGCTCAATGCGTTACCGCAGTTCATCACCACGATCGATGGGGTGGATATTCATTTCATCCACGTTCGTTCGAAAAATCCCAATGCGTTACCCGTGATTATCACGCACGGTTGGCCAGGCTCCATTATCGAGCAGATGAAGATTATCGACCCCCTCACAAACCCCACAGCACACGGCGGCAAAGCCTCAGACGCCTTTGATGTCGTAATCCCGTCGTTGCCGGGCCACGGATTCTCAGGGAAACCCACCGACCTTGGCTGGAATCCTGTACGCGTCGCACACGCCTGGATCGAGCTGATGAATCGACTCGGATACTCGCGGTATGTCGCCCAAGGCGGCGATTGGGGCAATGCGGTCACGGAGCAAATGGCCCTGATTGCACCACCCGGTTTGCTCGGCATTCACACCAATATGCCTGGCGCCGTCCCGGCGAACATTGCGCAAGCGCTCTTAGTCGGCGAGCAGCCGCCCGGCCTCTCCGTCGATGAGCACCGCGCGTATGGTCAACTCAAGTTCTTCTACGACAATGGGCTGGGTTATGCCCAGCTGATGAGCCATCGCCCGCAAACGCTGTATGCGATGGACGATTCGCCGATCGGGCTCGCCTCCTGGTTGCTGGATCATGATGCTCGCAGTTACGACCTCATCGCGCGCGCCTTCGCCGGCCACGAGGAAGGCCTCACGCGAGATGACATCCTCGACAACATCACGCTTTACTGGTTGACGAACACAGCGGTCTCGGCATCGCGCCTTTATT
>Ga0302315_10001672_pt1 | contig 22037 bp, 22 predicted proteins | sample III_Palsa_N3_1_FD_200532 | JGI IMG/M metagenome (GOLD analysis project Ga0302315, IMG submission 200532) | Peat permafrost microbial communities from Stordalen Mire near Abisko, Sweden - III_Palsa_N3_1 | ecosystem: Environmental > Terrestrial > Soil > Palsa > Peat permafrost | place: Sweden...
GGCTCGTCGAGAAAAACAATCTCTGGATCATGCAAGAGTGCCGCAGCGAGAGAAACCTGCTGCTTCACTCCGCCGGGAAGATCTTGAACAAGTGAGTTCAGAGGACGATGGAACGAAATCAAGTCTAGGAGCTCTTGACGTCTTCTCTTGTAAACAGCGTCGTCCATCTTTCGAAGGGCTGCAGTAAAATTCAGATTCTCTTCCACGGTGAGATCATTATAGAGAGTGAACTTCTGAGACATGTATCCGACTTTCGTCTTGATCACATGTTCGCCGTGTTCGAATCCGACGCCTGCGACTTGCACATGACCTTCGGTCGGTCTTAAAAGACCGCAAAGAACTCGAATTGTCGTCGTCTTTCCTGCGCCGTTTGCGCCAAGGAATCCAAAGATCTCACCGCGGTTCACCGAAAATGAAACACGATTGACCGCAGTAAAATTTCCGAAGCGAACTGTGAGGTCTTTAACTTCAACGACGACGTCGCTCATAAGCCAGACCTCTTCAAGAATAATTCGTCGAACGTTCTGACCTGCGCGCCTGCCAGGAGCTCACGCGGTTCGCCTTCGGCAACTAATTTCCCCTCTTCGAGAAGATGAACCTGCGAGCAACGTTCGGCTTCATCCATGTAAGCCGTAGTCACGATGATCAAAATCTTTTCGTCCGCGAGACGATACAAAAGCTCCCAAAACTCTCGGCGACTGATCGGATCAACCCCATTGGTGGGCTCATCTAAGAGAACCACCCGAGGTGATCGAAGGAGCGCGCACATCAAGCCGAGCTTCTTGTACATTCCCCCGGATAGATTTCCTGCCGGTCGATCAACGAACTCCGAAAGTCGGGTGATTCGTAAGAGCTCTTCGCGCTTCGCTTTATATTCTGCTGGAGGAATTCCATAGAGGGCCCTGAAGAAATCCAGATGCTCCCCGATCGAAAGATCAGGATACAGGCTTTGCTGTTGCGGCATGTAGGCAATCAAAGGTCTTACGGCCTCAAAATCAACAACCTGACCCTCGACAAGAAACTCAACTTTGCCTTCGTTGGGCTTCAGCAGTCCGAGCATGATGCGCATGAGCGTCGTCTTGCCGGCTCCCTCGGGACCGATCACACCATGCATCTCGGCTTCGGCAAAATTCATCGAGACCGATGAGAGTGCCTTTATCGCACCAAAATTTTTTCGCACGTCAGTTACCCGAATCGAGATCGGCTTTGTGGCGATTGAAGAGGAGGCAGGAGTCGTCATTATAATCCTTAGGATAATCCTTAGGTAATTCTAAGTCCTAATGTGGAAGTTCGATTTCAATCGTCATTCCCGGTTTTAAAATCTCTTCGTCGTTCGATCCTAGGAAGCTCACTTTCACACCAAAGACCAGTCTAGTTCTCTCCGCCTGAGTTTGAACGTTCTTCGGAGTAAACTCGGCTTCGTCGTTGATCTTCAAAATCGTTCCGGTGAACTGACGATTATTCAACTCGGGCAAATAACCTTGAAGCTTCATTCCCGGCTTGAGGTTCGAAACTTCAGGTTGAGGGACATAAATATAAGCCCAGATGTCGCGAATGTTCGCCAAAGTCAGAAGCTTAGTGCCTGGAACCACCCATTCTCCTGGTTCGTGATAACGACTCAGAACCGTTCCGTTGATCGGCGAATGAATCGAGCACCAATTCATGTGAACATCGGCGTCGTCTTTGCGATTTTTCATCTGATCCATCGTTTCTTGCGAAACGGTACCAGCCTTGAAGAGTCTCGAATTACGGTTGTAATTCGTGTTTGCCAAGTCAGACATAATCTTCGTGTCATCGCAAATCAAACTAGCCAATTCTTGATCGGCGGTCACGTGATCGCCTTCGTGAACTTTCACGGTGTCGATCGCCGAAGCCAGACGTGACGATAAGTCCACCTTCGTGGCCTCCAACGTTCCCGCAAATTGGAACTGATGATTGAAGAACGTGAATTTCACCACCAATCCAATGGCAATGACCACCACAAGGATCATGATTATTTTTCGGCGAGGGTTTGGTTTCGGCGTTGTTTCAGGTGCCATGGCTTGTTGAATCTCCCGATAGAGTTTGCAAAACAAAAAGTTCGTTCAAAATTTGTGCGTCGATACGTGCCGCGTTCACTTGGGAAAGTAGAGCGCGATTGTTCGCGCTCTGCACATCGATAAAATTGACCTTACCGCCCTTGTAAGATTGATAGTAAAGGCGAGCCGCATCTTGAGAGTGCTGAACATCGTCCAGTGCAAGCGCTTGCTGTCCTCGTAAACTCTGAAGAAGCTGGATCGCCTTGTCGTAGTCTCGATCGAGATTGATTCGAGTTTGATCTCGATTGAATCGCGCAGCGTCCGATTCTTTCATTTTCTCCGCACTTAAGTGACGACTACGATTTCCTTCAAAGAGAGGCATCGAGACACCGACTTGGAAAGTATTCTGCTCAACGGTTTGAAGAATGATGACGTTTGGATATTGCAGCATTGCCGAAGCCGCGAGCTGCACTTTTGGGTAGAGTTCGTCTTTACTGCTCGCAGCCTGTTTCTCGGCCGACTCTGCTTGAAGCTCCTGACTTCGAATCTGCGGGTGCTCGTCATTCGGCGGGGTGTAGGTCCAGGTACTCGCCGCCTGCATCGATTGAGTCAGCGTATCTAACTTCAACTCAACCGCGACATTTTGCACTTGAGGAGGTCCCGCCTTGGATAGATCTCCCTGAGGATTTTCCTTCATCTGAGCAAGAAGATCTCTGAAATCATCGGCGACTTCGGCCTGCTTTTGCGCAAACTGAAGCTCGTAACTTAAAACATCCCGTTGAGAATCGACGCGGTCCAATCGAGTTGCGGCTCCTGCTTTGTAATTGGACTCGATGTCTCGGTTCTGGGCTCGAGAGAGCTCCAAAGAACTATTGAGAAGACGCAACTCCTCGAGCGCGAGCTGAAGCCTTAAATAAGAACCTCGGACAGAGAGTAAAAGCTGGAGCCTTCCATTTTTTGAATCTTCTTCACGCGCTTGAGCAAGAAGATCATAACCCCGATACAAATCGTGTGTGGCTCCCATATCAAAGAGCGTGTAGTTCAATGTTGGTCCGACGTTCCAACTGTTATTAGAACCAAAACTAAATCCTTCGTTCACACCCGGAATCGGGAGACTGATTGATGGAACTTCGGTGACATACTGATAGTTCGCGCCGATTGTCAGTCTAGGAAGAAGTGTTGAGAACTGCGCATCCGCCTGCTCTTGAGCCGCGTCGTGAGTGGAGGAAAGAGACTTCAACTGATCAGAAGTATCGAGTGCCCGATGTTCGGCCTCTTTCAGCGTGAGCTCGTAAGTTCGAGAGGCAGCACCAATCGCTTGCACGGACAATAGGCAGAACAACAAAAGAACTGAAATGCGCTTTAAACTCATGGTGCGAGTCCCTTTAAAATAATATCGATTCTTTGCGAAATCGCTCGATCCGAGAGCGGATATTGAAAGTGCTCTTTTGCGATCTCGAACCCTTTGCCTTTTCCAACCCCTTTGCCACTTTTGCATCGTCGTTCGATAGCACCAGCAATCAAGATCGGAAAATTGACCGTACCCATCACGATAGGCATGGCTTGAGCGTGATGAATCTCAATCATGCTTCCCTCTTCCTGGCACTTCTTAAGCAAGCCTTTAATCAGCGAGACGTGGCGAGGCATGTTTTCCCCAAAGAATTGAAAAACATCAAAATCGTCATTCAGGATATCTTTGAAGACCGCGAGGTAAAACTCGCGCTCATCGCGAACGAAACGGCCAATTGCAAATAAGGTATTTCTTAGTTGATCTGAGGCTGTAGCCCCCTCTTTTGAAGCGCGGGACAATTTATCAAAGAAGACTTCGTAAATTTCTTGAAGGGCCAAGCGCTTAAAGTGTTCTTTGCTTTCAAAATGGTAGTGAAACATTCCCAGGTTAACGCCAGCTCGTTCGACCACGTCCCGGATTCTTAGCCCGGAGCATCCGTCTCTGCAGATAATTTCTTTTGCCGCTTCAAGCATCAACTTGTCGGCATTTCCTGGATTTCGACCCATGTGTGAGAATACTTATACAGATGTATAAGTATGAAAAGCAAGAACGTTTGCTTTGTTTTTTGAAAACTCGTAAGACAAGCCCCTATGAAACCCGAAGAACTCCTCCCCTTTCTAAAAGAAGTCGATCTTCTTAAGTCCGTCGAAAGACAGAACATTTTGCACAATGGTGGTCGTCGCGAAAACACCGCTGAACACTCCTGGCACCTCGCGATTGCGGTTCTTTTGTTTCAGACGTTTGCTGCCGAAGAAATAGACTTACTGAAAGCACTCAAGATGGCGATTCTTCACGATGTCGTCGAGATCGACGCAGGCGATACGTTTGTTTACGATGAGACATCTGCAAAGAGCGTAAAAGAACTGGCCGCGATTAGGCGCCTAACAGGTTTACTACCAGCAAAACTCGGAACTGATCTTCAAAACATCTGGCTCGAATTCGAAGCTGGCGAAAGCACGGAGTCGAAGTTTGTTTCGGGACTTGATCGATTCTTGCCCGTGTTTTCAAACTTCTTAAACCAGGGCCACACTTGGAAACAGCACGGTATTTTGTTGGATCAAGTTCTCGGAAAAATTAAAGAACCAATCGAAGCAGGTATTCCTGAGCTGTGGCCAGCTGTTCAAAAAATGCTCGAGGATACTGTTTCTCAAGGGCACCTTAAAAAATAGCTAACTGCTCCGCAAAGTTCGTCGTAGACTCGGACCCACTGGGGGATTCCATGACGAAATCATTTGTATTACCATTACTCTTAGCTTTTGCGTCAATCTGTTCTGCCTATGCGGCACCGAGAGGAATCGTCCCCGTGCAAACAGGGTCGTCACTTCACCAATCTCAAAAATTTGCAGACAGTAAGGGTGTCGCTTATTACGGCGGCCCAGTGATCAGCCACGTTAAAGTGGTTGTCGTTTTCTGGGGCCCCAATGTCGACGCCGAAACACAAAGCAAGATCGGTGCGTTCTACACCTCAGTCGTCAACAGCAACTACCTCGACTGGCTCGACGAATACAACACGAAGATCGCCGCAGTCGACGGTCGCCAAGGAACACAGCAGGACATTGGACGCGGCACTTTTGCCGGTTCGGTGACGATTACCCCAAAAAACGTCAATCAAACTTTGGACAAAGTTGATGTTGAAGCCGAACTCGACTCTCAGATCGATGCCGGTGCATTGGCAAAGCCAGATGCAGACACCTTATACATGATCTATTTTCCACCCGGCCTCACTCTCACCACCGGCGGAATCGCTTCCTGCCAACAATGGTGCGCCGATCACGAAGGCTTCGTTTCCAAGAAGTTCGGCAACGTCTTTTACGGGATGATGCCTGACCTTGGCGGAGCTTGTTCCTTCGGTTGCGGTGGCGGTGCACAACAATTCGACACCCTCACCTCAGCTTCCTCACATGAACTTGTCGAAGCAATCACCGATCCTCTTTGCCCAAACATCGGCGTGAATCTCGGGTTTCCAGCAGGATGGGGTTCTGAAGACCAACAAGAAGTCGCCGATCTCTGCGTTTCTGCAAACGGTTCGTTGACCGATGGAAATTCGACTTACGTCGTTCAGTCCATCTGGGACAACTCCATTATGGGTTGCAAGGGCGGACAGTTCAACACCGGCAAATAATCCGGCGAGGGAGATCGGTCCATGCCCGGATCCAATACTCGAATTGAAAAATCAGACTGGCTAAACGGAGTCTTCGCGAAATCTCACGGATTCACGGATATTCTTCGCGAGCCTGCGCCTCAGTTTACTGAGCTTCCTAAGTCTGAACAAAACCTGCTACGGCAAACCCAGATTTTTGAAGACGAAGTGATTCGGATTTTAGGACATGCAGGAGAGTCTCCAAAAGACTTCAGCCTTGTCATGAAATTCGACGGCGTTGTGGGGTGGCTCCCGAGGCAAAGCTACATCGCTGTTTCGGAAGTTAGCGAGTTTCAACAACCTCGAGTTACTCAAATGAAATCTCTCGAGTTCCTCGAAGCATGGAAAGGTACACCTTATCTCTGGGGTGGGCTGTCCAAAAAAGGAATCGATTGCTCTGGCTTCACGCAGCTCTACTTTTTAAACGTGCGTGAAAAGTTGATCCCTAAGAACTCCCGTGACCAACGAAAGTTCGGGTCTCCTAAAACCTTGGATCAAATTCGAAACGACGATTTGATTTTCGGTAAGAGAATACATGGCAACGGCATCCACCATGTCGGACTTTTCCTCGACGGAAACATCTGGCATGCACGCTCCGAAGGCGGCATCGTTTGCCAAGACTTCAACGAGTTCGTTTCACAGTTTGATATCGAAGCCGTCGTTCAAATCTGAACCTGGCCTATTTTCTTCTAAACGCGTGCTCAACCGATGCTTGAGCCGTCGGGAACATCACAACATCCTGGATATTGACGTGAGCGGGGCGCGAAGCACACCAGAGAACCGTCTCCGCAACGTCGACGGGTGTGAGCGGTGTGATTCCTTGATAGATCGCATTGGCCTTGTCCATATCGCCTTTGAAGCGGACTTTGCTAAAGTCGGACTCGACCATTCCGGGAGAAATTTCGGTCACACGAATACCTGAACCCAAGGTATCGACCCGCAAAGCCTGAGTGAGGGCGTGAACCGCATACTTCGTCGCGCAATAAATATTACCGTTCGGATAAACCCAATGACCCGCGGCCGAACCCATATTGATAATATGACCACGCTTCGCGGCAATCATTTGAGGCAAAAACGCATGTGTCACGTAGAGGAGCCCCTTCACGTTCGTATCGAACATCGTGTCCCAGTCGTCAGGATTTCCGTCCTGGATGGGGCCTCGACCGACGGCCAAGCCGGCATTGTTCAATAAGATATCGACGGTTTTCATCACGGCGGCGTCTTTTTGGAACAACGCTTCCACGGATTTCCGCTTCTGGACGTCACATTCGAAGGTGTGAACTTGGACTTTAAACTCGGATTTGAGCTCCTGAGCAAGCTTCTCGAGGCGGTCTTTACGGCGAGCAACCAGCACTAAATCATGCTTCGCTGCGGCGAAGGCCCGCGCACATGCTTCACCAATCCCTGCAGACGCACCAGAAATGAAAACGGACATTGCCACTCCCTCCCGAAACGCGGTATTAAATGAGCTTATGAAAGCCGCTGAAATCCGCTCCAGGTTTTTGAAATACTTCGAGAAAAACGGTCACACCATCGTGGAAAGCTCTTCGCTTGTTCCACACAACGACCCTACCCTCTTATTTACTAATGCGGGGATGAATCAGTTCAAAGATGTTTTTCTCGGAAAAGAGAAACGCTCTTATACTCGCGCGACCAGTTCTCAGAAATGCGTTCGAGCCGGCGGCAAACACAACGATCTTGAGAACGTCGGTTACACCGCACGTCACCATACCTTTTTCGAGATGCTCGGAAACTTCTCCTTTGGCGATTACTTCAAAAAAGAAGCCATTCGTTACGCCTGGGAATTTATTACGGTCGAGCTAAAGCTCCCGAAAGATCGCCTTTACGTCACCGTGTTTGAAAAGGACGACGAAGCGGCCGAAATCTGGCACAAGCAAGAAGGCGTTCCAAAAGATCGCATCTATCGCTTCGGCGAAAAAGATAACTTCTGGTCAATGGGCGACACCGGCCCCTGCGGACCTTGCACTGAGATCTTCATCGATCGCGGTGAGCGCTACAGTTGCGGCAAGCCGACTTGCGGCATGGGCTGCGACTGCGATCGTTACATGGAATTCTGGAATCTAGTTTTCATGCAGTTCAATCGCGACGCGAGCGGAACTTTAAATCCTCTTCCAAAACCTTCTGTCGACACCGGCGCCGGTCTCGAGCGCTTGGCTTCGATCCTTCAAGAAGTCGACACCAACTACGACACCGATGGATTTAAACACATCATCGAAGGCACCGCGAAACTTTGCGGCAAGACGTACGACCCTACTTTGAAAGACAATCCAAAAGAAAACGAAACCGTCTTCGCGTTCCGCGTGATCGCCGATCACTCTCGCGCGACTGCTTTCTTAATTGGCGACGGCGTTCTCCCATCGAACGAAGGGCGCGGCTATGTTCTTCGCCGAATCATGCGCCGTTCGATTCGTTACGGCAAAAAACTGGGGTTCACCGGTCCGTTCATGCACAAAACCATTGGGTTTGTGATCGAACAGATGGCGCAAGCTTATCCAGATCTCGTCAATCAACGCCCGTTCATCGAAAAGGCCGTGCTTGCCGAAGAAGAGCAGTTCTTCAGAACTCTTGAAAAGGGCCTCGCTCTTCTCGATGAGGAAACCGCCGTCCTTCACAAGAAAAAGACGAAACAACTCCCAGGCGAAATCGCTTTCAAACTTTACGACACCTTTGGATTTCCACTCGATCTGACTCGAATCATTTTGGAAGAAAAAGGTTTAACGATCGACGAGCCGGGATTTGAACGCGCGATGGATAAACAGCGCGAAGAGTCTCGCAAGAACTGGAAAGGTTCAGGCGAAACTGCTCTCAACGAAGTTTACCAAAAGCTTTCTCAAGAACTCGCTGCCAAAAGTAAGACTCCGAAGTTTGTGGGTTACGATCACACTTCGGCGCAAGGCCAATGCCTCGCGATCTTAAGCGAATTCAAACCAGTCGATTCTTATGTCACGCCACCTGCTTCACAAACTGCAGATAGCGCCGAGAAAACTCCGATTATCGAAGTCGTGTTCTCTGAAACTCCGTTCTACGGCGAAAGCGGGGGCCAAGTTGGTGACCGCGGTCGCGTGATCGGCCATGGAGACGGTAACGATTTTGAAGCCGAAGTGATCGACGTTTTGAGACCCGTACCGGATCTCATCGTGGCTCACCTCCGTCCGATCAAAGGAAAGATCCAACTCGGAAAAACCTACACCCAAGAGACCGACACCGAGATTCGTTCTTTGACAGCGCGCAATCACACGGCCACCCATCTTTTGCATTGGGCACTTCGTGAAGTTTTGGGTAAGCACGTGAAACAAGCAGGATCGCTCGTTCAGCCAGATATGCTCCGCTTTGACTTCTCGCACTTTCAAGCAATGACCGATCAAGAACTCATACAAGTTGAGGATATGATCAATCAGCGCATTTGGAATGCTGAAGCCGTTTCCAAAAAAGAAATGAAGAAGGACGAAGCAATCGCTGCAGGAGCGATCGCGATGTTCGGCGAAAAGTATGGCGACAAAGTTCGCGTCGTGAAAGTCGGAGATTTCTCTACCGAACTTTGCGGCGGAACCCACGTCGACAACTCGGGCGACATCAACATGTTCAAAATCGCCAACGAAACCGGCATCGCCGCCGGAGTTCGCCGAATCGTTGCTTACACTTCTAAAGGCGCCTTTGATTATCTTCGCCATCGCGACGAAGAGGTCAAAGCAATCCAAGAACGCCTCAAGGCTTCTTCAAGTGACGAAATTCTCGGACGCATCGAAAAGATGAGTCTGAATGAGCGCGATCTCAAAAAACAGATCGAAACTCTTCAAGCCAAGAACGCCAGCGGTGAAGTCGATGAACTCATGGCGAAGGCCCTCAAAATCGGTAACGTTTCAGTGATCACATACTTGATGCCTCCTGATGCACAAGGCGTGAAGAAGATGCGTGACCTTGCAGACATGTTTAAACAGAAAGCACCTGCTGCAGTTGTTTTCTTAGGGATGAAAGATCCCGATGCCGAAAAAGCTTCACTGATTATTTCGGTTGGCCCTCAAGCTCCTAAATCTTTGAACGCAAGTGATCTCTTAAAAGAACTTGCTCCATTGATCGAAGGTCGCGGCGGTGGCAAACCAGATCTGGCTCAAGCTGGAGGCACGAAGCCTTCTGCCTTGCCAGAGGCACTCACCCAAGCAGTGCAGTTAGTGACGAAACGCCTACAAGCGTAGAGATGAGAGAGACTTCATGACATCAAGGAAAGTTTGGACATTCGTTTTGCTTGCGATCGCCCTCAGTGCCTGCACAAGTAAGCAGGGCGACGGCAACCTTCAAGTTTTCCACGGCGCATGGAAAGACGATGTCAAGACCTGGGATCCTGCCAACGCTTATGACGAAATCACTCTCGAGTACGAACCAAGCATCTACGAAACTCTGTATCAGTACGACTATCTCTCTTCGACCTACAAACTGATCCCGCTGTTGGCAGCAGACATGCCGACGTTCTCAACCGATCAAAAGACCGTCACGATCCGACTTCGTCACGGGATCATGTACCAAGACGATCCTTGCTTCAAAGCGACCAACGGCAAGGGCCGTGAAATGACCGCACAAGATTTCGTCTTTGAAATTAAACGCCTTGCTCTTCCTTCCATCGACTCGCAGGGATATTGGATTTTCGACGGTAAGATGGTCGGGATCAACGCGTTTCACGACAAGCTTTTAAAGGCCGGCTCCCAAGCCGAAATGCTGAAACTTCTGGACTCGGAGTCCATCGAAGGTGTGAAAGCTTTGGACGACTACACACTTCAGTTGAAGTTTTTGAAGCCTTATCCTCAGCTTCGTTACACTCTCGCGATGACCTTCACCTCTCCTGTTCCTCACGAAGCGACAGAGATGTATCAGGACGAACAAGGGAATCTCACTGATCACCCTGTAGGCACGGGGCCTTTCACTTTGAAAAATTGGGAGCATTCCAAGGAATTTGTTTTGGAAAAAAATCCACACTATCACACCGAGTTTTACCCAACCTCAGGTGGCGAAGAATATCGCGCGCAAGGCATGCTTGCTGACGCTGGCAAGCAACTTCCCTTTCTTGATCGTATCGTCGTTCAAATCGTCAAAGAAGATCAACCTCAGTGGCTGAACTTTTTGAAAGGTCGACAAGACATCATTCAGTTGTCCAAAGACAACTTTCCCGAAGCCATCGTCAATCAAGTCAATCTCTCACCCGAGATGACCTCCAAAGGGATTCGCCTCAATATCAACACGGGAGTAAGATTCTATTACATCTCGATGAACATGCTCGATCCGATCATCGGCAAGAGCAAATTTTTGCGGCAAGCTCTTTCTGCAGCGATCGACCGCGACAAGTACATTGAAACGTTTACGAACGGATCCGGAAAGAAGCAAGTCACTGCACTCCCCCCAGGAGTGATCGATCGTCCAGAAAACGCTTCCATCAAATACGACTTCAACCTGGAGCACGCCAAAGAACTTCTCAAGAAAGCGGGTTATCCAAACGGAGTGGGACTCCCTCCGCTGACTTTCGATCTTCGCGGATCGGACACTCTCAGTCGGCAACAGGGCGATTTCTTTACGCAACAATGGGCGCGGATTGGAATTAAGATCAACGTCATCGCCAATACTTTTCCCGCTTATCTCGAGAAACAGAAGAAGGGCAACCTTCAACTTTCTTACGGCGGCTGGGGAATGGATTATCCAGATGCCGAAAACGTCTATCAACTTTTGTACGGGGCTAACAAAGCCCCAGGGCCTGGCGAAGCCAACTTCGATAATCCTGGGATGAATCAGGCCTATGAACAACTCGCTGTGATGTCTCCGGGACCAGCGCATGCTGCGATGATCAAAAAGGCGGATGACATTCTTCAAGAAGAAGCTCCGTGGGCTTTGCTCTATTATCACGCTGCTTATTTTCTCACTCAACCCTGGGTTCTCAACTATCGCGCAAGTGAGATCATCGACAATAAGTACAAATATATTCGCATCAACACAGACGTGAAGAAGCGCTATCAGGAACAGACGAAATAATTTTTCAAGCCGATTTTTTTAATTCGCGCTTACCAAAGCGATCGCTCAGAGAGCGATTCTCCGCGACTTGCTTAGGAAAGAACTCAAGAAGAGCCCGATCTAAATCATTATCGGAACACTTTTTACTTTGCCAGACCAACTGACAGAGCATTGGTTCCCCTTGATCGAGGAGCGGCCGAATTGTCTCAATGTGTTGTTTGAATTCTTCCGAGTTCGTCGAACGATAAAATACCTCGAGGCTTTCGAATCGGGCAACGTTAATGACACGCGGCTTGTTGTCCCCGTTTACTGAAATGTAGAGACTGTTTTCGAATGCCCCATCAAGCCTTTCTCCGAAGCTTTCAAAATCAGTCGCTTGTGCTCGGGCGAATTCTTCAGCCTTACCTTCTTTAGGCGTGAACACATTAATCAGCGTAACTTCATTAAAGAATTTTTTAGTTTCGTCGTTCATGTGCTGATGGATGCAGGAAAAAAGCCTAACGCTCTAAGCTGCTCAAATTTTTGGGAGTAGATCTAGAGAAGAACTAGTGGTTCTCGCTACCGAGGCTGCCAGCAGGTGAACCTGGAGCCGGCGTGTTTGATCCGGGTGCCTGCGAGTTAGGATCAGCTTTGCACATCACTCCGATGTAGCTGTTACTAGGAACCGAGATAGGTGTTTTTCTCGGGTAAAGAATAACGGGTTTGCCGAGAGCAAATGGGGCTATATAATAAATCACCCTCTTCATGCCCGCTGGACAGGTATAAGCCTTTTCAAAATATTTGGGATCCATGACATCAACCGACGCATCGAACGAACCAGGCGCGCAGTCCGAGGAAGTTACTTTACAGGAGTAGGTTGTGTCCGTGATGCTGTCCGCCGAACAAGAGCCAATCTTATCTCCGGCCCCTTTATTCAAGGGAACCGATTTTTTCATCTGGTCCATACACGCTTGTGTGGATTTGGCATCGTCCCCACACATAAAAACTTCGGGATCATTCAACCCCTCTTGCGTCGGAGCTCCGAGAAGCACTTGCGTAAGTTTAGAATCTATTTTGAAATGTGTTTGATATGAGCATGAAAATTGAGTTCTCGTAACTGCATTTCCGCCGCAATCGGTGTGGGTTTGCGGTCCACACTCAAATCCTTCGATATTCAATAATTTTTTGACTTGAGCTTCACACCCCGGAGCCGAATCCGTCGGGGTCTTATCGCAAGGGACCTTCCACTCTGCTGCGGCAGCAGCAGAGATTCCAAGCAAAAGTACAAAGCTCGCTTCGAGAACAAGTAGCGGTAGTAATCTTTTCATATGTTATTCTCCTGCAGCATTACGCCGCCTGATTGCCCTTGGACTGGCGCAGGAAAACACTCGCGACGATTTCCATCAGATCGCGGTCAAACTTCCCTTGAACAGTTCCCTTGCGCAGGATCTCGATCGCTTTTTCGACCGAGTACGCAGGACGATAGGGACGTTTACTGATCAACGCACTGAAAGAATCCGCAAGCGCGACGATCTTTGCTGGATAATAGATCACAGGCCCGAAAAGGTTATTGGGATAACCCTTACCACCAGGTTGCTCGTGATGTTGATAGACGATGTAACGAACTTCGTCTTGGATGTTGGTGTTGGCTTCGAGCATTTTCATCCCATGCTGAGGATGCTCTTCCATTTCACTTCGCTCTTCTTCTTCAAAAGACTTTGGGCTGTCCAAGAGCGTTTTTGAAATGTGAGTTGATCCGACGTCATGGAGAAATCCTCCGAGTCCAACGAGCTCGAGCATTCGAGTATTGAACTGTCCGGATGCTTTCGCGATGAACATGCTGAAAATTGAGACGGCAATCGAATGATAATAAAGATATTCGCCGTGAGAAACGAGTTTCAGTATCAATGCCAAGCTCTCAGGTTTCGTGGTCATGAGATCCACGTAACCGTGGATCACACGCTTGGAAGTAATCGTCGTTTCATCACTCACGCTGAACTGTGAGAAAAGTTCAGCCATGTTCTGCTCAGTCATATTGAGCAGAGTTGCTATCTTCTTTTCAGTCGAAGTATTGGGATCGTCAAAAATACTTTGGGCGGGCCGAGCGATGAAGGCTTTGTAAGCATCCACGTCTGCTGGAAGGATGTAGAGAAATTGGACGCCTTTGACGATGTAGCCTGCAAGGCGCTTGTAATCCAAACCCGTAGTGCGCGAGAAGACGTGCACGACGTTGTCTTCCGACAACTTCATGAAGACGTCAAAATTGATATCGCGCGTAGTATTCCGAAAGCTCTGAATATCGACGGCAACTAAGCTCGCAGAGTTATTAAAGGCGTTTTCACTCACTGTAAAATCCTCACAACTGACGTATCGGCAAGCTGAGGAAACGAGATTAGGGAATAAAGCTCCCCTCTTTTTAGGCCGATAGGTCGTTAAGTGCGGAATTTAACGAGCTTTCTCGTATTCTCTATCTGGGTGGCTTTTAGCGGGGGATTTGGCCCTTCTTATTCATTTGCTAAAAACTCCAATAAGCCCGAATGCCTACCGCCCGCAGCGCCGCCGGTCCTACCTGATCTGGGTAATATTTCGGCAGTCACAAAATTTGTCGTCCATGGCGTCAATTCCCCAACATCAGCACTGAGCCATTTGGCTAAGATCACGCCCGCGTATTATCCCCATCTCACCGGCAATAGCCCAGGCCCGGGGCCCAGCCTGATCGACTGGGATAAACAGTTCTTGGTCAAACCAATCGTGACCCCAAAGGTAAACTTGGATTTTCTTGGAAATAAATTCATCTCTGCAAGCGTTCTTACTCCGGCTCAACTCTCGACGGTATTCAATCAGCTTGCCCAAGACAAACTTATCCCCTTTAAATACCCCGAAGCGGGGTGTTTTGCCCGCGCTGAAGAAATGTCACGACTCCTGGACAAGGACGGCATCTTCTCAGTAAAAGTTTTCATCAACGGCTACCTTCACGTCGAGACAAAGAATAGTCCCACTGGCTCGGTCCATTGGGACTATCACGTCGCACCCGCTGTTTTGCTCAAGGAAAACGGCAAGTACGTCCCCATGGTAATTGACCCTTCACTTTTTGATCACGCCGTCAGCCTCGATGATTGGGCAAAGGCTCAAACGTCCATGGACCCCTATTACAAAATCTACTTCCGGGATCGCTTTACCTACAACGAAGAGGCGCCCGCTCGCGACGACCAACCCCATTATACGAACGCGGATTTGACGAATGCAATCCAGGAGATGAATACGGATCGTTCCAAGATCAAGCAATGATCAAATTTTTGACTATTCAATCTTCGTAAATATCTGCCGATAGGTCATAGAGGCCACATGGCTTCAAGGACATAGGAACACATTAGTACTTAGGGAAAGGAGCTCCCGTGCGCTGGTTATGGACGATTCTCAGTATGCTTGTAGCTGCAGGAAGTATCATCGCTCTTCCGAGCGAATCAGGTGCAGCAGATTTCACCGTTTATAGTGTCTACAAAGCACTCGACCTCGGCAATCCAGGAGAAATCCCCCAAAAGGATTACTACGTGAACATGGGACAGTCCCAAGGCGTTCACGACGGAAGTGTCTTGGAAGTGATGCGAAAGATTTCGACGTACGACTTGCTCAGCGAAAAGCTTTACAAGGACGTCACTTTTCCGATCGCGAGATTGAAAGTGATTCACGCGGAAGGCTACGCTGCGATCGCTCGACTGGATAAACTGGCGCCGACGGATAAAACCCCGGCGATCACTCCTCGAGCAGTCATGGTCGGCGACTACGTCCGAATCGCTCAATAGTCGCTCTCGTTCAAAAATCCTGCTGGTTCAAACTCAGCTCAGCGAAGCATCCCTGCTTCGGCTGAACCGAATTCTTTCAGACGGCCTGCAGCTCTGCAGCGCCTATCTCTTCTCCATCTATTCCTTCTCCGGCCATTTCGGTTTCGACGTGCTCTGGCTCACCCACCTCCGCTGCTTCAGTTTCTACAGCTTCGTGCTCGCCGTGATTCTCATGGCTATTGCTGCTGTCCGTCAGAAGCTTCCTTCCGCCGCTCAAGAAAATGACCTCATCCGCACGAATATCGAGGGACATCCGCTCGACGCCATCTCGTCCAAGGTACTTTCTAGTCTGTAGTGATCCCTCAACCAGAACGGAACGCCCCTTACTCAAGTAGGTCAGGCATCTTTCGGCGTCGCGGCCCCAAGAGGTGACGCTGAACCATTCGGTGTGCTCGGATTTGTCTCGGAACTTCCGAGAAGTGGCGACCCGAAAAGTGACCATCTTCGTTCCGGTCTTCGTTTCACGCGAAACCGGATCGGCGCCGAGTCTTCCCAAAACGAAAATCTTGTTCATGTCTGACATACTTACTCCTTTGATAGTCCTGCCTCCCGGCAGGTTTGGTTGAACGATCGGCTTGAGCGAAAGCCGTGCCTGGAAAACCGGGAGTTTTAAGCGAATGTTCGACTGAGTTCCGCACCCAAGATCTCGAATGCCGACTTCGTCGCGGCGCGCTAAAAGGTGAAGTAAGGAAAAAGGAGAAACTTAACTTCTTCATTTGCATTTTAAGTCGAAGAGACTAATCTCTTAACAATTCATAAGTTTAAAAAGCTTTTCCCCACGGAGGAATTTCAATGTCTGCTTCTAGCGCTTTTCGTCGTCTCCTTTTGACTGTTGCCGTGCTGGCTGTGTTTGCTGCTGGTTGCGCTGGCAACAAACCTAAATCAGAAGAGAGCTCTGTGCCGAACGCGGCGATGGCTGACGAAAATTCTGGTGGCGACTCTGACAGCGGCAAGGCCATGGGCCTCCAAACCGTTCACTTTCCATATGACTCTTCTGTCTTGGATAGCGAAGGCAAAGGCGCTTTGAAAAACAACGGCGACATCATGAAGGCTCACAGCGCAACCAAGATTCAAATCGAAGGCCATTGCGATCGCCACGGCGGAATTCAGTACAACATCGCTCTCGGCGAAAAGCGTGCAAACTCGGCTAAGAAATTTCTCGTCGATCAAGGCGTCACTGCTGATCGCATTTCCACCGTCAGCTTCGGTAAGGAAAAGCCAGTTGATGCCGCTGAGACTGAAGAAGCAGACGCAAAAAATCGTCGCGCAAACTTCGTCATTACTTCTAAATAAGGGCTGAAACAAGGCCTTTGATCTAGGATTTCATGATCAAAAGTTTTCAAACCATTACAATTAAACGGTCTGAACCGGGGACTGAAGCAATCTTCAGTTCCCGTTTTTTTTTAGTACTCGCAGTTCTCTCAGTTTTTCTGGTGAGTTCTTCTTGTTCTGTTTTCGCGACGCGCCCTACTCAGGACATGTCTGATACGACGGCTGCGATTCGCGCCGCAAAAGAAGTTCAAGCAGATACCTTAGCTCCCGAGCTTTATCGCCAAGCGACCGAGTGGTTTTTCAGAGCTCGCAAAGAGTACAACTTTAAGAACTTTCAGTTGGCGCAAGAATACGCGACCAAGGCACGCCACTTCGCCGAGAACGCCGAATTTGAAGCGATTAGAAATGGCGGCAACCGAAGCGACAGCGCGCCTCCCGACCAAGCTGCTCAAGTTCAGAATCCGACACCTACTCCCTCTCCCTATGCTTACCCTACCCCTGAGGGGACCCCGGCAGATGTTTACGAGCAGAGAAAAGAAGTGGATGACGCTAGGAAGGCTCGCGAGCAAGAACTCGCCAATCGCCCAACTCCGACTCCTACGTCGACCCAACCTGCGATCCTGCAAGAGCCGACTATTTTGGTTCCGGGTGCAGGTACCCCACCTGCCACGACCACGCATTAACCCTCGTTTCTCACCACTCCGAAGTTGATCAAGACCCACCTCGGTGACATGATAACGAGATGAAGAAAGCTCTCACCTACTCGATCTGCCTGGCTATTTTGGTATCCCAAACTGCGTGCTTGAAGACTCGCGCGCAACTCCGCGGAGACGACGACGATTCGGCGCAAACCGCTAAGCCAATCCCAAATGCAGTTTCGGATGTGCAGCCACAGGGGCAGTACGCTGTCGACGAAATCAAGACGACCATGACGACTCTCGAAGGCCGTGTTGAAGACTTAGAGCGCACACAAAAAGATGAGGCCGCTGCTTCAAAAAGTAATTCTACTCAGGACACCATCAAGAAGCTGGACGCTCGCGTCGCTGAGCTTGAGACCGCACAGACCAATATGCTTGAAGCGATCAAGAAAATGCAGGACCAAGGTCCGGCAGTGGATCCGAGCACACTCTTTGACAAGGGTAAGACCAAGTTTGATGCCGAAGATTGGAATGGCGCTATCGAAGCCTTCACCGCTTTCTTGAAAAATCCTGCTTCCAAGGCAAACACCAAGCAGACTGAAGACGCGACCTTCATGCGCGGCGAAGCTTACTTCAAGAACCAAAAGTACAAGCAAGCGATTGCCGACTACTCGGAGTTCCCAGAAAAGTACACCAAGTCCAAGCACATGGCCGAAGCACTTTACAAAATTGGTATTTCGTTCGAAGCGCTGGGATCCGAAGACGACGCTAAGGGATTCTTCCAACTCCTCGTCGACAAGTTCCCAAAGTCCTCTCAAGCTAAAAAAGTGAAGAGCAAGCTGAAGTGAAATTTGCATCCAGTCTGCTCGCATTAACCTTCGCGGCAATGGCCGTGCAAAGTAGTCACGCCGTTACCGTGATTCACTCCAATGACGTTCTGGGGGAAATTGAGCCTTGCGGTTGCCGCACCAATCCTCTCGGAGGCTACGCACGGAAAGCGAACTTTTTAAAAGGTCTTAAGGACCGCGAGCTCATCCAGCTCGATGCCGGTGATCTTCTTTTTTCAGCGGACGTGATTCCAGAACTTTTGAAAAATCAGTCCGAATTTCAGGCGCGCTATGTTCTAAAAGTATTGGACGAACTTCATCATGACGTTGTTGTGCCTGGTGAAAAAGACTTCGCACTGGGCAGTAAGACTTTTCTCAATCTCATCTCAAAAAGTAAAATCCACTTTCTTGCGGCGAATCTCACCCGTAAAAATGGATCCGCATTTCTTCCGCCTTCGGTCATTCTGACTCGAAAAGGCACGGACGGAAAAACGGTTCGAGTTGCGATTCTCGGACTAGTCGGTAGCGATCTCGACTGGCCCAAAGATTTAAAAGCGTCTGATCCCATTCAAATGGCGCGTCAGAAAATCCCAGAACTCCGCAAAAAAGCGGACTATGTGATCGCACTCACTCACTTAGGACTCGATGAAGATAAGAAGCTTGCCGAAAAAGTCAAAGGCATCGACTTCATTGTTGGTGGTCACACCCAAAGCTTTCTTCAAACACCTCTCAAAGTGGGTTCGACCACCATTCTTCAATCTTCGTTTCGAAATCAGTATGTCGGTCAACTCGACCTCAGCAAGGATCCTAAAGCCGACGACTTCTACCAGCTCGTAGGACTTGATCCTAACTATGATTCGCCAGCCGGAGCTCCAAGCACGACCGATCAGCTCGTCGATGAATTTAAAACGAAACTTGCTGAGATGAACTCCCACCAAGACGACGTTGTGCCCGTCAATAGCGCCGCAGCGAAGTTTCAGACTTTCCCTCGCTGTGCGGAATGCCATCTCAAACAGTTTGATTTCTGGCGTAAAACGCCGCACATGAACGCCCTTCATGCTCTGGTTGCCGCGAAACAAGATAAGAACTTAGAGTGCCTCACTTGTCATACCGTCGGACTGGGCGATCCCCAAGGCGTCAACAGCGTGAACCAACTCGCGCAGCTGAAGACTACAGAAGACGGGCAGGCTCCGCTGTTTTTGCCCAACGAAGAGTTCGCCCGTTACTTAAAAGACGTCAGCGAGGCGAAAACCATTCAAGACTCCGTTCACTCCTTTTTGAAGAAGGACAGCACGGACAAGTTCACCGTTCATAACAGCTTGGCTTCCATCCAAAATGCTTGGACTCCGGTTCAATGCGAAAACTGTCACGGCGCCGGACATGATCACCCTTTCTCAGGAGTGATGAAGAAGCAGGTCGAAAACACGACTTGCCTCAGCTGCCATACTCAGACTCGCGCCCCCGAGTGGTACACGTCTGATGGCAAACCGAACTTAGACAAAATTAAAGAGAAGCAGGCTCTCGTCGCTTGCCCTGCCGGAGACATGACTCTGTGACCATGATCCTCGGGATCGAGACTTCTTGTGACGAGTGCAGTGCCTCTATCGTACGTTACACTCCCAATGAACCGATCGAAGTCTTGAGTCTTGCGACTTATTCTCAAATTAAAATCCATCAGCCTTATGGCGGAGTGGTTCCGGAGATTGCTTCACGCAATCATCTTGAGACGGTCAATCAAATGATTGATGAAGCTTTCACTTCGGCAGAAATCGCGCCGAGTGAAATCGATGCGGTGGCTGTGACCAATCGCCCGGGTCTTGTCGGTGCACTTCTTGTGGGAGTGAGCGCCGCCAAATCCCTCGCTTACGCTCTCAATAAACCGCTTGTGCCGGTTCATCACCTGGAAGGACACGCTGCTAGTGTTTACTTGCAGAGCGCAGCCTCCGTTCAGGTTCCTCATCCTTTACTCCTTGCTATCGTTTCGGGAGGTCACACCAACCTCTACGTTGCAAAGACTGGCCCCGAACTCTGGCCCCCCGATTTTTTGAAACGCTCACTGGTCGGTAAATCTCGCGACGACGCCGCAGGTGAAGCTTTCGACAAAACAGCAAAGGTCTTGGGCTTTCCTTATCCCGGTGGCGTGTGGATCGATAAAACAGCGCAGGGTGGAAGAGCAGATCGCTTCAATTTTCCTCGCGCACTTCCGCAAAAAGCGACTCTTGATTTTTCGTTTAGTGGTTTGAAAACCGCTGTTGCCCTCGAAACACAGAAACTCAAAGCAGCAGGAACTTTGGAAGCCGAGCTTTCCAATCTCTGCGCATCGATTCAAGAAGCGATCGTTGATGCTTTGCTGACAAAAATTTATCTCGCTGCCAAAGAGAACCGCTGCCAATCCCTTGCGATTGTTGGTGGCGTCGCTGCAAACAGTCGATTGCGCGGCAGGCTTGAAGCGGAGTGGAAGCAACGCGGATTTGTCGTTCCGCCTCTCTTTCCAAAAATGGACTACTGTACCGACAACGCCGCGATGATCGCTGCAGCGGGCGCATTCCGATTCAGACAAGGCCAGTTTCTTCGTGTACCGGAGATGCTCACCTTGAACGCGATCGCCAACCCAGAAATTTAAATGGCAACTCTTGGTCGCCGCCGGGCATACGGACAACATTTTTTAAAGGACAAGTCAGTCTCCAGCAAAATCGCTCAAACAGCGGTCGAGGCGGCTGAGAATACGGGATGTAAGACGCTTTTTGAAATCGGCCCCGGCCGAGGCGCGATCACTGATCCAATTTTAGAACTCGCGCAGCGGTCTCATACGCTCAAGCAAGTGATCTTGTGCGAAAAAGACAGAAGTCTTGCGGCCGATTGGACCGCGCGTGCGGCCACGAACAAAATCCTCTCCATTCACGACGCCGACTTTCTCGAGCTCGATGAGACGAAGTGGCTCAGCGAAGCTCCGCTCGTGATTGCATCGAACCTTCCCTACTCCGCTGGGACCGCTATTTTTACCCGACTCGCTCAGCATCCCGAGAAGATTAAAACCATGGTTCTGATGTTTCAGGCCGAAGTCGCCCAACGCCTTCGGGCCGAAGTCAGCACCAAAGCTTGGGGTAGTCTCTCGATCTGGACGCAAAACCGTTGGGACGTGACCAAACTCCTGACCGTCCCACCTGGCGCGTTCCATCCACCACCAGAAGTCATGTCCGAGGTCGTTACCTTCGTTCCCCGCGCAAAACCTCGAGTCGACGTGCCAGCGGATATTACGGATCCAAAGCTTTTGGCTAAGGCCGAATCCATTTGGGAATCGTTACTGAAGAACTGCTTTGCACACCGCCGGAAAATGCTCCGTGCGGGTCTTCCGAAGGCTGGACCCTTGCGAAACGCCTTGGAGTCGTCCGGTGTCGATGGTACAAAACGAGCTGAAGCCCTCGAATGGCAAGAATGGGAGAAACTCTTCCATGGCCTACTTCGAGCGCACCAGCTCGTAAAATGACTCGACTACACGATCTATCAAAAGCCGTTGGAATCTCCCTTCTCGCCTTAGGATTTACTTTCGGCGCCTCAGTCGCGCACGCAAACGTGAGCGAAGACTTCGGCATGGGCGCAAGAAGCGCAGGTCTCGCCGGAGCTACCGGATCTTGGGACTTTGATGGCTTCGCAACCACGATCAATCCGGCACTCTTACCATTGGGTGGTCACGATGCATCCAGACCAGGCGCACGTATTATTTTAAGCTATGGCCTCATCTACATGTACCCAAGCTTCAAAGGTATCGACAACGTTGTTACCGACAACAATTACACGT